>Ga0180301_10003724_pt1 | contig 11866 bp, 24 predicted proteins | sample GuaBasSediGuay16_FD_121797 | JGI IMG/M metagenome (GOLD analysis project Ga0180301, IMG submission 121797) | Subseafloor sediment microbial communities from Guaymas Basin, Gulf of California, Mexico - Guay16, Core 4569-2, 12-15 cm | ecosystem: Environmental > Aquatic > Marine > Hydrothermal...
ATATATATATTATATATATATTTATTATTTATATATTATTTATGGTGGGAGAAAAGAACAAAATAATAAAAGTTGTAGAAGAAATAAGAAAAGAGGTAGAGAGTGGAGAATACGAATGGGAAGAAGCATTTGACAGAATAGTAAAGGTTGCAATAGATTTAGCAGAAGAACTTGATAAGAAATAGTTTTTATTTTTTGATTTTTCCGATTACCACTTCCATTTCTTTTTCGGATTTCCGCTCCAGAAACCAGAAACATTTTTTCTATATGATAATTTTCCGTATTTTATTTTTTTCCCATTAATATACAGATATTTGCATAATTTTGTTTCACTCATTTTCTTTCTTCTTTTTTAAAAAACCTTTTTAAGTTCTCTCTTATTTCTTCCTCTCTTAAAATTTCCGTTAATTTTCTATTCTTAAATTCTTCTTGCCATTTAATCATAATTAACTATATACAAAATATCTTATTGGATATATGATTTCTTTGTTACTGCTTAAAGAATGCTTTGTTGGAAATAAAATATTTCGTTTGTATATGTCTTTTGTTGGTTGTAATTCTTTTTGTAATGCAATTGTCCAATCTGTTTTTTTATCTATGGTAAATTTTAAAGTATATTCTTTATATCCATCTTTAGAGATGATTAAAGTATGTGGTGAATAATCTTGTAATGTGTTTCCATAAGCATTTTCGTAATGTCCTCTTGTTATAATTTGTTCTGGAATTTTGCCATTTGAATCTGTATTTTCATCAACTACTATGTTGTTATTCTTATCATATATTTTTACTATTGCGTTTTGAATTGGATTACCCTCTTCATCTACTACTTTCAAATTAAAGGAATATTGCCTGTATAGTTTTCCGCTTGCCCACCACCACCAATAAAGATTCCAAGAACATTCTGTATCAATTGCATAAACATTATCGGTAGATAAAAGATATAATCTAAAATCATAAGTGAAATTTTGTATCTTTACATTTCTAACTATTGATGTTCCAGAGTATAAAGCAAAAAAGAATCCATTTATGCCCTTTTGTAAAATAACATTATCCGCATCTGCTATTTTTGACCTTAATCCGTCATCTGCATTTTCTATGATTACATTATGCAATAATAAGTATCCTTTATAGATATAAACTTTATTTCTAAATAAGCAATTTCTAAATTCTGATATATTAGTTTCATCATTTATTTGGATAAAAGCATAATAACAAGAATCACTTAAAGCATCAAAACTTGAACTATAAATGTAAATAGGAACTTCACTTTGGATAATTTTATGAGAATATGCAGTTGCTAAAGAAGATATATGGCAACCACTATGCGTAATATCTCCTGATTCTTGAATACCTAATCTAAAATAAGCATTTTGCGTTATATTTATATCAGGTATATCAACATCGTTAAAATCTGCAAATGTAATTTGTTTTGAAGAATCTACAAAATATGTTGTATTATTGCCATTTCCTATGTTTATACTTGCATTAAAAAAATATTGATTATCTCCTTGTTTATTCACTACCCCCCATCCATTACTTTGATCTGCCTGATAAATATCTTCAAATGTGAAGGGATTGCTTTCTGTTCCTTTTGTTGAATTGCCAATAAGTGTTATTGTATTCGTTGATGAATTATAAGTTATGTCTGCGTAGATCGGATTAAGTAAAATTATCGTTAAACATACACTTAAAACCAATATTTTTTTCATATTTGATATAAGCCTAATATAATTCCAAAGAAGATTAACAATATAGAAAGTGTAAATGCTAAATTGTCATAAACTTCTTTGTATTTGTAGTCTGCTCCTATATATTCTAATTCTATTTTATCTATTGTTAAATTTGAACTTTTCTCTATTTTTAGGTTTTGTGATTTTTCATTTAAAGAACTTTCCAGAATAATTAATGAAATTTCATAACTTTTATTTGTTGGTAAATAGAAATTATCATTTAATTGAATGCTTGTAATATTTTCTGTTGTAGAATTGTCTTTAAATTCTTCACAATAAATATTCAAATAGTTTTTATAGATTTTTTCCCCTTCTGAAATCTCATAAAATTCACTTATATAATCTTTGCTAAAATTGAAATTAAGATCTAATGTTGTATTTGTTGAATTTAGATTTTCAAATAATGTTATTTTCTGCTCTTTGTTGTCCAATAATAAAATCATTTGGATTGGATTAAGTAAAACTATCAATCCTAAAATCACAATTCCTAAACCCAAAAACATTTTCCATCCTCTCATTTTAAAATCCTATAAACCAATTCCATATTTGAGAAACTCCAGATCCTACCAAACTAAATATATCTGAAAGATCTAATCCACATAAACTTAACAATCCCATAATTAAAGCCATAATTAAAATTATCTCTATAATGTCTATTATATTCCCAGTAACTAATGCCCCTTTCATCCTCTTTTCTTTAGATATAAAACCACTCCAACAATACTTAATATTAATAAAGTAGTAACTGAAATTGAAATCCATCCAAGATATGAAAAGAATATTGCCACCGCCAACACAACCCCCGCCGTTAGTGTTAAATTTTGAACTCTCATATATACACTAACCGCAATCATCAATAAAATAAATAAGAAATTCCAGAAAACAGTAAATACATACAAAAATATTGTTTGAACCGTAGAATCGCAATTTGGAACAACATAATTCTGATATACAAATGATGATAAGTAATTTAATGGATTTCCCCAGAACATTTTATCCATAAATTCCTTATTCTCTGTGATATTGGTATCATTCCAATCAATATATTCCTCTGGTGGCAATTCAATTTCTTCTTCTTCTGCAACATAAAAAATTCTCGTTGCCGTTGATTTGCATTCTCCATCTCTGCAATACTTATAATTAATCACATACCAATTTCCTTTGTCTAATGTCTGGATCTCATCATATAAATATGTTGAACTTATATTCGTATCGTTGTAATCCAATACTTTATAATTAAAATCATAATCTAAACATTCGCCGTCTTCATTTGTTTTTAAACAATTAACTTGATAAATCCTAACATAAAAATCTGTTGTTATGTTTGTGTAGTTTAATTCCGATTGAATTTGAGTAGCCACATATTGAGATGTATAATTTTCTTGTGTATCTGGCAATATTGAACTTAAATATATTCTGTTGTCTTCAAAAGTTATAGTATAATTATCGCTGTATTCTTCATAACCCAGATTAGAAACAAATTTGCAAGTATAATTAAAATCATTTCTGTTTAAAAAATCTGTCTGATTTGATATAGTATAAGGAAATGTTATCTCATAGGATTGAACCGTTGATGTTTCTGGTGTTTTTATTGAACCCAAAACATTATTATCCATATCATAGCATATTATTGTTCCCTTTGAATCCGTGCTGATTATCCCCCCAATCCACAAGTCATTTATAAATGTTGAATACTCATACATACTTTCAAAATTTACAATTGCATAATCGTTTAAACTTTGATTGCCCACATCAAAAGTATTTGTAATATCTGGTAATTCATAATAGTTTCCTAATGTTGAATGCCGATAATAATCGCATCTAAAATCTCCAATTCTGTATATATCAAATGTAGAATTTATATAACTTATGCAAGATGTATCTAAACACAAATTGGTTGAATTGGTGAATAGATGTTTATCAGATCCATCCACATCCGCCGAAATATAATTTGATGAAAAATTATATAATCTTTCATAATTTACAAGTCCGCCTGAATAATATTTTTTATGATATATAGAAGGTTGTAGATCGTGATTTCTAAATATTATCCCGCCGTTGCAATAACTTGCCGTGCAACTGCTTGAATAAGAATAATCATAGTATAATTCTTTAATTTTATTTTTGAATGGATAAATATACATAGATTCCCCAGAAAATACCCCTTGGCATCTTACATAATTGCCTCTTGAATATGATAATATACCCCAAGTTACATTAAATAAATCGCCAAACATATCCCTTGTCCATCTGTAATCTGAAAATATCTGATGAACTGTAAAAGGATTGTTAGGTTCGTCTGATTGCCAATCTAAAGTATGCCCGTCATTCATTCCAAATAAAGATGCTGTTGCGTCATCTGGCAATCTTTCAAATCCGTAATAAACATATAAATTTTTTGATGTTGCATCTTCATTAACCCATACATCAATTAAAGTAGAATTTGAGGAATTTTGATTATATTCATAATATCCCCCTTTATATTTGTTGATGAAATACGGATATGCTTTTGTCAGATCTGTATTTGTAATAACAATATCTGTTGTTGTTCCAGATAAACAATAATCGCAATCATCGGAAACATAAAAAGTTTTTGAATTGCTGTAAAAATCGGAATCATTAATTTCAAATTCAAATGTCCCGTTCTTCATAGATTTTGTTGTTGTTACTGTTAAAATTCTCCTATATTGCCAATCTTCTAAAATGCTCCCCTTTATGAAAAAATGATATATGTTTGAATAATAGTAATTTCCCCCAGAATATAAAGTCCAATAGTAATATGTTGCTCCGTGCCAAGTATTCGGCAATTGAACATCTTTTGAAACTCTTAAATTATTATAAGAAGAACTTGCCTTAACCAAATAATAGGAAACTTCATAATCTCCCGTTTGGTTTTGGTGTGCAATCCCTAAATATAAATCTCCCGTTAAAGAAGTGTTAATTGTAATCTCAAAAGTTACTGTTTCGCCGTAATCAAAAATATCATAATATCCCCCGTTGCTTTCAAAAGATGGAGTAGCCCAATACCAATCCACCGCTCCTGAAAGATCTTTGTAATAATATTGTCCATATAAAGAAGAAGCATATTTCGGAGTTATATATTCGTTATCAAAATGAGGAATCGCATAGTTAGGAACTGCTAACAATAAAAACAATCCTAAAAATAACAATACTTTTTTAAGTATATCCATAAATATAAAATATAAATATAAAAAAATAAATAAAACTCTATATTTTTTTAAAATTTACTGATCCGCTGGCAACTATTTTTTCATAAAGGCATATACCGAAATCAAAATTACCCCTGCCACGAAAACAATAGGAATTAAATCCCCTAATGTTCCTTGAGTCCCTGAAAGGTTTGCGTCTGATAGTGCGTCATTTATTGGTTTAATTAAACTCACCGCTACCACAATCGCAATTACGCTTCCAACTATTTTTGCAATTGAAACTTCTCCTTTCATAAAAAACATTCCCCCCGATATACTTATAATTTTATATCATAAGATATATAATTTATGGCAAAAAGATTGAGTTTCCAACAAATATTGATACTGCGTAAATTAGCATATAGCCCCTGTTCCGCAACAGAATTTAAGAAATATTATTCAAATTGCAATTTATACCGATCGCTCCAGAATTTATATAGAAAAGGATTAATAACAAAAAAAAACAAAAAATGGCATATAACCGCAAAAGGAAAAATAGTATTAAAGGTTTTCTAATATGAACATTACAAATATTGTAATTAATGAAAGTTTGATAACTACTCCAGAAAAAGCATATTATACCTGTTTGTTTCAAAATTCCAACCAATTTATATTTTTTATTCTGCTTTTTGCTATTTATTCTTATCTAATCTTCATAATTCTTTCCAAAAAATTCAAATTGAAATATGAAATCTACACAGAATTTTTATTTAGTTTTCTCTTGATAATATTCTTCACTCTGCAAAAATCTTTTTTAGATCCTTTTTGCCTGATTAATTTCTTTGCTATTCTCGTTCTAATGGTAATTTATTTTTTTACCCAATAAGTCATTCTTATTCTTTTTCCTTTTCTTGTGATGTATTTCGTAATTCTTTTATATCCTTTCCTCCCCTTTCTATTCGGCATAACTCTTTTTCTCGTTGTTTTGCTCATCCTTGTCCATATTCTTCTTGCTTTTTTGATTCTTCTTTGCAATTCTCTTTTCGTAATTAATGTTGCAATTGTTCTTCCTTTTCTCTTTCCTTTTCTTTTAGTTACTCCAATTTGTAAATAGTGATAACCCTTTCTTCCAATATCTTTAATTCTGTATCTGATGATCTTTCTTTTCAATTTTTTTGCTAAAGCCCGAACAGATTTTCTTCTTGGCATATTTATTTTTTCTTTCTCGTTCTCTTTTTTGTTCTTCTCTTTCTTGTCTTTGTAATCGGAACTAATCCGATTTGCTTAACTTTGCCCGTTTTTGTCACCATATAATACCATCTCGTTCTTGTCTTTCTCATAACCTAATTTGTTTATCGGATATATATTGATATATATCTTATAACATATCTTCCAACCATTCAATTAATTCATTTAGTTTTTCTTTATCCTTTTCGCAAACTTTCAAATTTCTTAATCTATTTACTATAACCCTTTTTTCTTTTTTACTTAACATCTTTCAATTTTTGTTTTTCCTGATCGTATGTTCTTTTGATTTTCATTAATTTTGTTTTTTCTTTAAGTAAATACATCTTTGCTTCTTCTTCAATTTTTCTTGCTATTTCCTTTTTCTTTCTAATTTCTATCTGATGAAATCTCTGATATAATTCCCTGAAATCTTTGTTTCTGATTTTCGTGATGTCTGGAATCCGCAATTGTGCCACCAATCTAATATCATAATAATTTCTCATTTCCGAAAATTGTTGTTGTGCAAATATTTTATTTATCGTTGCTATTCTTTCTATTTCATACCCGTTTTTTTTCGGAATAACTTTTCTTTCCGTGATTATGTGAAAAGTGAATAATGGCAACAAAACATAAGAAATATATCTTATATGTGGCAACAGAATAAAATAAAAATTCCTTTGTATCCTTTGAGTTTGTAAAATGTGCCTCATTATTTTGTTAAATATGTTGTTCCATTCCCCTATGTCCAACTCCGCCCCCGCTTCATCGTAAAATATTATTTCATCTCTTAATTTTGTGATTTCTTTCGCAAAATCCACAATTGAAAAATACATCCTGCATTTTTTTAAATCAATTTTTTCTTTCAAAATTCCCTTTTTGATTAGATAGTATAAAAGAACATTAAAAACAGTTTTTCCAGAATTTGTATTCCCCGTTGTCAAAAATATTGTCTGATCTCCTATTTCATACCTCAATTTAAGCATTCTAAAAAATTCATTTTCTTCAAACAAATCTTTTACCTGCAATTTCATATTAAGCCGTTGCTATATCCATCATACTTAATCGTTCCCCTTCTCTTTCTTTTAATATTGCTTCTATCTTCTTATTTAGTGCTTCCATATTTTGCGTGTGCGTCAAATCCAGATATGAAACTTTCGTTGCTAAATTTGAAATTCTGCCAACCACATCTTCATAATTCATTTTGTTAATCAAGAAATCAAGATATTCCTTTTTTTCTTTAACTGATTGCTTATCATCAACCAAATAATAAACTCCGAATTGATTAAAAATTATTTTGTCTTTCAGATATATTGTTTTGTTGTCAGAATGTATTATTTCATTCGTATTAATTATTAGATAAATAGGTTTTTTCAAACCAATCTGTTCTATTAAACTTTTTTTAATTTCGCATAGATATAAATTTTTCCTGATTTTTACCCTTTTTGTAATTTTGCCTAAATTTCTCATTCCCACAATCAATTTTTTATTTACTTTCTCGCTCATTTTCAGTAATTTTTTAACCTGCAATTCTGTTAATTTTTCCAATTCTTCAACTCCCCATCCCGTTCTCGTTTGCTCCAAATTTCTTTCCTTGATTTTTTTCAGTTTTGCCTCAACTCCCGATCTTCTAAAAATAATGTATATAACAGAAATCACTATTGCAAAAACCAACATATACCCCATTAAAGTATCGAATGCCATATTACTTTTTGTTTTTAATATAATATTTTCCTTTGTCTTTTTTCATAATAAAACTTTCAAATTCAATAGTTTTTCCCTCGTTTAAAGTTTTTTCGCATTTCTGCAATCCCCTTGATGTTGTTGCTCCGATAAAATAATCTTCTCCGAACTGATCCAATATTTTTTTAATCATTTTTTGTCCTATGCCGTATTTTAATTTTTCTTTTAAACTCAATTTCGCATTTTTAACTTTGTTGATAAAATTTTCTGCCTCTATAAACAACTCTTTTTTAATTTTATCAATTGCATCTTCTTTTTTTATCTCTTTCCAATTATTTTCTTTCATATTTGCCTTTTTCTATTTTCGTTTTTAATTTATATGTTTTATCAATAAGATCCCATAAAACCCAAATACTCATTAGTATTGCTATTGCAAAAGTTAATATATAATCTCCAGATACTTTATTTATAATATAAATACAACAGATTACAATTACAAATCTTGTCATATATTCAATCAATATTTTATATTCTTCCAATATGATGTCCCTTTCTTTCATTTTCTTTCGTTCTTTTTATTCCAGAAATAATATGTTTTGTTTTGCGAAACTTGTTTTTTATCCAGATAACCTAAATTATATAATGTTACAACTCCGCTCCTTACTGTATTTTTATTCATCCAATTGAATTTTTTTACCAATTCAACACTCCTGAATGCCTTGTTTTTATGTCTTCTGAAAAAATCTTTAATAATGTCTATGTTGTTTTTAAGTTTAGTTATTTTTTTTATTTCTATGCCGATATTATCGTTTCTAATCATAATAATATTGGTAAAACTTTAAATAACTTTAACCCATTTTCCCGCTTTTCTTTTAATTGTTTTCCCCGTTTCATAATCTTTATAATATTTTACATCCCACAACACATTTCTTTCTATTTCTTTTCTGTTCGTAATGTCTGCCTTATACCTCAAAACATCATCAAATCTTTTTCTACATTTATCGCAATCTTTAGAACAGTAAAATTTTATGTGCCAGCCCCTTTTACTTGCCGATTGTCTATAACACAAATTTATAACATATTTGCATTTCTTAATTTCATTTATTACCAACTCCAGAACTCCTTTATTGCTTGCGTCCAGATCTATTGTATTCAGTTTTACCATATTAGAATTTTGATAATGGTATATGCAACATTCTTTTTTTTGCTATTATTTTTCTCTGACTTTTTAAATCTTTAGTCAAAACCGTTTCATCCTGTTCATTAATCGTTCCTATGTATTTAGAACTGAATGGTATTTCCTGAATTTCAACATTTGGTTCATCTGAAAACCACCATTCATAATATTTATATCCCGTAATTTTTTCAACCTGATTAATTATTCTTTCTTTAAATTCGTCAATTTTTCTTTCCGCTTCTTCTCTTGTCCTGAAGTATCCCGTTATTTTGTAACTGTAATAATTGTTGTGCAAAACATAATTAAGTGCAACTGTTACCCTATACATCATTTTTTCTTCTGGTATTTTTTTAATAAATTCTTCTGTTGTTATTTCTTTTTTTTCTTTTATTTTTGCGATTGTTTCTTTTCTCTTTTTAATTGCCTGTTTGTATTTTTTAATTAATTCCTGTTTGATGTGTTGCTTGTATTCCCAAGATCTTGTTTTTCTGTTGTAGGTTCTTTTTTCTTTCCATCTTTTGTAATTCTTTACTTTTATAATTCTGTATTTTCCAGAAATGTCTTTATATCTATGCTCCCCCGCTCCCAATTTTCTTAATTTTCTCATAATAAATGTTTTTTGATTATACCAAATAGTATTTCTTTTCTTTCTTTTTCTGTCATTCTTTTTTGTGTCCCATCTGCATATATCACATATTCAAGATCTGTTAATTCAATTTCTTTAATTAAATTTTGAATGTTTTTCATTAGTTTTTTATATTTCTTTTGTATATCCAGAAGATAATCAATTTTATTAGAAATTTTTTCAATTGTTTCTGTTGTTTCCCGTAAAAGAGTATTTACCATAATATATTTAAGTAAAGTATTTAAAGTTTTTTATATAATATTATGGTAAAATTTAATACTTTATTGAGAGAATGCAGAAATTTATTAACAGAAAAACCTATGAAAACGAGAGATTTTAAAGAATATTTGCGTGAAAAATATGAATTATCAGAAACTTATATTGTATTCACTATATATAAGAGATTAAAAGAAAATGGTTTTGTAGTATATAGAAAAGATAAAAGATGGCATATTGTATATAAAGGAAATAATAATGAAAACTAAAAAAACTTTAAATGGGAAAGATGAAAGTGAATTGGATGCTTGGAGAAAGAAATATAAAGATTTTATTATTAAAGATCAACCTTTAATTTCACTTCCAGATTGCTATAACTATTTAAGGAAAAACAGATTGGCGAGATTAGTATTAATTGTTGTTGCATATAAAGGAAAATGCTTTTTGAATGAAATTTATGAAACAACCACCAGATTATTTAAAGTAAATAACTATGCTATGAAATATATTAGATGTTTGAATGATTTAAGTTTGTATAATTTGATAGAAATTCATAATTTAAAATTAAGTAAAGATAAAGAAATGCTTGATATTTATAAAAAAAGGAAAATAAAATGCCCGATCTCAAGGATTCATTTTTATAAATTTAAAAATTGTGAAAGAAATATGCAAATATTAAATTGGTGTTCCGAAAGTGAATTTAAAAGAAAATGAGTGAAGAAAGAATTAATTGGGATAAAATAGAAAATAAAGAAATAGTCATAAAGAGAGAAGTAACGGATTGGAAAGGGACTATATTTAATATTACAGGTATTTTGCTAATGTTTTTCTGTATGAATTTGTTTTTAGTATTGTCTTTTATAAGTCCTTGGTATCAATATTGGTATCTTTTGTTACAAATATTTGCATTAAATGTAATTATAATTGGGATTCTTGCGGTTAGTATGGATAAAGAGGATATTGTGAAGAATAAAAAAATAGAAGAAAAATTATACATCAAGAAAATAAAAGATAGAAGAAAATGAGAAAAAAAATAAATAGCCTCTGGGCAGGAGCAAAGGATGTATTTTTGTTTATTGTATTAATTCCTTATCTGCTGTATCTTGGCTACAAATATCTTTCCGATGTGATAACAGATATAAACGACACGAAGGCTTCTACGGGAGAAGATAATGATACTATCATCTTCCTTCTTTTAATGATTTTCTGGTTAATACTTATTATGGTTTGTTGTTGTAAATATGGATTATAAATATATTCAAGGCTTGGGTTATGTGAAAAAAACAGATTATTACCTGTATCAATTTTCAATTTATTTCTTTATTTTTATCTTTCTTTTGTCTTCTTTTTGTTTTACTATTATTATTTCTCTTGCCTTAATGGAATTGCTAAAAGATTACCTTGTTAATTCTGTATATTCATTTATGTTTGGTGTATCTTTAATTAACATATTGGGTATAGGTATATTCAGCATTAAAGAAATTGCGGAAACTTGGATAAATGAAGCATTTGAAAGTTTGAAAGAAAAATATAAAATATGAGTGAAAAACCTTTGGATTTGGATATAAAATTAAAACCTGTTTTAAAGTATAAATGGGGAAATGAAGAAGGATTTAGAAATTTCAAAAAAGGCTATGAAAAAGGATTTAACGAAGCACAGGAAATTCTTATAAAAGAAATTAAACAACGAATTAAATTAGCAGTTCAAGGATTGTTAGATGAAATTCATTCAAGTTATGGTTGCATACATCATCGGAAAAAAGGTGGGGATGATGATTGTATAATTTGCGTTGCAATAGGACAGACATTAAATGAAATTCGACGCAAAATCAAAAAATATTTTCCCGAAGTGGTGAAAGAAAATGAATGAAGAAATTAAACCTTTGGATTTGGAATATGTAGATATATTAAGAATAGTCCAAGATTCTACTATTGGAGAGTATAGAAAGGCAAATGAAATAGAAAAATATATCAAACAACGAATTAAAGAAGCGTGTGAGTTTTATTTGAGATACAAAGATCATCCAAAGTTATTAGTGAAAGAACATCCTGAATATAAAAA
>Ga0180301_10003725_pt1 | contig 11866 bp, 11 predicted proteins | sample GuaBasSediGuay16_FD_121797 | JGI IMG/M metagenome (GOLD analysis project Ga0180301, IMG submission 121797) | Subseafloor sediment microbial communities from Guaymas Basin, Gulf of California, Mexico - Guay16, Core 4569-2, 12-15 cm | ecosystem: Environmental > Aquatic > Marine > Hydrothermal...
CTTACTCTTAATGATTCATTAAGCCCAGTAGGAGGGTACGTATAGTTCTTTATTAAAAATACTAGAAGGCACATGATCAAAGAAGCTAATAAGTAGTTAAAGAATGATCTTCTGATATTAAGTTTGCCTATCGATCTCTTAAGTAGCATATACTTCGTTAAAGTGGAAAATGCTGAAGTGATTATTCTAGAGGAGATAAGGCTGAATATAACAAGAAGAGTATTCTCACTAAAGAAGAGTGTAGAAAGAACTAATAGGGGAAGATATAGAAGAGCACTTATCAGATCTATAGTAGGGACGATTACTAGTGTCGATCTTATCAAGATCTTGGGAGAAGTTGTCTCTATATCCGCTTTTTCGATACCTCTCAAAGAGGTTCCAAGAAAAGTAGATATTATCGATAATGTAGAGAGTAACATTACTAAGGGCAGTACTCCTGCTACGGTCACATACTCTTTCCCAAAGATCATTAGAAGCTCCTTAGATAAAATTAGGGATCCTAGGATTAGAGGTATATCAAACATTAATATGAAGCGTAATATCATTTCAACGCTAGACCTGATTTCAGTAACTTCAGAACTTATTAACACTTTACTATAAAGAGCGTCCGAGAAGCGTATAGCGTAAGTAGCGATACCACCTACTGTGAATAAAACTTGAAGGAAAGCTAATATGACCTTAGAGTTAGGGAGAAGAGCATTCAATAGAAAGTTATCTAATCTTGTAATATTAGGCGGTAGGAGCATATAGAGCTGAATCCATGAAATAAGATACCACCTTAGTAACATTTTATGATCAAAATCACCACTTTTTATGTCCTCTCTTAGTAACAGAAGGGAGAAGATATTTCTTGCTAAAAAGGCTATTGCTATAGCCGTAAGAGCAGCCGATATATTGTACATCTTAAATGAGAAGAGCAAGACTATAAAGGCTAATACCTTTATAGTCTCAAAGATGTAGTCTCCGTATCCAAGGGCATGCGGCATTAAAGCTCTTAAACTGGCACTAGTTACACGATTTAATGCAAGGAGTAGTAATAACATAGAAGTTAAAAGAAGTAGATGTCTCTGGGTATAGATTTCTGGTAGTATATATGGGGTGCTGGCTATGAGTAAGAAAGTTGAAGTTAAACTTAAAATGAGGCAATTAACTATACCAGTTAATGATGCTTTATAAAAGCCTCTAGCTCTATACCTGGTGATCCAGTCACCAAATATCCCTACGGGTATAATGAAATAAGAGATAAGGGCGCTAATTAGACGAAATAAACCGACCTCTTGTAAAGGTAGATTTCTCGTAATCAAAGTTGTGAATAAAAGACCTGTAATAGCTGAATAGATACTAGCTGAAAAATTTATAAAACCACTATAACGGAGTCTTATTTTTGGCTTTTGTAGGTGTTCATTCATACTCTCACGGTTAGGACGCTTTAAGCTGGAAGGTTAGAGTTCTTCTATGTAGACCAAAAGGTGTTTTCACAAATACCCATACCTTTAATGCTAGCCTTTTACTATGAAGAAGTGAAGCATACTTTGACGATACTCTAAGCTTTAAGTCTCTTTCTATGAAGCTATTGCTTTCAATAACTAAAGGTTTATAGGAGAAGTCCTCAAGTGTACTATTAATGAGCTTATTACCAGAGTATAAATCGTAAACTAAGGTTTGAAGGTATATTCTTCCGCTTCCATGGTTATGAATAGTTAATGAGAAGAGGACTTGATTTTCGGTAACATTACAATTTAGTATAGTTATTTCCATCCTACTTATAGAGTGCATGTTCTGGAAGTATGTATTATAATCAACAGCAAGAGATATTATAGATGTAGAGGCTATTAGTAACATTAAAATGCTGATAATAAATGTAGGAAGTCTGGTGCTTCTCATCTCAGTCGAGGAGTAAACGTAGAGACCTATGAATATAGCTAAAAGAGATATAGGTAAGGACATTATGACTGAAAAGAATGTGATGTTTCTAAGTATATAACTCCATAACGCTAATTCAGCAGAGAGAGGGCTGAAGAATAATTCTAAAGGATACTTAGCAAGCATAGTTGCTATTATAGAGCTTATGATATAGGAAAGAGATGTAGAGAAGAGGACATATCGCAGATTTCCAATTAGATATGATGCTAAGAAGTAGTTGATTGCCATTAATAATGGGTACTCTATAGGTAATCGAGACGCTACAGGAAGAAGTGATACTTTAAAAGAGAGATATGTAGGTAGGCATATCGATAAGATAGTAATCGTAATTATACGAAAAAATGCAGAAATACGAATCATTACAAGTACTTTACCTCCTTACTCTAAGTCTTGGATTAAATATTTCATCTAAAGCATAACCAAACAATATGAAGCTGAGCGCAAAGAAAGTTAACATTAGACCTGGAGGAAGTATCCACCACCAAATTAGTCTAGGAAATGCTCCTGCTAGCTCAGCACTATAGAGCATACGTCCCCATGAAGGTACTCTAGGATCGCCTAATCCTAAGAAGCTTAATGATGCTTCAAGAAGAACAGCTCCTGGAACGGAAAGAGCAAGTTGCACATATATCAAGGGTATGAGTTGAGGTATTATGTGCTTAATTATTATGTAAATGTCGGATGCTCCTATGGCTCGAACAGCTTCAACGAAGAGACTTTCTCTTAAGGAAAGAGTATATGACCGTACAGTTCTTGCAAACGCCATCCAGCTAAGGGATGCTATTAGTAGGATTTGTAGATAAATATTTTTACCATAGAATACACTTAAGGCTATTAAAAGCGGTAAAATTGGCATAAAGTATAAGGTATCTGTAATGAAGAGTAAGAATTGATCTACAAATCCTCCTTCATAGCCTGCGATTACTCCTATAACGAGACCTAGAAATACAGAGATTGAGGAAGCTAACAGACCGACTATCATGGAAACTCGTGCACCATAGAGTAGTTGAGAAAAGAGATCACTACCGTTATTATCAGTACCTAAAAGTCCATATCGCATCCCAGGAATTCTAAATAAAAGCTCTCCAAGAGTGATATTAAATACACCGTTTGTATTAACGTCACGATCAAATACTTCGAGTTCGAGTAGTATTTTATAAGTTCCTTTTGAATTAAGAATTAGCGGAGCAAGATCTGCAAATGGATCTACTCCTAACCTAAGTTTTAACGTTATATCTCGAGAATCGACATCTAGTGGAGTAACCCACTTTGATTCATTTCCAACAACTCGCTTACTTAGTAATAGAAAGCGTTTACCTTCCGTATTAACAAGGTAGATATTAATTCTAGCATAAGATGAGGGAAGATTAACTTTTGTCGCTTTAAATTTAAGCGTTAAATAAAATGTCTTAGGGGGTCTATAAGGATATTCAAAAGAGTAAGAGAAGAATAAACTCTTCTTTCCATTAGTCTCAGAAGCTTTCATGTAGATTACAGAAATTGCGCTTTTATCAATCTTTAAGGTGAGCTCATTGCTTTTCTCTACGAGTTCCCACATACTAGTAGATACTCTATGTACTATGTTAGGTGGATAATCTCTATATTGGGGAAATATCACAAACCAGTCTGGAACTGCATAAGCCTCAGCTAATCGCATTTCAAAGGGAGCATGCGGTGCTATATATGGACCTATGATACCTAAAATGAAATAAAAAAGCAGAAGTAAGAAGCCGCATATACCAACTTTGTGTCTCTTTAACTGTTTAAAGAAGTCTAGTAGACTAACAATTAAGGAAGGCCTTTTCTTACCTCTTAATGAGTTACTTAGGTTCATTCTAGCCTCACCCTAGGATCTACAACTCCTAAGATTATATCAACAATAAGAAGAGATATCAAGGTTAGGATTATATATATGAAGAGGACTCCTTGAACGATTGGGAAATCGAATTGCATAGAGGCGTCAAAGAGCCATCGACCTACGCCATACCATGAAAATATAGTTTCAGTAATTACAGCGCCTGAAACGATTCCAGGGAAAGTAAGTGCTAAGATCGTAAGTATAGGGCCTAATACATTTTTAAGAACATGCTTAAACATTACTACTCTCTCAGGGAGACCTTTAGCTCTAGCAGTTATTATATAATCTTGACCTAATTGAGATACTAGAAGACTTCTAATTAATAGAGCGAATCCACCAAAGCCAACTATGATTAAGGTAGATAGGGGAAGTACTAAATGATATAAGAGATCTAATATGTATGCGAGTGGATCTTTAGGTGGTGGCCGAGAAACAGTGCCAGCTATGGGGAACCAACCTAGATAATACCCGAAGAGTAAGAGGAAGAGTAGGCCTACAAAGAAAGCAGGGAAAGCATTAAGGAATAATCCTAAACTAACTACAGTAGCATCAACCTTCGATCCACGCTTCATAGTAGCTACTATACCTATAGTTAGGCCTACAATTATCTGGAGGACAGTAGCTGTACCAAGGAGAAGTACTGTATTAGGTAAGCGTTCTAAAAGTTCAGAAATTACGGGTCTGCCTGTATAGAGGGAGTAACCTAGATCACCTTTAAAGAGGTTAAAGACGTATCTTACGAATTGGTTAGGAAATACGGGTTCATCCAATCCGAATCTTTTACGAATTAATTTCTGTTGTTCCTCAGTCATATGAGGATTAAGGAAGAAGAAGGAGGGATCAATACCTAGTACATAATATGGTATTACACGTAATAGAATGAAGCTTAAAATGAGTGCCATGAGGAGTACTAATAACCTATCTACACATCTCTTAGCTATATATCTCCAAAGGCTTGCCACAGGATGTAACCTCCTATGGTATATCTTTTACTAACCTCATAAGAGTAGATGAGGAAAAATAAAAAGATTCTTTCCCTTAAATTTTTAAGCTGAAGAGGGAGTAGCCGTAGTAGCGGCAGTTTTACCTTTACCTCTGCGAACCATTACATAGATCGCTGCAACAACAACTACCACGATGACTATAGCTACATAAGGTAGGTATCTTTCATAGGATGGTCTAATTGATAATGTAACTTCAGTACTACGAGATAATGTTGCCACACCTACTGTTCCTTTTGCTATTACGGAAATCTTGCAATCACCAGTAGCGCCTTTAGCAGGTAATTCTACTGTACAAGTACCTCCAGTGGCTTTTGTAGTAACTTCGCTAACTACTTTACCGTCAGGAGTTATTAATTGCACAGTTACATCAGCATCCACTGGCTTACCCGTATAGTCTTTAACAGTAATAGTTACTTTTGCAGATTCATCAGAATAAATGCTTGAGGGAGCCTCTAAGGATACCTGAAGAGTCTTAGTAGGTAGCCTTCTCCAGTAGTTCGGGTTCCATACTAAAAGTATGTACTCGCCAGGCTTTCTTTCTTTGTAAATGAAGGGACCTGTGCCTATTAGGCATGTTAAACCAGGGACCTTAGGATGAGGTACCTTACTTGGATCCCACTTATCCCAGCCACCCTGTTCCTCAAGGAATGTCTTATTACCCCATATATGCTTTGGAATTATTGGGACGTTTAGATCATAGAGATAAGCCCAGCTTGTTCCGTTTATAACAATCTTTATCGTATAAGGATCAGGAACCTCAGTTCTTAAGAGGTTCTGTATGGGTACTGCATAGTATCTGCTTACTTGATTTTCCTTTATGAACCATAATGTGAAATTAACATCATATGCTGTGAATGGTTCTCCATCATGCCATGTAGCATTCTTGACTAAATAGAATGTAATCTCCATTCCTTTATGGCCGCCCTCTAGAGTAACTTCTTTAGTATCCCATTTCTCTGCAAGCCATGGAAGATCCTTAGTTACATCATCAGGATTGGCAATAAATAGGTAGTCGAAAACTAAATCCATGACATCCCATTCAGTAACGGTCATAGCAGTCATAGGATTAAGTACTCTTGGATCTGAATCAAGTACATCTTTAAACCTACCACCTAATGGTTGTTCAACTAAGAAGACATTGAGTAGTGTAAGCCAGCTCGTTCCTCCTAATGGTTTATTAAGCACTATACCACTTACTTCCTTTCTAACACCGACACGTGCATAGGTCATGTATAATGGAATCCAAGGTAGGTCTTCTGAGAGAATCTCCTGTACCCTCATTGCATATCTCTTTGCCTCCTCTACATCTGTAGTCTTATAGAATTTCTCTAGTAATTCATCAACTTCAGGGTTACTATAACCCCAGTAGTTGTAGGAGCCATCGGATCTGAAGAAGTCATATAGGTATGTAGGATGTCGACCTAGAGCCCATCCGAGTAGATACATGTCGTACTCTAGCTTGATTATCTTAGCTACCATTGCCTGGAATTCCATAGGAGCTACCTTTAGGGGGAAGTGAATCTTATCGGCATCTTCCTTCATTTTAGTAGCTATCTTAAAGAGCCAAGGAGCCTGGGACTCTGGAGGAACTAGCAGTTCTACTTCTCTCACTTCCTTTCCATCAGGATCATACCACTTACCTGTAGCTTCATCAAATTTGAATCCAGCATCGAGTAACGTCTTTTTAGCCATTTCTATGTCATAAGCATATGTTTTAACATCTGGATTATACCAGTCTCCATATGCGGGGGGTACAAATGTTTCAACAGGAACTCCGTAACCGCCGAAGACTTCACGTATTATCCATTCACGATCTACTAGGTGAGCCATAGCTTGTCTAAATGCTTTAATGTTAAGAGGCCATTTCCGCAAATTAATTTGAATAGCGAAGATGCTAAAGGTCTGATAGAATAATAGCTCTATGTTAGGATCACCTCTAACTTGTTCTATATCTTCAGCTCTAAGGCCAGCTATATGTATTTCTCCCTTCTTTAAAGCTAACAATCTAGCATCAGGTGAAGTTATTATTGAGAAGAGGTACTCGTCAACTCTAGGACCATGAACGTCCCACTCGGTAGCTAAAACTGTAGGCTTCTTCTCTTGTGATAAGCTTGGTACTGGCATAAGGGATAGTACTATTAGCATAGAGAATAATACTGTATATATTAAACCCTTCTTCATGGCACAATTACCTCTATCAATTATTCAGACTTCTTGGTATTAAATACGTTTTAATAGTTTATTTAAGCTTTAAGTAAGAAAATGAACTTTTTCCATAATGTGAAAGGTGTTTTCATGGAAGAAAGTAGATACAGCATAAAGTATCCTTTTGAGAAGAAGGAGTTTATAATTAAAGTCGTAACTTTAGGGTTTTTATGGTTGTTTGTATTATTAAGTGTGTTCTTCACTTATATCTTAATCTTGTATTTTATGGTCGCGACTTGTACGTTTAGTAGTATTGGCTTTGTTCTTAGGCGTAGGAAGGTTTACAAGGTTCTAGAAGAACTAAAGAGTAAAGGTCGCTTTCGGTTACATGATTTCAAGGAAAGCCATCCATATCTTACACTTTTCACAGCGATAATAATGGCATTAGCATTTATGATAATAATAGGCATGTCTAGATCGCCTGTAGTCTTAGGTGGTGGTCTTGGCTTATTAAGTGGGTGGATAATAGTTGATGTATATCATTTTTTAGTGGTAAATCATTATGAGAAGGAACTTAATGGAAGGATTATCATGACTATAATATCTAGAGAAATGCATAACAAGATGTATGTAGCAAAGGAAATTTCCTTAGTTAAGAGTAGATAAAAAATGTTACTTGTATAATGTATAACTCATAGTAATTAAAGCCAATGTTTTACTTATGTAAAAATACTTTAATACTAGGATTCTAAGACGAAATGATATTGACAAGAAAATATGAGTATTAGGACAAATAGATGAATTTATATGTTTCTTATGTAACATATAACACGATAGAGAAAAATCTTTAAGGGTGATATAGTATGATTTCGAAGAAACTTTTCAAGCTTAGGAAATTAAATAATCGTTCTTCATATAACATTTATTTAAGAAAGTTCGAAAGAATTGAAGCTTCCGAGAAGCTTATAAGATATGCTTTGATGCTTAAAGTGTAGATGAGCGATAATTCGTTAAAGAGGAATGAAGAGCCGATCCATGTAATACTGGATTTTGCTTTAAGAGAGTGGAGTAGCGAAGCGCAAAATATACTTGAGCATCTTAAGAATGAAGGGCCCTTTAAGTTGTTAGTAAGAACTATTCTTTCTCAGAATACTAGTGATAGAAACTCAAGAAATGCTTTTCTGCGCTTGGATAGAAATATAGGTGCAACTCCCGAGAGTATAGCTAATGCTAGGTTGGATGAGTTAATGAAAGCTCTTAGGGTTGCTGGCCTATATAGAGAACGTTCAATAAGGCTTAAAGAAATCGCAAAAATTATAATAGAAGATTATGGTAAAGATCTCAAGTGGATACGTAGCCTTCCACTTAATGAAGCTAGAAAAAGACTGCTTGCTTTACCTGGTGTTGGATATAAAACTGCAGATATCATGCTTGCCTTCTATGGTGAAAAGCCTATACTTCCAGTAGATACACATATCCGTAGACTTGCTTTAAGGTTAGGATATGCTAGTCCTAAGGACAATTATGATAAGGTAAGGGAGGTACTAGAGTCTAAGATAGAACCAAGTAAGAGAGCTATAGCACACCTATTGTTAATAAGATTTGGGCGCGAAATATGCAAGGCACGTAAGCCATTATGTAGACAGTGTCCAGTAAGTAATTTATGCTCATATTCAAGGAAGTGAGGGATTGTAATAGTCTCATGCTTCTTTCACTTGCCTGAGCAGACGTTTTATCTTAGAAAGATATCTGGCAATTCGTATACATTCAGGTTCTATTTCTATTGCTTTACCTTTCTCGATTACGAAATGCCTTATTTTAAATTTATTACCAAAGAGCTTGTTCACTTCCTCAACCATCATATGTAATTGAACACAATGCGGAGATCCGTCCACTGTGAGTACTAGGATCTCTTTAAGAGGTAACCTCGCTAACATAGAGGCTAGTTTAAAGCCTACCATATTCATATGTTCAGCTTCTAAACAGACAGATAAAGGGTAACGTTCTCTTGAAAATTCATTAAGTATATTGGGATGTTCATCTCTAAGACATCTGCCGTATATCAGTAGTTTTTTTAGTTTCCTTAGTAAATTAGGACATGCATTACTATCTATAAGATTTCGATCATAGATAGGCACATCTCTCTCAGTAATGGGCATCTACCTCTTTATTCTCCTATGATGTGAACTATAATAGTTCTTGTTCGTGGATAGATATCGGTTTCTATAAAAACTATGGATTGCCATGTTCCAAGGGCTAATCGGCCATTAATTATTGGAACTGTTTTCTCAGGAGAGAATATGATGGATCTTAGATGGGCGTGAGCATTAGATGGGTGCTCGTATTCTTCTTTAGAGGGTACAAGTTTTTCTAAAAGACTTCGAATATCGTTAAGGAGGCCTTCTTCGTATTCAGTTAATGATATAATTCCTGTAGCATGAGGTGCAAAAATATGAGCAATACCATTTTTGATCCCGGAATTTTCTACTATAGCCTTCACTTTTGGTGTGATGTTAACAATATCTATAGGGCCTCGGGTTCTGAATGTGAAACTTTCTACATGTAATCTCAAAGTTAGACCCCCCTAAAGAAGCTTGTTTAATACTTACTTAAAACTTTTAATGGTAAGGCATTACTCTTCTTCTGTAGCTTTTATAGGAAAACCTTCCTTCTCTCTTGAAATAGTTTCTAAGACGAGGAAAGTCTCACTAGAAACGACATCACCTATACTAGCTAAATACCTTATTAGGAAGCGAGTTAGCTCCTCCCACTCTCTTGCCCAGACCTTAAGTATTATATCATAAGCACCTGTAACTATGTAAGCTTCTTCAACGTAGGGTAGGTATGGGGTATTGTAAGTGTCCTCTAAAATTCGTTTAGCTAAAGCTTCTTGATTAGATTCCCCTTCAAAAGTTACACCACGCCTTACCTTTAGCATTACAAAAGCTAGGAATTTATAACCTAATCTTTGAGGGTCTAAAATGGCACGGTAACCTTTAATTATACCTTCTCGTTCTAAACGAGAGACCCTTTCACTTATAGTAGTTCTCGGCCTTCCTATTCTCTTAGCTATGTCAGAGATAGAAGCACGACCATTCCTTTGAAGTTCTTCTAGGATAGCTTTGTCTAGATTATCGAGCATATCCTACACCCTCTAGTGACATTTAATGCTCTTTAAAACACGCATCTTTTCGTCACTTATGATGGGATGCATTTTTTCAGGTGCTACTACGCTTAATGCTAGTATTCTATTAGAGTCTGTACATAGCCAAACAAATGAATCGAGGGTTATCTTCTTTATTAGACTAAATCGTGGTTCTAGGCTTAACCTATAGCATTTATGCCCTCTTAAGTGAAGCTCATCAGTTTTCGTTATTTTATAATGTGCATAGTGCTTAAGAGCTTCCTTTAAGTAGCGTTCTCTAAACCAATGTTTTATATCGTTGTATTCCTCTTCAAGGACTACATTAGCCATACCCTGATAGGCGAGTACGTACCATATGTCTTTTTTAGATTTGAAGCTCATCCTACCATAAGCAGATAGAATTTTGTACTCCTGTAAAGAATAATCCCTAGGGAGTTCAAAGTAGAATGCGTAAACACTCCATAACCACCATGTTTTGCCATGACATATTAAGTTACTTAAAAGTTTATCAAACACCTCCTTCATACTTTGATATTCATTGGGTAAGAAGTGAACGTGAAGTACAAAGAGGCGTCTGGATTCTGTACAGTACCAAGAAGCTCCAAAAAGCTCAGTACCACCACGAATATGATATATGTAGCCTTCATGATCGTTAATGCTTGCTTCTCTCATGGCAAGGCATGAGAACTTAAGATTTGCTTTTTCTACTTTCTCTTTTAGTTCTTTTAAGAAGGAATCTAGACTTTCTTTTACATTAGGTCTTTTCTTAGGAGGTATTTCATCCCATCTTAATTCTAAGCGAATCATATGTTCATCTTCAAGTCGAAGATAGGTTCTTGAAGCTCCTCTCCCCTCGGTAGTCATTTCCCAGTTTTCAGGAATTAAAGTTTGAAAGCCCCTCCAACCAAAGCATTTAAACTTCATAGAGCTCTATCCCCCCCTTTTCCTTAATGGGAAAAGCCTGAGCTTAGGGAATTTACGACGTCTACGTCTTTCTTCTTCAAATGTCTCTGGAGGAGAGATTAGGCCCTTATAAGCTCTCTCTCTGAGAAGACGTCTGATGAATATTAAGGCAATAGAGACTCCCACTACAATAGACACTATTAGAATAACGCCCATTATGAGAGAAAATGCCTTGCCTGCAATAGTAAATAAAACATCTAATTTACGTTCAATAGTCACTACAGGTTCTTCACCAGCTAGTGAAACGGAATCTGTAACGCTAACATCTAAGTATTTCATCTTCACTATATAGACGCCTGGTGGTAACTGGTTAAATTCAATAACTCCAGATTTGGTTAAGCCTTCTCCAAGTTTGTTAGCAGAAAGCCATATCTCTACGAGTGTGCCATCTAGCGGTTGATTAAGCACTCCCGTTACTAGGATTTTTAAATCATAGACTTTGCATGGTAGTCTCTCATCAAAATCTCCTCTTGGATTTCTTTCGTAAGGAAGTGCTACCTTAAACGATCCGACTTTTACACCATACCAAGACACATTAAGTGAATACGTACCCTTAGGAACGGCTCCTAAGTCTATAAGACCAAAATCGTTAGTATAGCATACTAAGTAACTTCCATTAGCCAGATACATAGCAACTCTAGCGTTAGATAAAGGAGCTCCCTTAAGATCCATAATCCTAGCTCTGAAAGAATATACTTCGCATTCGATCTCTAGCCTACCTAAAGATCCTAGAGTTTCGGGTCTAAAGTACTGCTCCCCTACTAGGACTCCATGCCAGTAGACCTCAATTTTATAGAGAGCCTCCGGTATTTTGTAGAAGACTAGTTC
>Ga0180301_10003726_pt1 | contig 11865 bp, 5 predicted proteins | sample GuaBasSediGuay16_FD_121797 | JGI IMG/M metagenome (GOLD analysis project Ga0180301, IMG submission 121797) | Subseafloor sediment microbial communities from Guaymas Basin, Gulf of California, Mexico - Guay16, Core 4569-2, 12-15 cm | ecosystem: Environmental > Aquatic > Marine > Hydrothermal...
AGGGTCAGCTCCAATCTCTATGAATACACCGTTTACTGGTATTTTCTTTCCTGTTTCTCTGATTTTAATCCATTCTACTGTTTTTGTACCACCTATTTCAGCAACGTTGCTGTTGAGGATAAATTCTACTTTCGGATTCTCCTTAAGCTGCCTAATGTAGAATGGTTGTGCTCTAAGCTTATCTCTTCTATGAACTATGTAGACTTTCCTAGCATACTCTATTAGGAGAAGTGCTGCACTAGCTGCGCTATCACCGCCTCCAATAATAGCTACTACTTTATCTCTAAATAGCGGTGCATCGCAAGGGGCACAATACGAAACCCCTCTACCTAGAAACTCTTCTTCCCCAGAAACACCAAGTTTTCTTTTCACAACACCTAAAGCTAAAATAACAGTTTTCGACGTAAACCTTTCCCCAAGAGAAGTAAGTACGTCAAACATTTCATCACTCCTCTTAATATCAACAACTTCATCAATAACTACGGGGACCTTATAATATTCTAAATGTTCGTAGAGTTTATCAATAAATTCAGGGCCCATTATCCTACGTACACCAGGATAGTTTTCAATATAACCTATTTTATTCAGCTGACCCCCCTTCTCCTTAGTTACAATCAGAGTTTTCAACATGTACCTAGCAGAATATATTGCAGCAGTAACTCCAGCCGGACCTCCACCTACAATTACAACATCATACTCTTTCTCCCTAGACTTCTCAGCTAATCTAAAACCCTTAAAAGATAACCTCAACGACATTCAAACCACCTAAAAACACTAAAAACACTACAGTTTAAGTTTTTAACCCCGTTAATATAGGAGGCAATAATAGAAAAACGGTAAGAAATCCCCCTAAACCCGTGTTTTATGAAACTATTTTCTATTTTTCTAAAAACACTTAGCTTATTTTTCTTTGATACATACTCTGTGTTTTCTTCTTAACTTCTCTACTGCTTTGGATAGTAGTGGGTCTGCTATTTTGTATTTTAGGTTTTCTGTTTTCTCTATGAAACCGTATTTTACTAGGTTTTGAAGTAGCTTATTGAATTTACTGTCAGGTATGTGTCCTAATATTCCTTCTGCGAAATGTTTTATCGTACTCCAAGAGTTTAAGCCTAGGGAAATAGCCCAGAGTATTGCCGTGTATCTTCTTGGAGAATATTTAACGAGCTTTTCTAACTCACTAGATAGCAGTTCTTCTGCTTCCTCTTCTAAACGTTTCAACGTTTCAACATGGTTTAAACCATAGGTTACTCTGTAGTATCCGTAGAGAGAAAGCCAACCAACAATACCGTCTAATTTATCAGCGGCTTCCTTGATTTCACCTATACTGACCTTTATATTTGCTTCTTCAAACCCCTTCAACAGAAAACCTATTGACTGTTCCCTGCTGAATCTCTCCAATTTTATTTCAAGCTTTGCTCTACCGAAAAGAGGGGATTTCGGATCGCTTAGTTTTAAGAAGTCATTTAATACTCCTATTTCACTACCTGTTATAATGAACGATATGTTTTCTAGAGTATCTACTGCCCAAGCTAAAATATTTCTCCATGCAGGAACAGTTCTAAGTTCTTGAGCTTCATCGAGAACTACTGCTATTCTAGTTTCTTTCCTTTTAGCCCACTTGTTGGCTTTCTCTAAAACGTTAATCAGTAGTTTTTTCCTCCCCCTACTAGGTTTCAGCTTAAACAGAGGGATTTCAACTGATTTAATGTACTCTAAAATTTTCTCCCCAGTTTTCCACAGTTTACCGGGTAAATCGTATTCTTTCAAAACATCATCTACTACGTAAGCTATAGCTGACGGCGTAAGGAGAATAGGGTTTTCAGAATACTTCCTTAAATCCAGAGGAACAAATGGGATATTTAGCTCGTTAAGTCCAACATATACGAAACTTGTTTTACCAATTCTCCTAACACCATAAACAACTATTAACCCTTCACCAGCATCTATTCCTTTAAAAAACATTTCAAGCTCCTTCTCCCTATCGTAAAACTCGCCAATACGTGTTTTCGGCTCCCTACTGAAAAGCATAACTAACCCCCCGGTAAGTAACTAACCCTTGGGTAAGTAATAAATTTTCTATTCGCCTTAAACACATAAATTTAAAACAACTAGCACTCCTAATTTCCTACCTTAAGTTCTTAAGCAACTACTGTTTAGAGGAGAGTAAATGTTTTTAACTGTGCCCGTAACATATTGTGCTACAGTGGACTAGATTACTCTACGTTATTGCGAAAGTTGGTGTTAATAAGAGGGAAATTATTGGGTTTTCAGCTAATTTTCTGGAAAACACATGGCTGTTGAAAAGTATGTTATTGGCATGTATGTGTAATATTTTCTTTCTTATTTCAACTTCATTATACTGGCACCCATAAGCAGCCCTGTAAACTTTAACAGATAGTTAGAGTATGCGTTTGCAAAGACTAGCATATAGCCAGTTTAGCTCAAATATTTATATGGGAACTTAAGTATTTAGTTTAAAATGTAAGGTTATACATCTATCCTGTCTAAAGGGGTGATTATTTAGAATGAGCATAGAAAAGTCCATAGAGAAAATAGTTAAGTGGCTAACTGAGGGAACCGATGAGTCTAAAAACCCTGCTGAATGGGTTTGGGAGATTGATATTTCAAGAAGTAAAGAGGGGAAAATAGTTTTGTTGGAAGCATTCCACCCTAAAGCACCATTAAAACTAGTAGTGCTGCCAATACACGACGAATCTGTAATAAGGCTTATAGTTGACCCACTATATCCGACAAAGTTCCTAGACAAAATAGAGAAACTAAAACTATACTACTCCCTACTAAGACTGAACCTAGCATCACATCTAGTAAAAACATGTCTCACAAGAGACGACGACGTAATTTTCGTAGTAGATCTTAAAATACCTGAAATAGGGAAGCAAGAATTCTACGATGCAGTAGAAACACTATACATGACAGTAGCGTATTTTGCAAAAAACGTAGGGTGGGGGGATGAAATAGAGAAAGCCCATGTAAGAAACCTAGTAGAAGCAGTAGTGGAGAAAGCAAGAAAAGGGGAAACAAAACAACAAATAATAAACTACCTAGTTAAGAAAGCAAACATACCTCCGAAAATAGCTGAGAAAATAGCGGAAAAAGCAGTGAAAACAAGAAAGGAAAAAACAACACTAACATACATATAAACATAGCATATAATAATTAGCACTTAAAGATCAGCTAAAGCAGAAGCAACATCATTTATTGACATGGGTGAATACACTCTACCACCATGTCCTACTATAAATTCTATGAAATCCACGTCGGGCACACCAGCAATATTAATTAAATCTATTCTAATATTCCCTCCCCCTACAATACCCTCTAACTGGTTTAATTCCGCTACCCTATCATTAGGGTTCCCAGGTTCATTCCATTCCCCATCGGAGATAAGCTTAACAACGAGAGGCCTACAACCAGGGCACATGTTAACAACATTTATTAACGCCCTACCTATAGGAGTACCGGAACCAGCCCTATAACCCCTTAGCTCATGTATTTTAGTTGCAGGTACAAATCCGGGCAAATAAAAACCATTTAGAACATTAATTAGATTAGAGGGAGGGAAGAGAAAAAGACCCACATATACGTTCACACTCGACACTCCAATATTTCCAAGAAATTCCTCTATACCCCTTACTCCTGCCATGTATTTACTCATACCACCTATTTCTTCACTAAACATACTATGGGATCTATCCAGCAAAATAGCAACATAAACCATTTCTACTACGGCACCCTACTTAATAGGATCGTGTTTCACAGCTTCTTTTTCAACATGATATAATAACTTAGCTTCATCTACAGGAAGATCATCATATTGTTTTTTAGCATCAGTGATATCTCCTATAACATGCATGGGGATTGTTGAAACAACATGTGCAACATATAAGTGCGGCCCTATATTGTCTTCGTGAAAAACGTAGTCGAGAGAAACACCATACATGGCCTGTCTGAGAAGCCCTATAATCATTTCGCGATCTTCGCTATCTAGTAAAACCACAGGTTTCTTAGGTGGATTATAGTTTTCCATTGATAGGATTGCTTCGTTATACCGTACTGGAAGTCTTTGAAGAGCTTCGTAGAGATGTTCAATGATATTAGTTAGTTGTTCTCTACTGTACTTTAAATAATTCATGAAAAACGTTATTCCCTTACTCTTTAATTCTTCCTCTCTCTCAGCACCTAAGTATTTTTCGACAATGCTTTGTAACCCATTTTCAGTAAATCTTAGAACCCACTTATTTGGAGTTTCCATGATGTCTCCTTGTGTTAACTCCGTAAATAGCTGTTCCGTCTCTACTTCAAGGCTGTTTTTTCTCTTTTTCTTACTATCCTCTTCTTCTCTTAGCTCATTTGCTTTACTATTTAACCATTTGAGTGTTCCTCTGAGTGCATTAAGTTTTTGTATAGCGGAGTTTAATGTTCTTACGTACTTTTCATAGTCACTTTTATATTTCTCATAAGTGCCTTTACATCTACTAATCCACCTTTTAAGTAGAAACATTTTTTTGCAATGATCGTTGTATATTTCTAAAAGATTACCTATGGCTTGCACAATTGTTGAACTATTTTCTATTTTCGGCTCTATTTTACTTACTTTCTGATCTAGCTCCTTACATAGCTTTCCATATATTGTAATAAGGGATTCCAGGGCGGTTTTAGCTATGTATTCCTCATTTGCAATAAGTTCTCTTACTTCATCAATTCCCTTATTCACGAAGACCTTTCTTGTCCCCAAAGACCTATTAGCCACATTATTTTCATAGTATTCTATAACTTCGTTTAAACTTTCCAAACGTCCTTTAATACCAGCTATGAGTTTTCCAGCTTCTTCTTCATTTTCTTCAAGATCTTTATTTAGTTCGTTTATTTCACGTTTCATTTTAATTAGCTTTATTACTTTTCCAACATCTACACTTAATTCTATAGAGTCAAATATGGCAAACATGGCAGGTATATTGCCAAACATGTTTTCAACATTTCCAATATTACCAAATATGTTCTCCCAAGCTAATGCACCAGCTTCTCCTATTGGAGCATATGGTAGCTTATGTGTTGTTAAAAGGAAGTACACTACCTTCTCGTCAACGTCAGCATAGGGGTCTTGCCCTTGAACATCGTTGAAACCTACAAGAAACATCATATCAAAGCTTTCCTCGTTTTTAATATATTTAAAATAGTAAAGGTCCTTTAAGGCGGCATAAGTATTGTAAACGTATTCTGGTCTAGCTTGCACCCCTCTAAACGTAGGTAGGACTACAATAGCGAATACATGAGCTGGGTTTCCAGTTATCTCTGAGAATTCTTCTCTAACTATTTTCGCTATGTCTAATGCTATGCCGCTACCTGTTCCTCCACCTAAGGCAAAAATTATCCATATCGCCATGTTATTAAATTCATCAGGACTCATCCCCTTACTCACTATGGTTTCCTTCAGTCTTCTTAAATCATCCCTAATATGCTCTCTTACAAACTCAACCATGCTGCCAGCGCAGTTAAGAATAAACCTAGCGTTAGGTCTTACCCTATTAACCCCTGCACCAGACCTATACTGTTTCAGCATCTGTATAGCTGTGGATTTTAAAGGATACCAGAGCATTCTCTTACCTATTATGTTCTCCGCATAATCTATGAACTGCATTAAATCAGGGTGCCTCAGCTGTAAGACCTCATCTTCCTTTAAATTCCCCCTACGTACCTGGTCTTCTATGGCGTCAGCCGCAATATCTATAGCCCGAACCTTAATTAAATCCCTACCAACACCCAGCTCCCTTAACTTCCTAGCAAAACCACCAACAATCGCAGTACCAGTCCCACCCAACCCTATAACATACATTGCAGGCATGGCAATCACTAATTATAAAATCCTACATTATTATAAATAAACTTTTTAGTACTAAACAAAACACAACACCAACACAAACAACACTAAAGCAAAAACTAAAAATAACAAACTAACCTTACAACACTCTCTTACCTAAAATACTTAAAAACAACTACGTATTCTAAAACAGTACAATAAAACCCTTTCAATACGTACAATAATAAGCTTTCATATAAATATTAGCCGCCACGAAGAAAATAGACTTTCAACCTCTATTATTTAGGTTACCAATGCTTATTTTCTTTCAATTCTTTTTATTTTAGATACAGAAGGTTTATATATTCCTTTATATTGTTTGTTTTTATTCTTGTTAGTTAGGGGTGTTTTGAAGAATATTGTTTTACCCTAATTTATTAACTTATATTACATCAGGGTTTCCATTTTGAAAGAAGTCAAAATTAAGTATATTAAATTGTTCCGTTATTAATTACTTAAGCGTGTGATGAGATGAGCTCGCGGGAAGCCCTTTTCGAATATATTGCTCAGGCTGGTTTGTTCTTTCTCTTCGTAAACATATTGTATGCAGCAGCCCATCACATTAATCCTCTTCCCGAATATAGTAACCACCCGGAAATACTTGAAGAATACTTACCTTTCCTATGGAGGGTTGAACTGATTTTCTATGCACTACCATGTATAGTAGCTGTTGTTCTCGATGGTAGCATAGGTGGGCTTTTCTTAATAACGTTTTTCGAGTACATAGTGTTCTTGCCCTTAATATTTGAGTTTTTTAGGCCATATGCTATTAGCCAAGCAGCTATTATGCTCGGTGCTAACACGTTTTTCCTACTTATCTTCAAATTAATTACTAGAAAAACAAAGATAAGCCGTACTGTACACCGTGACGTAGGCTTTCTTCAAACAATTAAGACAAGAGGTTTTAAGCCCTACAAGATACCTTTAGAACTTGAAGAATTCTATGAAACAGTTAGAAACAAGTACATTAAATATTTCCCTAAAGAGAAAGCTTTAAGAACACTTATACTTCACGATACAGGGCACCGAATTAATGTTGAAGAAGAGGAGGAGTACTTCGAAAAATATGGAAGATGGAGCTTCGATGACGCTAGGGGAATATTGGAAAGCTTCGTTTATAACTGCATAGGAGACGTAGAAGACGTAGTACTGGCTATAGAGAAAATACTGGGTTGTATGAGAAAGTATCTTAAATATAAGCATCACTTCAAATTCAACTACTATTTTCCAATGGAAATATTCGATCACGGAGAAGGAACATGCGTTGACTGGACCATATTCTTCATAGCCTGCCTGAAAATACTGGGATTAAGAGCAGCATTTGGAACATTCAAAAACAACAAAGGAAAATACCACGCAATGGCACTAGTGAAAATAAATGACATAGGATACTCACACTACTATTATAAAGACATAAGTGAAGAAATGAGAGGTAAATGGATAATAATAGACCCTCAACTTCCTCTAAACGAACAAAGCTCCCAATGGGTAGAACAATGGAACCTCGTTGAAGCCTACCCATTATGAACAGAAATATGGAAACATATATGCACATTAAAAGCTTTCTATTTCAAAATCCCTATTACCTTACTTCTAAATAAATACAGGTTTCTTCATCCTTAATAGCACTTTACTCTCTTTAATTGTAGATTCCTGCTTTAATGCTCATAAGATGATTTATAGATCAAAACAGCTCTACTGGGTAGAGATTGGTGGAAACTCGCGAAGAAATAGTTGCTCTGAGATACTTCTGGTTTAGAACATCATAATTGCTAGATACATTTAGGTTTACCTTATTTAGATACGTGTACAGATTAATAGTTTTTTATAGGATTACTTAGTTTTTCTTTAAACACACTATAAAGCTAGAAACTAGGTTCGTTGTTAGTTCCAATATTTATAGGTAGGGTGAGAATTGTTGAAACCCTTTACTCTCCTATTTAGAGACTTCAAAAGTATTAAAGGGTATAGCTTTGGCAGCAAAGGACTTCTTCATAAACCTCTAGGGTATACTATGTCAAAGAACTTAGCAAAAAAGCTAATCCTAAAATAGAAACTATCTTGTGTTTACAGACGATGATAGAATAAATCCTTTCTCTATATAAGGATTTAAATAGCTAACATTTTAAAGTATCTAGCGAACTAAACCCTAATATTATTTACCATCATACTCAATAGCCAATATATACTCATTTTGGCTCAACAACATAGACAGTATAAACTACATCTTAGAGTTCAACCGGTTATATTTAAACAGTGCTGCTAACTCCCTGAAAAACTAAGTTCAGAAACTGTAAACAAAATATTAGAGGAAATACTTGAGCTACAAGACGTATACTTCATATTCTGGAAAAACATACATAGAAAAAGCATTATTTAAACAAACTATGTAGAGTAAATAGAAAAATAAAATGATGCGAACAACTAAAACAGTTTAAAGTAAAATAATTATAATTCACAAAATACGATATTCTTATCTTAAACATAAGCCCGGAAATAATAAAAAAGAAACCACTACAAACTTATGGGAGCACATAAAGCTTTAATAAAATAAGCCTAACATCATCATTGATTTCCCTATTCTTTACAAGGTTTTCAGCAAGCTCAGCATAAAGCTTAGATAAAAGACACCAACCTGAAATCCCGGAGATTAATGCAAGATATTTAGCAATGACTGCAGCATATTCTACATTCCCTTCATCTAGAGTTTCCAAGAGTAATGCTATGGGGTTTGATAGTAATAATGTCATTGGTAGTAATACTTGAACGAGCTTAAGATAGTGTTTTCTAAGCTTTTCTACTTCACACTTACTAATTATTTCATCAATCCGATTCATCAAGTTATTTTGCTCATTTATTATAATGTTAATTTGGGCTACACGATCTCCAGAAAACACACTAACAAATTCCTTGCAAGCATTTTTTTCTTCCTCTTCTTTAAGGGAAGAGCATCTCTTAAGAGCTTCATCCTTATTGATTTCTCCGTGGAGATAAAGAAATGGAATTTTAAGGTATTCAGGCTTAGAGTACAATAGTACTTTAAGATCAGGTTTTTCGATATTCTTGAGCCCAAAAACTCTAATAAATAGGGGTAAAAGTAGCGAACGAGTTACATTTGTTTCATAGAGCAAGTACATATTTAAGTGTTTCCTAAAATCTCTTCCCGTTGCAGCCAAGCATATAACGTATATCTCTAAAATGCGTGGAAAGTATTCTAGTACTAAAGGAAAGCTTAGACTTAACTTCAAAGCGCCCTCGATCATGCTTTTCAAAGTAGGAAGTGCCGACTCCAGCTCTTTAATTTCCTTAATTCTTAAAAGAGATAAGACAGCTTCTCTTTCTTGAACAGTAAGACGGAGATAATTCCTCTCATATTCCTGAAAGAAAGGAGCATTTTTGATTTTATTACAAGTCTCTTTTAAATACTCTTCCGCTTCCTTTAAATCACCCTTCCTAATAGAAATATCTACTTTCCCACGTAGCACCCATACTTCTTGTCTATATAAAAAAGACTTAAATAGTTTGAATAGTTCGTTCCGCGATAATGAGAGATTTGAGAGTATTTTCTTAATGTTATCTGAGAGATCTTGTATGGACTTTATATTCTCCAAATACTTGACAGCTTTTTCTGCTTCTAATAACTCATCTTCAAAAAGGGGTTGGCTAGCAAAAATTACTGCTTTAGCATAGTTGCAAAATTGCTCATCATCGCTTTTACATATTTCATTCACTATCTTGCAAACCTCTTCATAATAATGATAATTCGAAAGTCTGAGACTTAGTAATTTATACATTAGCGCTAAGAAGTACTTTGATAGGAGAGAACATTGGTCAAGTGAAACTTTCGAAATAATTTCCTTTAAAATGGAAGGTGCTCCAAGATAAGTACATGTAATTCTAAGGAGAAATTCGAGAAGAGACCGGTTTTTCGCTAGAAAATCTCGCACTAACTTCTCATAGAGTGTTCTTCTAATTATTAACCTATCACTATATGGTAAGAGAGAAGTGAACTCCAATGCACGAGCGCTGATTATGAGTGCTTTTTTAAAGTATTCGTATTCTTCGAATCCCTCCTTCAGTTTATGTGCTAAAATTAAAGATAAGCCTAACACGTACATACTTTCTAAAGCTGAGCAGGTGAAACCATTCCTTGCCTTGGAGTACGATTTTATTTCCTTTATTATTTCCTTTGGCTGAATAGCCTTAGCTAATATTTCTTCGAACAATCCGCTAAGAAATATTTTTTGCGATAAAGCCGGTATTTTATTCTTTGCTATGAATAATTCGCTTAGGTTTCTTCCAATTTTCGGTTTTATCACCTTCGCTGTACGGTAAAAATGGTGTCCTGGGAATACATGTGATGCTCCGAGGATTAATGTAGCTTCTTTCCAGTGCTTTCTAATTGTTTCTGCCATACTTTTATTAGAGAATAGTAAACTTTTGATGGAAAACATTTTTTCGACTATGTTCCAGCATAGTTTTTCGTAGTTTCCTTCTTCTATTGTTATTGATTTCCATTCTGAAACTTCGTTAACGTAATGTTTGCTTCCACTTATCTCTTCGCCTTTAAGTACTTTTACTACGTCGTCCAATACTTCCTCTATTAAGTCCTCATGTTCTATAGAGAACCACTCATGTATTCCTTTACTAGTGAAATCCTTGAGACCTATATTTACATTAAGTGTTTTTATGATGGTTTCTAATAGGAGTTTAAGCATTTTAGGTGTTGATATATATGGTACTCCATAAGTAAAAGCTAGGGGTGATTCTTTAACATAGTTTCTTACTAGTAAAAGTCTTGATATTACTAATGATTCTTCAATCCAGTCTTCAACTTTTTCTATGCCTAGTATTGCTCTTTCTATATACTTTAGTATGTACCATTTGGCGACTCCTTTTGCTTCCTCTAGTGTTTCCCTTATTTTCTTGTATTTTCTTGTTTTTGCTGCTTCTTCACATACTAGTCTAGCTATTAGCGTGTATCCTTCAGCAAAATCTCTCGCAATTATTCCCGCATATTTTTTCACATATTTCGGTGGTATATTACTTTTAGGGCATGAGAGAATAATGCCCTCTAGAAACTTTTCATTTTTGAGAGCTCTGCCGAGCTTTTCTAATTCTACAATGTATTCTTTGACATGTTTATTGTTGAATTTTGTGTTTTCGAGTTCTTCTTTTATAGTTTCCCAAATGTCTTTAGATAGAACTATAAGTGCATGAACTTTTCCGCTGCCTAGTTCTAGTTTTCTGATAATATTCTTTATTGTGTCAGCTATACCCGTGATTCCCATGGGTGAATATGTAGGGACCGGGGGTTCTTGCCAAGGCTCATATTTTGTTGTTGGCTGCTTAGTTAGCCTACCTTCAGCAGTAGGCCTAATTGTCCAAGGCTTATATTTTGTTGTTGGTGAAGGATCGTAGAGTAAATATGCCTCAATATTTTTATACATGCAATATGCTAAGGTCTCATTTAAAGCATATTCATCGTATTCTGAGAGGTTTAATATGAGTGATTTTTTAGTGTTTTTTAGGTCTTTTCTGAGTTTTTCGGCGAGAGTGTATGCTGCTAGGACACTTTTACCTATACCCTTAGGCCCTACAATAACCACTAACCCGTCTCTCTCAAGGTTCTTTGTAATTTCTCCTGAAAGTCTCTTGTATTCTTTTGTTCGGACAAGTTTGAAATGTTTCCCTAACCCTTCCGGTACAATTTCATATTTTCCTTCAGAATACTTGATTCCTAAAGCCCAATACTTGAAATTACTAAACATTATGGTTTTAGCTGAAACTCTAGATGCCTCCTTAAGCTTTTCAACTTCTCCTTTTAGTTCCTCAAGTATTTTTCTTATTTCTCTTATTTCATTTTCTAATTTCTCTATTTTTTCATTTATTTCATTTACTATTTCTCCTAATTTTTCCTCTATCTCTTCTCTTTTTCCTGCTAATGTTTCTAGGAGGTTCTTTACAGTATTTTTGTCTAGATG
>Ga0180301_10003727_pt1 | contig 11862 bp, 9 predicted proteins | sample GuaBasSediGuay16_FD_121797 | JGI IMG/M metagenome (GOLD analysis project Ga0180301, IMG submission 121797) | Subseafloor sediment microbial communities from Guaymas Basin, Gulf of California, Mexico - Guay16, Core 4569-2, 12-15 cm | ecosystem: Environmental > Aquatic > Marine > Hydrothermal...
AGCGTTGGGTATTGAAGCTAAAAAACTCGTTGAAGAGGCAGATTCAGTATGTTTCTGTTTGTCTAAGGGTTTAGCTGCACCTGTGGGTTCACTTGTTTGTGGAAGTGAAAAGTTTATTGAAAAAGCAAGGAAAGTGAGGAAAATTCTTGGTGGAGGAATGCGAAAAGCAGGAATCATTGCAGCGCCAGGAATCTATGCATTAGAACATATGATTGATAGGTTGAAGGAGGATCATGAAAATGCAAGAATACTTGCATATGAATTAGCAAAAATAGATGGTATAAAGATTGATTTAAGAACAGTGCAGACAAATATTGTGATTTTTAGTTTAGAGAACATGTTTTCAAAAGATTTCTTAAGAAGAATAGGTGAGAGAGGAGTTAAAGCAAGTGCTATTAGTAAGAAGGAAATTAGAATGGTAACGCATTATGGAATAACACGTAAAGATATCTACTATGTAATTGATGTTGTAAAAGAGATACTTGAGCAATAGTTGTAGAATGGAGAAGAAAATAAATTCAAATAGCAATATACTTTGTAACGGTGATTTTAATGGAAGTTGAGCTTAGATATTATGGTCAATTATTTCCAACCACTGTTGTTTTAGCGACATGCATTGATAAGAAGGGCAAGCCTAACATCATAACCCTTGGATGGGCTATGAAGACCTCAGGGAAACCTCCAATGGTTGCAATAAGTGTGGCTCCTCCAAGATACTCTCACAATTTAATTGAAGAGGCTGGAGAATTTGTCTTAGCCATACCTACAAGTGAAATTGTGGAGGCTGTTCATAAATGTGGTAGAGTGAGTGGAAGAAATGTGAATAAATTTGAAGAATTTAATTTGATTCCACTGCCTGCTAAAAAAGTTAAACCCCCATTAATTAAGGAATGTGTGGCTAATCTTGAATGCAGAGTTGTCGGTAAAATGACGACTGGTGATCATACCATTTTTGTTGGAGAGGTACTAGCAGCACATGTAAATGAGCAATACTATAATGCTGAGAAGCATTGTCTTGATTTAGACAAAGCTAAAGTTCTCATTACACATGGAGATGAATATAGAGAAATTGGCAGAGTAATTGCATATAAGCTTAATGGTGAAATAAGAAGAATAGAATAAGAAGAGGTGATTTCCTTAACTAAGGTGGAAGTTAAGGAAAAATATTATTTATCCATGCATCCAAGACCGGCCTACATTATAGGATCAGGGGTTTATGGTTTAAGGGCAAATTTAATGGCTGCATCATGGATAACACCTGTATCTGAAGAATACTTGGAGAAATTATATGTTGGCTCTAGAAGCGGTAGAAATGTTGATAAAATTAAGGGTATAGGATTAAGAGTCACTAAGGGTGATAAAATTAATGCACCAATAATAGAGGATGCTATTTCAGTTTTAGAATGCAAAGTTTTCAAGGTGATAGAGTGCGGAGATACTAACTTAATTATAGCTGATGTACTTAAATGCATGGTTGATGAGGAGAAGTTTAACATCAGATATGAATGGGATATGCGAAAGACCAGAATACCATTACATTTATGGGGGCGAGTTTTCACTTTTCCGAGGGGTATAAAAATAGTGGGAAGATAATTTTTACTTCACTCTGTTTTGAAGTCTTAGTACCCTACCATTCAATCGACCAGTATGCTTACCATTCTCAACAGTTATTTCACCATTTACAATTACATATTTAATTCCAACTGGAAATTGATGTGGATTTATGAAGGTGGCTTTATCGTTAATTTCATTTGGGTCGAATATTACAATGTCAGCCCATGCTCCTTCACGTATGATTCCTCTATCTCTAAATCCAAGTCTCCAAGCTGGGAGATAGGTCATTTTCCTAACTGCAAGTTCTATAGGAATCACTTTCCTTTCCCTGACATATCTGCCTAGAACCCTTGGAAATGTGCCATAGTATCTTGGATGCGGTTTTCCTTCACCTAGCTTTCCTGTTGGACTTACAGCTCTACCATCTGAACCAACCATAACCCATGTAAGCTTCATAATGGTTTCAACATCCTCTTCACATATTCCAAAGTTTATCATGCGTACAATTGTTTCCTCTTCTAATATCAAATCTAATACTGTATCTATGGGATCTTTATCCAATATTTTTGCTATTTCTGCAATTCTCATACCTTCAAATTGCTTGTTTTTTCCAACTTGGCTAATCATAATTCTACTCCAATACTCTTCATCCCTTAAAGTATATGATTTCATTTCATCACGTATTTTATTTCGTATCTTAGGATTTTTCAGTCGCTCTAGTATTTTTTCAGCTCCTCCTTCTCGAGCCCATTTTGGTAGTAGAGCCACTAATCCTGTGCTGGAAGCTATGTATGGGTATTGGTCTGCAGTTACATCTACTCCTCGATTTCTAGCTTCAAGAATTATTTTTATAGCCTCTTTAACTTTCCCCCAATTAGGTTTACCTGAGGCTTTGAAGTGGCTTATTTCAACTGGAATTGAAGCTTTTTCACCTATGGTTATTGCTTCTTTTACTGCTTCAATTAATGTTGCACCTTCACCCCGAATATGGCTTGCATAAATTCCACCATATTCCGCAGCCACCTTTGCTAGTTCAATTATCTCTTCAGTTTTAGCGTAGCATCCTGGAGTGTATATCAGTCCAGTGCTAAGTCCTATAGCTCCATCCTCCATGGCTTTTGCTACTAGTTCTTTCATTTCTTCAAGTTCACTTGATGTTGGCGAACGATCACTAAAACCTAGTACACATGTCCTTACAGTGCCATGCCCAACAAGAGACGCTATATTAACAGCAATGCCCTTGGCTTCAAGCTTCTTAAAGTATTGATTCATAGTTTCCCAGTCAAATTCTATTTCCTCTCCCAATGTAGGCTTCAAATATCTTTCTCGATGTTCTCGTAGAAAGTCATTCATTGGTGCTGCCGAAGAACCGCAGTTTCCCACTACTTCTAAAGTGACACCCTGCATAATTTTACTTTCAGCTTTTGGATCCACTAATACGGTAAAATCTGAGTGGCTATGAATATCTATAAATCCAGGACATATGATTAGATTTTCAGCATTAATAACTTTTTCAGCACTAGGTTTTCTAAGCTTGCCAATGAAATCTATCTTCCCCTCTTTAATGCCAATATCTGCTTTAAACCATGGATTCCCAGTGCCATCCAAAATTCTACCATTAATTATAGCCAAGTCAAAATTCATAAAACCCCCAATACATGTATAATTTCATTATAACTAAACATTTACGCTTACACTATGCCTGGCAATATTGAGGACATAAAATATTTGCATAAGCTAATTCACAGAAAAAATTCCAGTATTATTGGTGTAATAAAAACTTCAATTATTGCTGCAGGAATTAGGAGGATAATAGAATATTTAACTAGTCTAAATGACTGCTTTGCACCATATTTAAGGCTCCAAGTTCCCTTACCCATAATAGCTAGAATTTTCTTAATTGTAGAGAAGCCTGCTAACACACCTGCTGTACCTGACAATATTAATGCTGGAAGTTCAAAAACACCATGAGGTAAAATACCAGCCAATGCAAATGATAATGAAAATTTAAATGACAAATATGTAATAGTGTACCCAATAATGTATCCATTAAACCCTAGACTGATCAGTGAAGGAATTATAAAGAGGAAACCTAAAAGCCACATAATTAAAACTGCAACTACATTCTTAACGTACACAAACAGCACGGTTGTAATTTTAAAGGGACGGAAAAATTGGAGTATATCTTCGAATGTTCCTATAACGTTTTCAGGAGAAAGGCCATTAATATAGAGATAGAAACCTAGTATCCCACCTATAAGAAATGATATAACTGAAAAAATAACAGCAACCTTTAAACCATAAACTTCCATGAAACTCATGATTAATCATAATAAAAAATGCGATTTAAAGTTATAAGGCTTTTGAAATACCATATACTTTCAGTCAGTCTAAGTAGCTAAGCTATTTATAGATAGAAGCTAAATGATAATTGCAGGTGAAGCATATGGTTAAGGAAGTTGCTATTAAATGGATTGAGGAGAATAAGGATAGGATTGTTGAGATTAGTGATAGGATTTGGGAGTTTGCTGAGCTTGGCTTAATAGAATTTAAATCATCAAAGTTGCTTGCTGATGAGCTTGAGAAACATGGCTTCAAGGTTGAGCGTGGTGTTGCTGGTATGCCTACTGCTTTCGTGGCCACTTATGGTGAAGGTAAACCAGTAATTGGAATAATGGGCGAATACGACGCACTCCCCGGATTATCACAAAAAGTTGTTCCTTGGAAGGAGCCTTTGAAGCCTGGTGCTCCTGGTCATGGTTGTGGTCATAATATTCACGGCACATCCGGTATGGCTGCTGCCATTGCAGTTAAGATGGCTATGGAGAAGTATGGGTTGAAGGGGACAATAAAGTTCTTCGGATGCCCAGCAGAAGAAAACTTTAGTGGGAAAGTTTTCATGGTTAGAGATGGAGTTTTTAGCGATGTTGATGCAGTCATAAGCCACCACCCAAGCACAATGAATGCAGTGACTCTAAGGAGCTCATTGGCAAATAATTCTGTAAAGTTTCACTTTTATGGTAAAGCATCGCATGCAGCTGGTTCTCCTGAGGCAGGTAGAAGCGCTCTAGATGCTGTTGAATTAATGAATATTGGTGTGAATTATCTTAGAGAACACATAATTCAAGATGCTAGAATACATTACATAATCGAGAAGGGTGGAGATCAACCAAACATAGTTCCAGCTTATGCACGTTCATGGTATCTTATTAGAGCACCTGAGAGAGATCAGCTAGAGGAGATTTATCAAAGAGTAATTGATATTGCAAAGGGAGCTGCCTTAATGACAGGAACTAAACTTGAAATTGAGTTTATTAAAGGCGTTTATAATAAAATCCCTAATAGAGTGATTGCTGAATTAATAGTTAAGAACATGCGTGAAATTGGGCCTCCAAAGTATTCTGAGGAAGATTTAAAGTTCGCAAAGGAAATTGCTAAAACAATAACTCCAGAACAGAAATTAAAGCAACTGCAAAAATCTAAGCGACCTGGATGGGAAAGATTGATTGATAAGCTTATTGACGATGAAATTCCAGATCCATGGGGTGAAGGAGAAGTAAGCCATGGATCCACAGATGTGTCAGATGTCAGTTGGCAAGCACCAACAGTTGAATTTAGCGTTGCATGCTGGGTTCTAGGAACACCTGGTCATTCATGGCAGAGCACAGCTCAATCAGCTTCAGGTATAGCTCATAAAGGATTAATTTTTGCTGCAAAAGTTATGTCAATGACGGCATTAGATTTACTAACTAATCCAGAAGTATTGCAGGCAGCTAAAGAAGAACATAAGAAAAGGCTTAGAGGAAAGAAGTATAAGCCTCCAATACCGCCTGATCTAAAACCGCCATTAGATATTTGGGAGCGAAGCTAAAGTAACACTTTTACTTTCCAATTTTTATTATACTGATCAATACACCTAGACTTGTCATGACAAAACCGCAGCCAACAAGTATGAAATTGATGAACTGAATAGTCAATATTGCAAATGTTGGTTTCAATTTAACTGTAAATCCATAGAATAGTGCATTTCCAACAGGAGTGAGCATTAAAAGTGAACCTAAAAACAATAAAATTAACCCTGAACAAATAATTGTCATACCTAATGTTTTAGTTGACAATTCTTTTGAAAGACTATGAAGTCTTACATCAATTGGAACCATCGATGGAAACGCATGTATAAGTGCTTTAACAAGGATTGGAGTTAATGTTAATGAGAATGGAAGCATTGTGGCAAACCACCATATAGTTAATGCGATTGCAAAGGCAGAAAGGTCAATCCAATTTAAATTAGCAGGCAGAGCACCTAGCATGTATACTGTGGGAACATATAGAAAGGCGCAAAGTAGATTTCCAATTAAAAGTGATATGTAAGTTGTTATGATAAATTTATTCCAACTAAACTTTTTCTCGAGCATTTTTCCATAAATGAAAAATGCAATAAAATTACTGGGTACAGCTGCAATTAAACTAGGTAAATAGGGATATCCATGTTTAATGGAGTCTACTAGAAAGGTGCCGATGGCTGCTCCAATTCCTGCCGGCATACCTCCAAAAATTATAGCGAAAACTTGGGGGATAACAACTGCAGGTCTAAATTGACCTCTACCCCAGGGAGAAACAATAAAGGCTGTCCAATATGAACCCCAAGCATATAATGCTGCACATATAGCGGATATTGAAATTTGAAATGCGAGAGACCTCTTAAATTTGCCCATAACCTTCACCTAGACTGGACTACTTCAAAATGAATTACAGAGACTCCAAAATTTAATTTTATCGCATAAAAATAAAATAGTAGCTTTGATCTTGAATGTAAGTAGCAGTGATGCAATTACCTTACAATGTTAGGGTTTAAGATCAGTGTACTCAAGTCTTGTTAATACTTTTCCAGGTGTTGCTTGAGTATGTTTTCCTTTTTCGATAACTATCTTACCATTAACTATCACGTACTCTATTCCTTTAGGATATTTCCGTGGTTCTAATGGTGTTCCTACAACTGCTAATTTATCAAAGTCTATGAGGACAATATCCGCATATGATCCTTCCAGTAATGTTCCTCTACCTTTCAGTTTATACACTTTAGCTGGAAGAGTTGAAATTTTCTGTACAGCTTCTTCAAGCGTAAATATTTTTTGCTCTTTCACATACCTTATGAGGAAGGAGGGATATGCTGCATAAGCATTTATCCCTGGAATAGTGTATGGAGGACTCTTTCTTTCATATTTGTCATCGAAAACTGCTACATCTACCCCAACCATGCCTGCAGGATGTTTAAAGAATAGTTTTACATAATCTTCCGTTAACCTATAATCTGGTACTGCTCCTCTTGCATCTGGATCTTCAGCAATAATATCAAAATATGTTTCTAGAGGATCCTTATTTAATTCTTGAGCTATTTGAGCTATGGTTTTCCCATTGTATTTAGGGTTTTTGCTTTTTAGAACCTTTATATTGTGAGCCCATCTTGGATTCACATTTGGATTATATGCTACTCTTATAAACCATTTTCCAGCAAAAATAGCTTGCTTTACTTCTTCTCTGAAGTCTTTAACTTTTAGCCAGTATGCTAGTTTTTCTCTTGAACCTAAAAGCCTTAGCCATGGAGCTAATAGAGAACATAGGTATGGCATTGGATTCCCCCATGGATTGTAGGGAATGACATCAAAGGTTACTTGGAATCCCTCTTCAATTGCTTTGTCAATTTCCTTTAGGGTTGCCTTTCCAATTGCCTCTTGTATTTCAGGTGGACCTGGAGGTGAAACTTCGTATCCTCCATATAGATGTGCAATTTGAAGTGGTACCCCTGTCTTTCTACATGTTTCAATAACTTGTTTAATTCCTTCAATTCTGTCTGGTAAACGTGCACCAAGTGAAATATCTCGTCTTCTTCCAGTTCTTCTCCAGTGAGGTGAATAAACGGTTCCATATTCTTTTAAAACTTTAACACATTTAGTTATTTCTTCATCGTCAGCAAAGACATCGGGATCATAATCTAATCCTGTTGACATTCCAATACATCCATCTTTCATTCCTTGATGAATTAATTCAATCATTTCATTAATCTCTTCCTTAGTAGCTTTTCTTTTGTAGTCTTTTCCCATAACTGCATATCTAACTGCACCATGCCCTAGAAGTGGTGCATAGTTGCAGGATATTCCCTTTTCCATCACTACTTTGAAGAATTCACCCATGGTTCTCCAAGTAATAGTCCAGCCAAATATTTTCTCCATCCACTCGTTAACTTGCTCAAGTGGATATAGACTTTCAGGATAATACATGTACGGTGCAAGTTCATACAAGTAATCCTGAAGAATGTAGGGTACTCTAACATATTCTCTTATTGGTGCTGGTGAACCGCCGCATTGACCACCTACAAAGGTTGTTACACCTTGATGAACATAGCTTTCACATTTAGGATACCATAGAATCGTCCAATCGGCATGGCTGTGGACATCAATGAAACCGGGCATTGCTATTAATCCATTGGCATCAATTACTTTCTCTGTATCACCTTTAAAGTCTCCAATAGCAGTAATATATTCGCCTTTAACTCCAATTGAACCTTTAAATGCAGGTTTACCAGTTCCATCGACAATGGTTGCATTTTTAATAATTAAGTCAAAATCCAGAGTCATAAAAACACCAGTTAACTATCTGTATATTAACACTATTTAAGATTAATAGATTAAAAAATTAATAAAAAAGGTTTAGTTTGTGAATTAAAAGTTGAAGTTTTCTAGTAGATATTTATATGCTAATGAAGCATAAGTTGCAGTTCCAATGTAGAGTACTGCTTCATCAACATCAAACCTAGGATTATGATGAGGTTTATCTGTCCCCTTCTCCGGATTACCTGTTCCCAATTCTAGAAATGCTCCTGGAACCTTCTCTAGGTAATAGGCGAAATCTTCTCCTCCCATAGTTGGCTTAGCTTCAATTACATTTTCTTCTCCTATAAGTTCAATAACAGTTTTTCTAGCCATCTTTGTAGCTTCTGGATGATTTATGGTTGGTGGAACCCCATCTATTAAATTGACACTACATTTAGCGCCATAGGCTATACATGTCTTCTCAACAATGTTTTTAATTTTCTTTTTAATTAAATCTCTAATTTCAAAGGTTAATGCTCTATATGTTCCCTTTAATATTGCTCTTGGCGGAATCACATTCCACGTTGTTCCTGAATGAAATGCACATATGCTTACTACTCCCGACTCTATTGGATCCAAGTTTCTGCTGATAATAGTCTGTAAATTCATTATAACACTTGAAGCCACGACAATTGGGTCAATAGTGAGATGAGGAGATGCTCCATGACCTCCAATACCCTCTATTTCAATTTCAATTTTACCCGTAGCAGCTAGTGCAGGCCCCTCCTTGAGTGCAATTTTACCAGATTCAATGGAACTCCAAACGTGTAATCCAAAAATGGCATTTACATCAGGGTCTTTAAGCACACCCTCCTCAACCATTCGTTTAGCTCCACCAACACCTTCCTCTGCAGGTTGAAATATGAATTTTACAGTTCCTCTCAATTTATCCTTCATTTCTGATAGGATCTTGGCTGCACCTAAGAGCATGGCTGTATGAGCATCATGACCACATGCATGCATTACTCCATCTATTCTAGACTTATATGGAACATCATTTTCTTCTTGAATTGGAAGAGCATCCATATCTGCTCTCAATGCAACAGTTTTACCATTTGCATCTTCACCCTTTAATATGCCTACAACACCTGTCTCAGCAATTCCTGTTATAACTTTATAGCCCCATTTTGTTAATAGTTCGGCTACTCGTTTTGAAGTTCTTTTTTCATTGTATGCAAGTTCAGGGTACATGTGAAATTCTCTTCTCCATGAAATAATATTACTTTCAATTTCTTTAGCCCTATTCAAAATTAACTTTAACATGAAATCCTCCTCTAAAAAATTTACATCTAAGGCATTTAAAATCCTTTTCATTTACTTCTAGATGAGCAATTTCAGTTATCTTGTTTACTTAGAGATGCTGCCTTTCTCTTTGCAATATATGGGGCAATAAATGCACCATACAATACTGTCACTATTACAACGATAAAGCATATGTTAGGATATATTTCAGGTGAAGTGAAATACTGTCTATTGGGATCATATATGAGGGGGAGTTGCGACATTATCATTGCAGGAAGACCGCTTGCAACAGTTACAGTTAAAATTCCCTTCTCAAGTTGATTAAGCTTTAAAACCATACTTGAAATTGAGGCAGCAATGTATCTAACAGCTAGTATTATTCCAACCGCTAATAACCCTGCAATAATTTGTTCTTGAGATATAGAAATTATCAATCCAATGTAAACGAAGAAGAATGATTTCATGAAGAAGGTAATTTCTTCATGAAATTCCCTTAACAACCTTTTTTCAATCTTAAATATTCTCTTAAATTCAAGTATTTTAGCTATATACTCAAAGTTTGTTATTATTAATCCAAAAATCAAAACTGCTAGTGCTCCAGAACCCTCTCCCCCAATTTCCTCAGATACAATATAACTTAGAAATACAACGGCAAGTGTAATCATATATGTTAACGGTTTTCCACGTAACTTATCGAGCACTGCAGCCCATAGCATACCAACTATAGATCCAATTATAATAGAGTTACTGAAGGATAGGAACATAGTTTTAAATCCTTCCAATAAGGATACTGTTGGAAACATTATCATTCTAATTAAGGTTATACATGTGATAACACCTATAGGGTCAGTTAAAACTGATTCTAGAACGAGGATTATTTTTGCACGTTCAACATTAATTCCAGCTCTCTCTAGAGTACTTAAGATTCCTATAGTTGTAACAGTACTTGTACCTGAAACCATTCCCCCTAAAAGTAATCCTTCTAATAGTGAAAAATTGTTTGGAAAAAGAAAATGTAAAGAGAATCCTATGGTAACCATGGTTAATGGATAAGTTAAAGCTAGTAGAAGAAAGCTTTTGGGAAGCATTTCTATTACTAATCCTACGTCTACATTAATGCCTGCATCAAATAGAATTATGCAGAGTGCAACAATGCTAACTAAATTTGAGAGTCTAGTAAATAATTCAGGATCATATAGATGAAATATTGGTCCAAGTAAAATTCCGAATAGTAGAAGCCAGATTATGTCTGGAATTTTTGTCTTATCATAAAATAATGAGCCTATGAATCCTAAGAGTATGGTTAGTGATATTAATATCAAAATGTTTATTGCCTCAATCATATTTTCACAAACCCAATGTTAATGGACTTCGCACTATTGCTGTATTTTTCACTATGGTTAATGAAATATAAGTTACAATTCACTTTTAATATCTTTTCATTCTAATGATTTAAACTAATTTTATTGTTATGTTATTTTTACTTCTGAGGTTTCAAGTTTTCTAACCATAAATAATAAGAGAGCCATTATAATATTACTAAAAAGAAGAACATAGATTGATAGATCTAAGAATAGTTCGAAATACATCGAAACACTTTCAGCAGCAATTACACCTAAAACCGCAGTCACTAATCCTCTTCCAACTACACATGACATGAGCCCCTTGTATTCCCTAGCTTCATTAAAAATGAAGATTAAATTTACAGTTATTAATCTGGCAGTAAGTAGGAGTATTGTTAACCCAAAGCCAAATATTATTTCGATAAGTGTTCCTGGAATATATGCTAGGCCTAATACTACGAAGATGAATGCTCTAATCAAAAAGGTTATTTCAGTATGGAAATGTCTCAACAAATCTCTGATCGGCCTTATTTCTTCCACATTAATTTTTAAACCTAGAATACGGGATATTTTCTCATTGTTTCCAATCATTAATCCAAGTATGAGTGAAGCTAAGGCTCCGCTGCCATCTAATGTTTCAGCTGAGCTGTAGGCAATTAATAGCATTGCCAATGTAAACATGTAGAAGAATTCTTCTCTTCTAACCATAAACATTATTATGATCCAAAAAACCCCTATTATAAATCCTGTCACAATTCCTGCTGAAAATTTAGTGAAGAACATTTCTAGGCTTTCAATTATGGAATGAAAGCTCAGCTCAACATAATCTAAGCAGGATATTGCGATGATGATGGATAATAGATTAGTTAATGCAAATTCTGTTGAAAGTGAAATTATAAGTTCTTCTTTAACTGCCATTCTTCTCAGTATAGTCAATAGGACAGTTAATCCACTACCGCCTAGAATAGCTCCAAGTAATACGCTATATGCCCATCGTAGTTGAAGAGTATATTTAGCTATAACTGCAATTAGAAGTAGACTTAATGCCAAGTTAAGTATGGGGATGAGAATTA
>Ga0180301_10003728_pt1 | contig 11861 bp, 10 predicted proteins | sample GuaBasSediGuay16_FD_121797 | JGI IMG/M metagenome (GOLD analysis project Ga0180301, IMG submission 121797) | Subseafloor sediment microbial communities from Guaymas Basin, Gulf of California, Mexico - Guay16, Core 4569-2, 12-15 cm | ecosystem: Environmental > Aquatic > Marine > Hydrothermal...
CCATAGGATGCCCAGCACTTTCATGAACCACAAGTCCTACGATCTCACTTCCTAAAACAACGTCTATTGGTTCCTTAGGAGGCTCCACTCCTTTAAGCAATACTCTCTCTAGTCTCTTAGCTTCATCGCCCACTTTATCCTCGGCTCTCCATTGCTCATAAATTTCAAAACCGCCCGCTCCACCAAATTCAAGGAATCTCTGCAGGGTACCTTTACTATTATTATTCAACACCATGTTTACATGCATGTAGAGCCGTGGGATATGAGATTCGATAAACGCTCCATCACTTGTAACAACTGACTTCTCCTCATTCTCCTCAATATAGGACACATACATAGAACCAAGCTTACTCTCTCTTACTGCGTCATTAGCGCTCCTCCACAATTTTCTTAACTCGGCAATCTTAACCCCAACATCAATATCTTCGAACCTTTTCTTTACATACACATTGTACCTCGTTCTTCCAACCCTATCTTCTGAGAGCCCATAGCGGAGTTTGAGCAGAGGTTTTGCTGATCTAGCGAGAGCTATAGCTCTTTCAAGCGCTTTCATAACCTCATCTTGGCGCACACTGCTAACTGCAGCAAAAGCTACAGAACCCTCATACAAAACCCTTATCGCAATACCTTCGCGCACATCGCTCTCTAACGCCAGAACTTCGCCGTTGCGACACGAAATCCTCCTGATAATATTCCTCTGATGCCTAGCCTCGACATACTGCGCACCAAGTCTAAGACCTTCATCAATCACATGCTGAAGGAGTTCTTCATGCAAATCCTTGCACACCTAGTCTCGAAACTACAGAATAGGAGAAATATCTTGCTACTATTAAACACATTAGAGTGAACAATGAATGGTGAAGAATGCTACCTTGATGACTTTAGAAGGCTAGTACTACGTAGAGCTATACGTACAATAAATAAGTTAATTGGCAATAACTTTAACAATCGGAGCGAGGAATACGCATTGCGACATATGGTCACAGTTATCGGGAGAATAATAGAGACCAAGCTAATAAAGTGTATAGACTCCAAGATTCGTGAGGAGATGGTTTGTCTTGAGAGATTGCTCGAGATAACTTCGCATTACTCTAAGAATGATTATCGGTTCATGGAAACGTCAGAACTTGTAGTATTTCTACGCAAGTGCTTACCTTACTTAGAGCGTAGATTAACAGCCTACCTTTGAGTGCCAACGCCATAACATCTGTACCAACTACAGCAATAGGTACCCTCACCGTTATTGCAATGAAGTAGCTTTGTAGATCGAAGATAAGGCTGTTGTTTGTCAAAAATAATTCTTTCACTACAATGTCCGACTTCTCTAAGAAAGGCCATCATCATATCTCTACATGGACAAATTCTTAGTACGGGGTAGATGTTGCAAAGACCGAAGCTTTTATCTCTATGTATAGTATAGCTATGAATAAGAAGAATTGCTATTCAAGCTCATCAAAGAAATCTTCGTCGATACATCTATATCTTCGCTAAGGCTTTGTGAGGACGTGTTAAAACTTCGTTATTAAAATCCCACCGCCATAGATGTTGAAATACGCAATTCAACTCCTCTTCATTCTCTGCCAAGGAATCTATCTAGCGTCGCAAATTTGCGCCTCGGAAAGTCTTTTTCTTCTGATTTCCCACGCGTTTTTGTATGTTCGCCTCTCTTGCTAACATCGCTCAGAGCGTGTTTAAATGCATGCTTTTCAACAATGCCTCCCCTCAATACTACCTTCTGAATAAAGTCGTCCCTTACTGGTTCGTACACATATTTGAAGAACTTCTGCGGATCCCTAAGCACCTCGCGATTGAACGTACTGACATATTTTAAAGCTGCTTTCCAAGCAATTTCGTAAGGCATTACCTCCTCGATCTTTCTGGCCACAACATGATCATAATCCTCAGGACGCTGCTCAAGATCGCCCATCGCTGGCCAGCCCCGTGGCGATAAAGGCACTTCGTCATCAACAACACCGCTTTTGACTATCTTGTGCAACTGCGCTTTCTCACCTCGATGGAATCTTCTTAATGCTGCTAATACGTAACCTCTGTTCTTAGCCCAAGCATAGAATATAGCTCTGTTCAAACCAAAGCTCTTCGCTTTATCTAGATCGCCTGCGAGCAGGTAGTATCTTGCAGCCTGTAACAATGCCATAACGGGAAAACGTCCAAGCTTGGGAATACTGCGAGCACTTGCTTTTATCTCAGTTAACTTATTGAGGCTCTTCTCTGCTAACTTCAAAGCCTCCTTGTCTAGAACCGAGCACTCATTCCTTAACCTAATGATCCTCGTTCGAGGAATATAAGGCTCTTTAAACCACTCTTCATCAAATCTCTCGATGTCGTGCGCAGGCACGAGAATCCACGAAGAATCACGTTCGCGGGTCACATAGGGGATGTGTATACCTCGAGAGATATCTGTAGAATTCCTTATGCTAACACGTCCAGCCGCTGTATACGATGCCTTGAGAAGCTTCGTCCTCATGCCTCTAAGTACAATCTCAGCTAGTCCCTTAGCGTAATACAAATAACCCCGCCCTTTATCGCTGAACATTAAACACGGTGTTGTAACAAGTTCTACAGTATTTGGTCCTACGACGAAGTAATGTTCAATACCATGTTTACTCAAGAAATCACTTAGTACTGATGAAACAAGGAGTAGATATCTTATCGAATCACTATCGCCTTCGATCACTATTAACGGGTTTGCAAGTCTGAACTGTTTGTTATCCTCCTTTAAGTAGAACTCAATGCTCATAAAGCACTCTGCAGACCTCCTCTCATGAATACCGCGCATCAACCTCTCCACATCGTCATCGCCGCCTATGAACAGCCTGCCCAGCTCTTTACACCAAACTTCACGACCCTTCAACAGCATTGAAAGAACGCTCAACATCGTAACACGACTACCTCTTACGTGCCTTCTCAACACATATCTTCACACATTCATGAAAAGCTTCTCCCGAGTACCCACTCTCAGCACACTTTTCTCTACACTCCCTGACTACATGCATTAGATCAACATACTCCTCCATATCCCACAACACCTGCTATACTCAAGAAACATTTTTGAATTTCTCATTTATAACCAGAGCCACAGTAAAAGGTCTAGGTAGAGTAAATGGTGCAACGACTATGCGCCTTAGGATCGCTGTTCTTCTAACTGTAGCGATGCTCTCTATTTCATCGGCAGCTATACTGGTTAGACTTTCCGGTGCTTCAGCCACTACATGCGCATTTTGGCGATTAGCTCTTTCAACTGTTATACTACTAGCACTCGGATTGGCAAGAGGCGAGAGACCTTACATAGGCATTGAGCCCGTCATAGCAGGGACGGCTCTAGCTACACACTTCATTTTATGGATGGAGAGCTTGTTTCTAATACCGGTTGGGCTCAGCACAGCAATAGTGATAACATACGCTATGTTTACTGCTATAGTCGACGCTGTGCTGTTTCGCGAGAGAATAAGCCCTATACAGGTCTTAGGGCTTATCCTAAGCCTTAGCTCTATCACCCTGATGTACGCTCTACCCACTCTCACAAGAGAGAGCAGCAATCCTCTAGGCATCACGTACTCGTTTATGGGAGCGTTAATGGCAACAATATACTTCTCCATAGGAAGAGCTACTAGGAGAAGAGGTACTGCACTCACAGGCTACACTACAACAACATACGGCATTGCTGCGTTAGCAACATTAGTGTATGCATTGGTTGTAGGAGAAAACCTCTTTTCATATCCTATAAAAACTTGGTTCTTCTTGATACTGCTAGCCCTTATCCCTATGCTAGGAGGACATACAACAATGAACTATGTGCTTAAGTTTGTGAAAACGAGTACAGTTACTTCTATAGCCCTGGGCGAACCCGTCATAGCATCCTTTCTCGCCTATATACTACTTCAAGAGGTCATAGAGCTCCGAGATATTGTTCTCATGCTCTTCACAATCACGGGTGTTGGCATGGTAGTGCTTTCCGAACGCGGAGCTATAACTACTTCCTAATACTCACCTTAGTGCGTATCAGGAAATCCTCAATTCTATCTCTAGCCCTCTCTCTACGCTTCTGATGGCCCTCAATGAACTTCGCAACTCTCTCCGCAAGCTCGCGTTTGCACTCGCCACAGAGAATCTCTCCTGCTTTACATCTCCTATACCTCTCGCTTAGCTTTTCCTCGCTTGGCTCGAAGAGCATTGAATAGTATGTAAATACTGGACATTTATCAGGATTTCCGCCCAGCTTACGCTGGAGTTCTGCAGTGGGCTGACCCCCTGTGAAAGCATTCATGATCTTCCTATATACTGCCTCTGGCGAATCAGTTGTGTATATAGCAGTTTCAGGTCTTGATGACGACATCTTCCCTCCCGGCCCTAGTCCTGGAAGGAATTTTGAGTGTATTTGGGCTGGTTTTGGATACCCTAAACTCGAGGCGATGTCCCTGGCCACGCGCCAGTAAGGATCTTGGTCTATAGCCGCGGGTATTAACACGAGCACTTTCTCGTTCCTTATAGTCGAGGGCAAGAAACACATTGCTATTTGAAGAGAGGGGAAGAAGTACATCCCTATATTCGTCGAATCTGTGAAGCCGAATACCGCTTTCACTATCGACGCCGTGATCTTCTTGGCCACTCTCAGCGCAATGTTGTAGAGATACGCAATATCCTCGCTATCAACTATCACAAAAGTCTTTTTAGGATCGAATCCTAAAGCTATTAAATCCAGGAGGTTCTCGTAAGCCATAGAGTTCGTGTACTCAAGGGTGTAGTCTCTATGATATAGAAATTTCTCGTCATCGGTTAGCTGGAAGTACAGCTCTAGTCCTAGTCTTTCTTGAAGCCACCGAGTGAAAATCCAGGGAACCAGATGTCCTAGATGCACCTTACTAGAAGGTCCTCTTCCAGTATAGAGCGCTACTGGCTCCTTATCACCATATCTCTTTAGAAACACATCGTAGTCACGGTGAGCATAGAACACCTTTCTTCTGAGGAGTAGGTGAACTTCTCCTGCGTACTTTCCTGTTAATCTTATGAGGTCTTCGGTAAGGGGTTTGACCCCGAATACCTCTATAAGTCTATCGTAATCGACCGGACCTTCTACCTCCCAAGGAGTGACCTTCATTTCGGCCACAAAGGTCTACCACCGCGCTTTCCTACTTTACCCCTTAGGTAAATAAATTATTGCTGTTCATAGCTATGAGCACCCCTCGTGAGATAGAGTCATCAAAGCATAGAGATAAATTTTTGTGTAAGAAACTGCATCTAGAGCTATGGCGCGTTGAAGAGGTCTAAACATATCCTAAAATGTAGAAGGCTGTATCACCATGAGCACAGCAATAGCACAAATATTGATCGCGACTGCAATATACATCCCGTTTCTAATAACGTCCTCACTATACGCAGTAATAATGATAATAAGCATGATAAGGAAGGCCTCACTAGACCTTACACCAACTACCTCTCAAGAGGGCCTACAAGGGGACGATGAACCTTTAGCCATAGTAATACCTGTTTATCGTGAAGCGAGAAAACACATTTCTAAAACACTTGAGAGCTTGAAAAGTCAAGTTCTTAGAAAAGGCATACACATTAAACTCTACATCGTGCTTGAAGAGGAAGATCCGAATGCCGCAGATTTAATAAAGTTCATAAAGACCAACTATGCTGATCTAACTAATGTAGTCTTCGTGATAAACAGGGGTAAAAGAATCTCAAAAGCTTCAGCCATAAACAAGGTCTCTAAAGAAATTGCTGAAGAAATTGTAATGTTCCTCGACTCGGCTGTTGAACTCAAAGACCGGGATACTCTAAACTTGGTATCTCTGTACTTGCAAGACTTCGACTTGGTATTCATGCCCGTAGAAATGAGCGGTGAAGGCGTTATAGGAACAATTAGCTTAATAGATACCTGTGGATGGTTCGAAGATGTTCTTCTGCGATTGTGGCGTGCTACGGGCTATCCCATTATAAATGGCGGTTGCTTTGCTCTGAAGAGAGAAGTCCTTTCTAGGATCACCCCCCTGCCTATTCACATACTAACAGAAGACGCTTATCTAAGAATACTCTTCTACAGATACGGATTCAAGGTAGCTATGTTAAGAAGATGGTGTAGAAAATCTTCTCCAAAGAATTTGCAGGCATTCATAAAACAGAGGCTCAGATGGTATAGAGGATACTACCAGTGTTTGGCGGCTGCCTTCAGATTGTATAGAGGAAAAACCTTGCTACAAGTTATAGCACCTTACCTAACTCCTATAGTTATGGCATCCTGCATACCTGCTCTGATACTATTCGTAACTACGATGTTTGCCACAACTACACTTTTACTAATACATATTTTGGCAACGATAGCCCTACTACACTTCCTAACAATTATGATTGTGGCGGGGCTAGGCGCGTACTTTACTCTACGTAGGAGAGGTTATACTCTCTTGAAATCCCTCTTCTACATTCTCGTATACATGCTATTCTTTATCTTTGAAGGGCTGATTGCTCTTGTCTCGATGATCCTTCCGCGTATAGGATGGTATAGAACGGAGAGAGCATAGGTGGCTCCACCTACACTTCACGAGATAAATATGTTATATAGAAAGATACTAATTGTCGCAGATACTATGAACGGTACATGTATTTTACCGACAAAGCTTTCACTAAGCAACCTCGACATCATTAAAGCGTAAGAAAGCGATGCCAGGATAGAGAGCATGAGAAGCTGTCTATACACGCTACCTATATCCACGGTGCTAAAAGTTATGAAAGGCAGCGTAGTTATTTGCGAGAAATGTACAAAGAGAGGCTTCAGAACGTACATCACAACCGTCATCATTACGGGCATGAAGATCCCCATCATAGCAACACTTGCGAGTTTTACATACGCCTGTCTTCTAATCTCACGAATACGTCTGATACACTCCAAGAACTCCTCTAGTACCTGTGGCTCACCCCCTCCGCTTTCCATGATTAGCGCTATAGCATGCACTATTAATTTAAGAAGAAACGAAGGTGTTCTTACACGAATAGCTGCTTGAGTAAAGGGTACACCCATCTCGCCAAGTTTCATGAACTCGTCCAACACTCTACGCACATGGCCAGGTATTCCCGGCGAACTAACACATCTCCTTACAGCATCCTTCATCTCCAGCCCAAGCCTTCTGGCCTCAGAAATACTTCTTAGGACAGTTAAACACCCTTTGTCACCTTCTACAAGCTCCTGCAATGTTCTCCACGTGAAGATAGCTCCCAAGAATATCAAAATAGACCATGATATCAATATTGCAAGTACTCTGTCAAACCCCATGAGAACTAGTGTCAGTCCCACTGACAAGCTTACTATGGCAGAGAACAAGGTCTCTTTCTCCGGAATACTGTTGAAAGTCTTCGGACGTGTTAACTCAGCATATCCCACCATAATAGGCAGAATGAACATCGGAAAGAATGTCAAGATGTTCAGAGCTTTGGTGAAAAAGAGTGCAGCGGTTGCTAACAACATAGGTACAAGAACTAATAGTACAACAACGACTTGGCCCATCACGGTAATACGTTCTGCAAATTCGCGCCACTCGAATTCCAATTGCGTTAAGAGCTCTCTAACCCACTCTCTTATTAGAGGTAGCGTATCACCGCCGCTCCTAATACGGGCAGTGTAGCCGTATAGGAAACGTGAAAGTTGCTCTGAACGCGTCAGCTTGGCTCTAAACTCGAGAGCTTCGAGAATAGATGTGAAAAACAGCTGAGCATCACGAAGAACGAGCTCAGCTTCCCGCTTAACACACCTAAACAACTTCATCTTGACAATTCTATCCAAGAGGTAATGGAAACCTGCACCAACACTCTCAGAGATACTCAGCAAAATAATGAAGTAAGGCATTTCAGACCGGATACAGTGTTTATGCTCAGCATTCGCTACGAGCAACATTATCGCAGGTCGGAGTACTATAACTAGACCTAATACTGTAAGTACTAAGGAGAAGATACCCAGCAATAATTCACCAAAGTTAAGTGCTGTCAATAATGCTGAAGCCGACAATATAGTCAGGCCGTACGTCAGAGACCTTTCAATTTTCGATATAGTTAATCTATAGCCACATGCAACAGCAGTATTCCATAGTCTCCTTATGTAATAATTCACGATCTTCTTGAACAAACCTAGGTAGAGGTTCTTAAAGAATATATACCGTTTCATGTATTGCGACAAACTTAGTATCGTAAATAGTGATGCAGCAATAAACAAGAAGGCTTTAGCTAAATCACTCATTTCTTACCACTCCACAATCTTCGATAGAATTCAATTATCTTATTAACGAAGTTCTGATATTTTTCTACCTCTGTACCATAATTCAATTCATTCGAAAGTTTTTCTAGAAATTTCGCCCTCATCGCCAGCTCTTTAGAAATATCCTCTAAATTCATGACTAAGAATGCGGCAGCTCTTTTCATAGCACGCGACTTCTCAACAACCTTTTCCGGATCTTCGGGTTCATGCCTATCATGCTCACCTATCCATTTAAACACTTCACACCAATTACCATCGATGAGCTCATAAACTCCCAGTACTCTTCTAACGAAACGTCCCTCTCTGCTCTTGAACACCTTAGCTATGAAGGCGAGAGAACCCATGTTAGAGATAAACAGAGCAAACAAGTCTTGAGGAAGCAGATTGCGCATCGCCATCATAACCTCATCAGGTGTAGATGCATGAAATGTTGTTGCGGAGCCAGCACCACTAGCTACAGCTCTTACCAAAGCCTCGATCTCTCTCCCTCTAACCTCGCCAACTACTATTATGTCTGGCCTGTATCGCAAAGCATCTGTTGCAAGCTCAAATGCTGAGACCCTTTCATTTGACAAGAACCTCACTATCCTAGGTCTCGAAGCATCGTCCTCCTTACTAACAATGATCTCGGGAACATCTTCTATCACAACTATTTTCCATGTTGGAGGAGATAGCATCAGAAGCGCATTAAGCAATGTTGTTTTCCCTACACCTGAAGCTCCAACAATGATATAGAACTGACGAGATTCGTTGAGAAGCCAGAAGTAGGCGGCCATCAGGGGTGACAGTACACCCTCACGTATGAGTTCCGTTACCACGATGGGTATCTGAGGAAATTTCCTTATGCTGAATGTAGGACCTTTACTTACTACACCCAGCGTCGCTGCAACTCTATATCCCTCGGGGAGCGATGCATGGAGCCTTGGTCTTGCAAGATTGACTGAGCGCCCTGCTTTAGCACCCAGTCTTATGACTAATGACCTCGCTTCCTCTTCGCTCGAGAATACTATGTTGGTGAATAATCCTCCCGGTACAATAACGTCACTATAAAGTCTATGTACAACTGTGACGGGTTTTCTCCAGTGCCCAAGTTCCACATCCTCTACGAAAGGATCTTCTACCGGAATAGTGATTAGAGAGTACTTCGTTTCACGAAGCATGTAGTACCATATCGCCTCGATCCTCTCATCGATAACATCTCTTATTCCTAGCTCCTCAGCTGCTCTGAACACCTCTTTCTTGAGCTCCGAGAAATTCTTAAGAACTTCGAGAGAGAGGTTAAGGTATATATAGTTCATGATCTCTGTCAATGCTTTAATTCCTAAGTTATCCAATGGTGGTTCTTCTACAAGGTAGTAACCAATACCGTCCGAGACAACTATGCTCACACTTGCATGAGCATAACACTCATCATCTAAACAAACATCATATCTATCTACGGTTTTACCGTTGACTGGTGGAGGTGTTAACCTTCTAAAACGCTTAGCAACAAAGAGTGCATGAGGTCTGATTTCTTTTCCTCCCATCGTAAACCTCTGCATAGCTAAGAACACTGTGTGCTCCCAGGATAAGAGAAGATAACTTATTATAGCGGGGGGTGTTCGGCGAAACTGTTCATACATACTCAGAACGTGATATTAAGTTTCCTCAAACCTTATACAATTACTTTCCAAAGCATTTGTATATCTTGATCTAAGAGTTTCAATAGAGGGTGTAACGAAACTGTGATTCACTACAGGAGAATATTTTGTACGCTTAACAGCATCAGATTCGCAGCATCTCTAACAACTTTAGTATTTATGACCTTGACTATGATCATAACATACGCTGTTTTCAACGTTAATCGCTGTCTAAAACTTACAACTTCCATGATTTACGAGATTATCGAGATCAATCCCTGGACTGCAATGCTTCTCGATATTAATCCTTTACTAGTATTCTCAAACCTTATTCTATGCTCTCTAGCCTTGATATTAGTACCAAAGTTTCTTCGTAGACTTGCCATGGCTATGGGCGGAGATGTAGGGATAGGAGAGATATCTGCGTCCGTGTTCACTGCTACGTACGCGTTTATGAGTATCTACAACTTCGTTAACGATTTCACGATCTTCATAAACGTGTATAGTCAGAACCCCTCCTTTTCATCACTCTTCAGTACGCCATAAGCTCATCACCTAACAACTCCTGGAAGGTATGTTCTAATGAAGCCTATATAACTTCCCGCTACAATCGCTGTCCCTATTACACCAGCTACGTTAGGTCCTAGAGCATGAAGCAATACAAAATTTGTAGGATCAACCCTACTGACCTCTCTTTGAGCTACACGTGCTGAGATCGGAACTGCCGAAACACCTGCACAACCTATTGCTGGATTGACCCTACCGCCCGTAACGAAGTACAGCATCCACGCGATAGCTATGCCTCCTACGGTAGATACTACAAATGCAAGCAGACCTAGTAGCAGACATAGCACTGCTTTTACCAAGAACTCGGCTATGGTCAAACCTGAGACTTCGGCTACCGAGGAGAGGAAATCCCATGAAAGCGTTGAACCCACACCTAACATAGTCAAGATAGTGGCTATGTCAAGAAGCTGTTGCCCTGCTGTTTTGGCGTATCTCTCTACAACTTCTGTTATTCTACTCTCCTTGAAGATGTTGCCTAATCCTAATGCTGCTACAAGAGGTAGCGCATTAGGTACAAGGATCGCGACCACGACTATCAATACAAGCCAGAAGACTATTATCTCCTTCTCACTTACCCTACGTGGTTCACTCATGCGTACTCTTAGATACTTCTTAGGCACTAATACTCGTATTAACGGGGGTTGGATCAGGGGGATCAAGGCTATGTAGCTGTATACAGCTATTGCCAGAGGACCTACAAGGTAGGGCGCTATACTCGTAGCAGTATATATGGTTGTAGGACCATCTGCTCCACCGACAACTCCTACGGCCATCGCTTCATTTAGCCTGAATCCGAGAGCTAACGCAACCCATGAGACAACTATTATCCCTAGCTGAGCGGCAGCTCCGATAACAACCGCCGGGGGGTATGCTAACATGGGTCTGAAATCAGAGATCGCGCCTATACCCAAGAATATTAAAAGTGGGCCGATTTCTGTAGCTACAACATAGTGGTAGATCCAATACAGGAAAGCTGGCCACGAAAATATAGTCTCGCCAGATGTTGGAGGAGGCCGCGCAAGATGAAGCCCAGGAATATTTGCAAGAATCATCCCCATGCCCAGGGGGAACATCAACAAAGGTTCAAATTTCTTTAGAGCTAGGAGTATTAGGATGAAACCCCATGTTATGAAGAAGAACCTCACAACGATCTCTTGAGGCGAGGATCCTAGTACAGAGCCTAGTGAAGTTATGCTAATGAAGATGTCGAGGGGATTCACGCTCAACTTCTCCACCTACGCCTCATTCTTAGATACATATCGATGAAGTCCTGGGAGCTTTTGAGAGAATCTTCTAGTGAACGCCTAAACCAAGAAGATGCTCTGGGTGTCCCACGTATAATAGCTTCAGGCCTCTTAGCTGTATGGATGGCTAGTGCTGCCGCGATGGCAACGAGTTCTAGCTCCTCC
>Ga0180301_10003729_pt1 | contig 11860 bp, 10 predicted proteins | sample GuaBasSediGuay16_FD_121797 | JGI IMG/M metagenome (GOLD analysis project Ga0180301, IMG submission 121797) | Subseafloor sediment microbial communities from Guaymas Basin, Gulf of California, Mexico - Guay16, Core 4569-2, 12-15 cm | ecosystem: Environmental > Aquatic > Marine > Hydrothermal...
CATATCCCTCTTGCTTAATTATTGGCTTATTAGAGTTGAGCCATGCATCATCTTTAATATTCTCGTATATGTAGTCTCTAAGCTCATTGATTGCTGATTCAATAGTCTCTCCCGGTAGAAGACCCATTCTACCTTTAAGAACTGCTTTATCAGGTAATGCACTTGGATATGTTCCAGCTTCCATGACACCTAAAAATAGTGCCAACACACCTTTGACATCAGGATATAGTGGATGCCTTTTCGTTTGAACTCTTAATTTGTACAACTTATTTATTAACTCAACTATTTTACATGCTTTTTCAATAGCACTAACTCCTTCCCAGATCCTTGACATTGAGGCAGTTTTCCCTGCAACTTCAATAGTAAACCACATGCTACCTGACACTGCTGGTTGCACTTCTAGATCACTGGCTTCAGCATTAATAGCTCCATCAGCTACATACCCTCTTAAGAGAGCTGCAAGTGTGCCATTACTTGAGTATTCCTCATCTATTACATAATGTAAATAGATATCTCCTCTAGGTTTGAAGCCAGCATCTAAAAGGACTTTTACAGCCATGGTATAGGCAGCTACTCCACTCTTCATATCTGAAGCTCCTCTACCATAAAGGAAGCCATTTTCGATTTCTCCCGCAAATGGATCATGCTTCCATGAAGATTTAGGACCAGGTGGAATAACATCTATATGACCATTAAACACTAGTGATCTTCCACCACCAACGCCACGTAAAACTCCAACCAGCATCGGTCTTCCTTTATAGGGAATTTTAGGTTTTTCAGCTAAAGGATGCTTTAACAGTTCATTTTCATCAATCTCCCATAAATCATAGTCAATACCCCATTCCTTCAATCTTGATGCTATAAAATGCTGAATCTCTTTTTCCTCACCAGTTATACTTGGAATGCTTATTATTTCCTTAAGGAAAAGTACAATTTCATCATGCATTTCATCAATTTTTCTAACCACTCTCTCAATTGCCTTATTAACATTCAAGTTTATCACCACAACCATTAATTACTATGGCAAAGTATTATTTTGTTAGTTTAAAAGGATTATCGGTGAGAATAATGCTAGCAGCCGTACTTTATGGAAAACGAGATTTAAGACTTGAAGATAGACCTTTACCAGCTTTAAAGCCTGACGAAGTAATCTTGAAGATTGAATATGCAGCCATTTGTGGAACTGACATCCATCTATTCAATGGAAGCGCACCTGCTAAATATCCAGTTATCTTAGGACACGAATATGCTGGAAGAGTTTTTAGAGTAGGAGAAAATGTAAGAGAATTTAGGCCGGGAGACAGAGTTATTGGTGCATATTTATCTTCATGCGGTAAATGTGAATTTTGTATTAAAGGTAAACCTCAGCTTTGCATGAGAAGGAAAATGTTTGGAATAAATATCGATGGATGCTTTGCCCAATATATGAGAATCCCTAATCCAGAAAGAACATTAATAAAAATTCCAGATAACGTAGATTTAAGGGATGCAGTTCTAATTCCCGATATGTTTTTAACAGCTGCATATGCTGTTGAGAGATCAGTTAAACTTGGAGATACAGTTTTAATAATAGGTTTAGGAGCCATTGGATTATCAACTGTAATTGCAGCTAAACAGGCTGGAACTGGAAAAATAATAGCATCCAGTAGAAGTGAGAGACTATTATCAATGGCTAAGGAACTAGGGGCAGAATACACAATCAACTATGGACATGAAAGACTAATTGATAAAGTTAGAAGAATAACGGGTGGACTTGGCGTCGATGTAGCTATAGAAACAAGTGGCAAAGCAACAACCGCAAAACTTGCATTTGAAGCAACTAAGCCAGGAGGCACATACGTTCAAGTTGGAATAATAACTCAACCAGTACAATTGGACTTTAGATATCTAACTGGACTTGAAAGAAGTATTATTGGTGTTTTAAATCCAGCTTCACCCAATTACATGAAAAAAATGTTAACAAGCTCAATGAAAACTATGAATTTAATTAGAAAGCTAGTAACGCATGAATTTAAACTAGAAGAAATAAATGAAGCCATAAATATTGCGGAAAACAAGATTGGAAATCCAATTAAAATTTTAATAAAAATATAACAAAAATCATCACTAAGGATTTAAAGTGTAAAGTTAAAAGCTTATTTGAGGTGGTTTATTGGCTAAAGTAGCCATCACTCGAGTTGAAATTCCTCCAGATAAAGATAAAATATTTAATGCAGTTAAAAAATCCATAGAACTTCTAGGTGGAATTGAAAACTTTGTAAATAAAGGGGAAAAAGTCTTAATTAAACCAAATTTAGTTAGCCCCAGACCCCCACCAGTCACAACAGACCTTAGGGTAACTAGAGCAATTGCACTCTTAGTTAAGGAAACAGGAGCAGAGCCAATTATAGGAGAAAGTTCCTCCGCCATGACTCATTGGTGGAGAGAAGGAATGACCACAAAAGAAGTTATGGAAGTTTTAGGCTACACCAGCATGGCTGAAGAAATTGGAGTAAAAATTGTTGCTTTTGATGAACATGGCAAATTTAAGAGTAGATTGGTAAAAATAGAGGACGGCATTCTCCTTAAGGAGATAGAACTTGCTGAAATAATATTTGAAGTTGACAAAATTATTGGAGTACCAGTCTTAAAAACCAGTATGGAAGGAGGAGGAATAACTGGCTGTATAAAATTAATGCATGGACTACCAAACACCTTCTCCGACAGATTAAGATGGCATAGATCTGATTTATGGTATAAACTTGTTGATGAAATTCGACCAATAAGGAAAAAATATGTACTAGGAGTAGTTGACGCTGTAAAATGTATGGAGGGAGATGGTCCAATACACGGTGACCCAGTTGACATGAACTTAATAATATCAGGAAACGATCCAGTTGCAGTTGATGCAATAGCAGCAAAAATAATTGGTTACAAATATCCTCACTATGAAGTAGGACCCATAGCCATAGCTCATACACTAGGATTAGGTGTAGGGGACCCAAGTAAAATAGAAGTTTTAGGAGAAAAAATTGAAGATGTAAAGAGAAGATTTAGATTTGCAAGCTGTGAAATTATTGAGCCATACTTTCCATCAGTTCATATTATTGATGGCGCCACATGTAGGACTTGTAAGGCATGGATAAAATTCACATTGTACATGCTTAAGGACACTGATTTCTTTGAGGAGCTAGAAAAATCAGGTAAGAAATTATACTTCTTCGTAGGGTTAAATACACCAATACCTCATAAACTAGAAAGACTAAGAGAAATAGCAGATAAAGGGCTTATAGTAATCTTCGGCGAATGTGCAGTTTCAACAACTGGAAGAGAATCATATTGGATATTCACTCAGGGAGAATTAAAGGATAAATCTCTAATAATTCATGGATGCCCTCCATTCGCAGTAGCAGAATATGCAAATCAAATACGTAAGAAATTGGAGTTAGAAGTAACTGAAGAAATGGAAGAGGCCTTCAAATTTGTACCAACATGATAAGAATCATATTATTATTAAATCAAAAACCTATAAAATAAGTTAGAAGGAGAAAACGGTAAAAATGAGGATAATTGAAGATCCAGTATATTTAATTGAAAAATGGCTTAAAGCAAAAGAATTTACAGTTATAGGTAAGAGTGTTAAGCGAATAGACGCTATAGATAAAGTTACAGGTAAAGCTAGATTTATGGAGGACTACATTTTCCCCCAAATGCTCTATGTTAAGCTTGTATTAAGCAACTATTCACACGCCATAATTAAGGGGATAAACGTAAATGAAGCTTTAAAAATTCCAGAAGTAATCGGCGTATACACGTACCAAGACATTCCTGGTGAAAACCAAGTTGGTTATGCTCTTCCAGATCAACCATTATTAGCTGAAGGTAAAATTAGATATCATGGAGAACCTATAGCCCTTGTAGCAGCTGAAAAACCAGAGGTAGCATTTGAAGCAGCTCTAAAAGTAAAAGTTGACTGTGAAATTCTGCCAGCCATACTTGATCCAATTGAAGCAATGAAAAGAAAGGACATATTAGTACATGAGGAAAGAGGAAGCAACATAGTATTTACAACTAAAGTTAGAAAAGGAAACGTTGAAGAGGGATTCAAAAAATCAAAAGTTATAGTTGAAAATGAATATAGAACTCAACATCAAGACCATGTTTACTTAGAAACAGAAGGAGCATTAGCAATACCTGAAAGAGAAGGAAAAATCACTATTTTATCATGCGCTCAATATCCACACTTAGCACAAGCAATAACCGCCAGGGTTTTAGGCATACCTGCTGGAAAAATAAGAATAATACAACCATACATTGGAGGAGGATTTGGAGGAAAAGATGATACAGGTCCATTAGTAGCAGCTCAAGCAGCATTAGTAGCTTATAAAACTGATAGACCAGCACTCTTAATATACTCTAGAGAAGAATCGTTTAGGGCTAGGTGTAAAAGAGAAGCCGCCATAATACGATATAAGTCTGGTGCAGATGAAAATGGAAAATTAACAGCTATAGACGTAAACATCATAATGGACACTGGAGCCTATGCAAATAGAGGACCCTTCATCCTATGGAGAGCAACAATGCATGCATCAGGACCCTATGAAGTCCCAAATGCAAAAATAGACGGATACTGTGTCTATACAAACAAGGTTTATCAAGGTTCGTTTAGAGGTTTCGGCAATCCAGACATCCAATTTGCAGCCGAAGCACAAATGGATGAACTAGCCAATAAATTAGGCATAGACCCAATAGAATTTAGATTAAAAAACATTTTAAAACCAGGATCCTTAACCATAACAAGCCAACACTTAAACCACTCTGTAGGAATAGGGGAAGCATTGCAATTAGTTGCTGAAAAATCAAACTGGAAGGAAAAACGAAGAATCTATAGTAAAGACAGTGGAAGAATCCGCAGAGGAATAGGTGTAGCCTGCGCATGGCATGGAATAAGCACAAGTAGAGGAGTACCAGACTGGTCCAATGCCATAATAAAAATTGATAGAGATGGAAGCATAGAAGTCTTCACAGGAATAACAGAAATAGGACAAGGATCACCGACAACATCTCATGTACAAATAGTATCGGAAATACTAGGTGTACCAATAGACTTCATTACAATACACTTCGGAACAACAGATGCACCAGATACTGGAGCAACCCATGCATCAAGAGGAACAAGCATAGGTGCAATAGGCATACTCGTTGCTGCAGCAAAAATACGTGAAAGACTAAACAACTTTGCCGCAAAAATATTCAACTGCAAACCAGAAGAAATAGTGTTTAAAGAAGGAAAAATCTATGTTAAGGGCAATGAAGAAAAAAGCATTACATGGAAAGAACTAATAGAAAAAGCTTGGAATAAGGGTATTGAATTATCAGCAACAGGATACTTCTTCCTCCCAAAAGGAAGCTTCGATCATGAAAGAGGGCAAGGATACGCTTATCCCGCCTTCAGCTACATAGTCAACATCGCAGAAATAGAAGTCGACACATACACAGGCAAAGTCAAAGTTGTAAGAATGTGGCCATCACTCGCAGCAGGAAGAATAATTAATCCTCTTGCCGTTGAAGGACAAATAGAGGGAGGAATAATTCAAGGATTAGGTCTCGCCTTAATGGAAAAAGTAGAATTTAACGATAAGGGAGAAATAATCAATCCAAACTTAACCGACTATGTTATACCAACAATACTTGACATCCCAATAATCGAGAAACCAGTATATGTACAAGACTTATTCAAATATGGACCCTTTGGAGCCAAAGGCGTGGGAGAAATGGCATTAATACCAACACCAGCTGCCATAGCCAATGCAGTATCACACGCACTAAAAATCAGAATAAGAGAACTTCCATTAAACTCAGAGAAGGTATACTTTCTAATCAAAGAGAGGAGATAAGCATGCCCAATGTAAGATTAGTACTATTATTTGGGCCCTTAAGAGGCTTAGTAGGTAAAGAAGAAATCACTGTAGAAGCAAAGAACTTAAAAGAAGTATTAATAAAACTCATCAAATCATATGGTGAAAATATAACGAAAATATTCTTTAATGAAAAAGGTAAAGGCCATTCCTTCAACTTCCTAATTATCAATGGAGTAAACTATAGTGTAGATGAAGTACTAAGACTAGAATTTCCAAAAGACGTAACAATTTACGTATGGCCAGCATTAGATGGAGGGTGAAATAATGGCATCATTCTATATTATACCTAAACTTAACTACTATAAGCCTAGAACATTGAAAGAAGCATTAGCACTAATTAATAGTCTCCAAAACTTTAAACTTATAGCAGGCGGAACAGACCTAGTTGTAGATTTAAAAACAGGCAGAATAAAAGTGGAGAGCATAATTGACATCTCATCACTCAATGAGCTACAATATATCAAGATTAATGAAAAAGAAATAAAGATTGGTGCAGCAACAATCTTACAAGAAATTTGCGAAAATAAAGCATTACGTGAAGAAATCCCAGCTTTAACTGAAGCGATAGAAAGCATGGGATCATGGCATGTTAGAAATATTGCTACCATAGGAGGAAACTTATGCAATGCTTCACCAGCAGCAGACACAGCCCCTCCACTACTCATATTAGATGCAAAACTAAAACTGGAAAGTATCCAAGGAAAAAGAATAGTTCCAATAGAGAAATTCTTCCATGGACCAAGACAAACTGAACTAAAGAAAAATGAAATCTTAACAGAGATAGTAATACCAAAGCCCCCGAAAAATACAGGGATGAACTTCTTAAAACTAGGAAGAAGAAACGCCTTCACACTATCAGTAGTTGGTGTTGCAACGTTAGTTTCAGTTAAAAATAGAGTTTTCAAAGACGTGAGAATAGCTCTAAACGCCATTGCGCCAACACCAATTAGAGCATATAAAACTGAAAGTGCATTAAAGAAGCAGAAAGTTGACTTAAAAATCATAGAAGAGAAAGTCAAAATTGTTACAGAGGAAATTAAGCCAATATCGGATGTAAGGGCATCAGCAAAATATCGTAAAGAAATGGCAATAGTCTTGACAAGGGATTCAATAATTCAATCACTGAGAAGGATTGGTTTAATATTGGAGGAGAAAGCATGAAGATTAAATTCACTCTAAATGGAGAAAAAGTTGAAGTTGATACTTCACCAAACACCACACTCCTAGATATGTTAAGAAGACAACTTGGAATTAAAAGTGTGAAAAGAGGATGTGAAAGAGGAGAATGTGGAGCATGTACAGTTTTAATGGATGGAAAGCCAGTATATTCATGCTTGATATTAGCTCCAAAAGTTGATGGAAGAGAGATAATAACTATTGAATATTTATCGAAAAATGGTGAATTACATGAAATACAAAAAGCATTTATCGAAGCAGGTGCGGTTCAATGCGGTTTTTGTACATCTGCATTCATACTAACAGCATATTCACTATTAAACCAAAATCCAAAACCCTCAAGAAAAGAAATAGTGAAAGCACTGGAAGGCATTTTATGCAGGTGTACTGGGTATGTAAAAATCATTGATGCAATAGACAGAGTAATAGAGCAAAAATACAAAGTTAAACAATAACATCACAATATATTTCCAAAACATTATTAGACACAACTTTTGAAATAATCAATTGGTTGTGAAATTATGGAAGTCAAATTTAGAAAGACAGAAGAAGTTGTTGAAAGCCAAAAGAAACTAATGTTCCCCTGTATGCCAAAATATAGGCAACCAGTAATCTTTATTGAAGGAAAGGGAGCATTAGTAAAGGATCTTGAAGGCAAAGAGTATATTGATTTGTTTGCTGGATATGCAGCAGTAAATATAGGTCATTGTCACCCTAAGGTTGTAAAGGCAATAGTTGAATGGGCGCAGAAAATTCATCATTCATCTTATGATTATTACAACATTCCTTCAGCAATACTTGCTGAAAAACTAGTAAAAATACTTCCAATGCAAGGTGATAAGAAGGTATTCTTCTGTGTAAGCGGAGCTGAGGCAATCGAAGGGTCAGTTAAATTGATGAGAAAGTACATGCTGAAAATGAGAGGTAGAACAGGACTTGATGTCATAACATTAAGATATAGTTTCCATGGTAGAACCCATATGACAACAACTCTCACAGGTCAAAGCAAATACAAATTAGGGATGGCAACTGTAACTGCTATTCCAGGTGTAAAAATTATCCCTGCCCCTTACTGCTATAGATGTCCATTCAAAATGACCTACCCTGAATGCGATGTATACTGTGCATTGTATCTGGAAGATGTCATAAAATTTGAAACTTCACGAGATATCGGAGCATTCCTAGCAGAACCAGTATTAGGTGAAGGAGGAATCATCGTACCACCTAAGGAATACTTCAAAAAAGCAATCGAGATAATTAGGAACTATGATGGATTATTTATTGTAGATGAGGTTCAATCAGGATTTGCCAGGACAGGTAAAATTTTTGCAGTAGAAAAATACAATGTTGAACCAGACATTATTGCAATGGCTAAAGGACTAACTAGCGGCTTACCTCTAGGTGCTATTGGAGCTAAAGCAGAAATAGCAGATGCCTTCGAACCAGGAAACCATTCATCAACATGGGGTCCAAATGCAGTTTCATGCGCAGCAGCTTCAGCAGTAATAGATGTAATCTTAGAAGAAAACATCTGCGAAAAAGTTGAAAAACTTGGAAAATACTTCATAGATGGATTAAATGAACTTGCCAAAAAATACGCATTAATAGGAGAAGTCAGAGGTCTAGGGTTAATGATAGGAGTAGAATTAGTTAAAGATAGAAATAAAAAGACTCCAGCAGTAAAAGAAGCCCTGAAAATCAGAGAAAAAATGAGAGAAAAAGGATTCCTAATAGGAGCAGGGGGAGCTTATGGCTGCACACTCAGAATAGAACCACCACTCTTAATAACTCAGGAGCAAATTGATAAAGCATTAGAAGCCTTTGATGACGTTTTCAAAGAATATTCATAATAAAATATTAAACATCAATAACTAAACCATCATTCACAACTTTAATCCCTGCATCTTCAACATTTTTTCTCTCATCACTACTACCTCTTAAAACAGGATTAGTATGATTAAAGTGAATATAATACTTCATATTAATGTTCAATTCACTTAATATAGGTAAACTTTCAGCAATGGGAATATGGCCTAACTCTTTAGACGTTCTTTTAATTTTACTCACCCGCCACAACTCATCATCCCAATAAAATGTTCCCTCAAAAAACAGTATGTCAACGTCGCTAAGTTTCTTTACAATTCTTCCATCTAACACTTTTATATCAGGAATGTAAGCTATGGAGAAATCGTTATGGAAAATTTTAAATCCATAAGTATCAGTGATATCCTCTCTATGCTGAACTTTAAATGCCTCTAAAACAAATTCAGTTTTCTGATCTCTATAATTAACTATCTCTAAGGGAAAACTATCTTTAAACTCAATTAACCTTATAAAATTACCATCAACAAGTGATTTGAAAATAGGAGAAGTTTGAATAATTGATGAAACATAAGATGAACAATAAACTGGCACTTTAAAAGGAGCACCAGCCGAAAATTCTAAAAGACCCATAATATGACCCCAATGCGCATGAGTAATAAGAACAGCATCAATAGGAGAAATTCTATTGGAAGTAATTTTGCCAATTCTTTTGTATGATAATTTCATCATACTAACTTGGTGTTTTAAATCAGGAGAAGCATCTAGCACTATGATATTGCCCAGATCATCTTCTAAAGCTAAAGATGACCTTAATCTATAATTTAACTTACCACTTCTAGACAACCTACAATTTATACAATAACAATCCCATTGAGGAAAACCACCATCCTGAGCGGAACCTAAAACTATAACTCTCATGAAAAAATGTATAATGACATTTAAAATTTAAGCTTTAAACAACCTTACGTATATGGCCAGAAAATTGATAAAGCTGCTTGAGCAAGCGCCCAGAAAAATGTCACCCATGACTCCCTCACAGGAAATCCCGGATGCCTAGGTAATGCGGCTTCATTACTAATATCTCGATTCGAAAGCTCATTTAGAATTGCTACATAAATGTTCCTAAATTTCTCATTTCTCGTAACCCTGTACGCCAATGCCATTGCTGTAGCAACATTTGCATTCCAAGCATTCTCATCCACATGCCTACTAATGAAACCCTCGGGAATTATAGGTAAAAAATTATCTAAAAGAAGCCTTCTAGACAACTCCGAGTCACCATATGAAGCAATCAAAGCAATTGCCTTGTTCGCATTCGTAGAAAAGAAATCGTGATTTCCAGGTCCAATATGCTTGGGTTCATCCTCAAATCGGGTAAACTTAACCTCAGAATCTACTAGAAACTTATTCACAAAGCGCTTAGCAATACCTAGAAAACGTGGATTAGCCACATGCTTACCGTACCATGCCAATATTGCAGCAGCCCACCAAGGATCTGAATACTCTCTACCATCCGCATTATCTCTATTTTCAATATGATCTGCTACAATAGAAGCACAATGATCCATCAACTCTCGATACTTAGTAATTTTAAAGGCCTTTTCATACAATGAACCCGCAAACATAACATGTGTACAATCATAAATTGCATTCTTATCAATAAACCTATCCCAATTTGAAACAACATAAAGCCAAGCCAACCCAATATTATTTGAAAAACGTTTATCATCACTAATCATAGTATAGAAAGTCCAAACCCATGAAGCCTCCAAAGTGTCATGGAAATCCTCAAGAATAGGCTTCCCCTTAGAGAACTCCCAAGGAGAGACAACACCCTTAAGCAAACCCTCAACAACAAATGGTTCAGAAACCTGACACTTTACTAGAAATTCGGAAGCCTTACTAAACCACTTCAGCATAACATCATACTCATTAAATTTTAAAGCAATAATACCAGATTCATCATTCCAGCTCATTGCTAGACCACTCCTCATGATAATATTACCATAAATAGTCAAAGTCTAGTATAATATATTAGACACTAAAATAATAACTAGTTTTCTATGAACATTCATAAAACTCAGCTTAGAAGGAAATCAGCTACCAGACAATGGAAGTAAGAAGACATTTTTAAAGTAACTAAACTAACGTAGAATATAATAGCCGGGGGGAGATTCGAACTCCCGTCGGCAGGGCCAGAGCCTGCCATGCTTGGCCGCTACACCACCCGGCTCCATAAAATGAGTTATATAGAATTGAATTAAAGCTTTATGTTAAGATAAAATAAATTAAAGGGGGGAATTTAAGTTTTCCATGCAATTAATTCATGCTCTGCAAGCGTTGTTAATATTGCATGGACTATTGACTCCATCCTTTCAACGGGGATTTTTGTTTCTTCACTGAGTTGACTTGCCATCTTCTTAACTGTAGTTTCTCCGTCGCATCTCGACCAGATTGCATATATTGCTGGTGGCAATTGATATGTTGACTCAGATTCATGAAGATGCACTAAAATTCCTTGAGGCGTTAAACCTAATTCCTCACCTATCTTCAAGGGTTTTCTTTCCAATTCTTCTTCAGATGGTTTAGGAAGCGTAGGGGATGCCTTCTCAGGTTCAGACAAAACTAATCTCCTCCAACTAACCAGCAGTTCTTCTTTTACGTGACTTAGTGCCTGAAACTTCAGATGTACCAGTTAATTGTTCGATTTTACCATATCTACCAATATTTAATCTGGGTTCTCCTCTGAATGACGTGACATAGCCATTTCTTATTCGTACAGTATCACCTTGCTTAACTAAATTAATGTCATCACCCCATAAAGTGAGTATTATTGATCCAGTGTCATCAGATACTTCAAATTCAGCTAAAGTGACTCTCCTCCCATCTCTGGTTATAACAGTTCTCGGCTGAAAAGCTTTCATTACTGTTACTTCGACATTCACTCTACTCATACCAGG
>Ga0180301_10003730_pt1 | contig 11859 bp, 11 predicted proteins | sample GuaBasSediGuay16_FD_121797 | JGI IMG/M metagenome (GOLD analysis project Ga0180301, IMG submission 121797) | Subseafloor sediment microbial communities from Guaymas Basin, Gulf of California, Mexico - Guay16, Core 4569-2, 12-15 cm | ecosystem: Environmental > Aquatic > Marine > Hydrothermal...
GATTTTGAAATATCCGATACCTCCACACTATTCATCCTCAATCCCACCATCCTTCAACCTGATGATCCGATCACAGTTCTCAGCAAGCCCCTGATCATGAGTGACCATTATAATAGTCCGCCCGTGATTGTGCAGTTCCTTAAATATTTGCATGATCTCCTCTCCTGTCTTTGAGTCAAGGTTTCCTGTCGGCTCATCGGCAAGTAGTATATTTGGCTCATTTGCAAGCGCCCGTGCAATCGCAACCCGCTGGCGCTGCCCACCTGAAAGCTCAGAAGGCTTGTGATCTGCCCTATCAGTTAGGCCAAGCAATTCGAGAAGCTCAGTCGCTCGTTTGAGCCTTTTGCCCCGCGGAATATCCTGATAAACCATCGGGAGCTCCACGTTTTTAATTGCAGTGAGACGGGATATCAGGTTAAACGTCTGGAAGACAAAACCAACCCGCTCACCCCGAATACGAGCAAGATCTGTTTCTGAGAGCATGGAAACATCCTCGCCCCCGATCAGTATCCTCCCGGATGTTGGCCTGTCAAGACAGCCGATGAGATTCATAAGCGTACTCTTACCACTGCCAGAAGGACCCATTATCGCAGCAAATTCGCCAGAATCGACTGTAAGATTAATATCATGCAGCACAGGTACCTCAAGCCTTCCAAGACTGTAAGACTTGAACAAATCCTCTATTTCAAGAATATTCATACAATGCCGCTCCATAATCGTGTTTCCTTTAAAAGAACACATATTTCACTCGCCGCCATGATGATTACTACTATGTCTAGTAAAAAACTTAATAAAACCTCAACAAAATTTTATATGTGATAAAATATATAATCAATAACCCACACACCAAATAACTCATAAACATGTGATAAGGAATCGTTATTGCCTTTATCCCATCAATGATCATTATAATGAACGAAGCAACAAAGAGGGACAGAAAGGTTATTCTTAATGCCTTTGTTGAAATAAATTCCATTCTTTCATCCACCGCTCGTCTTTTCTTTGAAAGAGCTATTACTGTACTTATCATCAATCCTACAAAAGCCAGGTAAATAAGCCAGTTTCCCACAGAACTGAATCCTGCGAAATTAGATGTTCCCAGATTAAAATAATTAAGCAGCAATCCCAATATGAGCATAGATGATGCAATTCCATACATCAGCTTTGCTCTTGTTCCACTTTCAATTTCCATTACTTTACACCTCGAACAGATCTTCTACTTTACATTTGAAAATTTTAGCAAATTTCAATGCTAACGGCAGGGATGGTATATATTTGCCATTTTCAATAGAGATTATTGTCTGTCTGGTTACTCCTATTTTGTTAGCCAATTTTTCCTGAGTCATTTTATCCTTCTCTCGAAATTCCTTCAATTTGTTCGTCTTTAGTTTCATTTGCCACCATTATGTAAGGTATACTTTACGTATAGTATACCTTACAATATAAATCTTTTGTTTCCACGGGGCTATCAACTTACTGGGTGCCGTCAAAACTCTGGTTTTTCAGATACTTCAAGCTATCACCAGCACCCAACAACTCTACAACCCAATGCAGTGCTATGAATACACCCAGAGAATATCTATCAGAAGATGCCGCTACCCAAGATGAGGGAGATGATCGCAATCACAACAGGAATTCCTGCAACAACCGCAGACTTCCCGGGCGAGAGACGATGAGCACTCTTAACCCCAAAGAATATGATTACCGCAGCCCAGAACTGCATGAGCACCCCAATTATACTTGAAGCAACCAAATAGGGACTTTCGATCACATCTCTTGCAGCCCAAGGATTTTCCGCCGAGATCGTCACAGTCATCGGTTCAACCATAGAGATCAAAGCAATCCCAACGATGCCTCCAAAGAGGAGGGGAATCATGGCAAACCCGACAACAGTCATCATCTGAGGAAAGAACTTACCCTCACCACCAAGAGCAAGAGATACCAGATGAAGGATTCCTGTTATAACCACCCATCCAATGAAAGCTCCTACTAATGGGCCAACAACGCTGGATACTCTTGTAATCGACTCAATCGAAGACGGCATAACCTCCATCTCCTCAAAAACATAGATAATCTTATCAGCCATAAGAAACCCTGAAATGGCACTCAAGACTGCGTAGACACCTACAATCACAACAGCCTCCTCTATCAACGGCTGCCCCGCAATACTCTTCATGGCACTTTTCGGATTCTTCATCGTTCCCATTACTCGCTCCACAAAACTCAAATTTCATTCCTCCTGATGGTTATACTCGATCTGACCCTTAGGAACACCACGCACAGATATAAAAGTTAGCACCACCCTTCCCCTCTCTAATAATGAAAGTCGCGTAGGGGAGTCGTAACTCCGAAAGATCTATCTATTGCAAGGACGCTTTTTATGTGTGGATGAAGAAGCCATCTCTTCTCACGATAGCTGGGTCTGATTCGGGTGGTGGCGCTGGGCTGCAGGCTGATATCAAGACATTTGCTGCCCACAGGTTTCATGGCGTCTCTGTGATCACTGCTGTGACGTCTCAGAACACACTCGGTGTTCAGAGTATATTCCCCATCGAGTGTGGGGTTGTTGTGGATCAGCTTGAGAGTGTTTGCTCTGATTTTGAGCCGTGTTTTGCGAAGACTGGGGTGCTTTACAGTCCTGAGACTATAGAAGCGGTGAGATATTGCCTGGGAAAGTACGATATTCCATTCGTTGTCGACCCTGTGATGAGTGCCGAGGCTGGCGGGCGTTTACTCACCAAAGACGCTCTTTCAGCGCTTGAATCATTGATAAGGGATGCGTCAGTCGTGACTCCCAATAAGTTTGAGGCAGAAGAGCTCACAGGTATCAGTATAAAGAGTCTTGATGATGCACGGGCTGCGGCACTGAAGTTGTCTGAAACGGGTGTCGGTGGCGTGATAATTACAGGTGGACACCTGGATGGCAGAGATGTAGTGCTCAAGGAAGGTGTTTTTGAAGTAGTTGATGGTAGGCTTATTGATGGTGGAACTCATGGCGCTGGTTGCACGTACTCTGCCGCGCTCACAGCAAACATGGCACTTGGCAATGACATCTTTATGGCAGCGAGAGCAGCAAAGCGTTTCGTCTGTGAAGCCATTGCATCGAGCCGCGAGGTTGGAAGTGGTGTGAGACCTGTTGCCCAGTTAGATCGATTAAATGAGGAGGCAGAACGATTCAAGGTACTTGAAAACGTTTCTCAATCGGTCAGACGGTTGGAAGAATGTGGAACGTCTGCGGCGCTTCTCCCAGAGGTTGGATCAAACATTGCAATGGCAGTGCCCGGGGCATCGAGCTTGAGAGATGTTGCTGGAGTTGAGGGACGGATCATCAGACTCCACGGCAGGCCCCAGTCGGTCGGTTGCATCGCTTTTGGTGCAAGCAGTCATGTGGGACGCATCGTCCTTGCAGCAATGAAGTTTGACCAGAGTCTCCGCGCCGCGATGAACGTCTGCTACTCCCCGAAGATCCTTGATGCATGCAACAGGCTCGGGCTGCACGTTGCATCATTCTCGCGCAAAGACGAACCACGAGGCGAGCGGACGATGGAATGGGGCACAACTCATGCCTTCAGACACGCTCCACATGCGCCTGAGGTGATTTACGACACAGGTGGCATTGGGAAAGAGGCGATGGTGAGACTGGTCGGGTGTGACGCACTCCATGTAGTGGAGCGCGCAGTTGCGATCGCAAGGATTGTTGGCGGCAATTTCGAGTAAGTTGGGAGACTCTGACTTTTGAAGTCGTAACTGGTGAGGGTTACATCTCTGCTGCTTCGAGTTTGAATATTTGGAAGAACCAAAATGTCGGTTTTGACGTCCAACGAGTTGAAAGCCCTTGTCGAGGCAAAAGCATATATGTAAACTGAAGAGGTTTTAGGTATTTTTAAAAATCGGATTTGGTAGTGGTCCCATCCATTTGGCCAGAGTATTTAGGACGAACCGTTTTAGAGGCACAATACGTCGGAACTCCAGTCATAGCAAGTAATGTCGGAGGAATTCCTGAATTGGGTGGCGATATCTTCCTGGTTGAACCCGGTGGCAGAGAAATGTTAAAAGCCGAAATTCTGAAAGTTTTGAGTAGTGAAGATAGAAAATCCAAAATTAATGAAGCATTCACTGAAGAGTCTGTCTGTCGTCAGGCAAAAGAGATATATAACAGCGTGTACGGACACGCGTCCAGATAGCCCATGGAAATGCGTTGTCAGTTTATGAATATACCACGCCGAGCCAGAAGACATAAGTGCTGAAACAACCATCATAAAATACAATGAATAAGGACGTTCTGGCAGTGTTTGTGGTATTTTTTTGCTACCACTGCTACTTGTGTGGATAGAGGGGATGTGCCAAGCAACGCATTTGAGGCGGAGCCCACTACGATCAGGGCACAAATGTCAACTAACATTTCGGATGAGGCTTTTTTCGATGCTCTGGATTTGACACACCCTGGGCTTGAAGATGTTAACGCCGCTGTGAATAATCAGGATTATGATCAGGCGGCAATTGAGCTGGCTGCTTATATGAGATCGCGGGGACGCCAGACAACTTCTCCAAAGTTCTATGTTGATTCGGATATACCCAGTGAACTGTCAAGTGAATCTGTCCGGGCTTCGAGTGCGTGGATGTCTGTTTCTGATTGGGATCGGGGAGATAATGACGAAACTGACTTTATGAATCGTTTCTACTGGCTGCATGCTCTTAGACTTGCATACGAGTACACTGGTGATGAAAAGTATGCAGATGCCTTCGAGGTTCAGGCAAATGACTGGATTGGTAATGTTTCATTCCCACAAAAGAATGAGTTAACTGGTGATGGATATCCAAAGCGATTTCATTCGCCATGGAGTCCTTTGAGTGCTGGGAAGCGATCGCAGAATTTTGTTGTTGCATATATGGCGTTTGCACCTGTTTTGGACGACGACACCCATATAAATATATTAAAATCTATGCTGCAGCATGCTCAATACCTGTATTTGGTTAACGAGGAATGCTATTATGGTAGAGAGGGAGATCCAAGTTTTATCAACATGCAGGTTGACGAGATGGTCGGGCTGGCCATGATTGGGACGATGTTTCCAGAGTTCAAAGAGTCCAGAAACTGGGTGGATCGTGCTTATGATATTTTATATGACCACATCGAATATAATGTATATCCAGATGGGGTTCATAAGGAACTCACACCACGTTACCACAACGCTATGCTGTGGAACTATTTTCTGGCGATCAGGATGGCAGAACTGAACAATTTAAACATTTCAGGATTTGATATGGCCACGTATGAGAAAATGTTTGATTTTATGCTCTACACAGCAGAACCTGATGGAAAATCGCCTCCGATAGGAGACTCTGAAAATGCGCAACTGGATGTTTTTCTGGTGATGGGCGCCTCTCTGTTCGAACGCGGTGATCTGAAATATCTGACAAGAGAAGACTTCTCCACAAACTTGATGTTAATGGGTGGTGATCTGATACTGCAGAGGCGTGTTATGGAACGATTTCAAAAACTTGTTCCTGTTGAGCCCACTGAAACCTCATACGCCTTTGGAAATGCTGGATTTTATGTGATGAGAAGCGATTGGACCATGGATGCACGTTATCTTCTATTCAAAAATGGACCTTGGGGTGGAACACACTCGCATCGGGATCAGCTCGGAATTGAGGTTTATGCATACGGAAACAGGTTGATCGTAGATTCAGGAATAACTGATTACTCAGGTTCTGATGTTGGTTACCTGCGAAGCACAGGCGCGCACAACACAGTTATGGTTGACCACGGCGAGCAACCCATCACATCTGATTATCGTGTGGATGAATGGACGGCTTCAGACGACTATGATTTCGTGGACGGCACGTATGACTGGGGGGAAGGGGTTACCCATCGTAGAAAAGTATTCTTCGTAAAGCCAGAATACTGGATTATCTGTGACATTCTTGAAGGAAACGACGATCATGATTTTTATCAGTTGTTTCATTTTTTACCTACTGAAATAGAAATTGATCCTGTGTATAACTCAGTACGCACCAATTATGATGGCGCAAATGTCTTGCTTGTGCCTGCTGACGCACAAAAACTATCTGTAGAACTCTTCGAAAAGCCAGTTGCCGACGACAAAGGCGGATCCATGACACAACACGTGTATTATAAAAAAAGTGGAAAAACAGTGAGTTTTTATACCGTTATATACCCCTATAAAAAAGGAGAGCATCCAGAGATCGATGTTACACAACTGTCAGTCACGGAAAATGAGAAAACACTAACACCAGAGCAGGCAACTGGACTGAAGATAGAGATAGAGGATTATACTGATTATTTTTTGATCTCCAACACCGACACAGGTTCAAAAAAATGTGAGGATATCGAACTGGATGGAAAAATAACCTATATACGAAAAGACAAAGCAGGGACTGTGGTCAAGACCATCGAAAAATGATTCTTATCTTCGCTTTCGATTTCCCCCCTAAAATCGGGGGAATTCATACGTATTCTTACGAAATTGCCAAACATTTCAGTGAACACGAGAAAATCGTGGTTTTAACACCTCATGCAACAGGCGATGATGAAATCGATCAGAAACTAAATTATAAAATAATAAGTTACTTATTAATAATTTCTGTGTTCATATGTTTTTCGATAGATTACGGTATAAATTTTTTAGTTCGGGTGTGCGGAGTTGATATATTACATCCAAAGTAGATTATTATGGATATCTCAACGCCGTTAGCCTCGCCTAAAAACATACAGAACCCGACCACCGATGCAGCAGAAACCTCTGGTATCGGGGTGACCTATTATTCCCTCTCGCTCAATTGGCCTTTTGCTACAAACGGGGGTCGACGTGTCCAGGCCCGCCACACTCTGGAGTATAACAGGTGACGTTTTTAAAGCCGCTCTTATCCTTACAACTTGGACAGATGTCTGGTAGCGTTGCGGCGGTTATGGTGTAACCGCAATTGATGCATTTCCAGTAAGTCAGTCCGCATTTTGGACAGATGTCTCCGACGAATTTGCCAGAGGCTGTATAACCACACAGCGCACATTTCGAGATCTCTTCTTTCTCTTCCATTACAATCACATCTTTCGCCTATTTACTTTGAATAACAATAGATAAAAAAGTGGGAAGTTTTAATGAATGTTTTCACTCTTCCTCCTTTGTCTTATTTCGTTCTTCTATTTTGGCTTGTGCATTATTTATCTTCTTCTGTGCCATTCGGTCTATCAGTTTCAAGCCTTTTGCATCCACGGTGGCTTCTTCTATCAAGCCGTTTTCCACGAGCTTCTGGTACACGGCTCTGCCCGCGTCTGTGCGCACGATGACCGTTGACCATCCTGGAGACGATCCTACGCTGCCAACCGATAGGTCTGCGTAGGGCGAGTTGTAATCGGAACAGACCGTGCACCCTTCTCTCACGTATTTTTCGAGGTCTTCGTGGGGTATTATCTTCTTTTCACCATTCTTAAGCGAGATTATTAAACCTTCCTTTTTGACATCGAAACCTGCTACATCTGCTATGTCCACTCCAAGGTCATGAAGTACTTTGTCATCGAATTCTTCTGCACAGAAGAGTCCTACTGCAAACGTAACTATGTTGTGTGGTATCAGCATGTTCTGGCTGTTATATATCGCCTGGGTCTTGCGGAGCGCGTATATCTGACAGGGGGTCCCGACTATGGCGATCTTCTCATAACCATCGTCTTTCAACTGTTTAATATCTGCGAGTGGCGAATAGGCTGGAGAGACTGTGTAGCGTGTTCCCGCCGCCTTGAGCAGATCTTCTTCTGTCTTTACCAGGACAGGAACAGGGTTGTAGTCCCCATTGTATTGGGAGACCACTATGCCATCGGCAAGTCCGCTCTCGAGCAGGTACTTGAAGACGGTTGTCACAATCCCGCCGTCCTGACAGACATCCTGTATCGGCTTGTAGGTGGTGCGTGCCGCCTTGACCTCGCCCTCGTGCGCCAACCTTTTAAGCTCTTTCTTCTGCCAGAAGTACGTTGGCTCTATCCGGGGGCAGGACATTGCACAGGTATTACAATCGTTGCATGCAAGCCCGCTCGTCGTTTCAATCTCATCTCTCTTCTCTGTGTCTTGCACCGGTTTGTTCTCTTTCATGGAGATGTACTGGAGGGGGCAGACCGCAGCACAGTTTCCGCAGGATACACAAATTCCAGCATCAATAACCTCTTCTACCAGTTGATCATAGCCGTTCATCATACATTATCATCCCTGAGACATTCTTGAACCACATTCATAAAGCTGAGACATATCTCAGCAAAATAGATACACATACTCACAATATAAACTAAACGGTTTTTTCCTGCGACGATCAACCAGAAGGACAAACACCCGTGGGTAGGATCCACACCTTTACCTACTTCGTGAAGGAAGGTTGCTTTCAGAGTGAGCAGCACAGTGAAGATCTGCTACCTGCTTGTGTTTATCTAAAAGTCCATTAGCGACTTCTGTGATCCCTTGTCAACCAGTTCATTGACCCCGATTGCGTGCGTGTCGAGACGCTTTGTGTTAACGCCGAGTGATTTGAAGATTCTCTCGACTGGTGGAAGTACCTGCTTGTGGATATAATATTCAGTGTCGACAGGCACGTTGTGTGACATCACGTACTCGGCGTCCTCTGCCCTTTCGACAAGCAAGCCGCTTCCAACTGTGATTATGAATGGGACACGATCTCCGATCTCAGGCACTTTTCCGCTTCGCTTCCTGATCTTTTCAACCACTGTGACGTGTGGTTGTTTGTTGTGGTAGCTCTCGGCTTTCTTGGTGTAACGCCTTGTTATAACAAGCTTTTTTATTATCTCTGGATCGTGTTCAACCATGAGCCTGCGGATGTCTTTTATCACGCCTCGCACATGCTTCACTGCTTCTTCAAGATTGCCTTTCTTGAGAACAAGTTCAAGTACTCTCTCAAGCGTGTCTGATGCAAGCTCGCACCAGTCACGCCGCACTGTCTCCATTCCTTTCACTTTTATGCCGTCTTCCCAGCTGTTTCCGCTTTTTTCAAAGACCCAGATTGCATATCGTTTTTTTGCAAGAAAGATGGCTCTGCGGGCAAATGCTTCAAAGACGAGTTCCATCGGTTCTTCAAGTGAGGAGGTGACAGTTTGTGCGATCTCTTCGCCAACAAGTCCGGCTTCGTCAAGCCCTATATCGGAAATATGGGGTTCTTCCAGTGGAGCTGGGCGAGGCGAAATAGCATGGTTATCTTGGGTCTTCAGCTTGACAAAAACGCTGTCAGTATCGCCATAGACCACTTCAAGGAAAACCCTCTTGCTATCATTCCCGTACGAACAACTTCCAAGTTCTTCTTCGATCAGCTTCTTGGTGTGAAGGATGTTCTCTCGCCCATAGCTCGTCACTGAATTTGCAAGGTTGAGGCTGTAGAGTCGTGCGCGGGTATAACCAGAGTATCCATAGAAGCTGTTAAGGAGGATTTTTAGCGCAAGCTGTGTGGCATCGAGTGCGTGCAACTCATCCGCCCCCGCGGCACTCTTCATCTGTTTCTTTATCTCGACCCGTTGTTCAAGCAATCTCTCTAGGACCTTCGGCACGATCCCACGCTGCACATTCCTTGATACAAAACGTGCTCCTGTTGGCGTTGTAATGATCCGAGCGGGATTGTCGGGTTCGTCTGCCTTGATCTCTGTGGTATAACAGAGGTTGTGTGCCATCATTATACTTGGATAGAGCGAGCGATAATCGAGTATCACGATATTCTCAAGCAAGCCGTGTTCTGGCTCCAACACTTCCCCGCCTTTCAGCTCTTCGCCCATACGTTTGCGCCTGGACGAGAGTTTCTCACTGGGTCTTGGCGGCACAACACGCCCGTTAGCACGATACTCGCCGAGCAAGATGTTCTCGATCATCGCTGTCTGACCGCTGTCAAGAATCTCCTGGAGCAGTGAACCGCTGATCCGTGCAAGAGCAATGTGTTTGTCGAGCAATCGATAGCGCGTCATCATCTCCATTGCAAGGTGGGAGTCGTTGCGACAATACTCGATGAAAACCGGGAGAAGGGAATCGTCCTCCCAGTACTCCGCCATCATCTCAATGCTAAGATCGTGTTTTTCCATCTTCAGAAGCTCTTTTGCAGTATTTCGAAGCGTGTACTGCTTCAAACTGAACTCTCGTCGAATGATCGGGAGTACATCAGCGATGATCCTTCCTCTTACACTCACGCGGCTGGTGGTGCCGATACGCCGATAGTACACAGGTCGTCCGTCCCTGCCAATGTCAAGCTTCAGATCAAGACCGAGGTGTTTCACCCTCTCCACAATGTAGGGGAAATCAAAGCCGTTCGAGTTATACCCAAAGATCACATCAGGGTCAAAATCCCTAACAATCTCACAGAATCGTCTGAGAAGCTCAACCTCGTCCCGACAACCCTCAACACCATCCCCGCTAGCAGGCTTTGCAACGAGCACAAGCGAATCCAATCCGCGATGGGCAGGCTTAAACGAGAAACTGATCAAAATAACAGGAGACGTCTTCGGGTCAGGCATACCACCACTTGTAAGACACTCAATATCAAAGGCAAGGTACCGAAACGGCGCATTTGGAACCACGTTGATAGGTGCAAGACGTCCCACAACACATTTATCACAACTAACGCCTTCAACCCGGACCCCACAGGCATCCTCTTCTTCAACCTGAACCCAGCCCATCCCACCGATCCCATGATCAACCATGAACCGATTCCGAAAGAGAATATCTGTCTCAAATACTTCACCAAATTCGCCCACTGCATCACGTATCTCTGGCACGTCCTTCGGATCAGAAACAACCACTCGATACATCAGAATAGGATCCCTAAAATAACCGACCGGCGGGAACCGCTGGACTTCCTCCACCCTCACAATCTCTTCAAACTCTTTTACAAGCCCATCCCTCACATCAACATTGGCCTTAAGGTAAAAATAAGGTTCAAAATTAGGTACGAAACAACAAACACTCGAACCCCCCTCGTCACGCCCATAGAAACGCAAAACAGGCTTTCCAGAATCATCATAGGTATAATCAGCATCAAAAACTTGAAACTTCAACACACAAACGCCATACCCCAGCATACATTATATGTCTTACCATCGCAACCCCAAACCTAACAATCCCGTTGACTCGTCAGCTTTAAGTATTTTCAATCCTCTTGATACGCCACTGGTGTACTAATAGTATACTTCACTTTGAGAGATTAGCTCAGAGATCAGAATCTGAAAGGAGCATCTATAGATGGGTAAAAGGCCACTTGACATTTTGAATGAAACTCTGAACTCCAACGTCTTTGTACGACTGAAAAAACAGAGAGAGTTCCGCGGACAGTTACAGGGTTACGACATGCACATGAACCTCGTGCTCGACAACGCCGAAGAGATACTGAACGACAACACAACAAAGAAATTCGGAACCATCGTAGTGCGCGGCGACAACATAATATTCATCTCACCATAAAACAGGACGGTATCATATGAGTAAAGGAACACCTTCACAAGGAAAAAGACAGAAACGAACACACATCAAATGCCGACGATGCGGCAGAGTATCATACCACACCAACAAAAAAATCTGCTCCTACTGCGGATTCGGAAGAACAAAACGGATGCGAAACTACAGATGGAAACGGAAAGCATGGTACTAACATACAAAGAAAAAGACAACAACTAAAAAATTTATATTTTTAGGGAAATCTGATCAGGAAATTGAACGATTTGAACAATTATACGACACAAAGTTGCAAGCATAATCAAAACAAAACCTTTATAAGCGAAAAACGCTAACGAATCTTCTATTTATTAAGGGCGGGGTGTAGTGACTGCGAAATGGGTGGGCATGCTCTGAGAGAGGATTATACATA
>Ga0180301_10003731_pt1 | contig 11859 bp, 13 predicted proteins | sample GuaBasSediGuay16_FD_121797 | JGI IMG/M metagenome (GOLD analysis project Ga0180301, IMG submission 121797) | Subseafloor sediment microbial communities from Guaymas Basin, Gulf of California, Mexico - Guay16, Core 4569-2, 12-15 cm | ecosystem: Environmental > Aquatic > Marine > Hydrothermal...
CATTTTTTAATGTCACCGATTCTACTCTTTCTTCTCCATCGATTGCCGTAACAATCGTATCTGGTTTCAGCCTTAAATTAGACCCCGGTTCATTGATTTTTGTCATCAGCTCTTCGGTTAGAACGCGTGTCGCCCGAAATTCCTGGCGGCGGTGGACCAAAATGACCTCGGAAGCAAACTTGGCTAAATGAAGCGTATCTTCTACGGCAACGTTTCCACCACCAACAGCCACAACCTTCTTGCCCTTAAAAAAAGGAGCGTCGCATGTCCCGCAGTAACTTACTCCCGCCCCGGCTTTGCGAAACTTCTCCTCACCTGGGACACCAAGTTTGCGATACGAACTGCCCGATGCCAGAATTACAGACCGGGCTGTATAAACATCGCCGTTGCAGCTAATTTTAATTTCCCCGGAGTCAAGCTTGTTAAGGGATGTTACTTCACTGCCGTGTTTTATTTGAGCACCGAATCCCGCAACCTGACCCATCATTTTTTCTATCAAATCAGGGCCGGAGATATTTTCAAAACCGGGATAATTTTCTATCCGATCAGTATTATTGATTTGCCCGCCTGGATAAAATTTCTCAAATACTAACGTTTTGAACCGATCCCTGGCGGCATAAAGTGCAGCTCCTAACCCAGCTGGTCCAGCTCCTACTATCACACAATCAAATACTTCTTTGTCCACACCAAATTCCTTTCTTATCGCTAATTAACCTAAAAGTTCATTCACTTTGCTATTGATAGTTATGTAAACTTTTTCCTCTAAATCTTCCAAGGGCAGCTTTTTTGTTTTTTTTATCCCGAGAGTTGCAGTTAGCTCAATGTAGCTATCTACCGGCATTTTTTGTTGTTCAAAAAGTTTCCTACCGCATTGAACAGCGCAGGCATCTATCAAAATACGCTTCTCGGAATTCTTCAGAATCTGTTTAAATTTCCACGGAACTATAACAGCAGGAAGGCATCCGATCTTTACGTCATCCGGATTTTCTTGCCATATCTGAATACAAGCCTTAGATGCAGCAACGCCCGTGGCACATCCACCATAGCAAGTGAAAATCAAAAGTTTATAAGGTTTTGTTTTACTCATACGAAATCAATACGAATTCAAGCAAGAACATATTTCTATTTATAATCTTGCACTATGCATTGCATTAAAGGTCATTCATCTTTGAGTAACCCTACTATCTCTTTTGCATTATTTGCACAAATAAGCTTGCTGCAAAACGTTTTTGATTGTGCCAGTTCAGCAATTTCAGCAAGCGCTTCCACATGAGGCCCGGAAAGATTAGGTGAAGCTACCATAAGGAATAAAAGTTTTGCTGGTTTGCCGTCAGGGGAATCAAAATCTACACCATCCGGTGCGATACCGATAGCGAGTTTAAGAGTAGAAACCGCAGAAGTTTTACAATGAGGAACTGCAATACCTTCCCCAAGACCCGTACTGCCTTTGTCTTCCCGTCCCTGTAACGCTTTGAGAACGGCATCGAAATCTTCGATTTGGCCAGCGTCTTTTAATACCTGAACCAGTTCCCGCAAAACATCCGGTTTATTTCTGGACTTTAGCGGAACCTTTACAATATTTTCCGTAACTAAATCAATTAACGCCATTAACGGTTTCTCCTTAGATTTTATGCTTCAAAATTTCTCTGTATCTCAGCAGCAATCATGTTAAGCTAGCGAATCATACATATCCCAAACTTTATCTTCATCTTTTACGATAAGAACAGAACACGGCACAGAACGCATTGCGTGTTCTCTTTCATCGTAGAGTTCGTCTCTCCTGCTTTTTATCCTTGATAACTCGCCAAGAACGAGAAGGTCAATATCGTGATTTTTTATGGCATCTATAATTTCCTTATGAATATTTCCTTTGCGGCTTTGTGTAGAAACTGTTAATCCCTTTTTGGTGGCAAGCTTATCAACGTGATTTAAGTATTTTTGTGCATCAGATTCCATATCGTGTTCATATTCGACCTGCTCATCTTTGAGAAAGATTTTAGCTTTCAAAAGTTCCTCAATTGCCCTTGTATTAACAACATAAAGGGCAAAAAGTTCGGCACCAAAAAATGAGGCAAGGCATATCGCATATTGAGAAGCAATAACGGATTCTTCGGTTCCATCAACATAAACCAGTATTTTTTTAGGATTACTCACGATATTTCTCCTGCGTTCTGTGCCTTTTTCTTTTCGAGATTTTCCTTAACCATCTTCATAAGAACGAACATATCTCTTTCATTTTCTTCGAGTCTGCTCTGTATATAACTAACCACTTCTTTTAAATCCGGTATTGCTATTTTCTCTAGAGCATTGACTTTTCTTATGGTTTTTTCACTTCATTGGCAAGTCTTAACACAGATATTTTCAATTCGGAAAGCTTGCCGAGCAGTTTCAAAGCTTCCTTGAAAAAATTCAGTGAACTATCAATCCAGAAAACTGTTCCCAACGGACTATAATATGGAGCGTTTTCTTTAAATTCTGTTTCAATAACAGGAAGGATAACTCCCATGACTTTACGGGAATGTACAGTAATATCTGTTTGAATATTAACAGCTCCAGTCAGATACTGTACTCTGAGCCTTCCCATATCAAAAACAGCTTCTTCAAGAGCTTCGTATGCTTTTGCCAGGGCTGTTTCGACTCTATTTTGAAAATCGACTGTTTGATCGACGATCGCCAGCAGTTCAATTACTAATATATTTCTTTTCTGGTCGAGAAGCTCATAGCCCTGCTGTGCGAACTTAAGGTCATTCTTAAGTCTAAGCAAATTTGCTTTCGTCGGTGCATAACTAAGCTTAGGCATTTTGTAGGATTACTAACCTCCGTAATATTTTTCTATTTCCTGCTCTGTAATCCTGTGCAGTTCTTCAACAGGCAGAGATCTCAGTACTTCCCAGCCCAGATCAAGAGTCTGTTCAATATTTCTTTGTTCATCTTGTCGCTGAGAAACAAATTTCTGCTCAAACTGTGTACCGAATTCAAGGTACTTACAATCCAGTGGTGTTAGTTCCTCCTCTCCGATGACTGATGCGAGATTGCGGACATCCTTGACATAACTGTAAGCGGCAAAGAGCTGGCTTGCCAGATGTGGATGATCCTCCCTTGTCATGCCTTTGCCTATGCCATCCTTCATCAAACGTGACAGCGAAGGTAGTCCTGCGACAGGCGGATAGATTCCCCGTCCGTCCATTTCTCTTTCGAAAACGATCTGGCCTTCTGTGATGTACCCGGAAAGATCCGGTATAGGATGGGATATATCATCGTTTGGCATCGTAAGTATAGGAAGAAGCGTAATAGAGCCCTTGTAACCTTTAATCATACCTGATCGCTCATAAAGTTCGGCTAGATCAGAATAAAGATAACCAGGATATCCTTTACGCGAAGGTATTTCGCCTCTGATAGTGGATATCTCACGCAGTGATTCGCAATAATTAGTCATATCTGTCATAATAACAAGCACATGCATGTCCTGCTTGAAGGCCAGGTATTCGGCAAGGGTAAGTGTGGTCCTGGGCGTAATCAGCCTTTCTATAGAAGGATCGTCAGCTAAAGAAAGGAAAAGTGCTACGTTTCCAAGTACACCGCTCTGCTCAAATGAGCGAGTAAAAAAGCGGGCTATGTCATGCTTGACACCCATCGCAGCAAAAACAACAGCAACCTCTGTATCGCTGCCGCGAATTTTTGCCTGTTTGGCAATTTGAGCTGCGAGTTCATTATGCGGCAAGCCGTTGCCGGAAAATATCGGAAGTTTTTGACCTCGAATGAGAGTGTTCATTCCATCAATAACTGAAATGCCTGTTTGTATAAAGTCACGTGGATACTGCCTCGAGGTCGGATTGATAGCCATACCGTTTACATCCAATTCAATGTCGCTTCGCTGAGGCGGTCCGCCGTCGATTGGTTGACCTAAACCATTGAACACACGCCCCAACATCTCCTTGGAAACCGCAATCGTAAGCGGCTCTCCAGAGAACCTTACGCGCGTATCAGGGAGAGTCAGGCCTGATGTTCCTTCAAAGACCTGTGCAACAACTGTGCTTACAGAAGTTTCCAGTACAATACCCAGCCGGACATTACCCTGTTTATCTATGCACTCAATCAATTCCCTATAACCAACGGGATGAGTGTTGCGTATGAATACAAGAGGGCCTTCTATTTTGTCAACGCTAATATATTCACGCCTTGATAGAAGATGTTTATTATTTAAATCAGGCATGCAGCGCCTCCAATTGATCCATTGAGCGTTCAAGTCTGGCTTCAATTTTATCAAGACCGGAAAGGTCTTCGTTTGGTATAGTAAATTTCATTCTCACCACATCCTGATATATCTTCATCTTCCGTAAATTAACCATGGTTATACCTTTTTTGATTGCTTCTGAACCCCGCCTCCAGTAAACAAGGATGATGTGTAACATTTTTGCCTGCTTTTGTATCGTTGAAAATGTATCAACCTTATCGTAGGCATTCTGCTGCAGGAAAGCGTTCTTAAAAAGTGTGCATACTTCGAGGATAAATCTCTGAGTATCGGGCAAGGCATCGGGGCCTACCAGTTTTACAACTTGCTGAAGACGAACTTCCCTGTGAAGAAGTTCCATTATTTCTGCTCTCTCGTTAAACCAATCCGGGTTCGCTGACTGCTGCCACCAAGAGCCAATATCATTGAGGTACTCGCTGTAACTGTCAAGCCATGAGATGGCCGGGTAATGTCGGGCATTAGCAAGGTCTCTGTCAAGTGCCCAGAAACAGCGTATAAAACGTTTCGTATGTTGCGTTACCGGTTCAGAAAAATCTCCGCCCGGTGGTGAAACAGCACCGATTACACTGACGGAACCGTTCTGGCCACTTAATGTTTCCATGTAACCGGCTCTTTCATAGAATTCGGCTATTTTTGTAGGCAAATAAGCAGGGAAACCCTCTTCAGCAGGCATTTCCTCCATGCGACCTGAGAGTTCACGAAGGGCTTCGGCCCAGCGTGAAGTGGAGTCTGCCATGACCGCTACATGGTAACCCTGATCCCGGAAATACTCTGCCATGGTTATACCAGTATAAATGCTTGCTTCTCTGGCGGAAACCGGCATATTTGATGTATTGGCGATAAGGATGGTTCTTTCCATCAGTGAACGGCCGGTTCGTGGATCTACCAATTTGGGAAATTCAGTCAGCACATCTGTAATCTCATTACCCCGTTCACCACAGCCGATATAAACAATAACATCCGCATCGCACCATTTGGCTATCGCTTGCTGAGCCATTGTTTTGCCGGTTCCGAATCCACCCGGTATTGATACAGTGCCTCCTTTAGCTACAGGAAACAGGGTATCTATAATTCTTTGGCCAGTTATAAGCGGAATATTCATGGCAAGACGTTTGTTTGTAGGACGCTGAAGTCGTATGGGCCACTTGTGCATTAGGAAAAGATTTTTGCTTCCTTGGGTTTTGTTTTCCTTTAGAACCGCTATTGCATCGTCAACTGTATATTCGCCTTCAGGAACAATTGATGCTATAACACCGCTGTCTTTGGGGGGGACAAGAATCTTATGGACAAGATTTTGTGTTTCCTGTACCGTACCTAAAATCATCCCTCCGGAAACTTTGCTTCCCTGCTTTACCAAAGGTGTGAAATGCCATTTTTTATTTCTGTCTAATGACGGGACAGTAATTCCCCGTTTTATGTAGATATCCGATATATCGCGTATAGTCTTAAGGGGTCTTTGAATACCATCATAGATAGTACTGATCATACCCGGGCCGAGTTCTACAGAAAGCTGCATCGATGAGCCATAAACCGGATCATATGGCGCTACTCCGGTTGTGTCTTCGTAGACCTGTACAATTGCACTGTCTGTTTGAAGCTTAATGAGTTCACCAATAAGATTTTCATTTCCAACCCTGACCAGTTCAAACATCTCGGCGTTGGTGATACCCATAACCTCTATTACAGGACCATTAACCCGTTTTACTTTGCCAATAATCCGTTCACTCATAATTACGTTTCTTTGTCTTCTGTGAATAACTCGTTATATATCATTGTTCTTATTTCACGCTGCTTTCTTAACAGTCTTGTTTCAACCTGGTTATTAAAAGCAATTCGCCCATCTGATGAGGTCAGCACAACACCCTGAGACTCCAATGACGAAGCATTGGACAAAGCCAAGCTAATTTGCTTACTCGTATACTTGCCGATTTTGTCTTTGACCTTGGAAAGCAGCACTTCATCTATCAACAAAAGCTCTTTTGGGGATGCGTTGATTTCTGCCGATTCGACATCGAGGCCAATAGCTGACTCAGTAATCCAGTTAACCAAAACATCTCTATAATTTGCTTCATGAATCATTGCATTCAACCTGGCTTTCACTTTTTCTATGATGTCATGCATAATAGTGTCCCGGAGTTGCAGAAAACGACGTTTTACTTCAAGTTCAGCGTCTGCAATGATCCTGTCTTTAATTTTCTGTGCCTGCTCCTGGGCTTTTTGTCGAGCTTCAGCCAGCATGGATTCAACTTTCTGTGCGGAATATTTTCTTTTTTCATCCGCTTGTTTACGCGCTTCGGCCAGGATACTTTCCACTTCGGTATTTGCGTCAGCTTCGATACCTGAAATTAATGCCTCTTTATCTTTTGCTAATGAGTCCACAGCTTGTTATAACCTCATTTTGAACGTGTTTTGCCTTGTATGACAACGTAAAATAATTATATTTTTACTCCGACAGCTGCATTTACCATTTCCTTTATATCCGGTCTGCCCGGGTTTTTCCCGTGCCTGTCAGGAATTTCCACGATAAGCGGAAAATCTTGTGTAAACAGGTATTGATCTACAATTGACCGTATCATGTCTGCAACAGCTTCAGTAACGATAATGATACCAGTTTCATGGTCATTGATTATCTCTTGAAACGCTTCCTTCGCTTCTTCGACGTCAGAAGCAGTCTTCCCGGACACTCCAACGACACCGAAACCAAGTACTGTATCTTCATCACCAATAACAGAATACTTCATTTTGAACTTAAACCTTCCCAAGAATCATCAACGATGTAATAAAGCCAAAAACAACAATACCTTCAGCCAGCGCTACAAAGATTAGGGCTTGGCCTGCGATTTGTGGTTTTTCTGCGATAGCACCCATTGCGGCAGCACCTACATGCGAAATAGCAAAGCCGGCACCAATAGCCCCAAGGCCAAAGGCAATAGAAGCGGCAATAAGACCATATTTCATAACTCCTGCCTTCTCTATCGTTATGTCAGACTCTCCAATTTCCCGTTCCTGTGGAGCCTGCGCAAAAACTGTGCTTGAAAACAAAGTGCCGCTGATTGCCATAATGCTCAGGAGAATTACAATACTTTGAGTAATTTGCGTCTTAAATTTTTTTACCGGTTCATTCATCGTTTTTTGTCCTTTCACTTCTTCTTTTAGAGTTTACTGTTTAATGAGATAGGTGTATGCAGTTTTCCTGTTCCATGAAAAAACTTTGTAAAGAATTCGTAATAACTGAGCCTCAATGCCTGGATACCTGCCGTCAGTCCTTCAAGGACAATTACCAGTAGATTCCCAATTATCAGAATCAAAATCGAATATAAACCTGATGTCATAGCTGCCAGTGTGAAGAATGAAATCATCAGACAGACATGAGCGATGCCAATTCCGGCTACTCGCATAAAAGAAAGGGTATTCGACAGGTAGCCGCTGAAGATTTCAAGCAGTTCAACTATCCACTGCATTAGAAAACTTGGAAGCAGAAGTAAGAAATTGTTATTATACTGAGCTGTTGCTTTGCTTTGTTTAAAATAACGATAAGGTTCCCTGATGAACAGTAAAATTGCAGGCAGCCCTGAGAGCATAAAAATTATTCTGCCATCAGGAAACTCTTTGTAGTCGTGTGACACCAGATAGTAAGCAATGTAAATGCCGCCTCCGTAAATCCAGCCGCCGAATATCCCCCCCTTATCAAAGAAAAGCTCCATCCATTTTCCTGCTCGGATTATATTAATCCAGTTGAACACAAGCCCAAGGTAGATAACACTTATTCCGAAATAAACGGTTATCAATAGAATATCATATATACTGTGGATTACTGAATTTGAGGCATTCTGATTATGACCTGATACAATACTGTGAAAATCAAACCAGAGCGGTTTGATCAGGTCGGAACCGAAATATGAACCAAAAAGAACACCGAAAAGCATTGCAGACATTCCACACCATATCACAAGCCACGAAAGCTGATAAAAATTTTTCCTTTCTTCGTTTCTTTTGAAAATAGAGGCCCCAAGCAGGCCGACTATCACCAAAATAACTCCCTGGCCAAAATCAGAAAACATTAGTCCGAACATTATCAAATATATAGGCATTACAAAAACAGTAGGGTCAATAGTTCCGTATTTGGGAATACCGAAATTACTGACCAGCATCTGGAAAGGTGCCAGTATTTTTGGATTGTTAAGTTGAACCGGAATTTCATCGCCGATTGTCTCAACACTGCCCGGTTCATGCCATTCTAAATAGCAATAACCATTGGAAGCCTTTATGATTCCTTTACTGAGTTTGTCCTTTTTGGATAAAGGAACCCAACCTGCAAAAACAACGGTTCGTGAAGAAGATTTGAAGTTTGTCTGAATTTTGTAACATAGTTCGTTTACCCTCAAACTCACCCAAATCTCTTTAAAATTCCCTGCTTCTTCTTTTACAACATTATTTGCCTGCGCCTGAAGTTGCTTTTGATCGTTTGTTAAGCGTTCTATTTTTGCAGGTATTTCTTCGAGGAGCTTTTTTTCGTCTGATTTAAGCTCTTTGGACAATTCTAATTCACGCCATCCTGCCTCTGAAAGAAGCTTATCGACATCACCACTGTCCCTCTTCATTGAGACTATAATATTATGTGCGACATCGTTTTCCTGCCTCAGTTTGATATTCAAAACAGGTTTTTCCTTTAAAGAATCATCAAGCTGATTTATGTTTGATGCAGGTAACTGACCGGTCTTTATGGACAGCCTGGATTGCTGTGAAGGAATGGCAATCCCGGATAAACCCGAACCATATATCTGTAACTGCCTTCTGATATCTTCGAGCTCTAAAATCTTCTGGTTAAGTACCCTCTGTTTATCCCTGATCCCTTCCCTTTTAGCTTCTATCTTGTCAAGGAGCTCACTTTCTTTTTTAATATCAATCCGAATATGGTTATTAAAATCATATTCTCGGGGCATCTTAGGAACAATGTCGGCGGAATGCAAAAAGCCTTCTATGCGCTTTCGTAAATCGGAGACTTGCCCCAAAGAGGTTTCCGGCTGGACAGTTGAGAGATTCTTCATTCCTTCCGCGTTAAATTCAGTTGTGCTGATAAAGTGCATAATACCCTCGCGAAGAATGGCTTCGGTTACCCGCCTTGAATCCTTTTCTAATACTATTGCAAAAAGTTGTGTCATGGGGATTGTAGGCATCAGATCATGCTTTTAACCTTTCCTCTGTTCTGCCGTAGTGTTTTGCATTCAGTACCTTCCTGATTTTTCTGAATTCTTCATCCTTCAAAATAAAATACACAAGCACAATACCTATGTTAAACGGATAGCCAGCTAAGATTTTTTGCGTCTCTTCTTTCCTGATTTCTTCGAGTATCTGGTGAATAAGCAAAAGCCGCGAGGTGCTGCCCGAAGTCTGCGAGGACATAAGACTTGATAAAGTTGGATACTGATATTTGATAGAGGTCTGAAGGGCAACAGGGAAATTCTCAGCATTATATAATTCTTCTACGGCTGCTTTATTAAGGTTTAGTCCCCCAGGAATAACGGCTGCAAGAACTTCTTTTAGAGTCAGGTCGTAAAAGTCCTTTAAGCGAATGACCCAGCTTATATTCTTCAAATCAATTTCTACGCTTATAAGCCTTTGCGTTATATTACAGTCTTTGGGATCAAGCTTATTAATCGAGGATATGAGGTTTTGATAGTAAAAATGGTCAAAAGCTATCTCCATGCGAAAAAGAGAGCTGTTGGTTTCTACGTCTTGGCTGTACTGGTCTATAATTCTGCTGTACGGCGTACCAGCGCAGTGTCCTGCAATTTCATCAAAGCTTTCGGCATTAATAATTAAATCTACAGGTATTTTTTGAATAATGGTTTCATACAGGATGTAGTGAACAATCGTTTTATCGGTGCTTTTATGTATGTTCCTATTAAAATAAACCCTTATTGCATTTTTGAGATTATCAATTTCATATTTTATCAACAGTGAATCAACAAGCTGCCCGGCTGACGGATCGAGATATTGACGGACATCTCTATAAAACTCGATTTGTTTTTTGAGCAGTTCGAGCTCAACTTGTTTAAGGTCGCCAGTTCCGGAATATGTTTTTTCCAAATCAGCAAAGTTAGTTTCACGCAGAAGCACAAACGCCTCATCAAGAGATGAAGTCTTAGCAATTTGCTGCAGTAAGTCATCGGGAAGAATTTTGCTTATCCTCGCCCGAAGCTTTGCGTTAATAAAGGCATATTTTGACAAAGCGCTTATTTTCATTTGATGTTCATATCGTATTCTATCGTTAATATTATTTTACAGATATTACTAACGAGACTATCTATTTTATCTGCGTTTCTTTTGATCATGTTTTCTTTTTGCATATCTGCCTGTTTAATTTTTTCATTGGCAATTTGTTCCGCTTGCTTTTTGGCATCTTCAATCACGGTTTGGTATATTTGTCTTGTTTGCTCTTTTGCTTGATTTATCTTTTCCGACATATCTTTATCAGCGGAACTCTTTATTTCAGCAGCCTGGGAGCAAGCTTGATTGATAAGCTCTTTTACCTGGTCTTCAACCTGAAGGACTTCTTTGATTATCTTTTTCATGGCATAAAGCTCTAATCACAAAAACCATGAACAGAAGTTTAATATGTATTTCAACCTAATACTTTCCTGTTCATGGTGCCTTACTATTTGGCAACCTTTAAGCTATAGTTATTTCATTAGCCAGATAAACATCCTGGACCATATTTAACAACTCAACTCCTTTTTCCATAGGCTCTTGGAATTTCTTCTCAACAACGATGAGACCACTATCTGCATATTTATATTGTGCCGTTTTGCAAAACTTTACGTTGAGGCTTCAATCAATTTTATTATTCTCTGACAAGCCTTGCTTTGATTCACCGCAAACTCTTCATCGTCCGGCAGAGCCTCTCTAATAAACTCTTCATTAAAAGGCAAATAAAGTATATTTGTAACTCCATCTCTTTCATATACTACAACCTGTTTCGGTAGCAGCAAAACCGCCAGCCGCTCAATATTCTTCTGCAGGCCTTTATAGTTAAAGCTGCATAACATAACCTGACAGGCATTAAAATGGTCATCAACACTAATACCGCGCTGCTCGTATTCTTGTCTTTTATTAAAAACATATCTTACATAATAGTTAAATTCTGACGCGTTCTCTTTTAAGCTTTCAATAAACTCCTGAATAGATTTCGAGGTTTTTGTCCTATACAAATATGTCTGTTCCATAGCACTAATACCTTTCCTTTAAAATTCCTGGGATAATGTATTCTCTTTAACAAGCTTTCTTGTTCTTATCCGCTACCTCCGAATAATCTTCTTTTCTTGCCCTGCTGAGCCCACAACTCTCTCCTGATAACACTTTTTTCCTTTTCGGTTAACTGAGCAAACTGGAAATTTGTTGTCTCGACAAAACGTGCCAGCCCTAAGTTCTTAATACCTTTTACATCTGCGGCCTGCATATTCGTGAACTGCAAACTTGCTCCGGAAAAATCGGCTCCTGTCAATATCGTTCCAATTAAAGAAGAAAGATATAAATCTGCCTGTCTCAAATCCGAGTTCTCTAAATTTGAATTCTTCATGCTTACCTGTGCTAATCTTGCATACCGA
>Ga0180301_10003732_pt1 | contig 11858 bp, 10 predicted proteins | sample GuaBasSediGuay16_FD_121797 | JGI IMG/M metagenome (GOLD analysis project Ga0180301, IMG submission 121797) | Subseafloor sediment microbial communities from Guaymas Basin, Gulf of California, Mexico - Guay16, Core 4569-2, 12-15 cm | ecosystem: Environmental > Aquatic > Marine > Hydrothermal...
GAGGAGGGCGTTTTCAATGGCGATGGCCGCCGGGCTCGCCAGTCCCATGAGCAACTGGAGGTCTTCCTTACGGAAGCCGTGGGGCGCGTGCAGGGAATCCACATAGATGGCCCCACGAATCTTGGAACGGCTGACGAGGGGAACACACATGACGGATCGGATCTTGAGGGCCTTGATGCTGTCGGACAGATCCGCCTCCAGCTCCGAACTGGTATCCGCCATGGTCACGGGCTTTCCTTCCTTGATCACCCGGTTCACGATGGTCCGGCTGTAATCGATACTCGTGTGCTTGCCGTCCTGCCTGGATCGGGCGATGGTCTCGGACAACCTCCCCGTGTCTCCGTCCAGCAGCAGGACCGCGCCCCTGTCGATGCGCTTGAGGCAGTCGAAGAGATACTCCATGACCTTTTCGAGAATATCGTTGATGTCCAGCGACTGGGTCAAGGCATTGGATACCTTGTACATGAGCTGCAGGTTCTTCAGGTTGGTGAGCGGCCTGTCACGGTAGGGACCCGAGCCGAGATAGTCCCTGAAGCCCTTGGGGAACTTCACTGCGTGCCGGACCAGTGTGCCCCCCACGCTGAATTCCCGATCCAGGCACATCAGGGTGCCGCCAACTGCAATGGGGTGGCCCTCTTGCACCTCCACCTCCTCGCCCGGGCTCAGGAGCCGGCCGTCCAGGTAGGTCCCGTTGGTGCTCTTGAGGTCCTGGATGAAGAAGCGTTCTTCCCGCCGGACGATCCTCATGTGACGGGCGGAAATGGAAGGGTCTTTGAGCCTGATGTCGTTCTGTTCCGACCGCCCGAGATACTGGGTGTCCTTTTTCAGTTCAAATGACTCCCCTTTGTCAGGACCTTCCAGGATGAAAAGTTTGAGCATGGCGAAACCTCCCCGAAACGCTGAACGCCGTGGGTGGAAGGGCTGGGATTTCAGGCTCATGCCGCGAAGGGCCCCCCGGGGGGCCTTCGGGCTAACCCAGGAGCCTTTCGATGTGATCTTTCAGCACCGCCATCTTCACGGGCTTGGCCAGGACCAGGTCTGCCTTTCTTTCCAGGGCCGCGGCTTCGGGCTCCTTTCCATACCCCGTGATGGCGATGACCGGAATTTCAGGCCTTCTCTCTTTCAGGGCCGTCACCACGCCCACGCCGCTCACATAGGGCATGACGATATCGGTGATCACCAGATCGTATGCAGCAGAATCCAGGAGTTTCATCCCTTCCATGCCGTCGGCCGCGCTGATCACCCCGTAACCCAGGTATTCCAGGTGCTTGATCATCATGGACAGGACGTCCGGATCGTCCTCGATCACGAGGATGGTCTTCCGAGGTTTATCGCTCATATGCCTTGTCTCCCGTTCCTGCGCCGGGGTTTGCCGTGGGACGCTCCGGGGAAGTTTTCTCCCCGGGCGCCCACCTTTTCCCCGTGGTTTCCGACCTCACCGGATGCTTTCCAGGTATGCGAGGTCCTGTTCCTGGGTGTTCTTGGTCCCAATGGCCAGGACTGTGATCCTGCCCCGGGTGTCTTTCTGATAATAGAGCCTCCCCGAATAGGAGAAATCCACCTCCAGGACGTTCATCTTGCCGCCCTTGCCGAAGACCTTTCTCCTTACGGAAACCAGGCTGTCATCCCGATCGAGGTGCTGAATAACCTCCTCTGCCTTGAGCTGGAATTCCCCCGTGAGTCCGCTGAAGCCCGTAAGGGCCCTCTCCGTGAAGGTGAGGTTCTTGTAAAGGACCCGGAAGCGCTTGGCAGCGGCGGCCGCCTGCTTTTGCCTTTTGCGCGGATGTCGCGTTTTCGCCCGCAACCGGTCCAGTTCCTCGCGCAGCCTCAGGGCCTCCTGCTCAAGCTCCTCCTTGAGATCCTTCTGGCTCTGGAGACCCGTCTCCAATTCTTCCATCTCTTCGAGCAGCGCGTCAACGTCTTTCGAAAGGCCTTCCTTGTCCTTGCTCAGATGCTCGATCCGCCGGAGATAGCCGTTTTGCTTGGCCTCGATTTCCTTCAACGCCCCCCGGGTCTGATCCAACTGGCCGGAAAGGCGCTCGATGACGGCCCTGCGGTCAGCTTCGAGGGCCTCGACCCGGCGCATGCCCCTGCGCACGAAGGCCCTGAGGACCAGGGCCGCAGCGAGCAGATAGACCAGGAGGATTGAATTGGAAATCCAACTGTTGTGTGCGACCTTGAGGTTCAGGGAAACGACCAGCCCCTCGTTGAGCAACCGGTAATTTTCCGTGGCCACAGCCATGTAATGGGCCGCGTCAAGGGGGTCGTCTTCTGTTCCGGCGGTTCCTGGCTCCAGCTCCGCCACAGGGTAGAGGATCCGGTTGTCCCCCGTCTTTACAAGGATCCGGGCCCGCACGCCCAGGCGGTACTTGAGGCTTTCGGACAGATATTTTCCGATATTCCTGTTGATCTCTTCGACCAGGGAATAGCGTCCTTCGTAAAGGGCTTCCTGATCCTGGACGATGATGCGGTTGAGCCGTTCGGATTCCCGTCGCTGCCAGTAACTCTCCAGACCCTGGATCGTCAGGATGTAGCACAGGGGGGGCAGAAAGATGCATAGGAACAGTATGCGATAGGGGAACCTGTTCATGGCAGCGTGCGGGGCGCCCGCGGGCGGGGGCGCCCGGCATCCTCCCTCCCCTAACCCTTGGGTCCGCCTGCCCGAATGGCCTCCAGCGTCTTCCTCGCCTCCCGGGCTCCCTTGAAGGTCTTTGAGAGGCTCAAGGCCTTTTCCAGGGCCTCCCGGGCCTTATTAGGCTGGTTGTTCTTGAAGTAGGCCATCCCGAGGTGATAGTTGATGACCGGATTATCAGGGCTTTTCTCCAGGCTGTCCCTGAATTCGGAGATGGCGCTCGGGTATCGTCCCTTGAGGTAATAGACCCAGCCCAGGGTGTCCATCACGCCGGGATTGTCGGGTAGTTGTTCTTTGGCGATCTGGGCATAATTCAAGGCCTCGTCTATGTTGAGACCCCGCTCGGCAAGGTTCCATGCCAGGTTGTTGGCCGCGGGACCAAAGTCTTTCTTGACCTCCAGGGCCTTGCGATAATAGCTCTCGGCCTTTTTCCCGTCTCCCAGGTGGTCATAAATGGCACCCACCGCGAGGTATGAGGCCAGTTGCTTGGGGTTTTTCTTGAGGATCGCCTCGTGCTGGGCGATGGCCTCCTTATAGCGTTTCTCGCTCACGTAGATCCTGGAAAGGGCCAGGTAGGGGCCCAGGATATTGGGGTTGGTCTGAATGGACTTCTCGAACAAGGCCCGGGCCCTGTCTTTGTCTTTCCGGGCCATGTATACCGTACCCTGCAGATATTCAATCCGGGCCAGTGTCAGCGAGTTGTCCTTGACCCGCTTCTTCTGTGCCTCGCACAACCGCAGGGCCTGATCCGACTTACCCTCCGCAGTCAGCAAACTCACCAGGAAGGTGAGGGCATCGATCTGTCCCGGGTTGAGGTCGACGGCCTTTTGAAAGGCCTCTCTCGCCTTTTCCCGGCGCTTCGTCATGTTGTAGAGGAGCCCCAGCTTCACGTATCCCGAGGCCCGATTGGGAGCCAGCTCCACCACCTTCAGATAGGAGGCCTCCGCCCCTTTCACGTCCCGCTCAAGGAGCCGCAGGCCGCCGTCCAGGGTCAAGGCCTTGATATTATTGGGAGCCAGTGCCAGGATCTTGTCCACCTGCTCCCGGGCCCTCTCCTTGTCGCCCTGCCTGATGTACCTTTCCGCAAGGATGAGGCGGGCGTCCACCAGGCGCGGGTTGAGTTCCACGGCCTTGACCAGATCCTTTTCGGCCAGTTTTCGCTCGCCCTTCCCCAGGAGGGCCAGTGCCTTGAAGTAATGGGCCCGGGCATCCCGTGGCCTCTCCCGCACCACCAGATCGAACCGCCTCAGGGCGTCGGCCACGTCCCGTTTCATGAGGGAGAGCCTGCCCTTAAGAAAATTGGCCCTAACGTGGCCCTTGTCCTTTGCCAGGACCCGGTCCACGGCCTTTTCCGCCTCCGCAAACTTTCTGAAATCAAAGTGCAGCCGGGCGATGGCCACCTGGATTCCCGGGTCGTCCTTCTTGATTTCCGCGGCCTTGTTCATGGCGGACAGGGCCTTTTCATAGTTCCGGGCCCTGATGTGGAACCCGGCCAGGTTCATGAGCGGTCCCACATCGCCCGGCGGGGCCTTTTCAACAGCCTCCATGTACGTCTTTTCCGCAAGTTCGGGTCGCCGGGTGCCTTCATAGAAACGGGCCAGTATGGGCAGGACCTGGTAGCGGGCCTCGGCCTTTTCCAGCATTTTCTTGAGGAGTTCTTCGGCCTTTCGAACCTCACCCCTGCGGGTATAGATGGTGGCGAGTTCCACATAGGGCACACGGGCCTTGGGCTCCAGCGCGAGTGCCTTGAGATAGGACTGTTCGGCCTGGGACAGGTCCCCTTTCAGGAGACTGAGCCTGGCCAGGGAGAGGTGGCTCTTGAACTGGTCCGGATCCAGGGAAATGGCCTTCTTGAGGGTTTCGATGGCCTCGTCGGTCTTCCTTTCCTGGACCAGGACCCCGGAAAGCAGCATCAGGGCTTCGATATTTTCAGGGGATTCGGCAAGGATCAGCTCGGCCTTTTTCCGGGCATCAGCGGTCCTTTTGCCCAGGAGAAAGATCTGGCCCATTTTCAGATGGGCCTTCAGATTTTCAGGGTTTGCGGAAACCGCCCGCGCAAAGGACTGGAAGGCCTCCCTGCCCTTCTTGACCCGGAGATAGGCCTCCCCCAGCTCGTAGTAGGCCTCGTCGTTGTGGGGGTTGAGCTGGACGGCGTTCCGGAACTCGATCACCGCCTTTTCGAATTCACCTTTCTGCACGTATTCCCGTGCCTTGCTAAGGTGTTGGGCCTCCTTTTCCTCTTTGCTCGCACAACCTCCCGTGAAGGCCGCCAGCAAGAGCAATGTAAACGCCGCTGCGAAAACCCCTCTCCGGGATCGGATCATGTTCTGCACGACAGACTCCTCAGGGTCTTGTGTTCACCCAGGGCCGGGATACCCCCCCGCAGCACCCGGGCCCGGCACATCACCGGCAGGCTGTCCACAAATTACCACGCCGGATGATGTGACATTCAACTTATTGAAATTTAGGATTAAAATGCCTATCTCTTCGGATAAGGCCAGCGCCTTTGGGCTCCATATCGGCCATGTATCGGCCCGAGCTCGTCCGGATTTTTCAACGGCCTGCTAAAAAAGGTTCGGCATCCCGCTCAGGAGGCTAAAGCCTTTTGTCTCTGGAAAGATACGGATAATCCCTCACCCCTGTCGGACATTGTTCAGGTAAAATACCGTTTGCACCAATCGATGTCAAACACCCAATGAATAAGACACGTGGATCTTCAGGGCGCGATCCTTGCACAAGGGGACGCGGCGACCTTACGCCGGGAAAGCATCCTAGGCGCCCCCCCCTTTCCGGCAAGGAGTCGTGCGGGGTTGCCCTCGGCAAAAGAACGGGCTAGGATGAAGGTGTTCACGTGATGCGCCGTGTTTGGGAAAATTCTCAGGTATCACGGAAGGCCGGCGCTTCGTGAATCGCCGGTGACCGGATGAACGATTCCGTCTCAAAAATCCTCCAGGAACGGCCTTTGGTCTCATCCGCCCCATGCCGGATCGACGCAGGCGGTACGTGGGACATCCCTGCCATGGCCCTTCCCCTGGCAGGCGCCGTTCCCACCACCGTGAACCTGGCCATATCCCCGGGAACCGTCGTGCGGCTGGAGGCCTTCGATCCCGGCTGGGTCTCCATTTCTTCGGAGGGGTTCGTACGAATCGAGACACACCCCGGCCACGAACTGCCGTTCCACGGCCCGTACGGGCTTTTCTTCGCGGCTGTTTCCCATTTCGGGTTCCACGGCCTCAGGATAGCCATCCGGGCGGGTCTCCCGGTACGATCGGGCCTCGGGGGGTCCAGCACGGCGCTGGTGGCCCTGCTCCACGCCCTGAGCCGGCTCCGTGCGATCCTGGGAGGAAAGCCCCTGCGCCGGGAAGGCCTTCTCCGACTGGGGTTCCTGCTGGAAGACGCGGTGAGCAACGGCCATTGCGGGATGCAGGACCAGGCCGCGGCCGTCTATGGCGGGGTAAACCAGTGGGTCTGGCGCTTCGGCGGCGGTTTATGTCCGTTCAGCAGGAAGCCGCTGCTGGACGCCCGCGGCCGGGCCGCCCTGTCTGCAAGGATCCTGGTGGCCCACAGCGGGAAAAGCCACGTCTCCTCCCGGACTAACAGGAAATGGATCGGCGGGTTTCAGGATGGGACCACCCGAAGGGGCTGGCTCCGGGCCAATGAAATCACCCACAGCCTCGCACGCGCGCTGGAAAAACGGGATTGGGAAGGGGCTGCAGGATTTCTGCGTGAGGAGATGGCGGTGCGCCGAAAAATTACGCCCGAGGCACTGATCCCCCTCACCCACCGTCTCATCGACCGTGCCGAAAGGTTGGGATGCGGCGCCAGGTTCGCGGGGGCGGGCGCAGGCGGCGCCGTGTGGGCCCTGGGGGAGAAGGGAAAAATCCGGCGGCTGCGGCAGGCATGGGAGGAACTCCTTCGTCCCCACAGGGGGGCGGGGATCCTGGATTGCCGGGTGCACGGGCGCGGCGTGCACGCGCCGCGGGGCTGAAACATAGACGCACGAACCGTCCCCGGATCAAACCCCGGAGGAGGGCATCCCGATTCCGGCCCTTGCGGGTCTCCACCTCCACAAGAGGAGTGATGACATGGCGAAAAAAACCTTGATCTTTTTCCTGATGCCGGCGCTCACGCTTGCCCTTTGCACGACCGCGCCCGCCCGGGCATCCGAGACCAGGATTTCGGTTACCATCGCGGCCGGGGGGGTGGGATGTGGCCTGGGGCTCTTCTTCTATTACGTCTCCTCTTTTTTACCCGATCGAGGGATCCCGGCCGTAAGACCTGCCCTGGCAGCCTGGAACGGTTGCGGGGTCACGTGGGGAATCCCCCGAATCCGGGCCGAATCCCCCGCGGGGGATCCGTTCCGACCGCGCACAGTCCCTTCCTGGCAAGTGGATCTATTCCGGTGGGAGTTTTGAAATAACTAGTTCTTGATCGCGCCGTACAGTGAACCCACGTCCCCGTCCTCGAAAAAGGGGCGAAACTCCCACAGCAGGGCGTTGGTGGCCTGTTCCACCATCAATACGTCCAGTTCCGAGACCAGCCGCATGTCAAGCCCCTCCACCACCCGGCGAAGCTCTTCAAACTCGGCAAGGAGCTCCTCGTTTTCGTATTCCCGGCCGATACGTCGCTGCACGTCCATGATTGCCCCGATGCAGCTTTCCACCCGCAGCCGGTATTTGTACTGCCGATCCATGCGGCCTTGCCCTTTCACATCCTGCCCACTTCCTCAAGGGTCTCCATGAACACCTTGTAAAACCGCTTGTTCTCCATGACACCCTTTTTCAGGATCACGGCCAGACGGCCCAGGTCGCTTTCGTTCACCACCAGGTTGGCGCTTCGAGCAAAAGCGGTCATGGGATCCATGGTGCGAAAGTCCGCCCCCACCAACACCAGATAAACCCGCCTGCGGGACGACATGGGTTGATGGTCCAGAAAATGGGTCACCGGGCTCTGGTCCAGGTCGATCCCGTCGAACCCGTCCGGGACGATCACCACGGCGAACTGATGAAGGCGGAGCTTTCCCAGTGCGTCCCGTGTGTTTTTCGCCTCCAGGCACTTGTAACCCAGTGATTCCACCGCCTCGCGCATCATCCGGCTCTGGACCTCATTGTTTCCCATGACGAGGGCCATCTCCGCCCCTTCTTCAAAGGCGTCGAGGGCCGCCTCGTCGTCGGCGAACTCGTAGTCTTCCTCATTTACCCCGAGCCTGGGACCTCCGGAGGTAACTTCCCCCGGGCCGGTTGAAATTTCCCCGTCTTCCCCCCTGGGGCCGATCGTCATCCTGTGTTTGCAGCGGGGGCAGCTTATGCTGATCCGCTGCCCGACGGGGATCTTTTGGTCCGGTATATTCAGACGGGTTCCGCATTCCTCACAGGTAATTTCCATGCGATTTCGCTCCTCGGCTCAAGATCGGCGGCACCCCCGGCTCGCCGCGCTACTTCTTGATCTTCTTTTCGTATTCCCGGTCGATTTCGAGGTCCTCGATGTCGGTCGTCTTCTCTCCCCTGGCCGCCCTGATGGCGTCGATGGCGCGGCCCACCACGGCCCGCCTGGATGCATAACTCAAGGCCACATCTTCGGTGATCTGCCCCCGGCGGTAGAGGTCTGAAATGGACTGGTCGAAGGTCATCATGCCGAAGGTCCGGCTTTGCTCGATGATCTCGTAAAAGGTCTTCCCCTCCTCCTCGCCGTGGAGGATGGCGTCCTTGACGCGCAGGTTGCTGCCCATGATCTCGAAAGCGGCGATTCTGCCTCCGCCCTTTTTGGGCAGGAGCCTCTGGCAGGCGATCCACCGCAGCGTGTCGGCCAGCCGTACCCGGACCTGGTTTTCCTCTTCCTGGTCGAACATGCCCACGATCCTGTTTATGGTCTGACCCGCGTCCACCGTATGAAGGGTGCTGAGGACCAGGTGCCCGGTCTCAGCGGCGGTAAGGCCGATCTCAACGGTCTCACGGTCGCGCATTTCGCCCACCAGAATCACCTTGGGCGCCTGGCGCAGGGCGGCGCGCAGACCAGTGGCAAAGCTCTCGAAATCGGTTCCCAGTTCCCGCTGGTTGAAAGTGGACCGCTTCTGCGAATGGACATACTCCACCGGATCTTCCAGGGTCACCACGTGGACCGACAACCGCTCGTTGATCTCGTTGAGCACGGCGGCCAGGGAGGTGGACTTACCAGTACCCGTCGCACCCGTAACCAGGATGATCCCGTTCCGCTCCCCGGCCATCTTGAGAAAGGCCTCCGGCAGTCCCAGTTCCTCGACCGTGGGGACCCGGTTGGCCAACTGTCTCATAACGGTGGAAAAATATCCCTTCTGAGAAAAGATGTTGACTCGGAATCGGGCCTTGCCCGCCAACTGGTAGGAGGCGTCGCAAGAACCTTCCTTCAACAGGGCCTTGGTCAACCTTCGGTCTCCGTTGATCAGGTTCAACGCGAATACCTCGGCCTGGAAGGGAGTCAGCCTCCGGATGGGGGGGTTGACGGAAACGGGCTTCAACTCTCCGTCCGCCTCCACCTGGAACGGCTTGTCCACCGTGATGTTGAAGTCCGACACGTTGTCGTAGGACTCGAGCATGGTGGTCAGGATGCTGTCGATCTGCTGCTTTTTCATGACCCGCCACCTCCCTGTGTGTTTGTGGTGACCGGTTTTCCCCCCGCGCCCCTAGACCTCGGTGAAATCTGCGGGCGGGTTTTTCAGAAAGGGGAGAAATTTGGATTTTTCCACGGCCTTGGTGTAGGCGTCCTCGGCGCTGATGATCTTTTTCTTCAACAGTTCCATGATGGAATCATCCAGGGATTGCATGCCGTATTTTTTCCCGGTCTGGATCATGGATGGGATCTGGAATGTCTTTCCCTCACGGATGAGGTTCCGCACGCCCGGCGTGGCGATCATGATCTCAAGGGCGGCCACGCGGCCTCTTCGGTCAATGCGCTTGAACAGGGTCTGACTGATCACGGCGCGGATGCCGTCGGCCAGGGTGTTCCGCACCTGTTCCTGCTGGTTGACCGGAAACACCTCGATAACGCGGTCCACGGTCTTGGAGGCGCTCATGGTGTGAAGGGTGCCGAACACCAGGTGACCCGTGGCCGATGCCTCAATGGCCAGGGATATGGTCTCGAGGTCCCGCATCTCGCCCACCAGGATGATGTCCGGGTCCTCGCGCAGGGCGCCCCGAAGGGCCGCACTGAATGACCTCGTATGGATACCCACTTCCCGGTGGTTTACAATGGCCCGTTCGCTCTTGTGCACGAACTCGATGGGATCTTCTATGGTCAGTATGTGGTCCTTCCGGGTGAGGTTGGCTTCGTGGACGATGGCCGCCAGCGTCGTGGACTTACCGCTTCCCGTAGGCCCCGTCACCAGGACCAGGCCCCTGGGTAGGGTTGCCAGTTTCTGAATCACCTTGGGGAGCCCCAACTGCTCGCATGTCATGATCTCGGACGGAATTTCACGGAAGACCGCGGCAACCCCGTTTTTCTGCAGGAAAAAGTTGGCCCGGTACCGGGCAAGTCCCGGGATTTCATATGCGAAATCCACGTCCCCGGTTTCTTCAAACACCTTGATCTTGTCCTCCGGGGCGATCTCGTAGAGCATGGCCTTCAGGGTATCATTGTCCAGCTCCTTGTATTTTACCCGCTCCATGTCCCCGTCGATCCTCAGGACGGGCTGCTGACCTGAGATCAGGTGCAGGTCCGATGCCCCCTGGTCGTTCATCAGCTTGAAAAATGCATCGATCTGGGCCATTTCTTCCTCCCCCTAACTGCGAAGGACGATATCCTTCCCTGGGCGTTCGGATTTTTCACGGTTTCCGGCAAGAGGGCGCTCTGCTTGAAGATACGGGACATCGTCATTATACCCGGTGATAGTGTCCATTCAACCAAAAAAGAATACCCTAGATTGTACAAAGCCCCGGGCCCACCGCGCGCCCCGGCACTCCCCGTCATATCCGGAAAGCGCATAATCCCCAGAAATCTTATTCGGCATGTTTTTTTCGGCCATGAAGAAATTCGGCGGTCCTGCGGTTGACAGCACCTCCGCAGATGGGATAAGATTCCGATCAGTGCCCGTACCCTAGAGAGGACAGGGTGATCCCAGGAAGATGCCGGGGGACAGCCAGTCTCGCGGGAGAGGGGCGGGCCTTCAGATGTGTGTCGGGCTTGCTTCGCGCGCCTTGCGGGCGGCGAAGCGGTCGGCCGATTCACTTCCCAGCGTCACCGCCTGGATCGCCGATCAGGGCAGACCGGGACGGTCACATGGCCTTGTGCATCATCCGGCACCGGGGCGAAGGATGAGATCCATGCTTGTCCCGGCACGTCGTGGTCAATGCGTATCGTCCCCAGGTCCTCCAGGTCTGTTTGGAGGACTTTTTTTCGCCCGCCTGTCCGACCTTTTCCCGTGAACCCTGATGCGCACAGGAGGTTTCCATGGAACGCGCAAAAGTGACCATTGCTGATTTTCAGGAGAAGAAAAGGCAGGGCCGGAAAATCACCATGATGACGGCCTATGATTTTCCCACGGCAAGCCTCGTGGACCAGGCCGGCATCGACTCCATTCTCGTGGGCGACTCCCTTGGCATGGTAATGCTGGGCTACCAGAGCACCGTGCCGGTCACCATGGACGAGATGATTCACCACTGCAAGGCCGTGGTCAGAGGGGCGGCCTCGAGCTTCATCATAGGGGACATGCCATTCATGTCCTATCAGGTGAGCATGGATAAGGCCATAGAGAACGCAGGCCGCTTCGTGAAAGAGGCCGGCTGCGACGCGGTAAAACTGGAAGGCGGAACCGAGATGGCCCCCGTGGTAAAGGCAATCGTGGATGCGGGCATCCCCGTGTGCGCGCATATCGGGCTCACCCCCCAGACCGCCACCAAACTGAGCGGATTCAAGGTCCAGGGCAAGGACGCCGAGAGCGCCAGGGAGATGGTCCGCTCCGCCAAGGACCTGGAGGACGCAGGGGCCTTCATGATCGTCATGGAATGCATCCCCGATCTCCTGGCCCAGAGGATAACCCGCGAACTGGCGATTCCCACCATCGGCATCGGCGCGGGCAAGGACTGCGACGGGCAGGTGCTGGTCTACCATGACCTCGTGGGTCTTTTCGAGCGTTTCACACCGAAATTCGTAAAGCAGTACATCAACCTGGCCCCCCTTGTGAAAGAGGCCCTCACGAGCTTCCGGGAAGAGGTGGAAAGGGGTGCCTTCCCCGGCCCGGAGCACAGCTTTGCCA
>Ga0180301_10003734_pt1 | contig 11855 bp, 6 predicted proteins | sample GuaBasSediGuay16_FD_121797 | JGI IMG/M metagenome (GOLD analysis project Ga0180301, IMG submission 121797) | Subseafloor sediment microbial communities from Guaymas Basin, Gulf of California, Mexico - Guay16, Core 4569-2, 12-15 cm | ecosystem: Environmental > Aquatic > Marine > Hydrothermal...
AAGAATAACTGGGAGCTGCTAAACAGCATTATGCTTGGCCTTATTGAGAAAGGGATTATAAAAGTAGATAAAGATGGAGGAAGTTTAAAAATTTCAAGTAATGATCTTTATTCCCTTTGTATGGCTACCTGGCTTCATGACATTGGACATAAAGGCAATGAAAGATATGGGACTGCCCATGAGATAAGAGATAACCATGGCATTATTTCTGGAGAGTTCATATTAAAGTATCCCAAATTGCTTGGTATTGAGTCAGAAGAAATAGACGACTATAAAAATATCCAATTCCCATTTGGTCCTCAAAAGAAACCTGTAATACAAGTTATAAAAGAAAAGATTGTAAGAAGAAAAAAGATTACAAATCTTGAAAAAATAGCACTCATTAGCATTTATCATAAAAGTAATTCACCCATATCTAAAGAGGATTATCAAACGCTAATAACTAAAGGGAAATACATACCTATAGATTTTTTTGAAGGTAGTGATAGAGAAAAAAACGAAATTACACTAGAAGATGTGTTGAATTTCTTGGGAGATAAAGAAAGAAAAAAACTACTTAAATTAGCTGCTATTTTTCGCTTAGTTGATAGTATAGATATAAATCGTAATCGGGTTGGAAGTGAAGAAGAAAGAGGTTTGAAAGTAAAAGTTATAGAGCAGGACAAAAAATATCAGTTACACCTGTTAGAAAAGGAAATAAAAAGCATTATTCAGGAAATAGAAGGTGAGGCTAGTCCTTTGATAAGTTTGGCCTTAATGAAAACATTCTTTCAAGATGTAAAAGAAAGAATTGAAAAAGGAGAGGCAGTAAGTCAATTAGAGCTGACCCAGATTGCCCCTGAAATAGTTAAAAAACTAGAAAATTACTTTCTTTTAGCAAGTTATGCCTCTTTTATCTCGGTTCAGCCAGGACACTTTGACCTTCATTCTGCTATTGAAAGGATAGATGTAAAAGTTAAAAAGAAGGAGAATAAAATTAGCCTTTGTGTTTCTTTCATCTCTTCAAAAAATATTGAGGAATTGAAAAAGGGAAAGGTAGTTAGGGATCCTGGAGAAAAAGAAGGGAAGTCTATTAGGGATCGATTAATTGGAACAAAACAAGAAGGATTTAAAGATGGGTATGTGGTTAAGGAATTTGAAAGTACAAGACATATATTGGGAGATCTAATGGAATTAGAAAGCGTAGAGTTAAAACCAAAAGGGAGCCCCACACAGGAGCTAAAGGACGAAGATAAACCATTTAAAATAATCTTCAATGCAGATGAAGAAAAGTGGGAAGGTGTATCATCTTAATTTAAATAAAGATCAAATTCAAGGTGCAAAATATGTCCTTTTGCCAGGAGATCCCTTTCGTTGCGAAGCCATTGCCAAAAAGCTGAATATTCAAAGTAAACAAATTGCCTGGAAAAGAGAATACCGCACCTGGCTTAGCAAGGTTAATGATAAGTCAATCCTTACAACTTCTACCGGCATAGGAGGCCCTTCTACCTCCATTGCCATAGATGAGCTTGCCCAGCTAGGTGTAAAGGTATTTATAAGAGTAGGAACAACTGGAGCTATAAGGAAAAAGGTTAATATAGGAGATGTGATAATTACGTCAGGGGCAGTAAGATTTGATGGTACTTCAACTCAGTATGCTCCTATAGAATATCCAGCAGTTGCCCATTATAGAGTAATAAATGCCCTTGTAGAGGCAGCACACCAGCAAAATGTTCCCTATTATGTAGGGATTGCTGCTTCTTGTGCTACTTTTTATCCAGGCCAGGAAAGAAAAGAATCCTTTTTAGGATTTGTTCCTAGAAGGTTTCAGGGACTTACAGATGAGCTAAGAAGGTTAAATGTACTTTGTTACGAAATGGAAGCTTCGGTTGTGCTCACTCTTTGTTCGGTTATGAGGCTTATGGGAGGGTGTGTTTTAGGAGTTATACTTAATAGGTATAAAGATGGAGAAAAAATTGCCCTTGAAGATTTAGAAAAGGGAGAAGAAAATGCTATAAAAGTAGCTGTTAGAGCTATAAAAATTCTGCTTTCCTCAAAAAATGGAGATTAAAGAACTTATAAAAAAAATAACAAAACTTAAAGAAAACATTAGGAAAACCACTTCTCATTATGTGAACTCCCATAAATTTAGTGAAGTAGAGATAAATGGAAATAAAATTGCGTATGATATCAGAGATATTCTTCTTATAGGGGCTATTATTGGAACAGATGTGTTAATTACTGGAAAAACAGGGAGTGGGAAGACAGAACTATCAAAAGGAGTGATGACGGCCCTTTTTGGCACAAGATATTGGAACAAAACAGTAACTTATTCTATGAATCCATCTGATTTTATAGACATAGACTTTAAGGGATTGAGAGAAGGTAAAAAAAGCCTTAAAGAGGCAATAGAACCGTCACGGGCAGTTAATTATCCTGGAATAGTACTTAATGAAATTAACAGGGTACCAGAACCTGTACAGGCTTTGCTCATTCCTTTTTTTGATAGGGAATTTGAAGCAGAGGGGAAGGAAGTACCCGTAGGGGTTCAAACTAAAAAAGGTAGATATCAGTATAGGATTGCCACCATAAACGAGGGAGAAAGATACATAGTAGTAAGGATGGATGAAGCAATTACTGATAGAGCTGGAATTGTAATACCTCTAGATATGTTTCCCCAGTATCCAGAAGACGTGGTAGAAATGCTTAAGAAGAAAAAAAGAGAATGTGACCCAAATGAATTTAACGGCAATGAGAAGCTTGTTATAGAGATTTTTGAAAATATTGATGCCATACCTGAGGATGAAGAAGTGGTGGAATTTATAACTTTTCTTTCTTCACTGAGCAACTGTTTGAAATCAGAAACTAAAAGTAAGGAAACAATAGAATTTAACCTTTCCATTTGTCAAGGGTGCCATCAATCGGGATATTTCTACAATCTCTGCGGTAATATTTGGGCTCCTTCTCCAAGGGTGCTGATAAACCTTTATAAAATGGCTAAGGGGCTAGCACTTTTGAGACTGGCCACTGCTAAAGATACTCCAGAAAAAGTTCTAATGAAAGATGTTATCGCCGGTGCTCCCTTTATTCTTTTCAGAAAAATGGGCATCAACAGGGATTGGGTAAAAAACAAATTCCAGGGAAGTGAATGGTTGGCAATTGAAAAAATTTTAATAAAAATAGAAACAAGGTTTGACGAATATATGTCCGAGGTGAAAAAGATAAAAAATGAAAAATCACAAATAGAAAAATTAAAAATAGCTAAAGAATGGAGAGAAAGGAATCCTTGGTATGGTGCAACTATATCAGAGCTTTCAAGGAAGACCATTGATTAAAAAAATATTTCTGCAAAGTCTCCAGAAAATTCAATGGAGCTGGCCTTCCTGTAGGCTTAATTTAAACACCCATAGGTTTTTCAACACCTCCATAGATATCTCTTCTTGGGAAATAGTCTTAGAAATCAATCCAGAAATTTTAAATAATTTACATAAAAGTACTTTAGAAAATCTTATTTGTAATCGGTTAAATCACGAGAGGGGCCATTGGCAAATATGCCCATACGATATTGAGTACCATGTTGATATATTAGAGGGAATTTCAAAGGTATTTAAAGAACAAAGTAGGTTAAAATTAAAAGAAGATGAAAAAAAGTTAGTTATTTTTGAACTTATCAATGCTTTTGAAGATATTATTGTGGATACCACACTTTCACGCAATTGCCCTGGCTATTCACAGGGGCTTGCCATTTTTTATAGAGAAATTTTTTCTAAAAGAAAAATTCTGCCTTTCCATAGATTGTTTGTGGCTGTTGAAAAGAAGCTTTGTGGATTTGAAAGTCCGATAGATAAAAAAAATAAAAACCTCATTAATAAACTTCTTAAAATATTTAATCAAAAAATTGAAAATAAAAATAACTGGAAAAAACTGGCTAGACAATGGGCAGAGACACTTTTACCACACCTTGATGGTTTATTTAAGGGACAAGTGTTAAATCAGATATTTCTTAGTGATAACTTTTTTACTCTTAGTATGAAAAGAAAAGGCGCATCAAAAGAAGAAATTTTGATAGAAGTGAAAAAAAGACATTTTGCGCCTCAATGGATGAGTGAGAGAGAATGGTTGGATTTTCAATATAAAAAGCAGGCTGATGAAATTGTAATAAAGGAGGATAAAAGGAACGAAAAAACTGAGGGAATTCCATATTTATACCTTCAGAAGAGAAAGGTAGACCCTTTCAGTAAACTATCATTATCTCGGATATCGTGGACTTCTACTCGGGTTTATTATTTTGGTGAAGATGAAGAGTGGTGGTTTTATCAAAAAGAATTGCCACTTAAATCCGATTTCTACTCTGAATCACAAGGGAAAGAGCTACTTGATTTAGCATTTATTGTAGATTCCTCAGATAGCATGGATTGGGACAAGAAAAAAATGAAGGGTAAGTATCATATTCTACTTGTATCTTTTTATTCAATCTTAGCCTGGCTTGAAAAAACAGGAAAAGGGTTTCATTTAAATTATTCTCTTATCACTTTCTCAGATAAAACTTACTTTAGTAATTGGAAAAGTTATTATGAAATAGAAGAAATAAAAGATTTGCTTTTAGAGAAAAAAGGAAATGTGCAACATAACTATACTTTGCTTGACCCTGAGGTTATTGAAAATATGATAAACAGTACAAGAAGCAGGTTTTTTGCCATTTTGATCACAGATAGTGAGATAAAAAATTTAAAAAAGATTATTCCAGCTTTGAAATGCCTTTGTGACAAAGGAAATCCTTTCTGTCTTTTTCAGATAGGACGGGAAAACAAATTCTGTAGGATAGTTAAAGAACTCGGTGGAGAAGTTTATGTTATTAGGGACAAAACATCTATACCAAGAATAATTTTGAGTAAAGCGAGAAATATTTGGTAGAGGGATATATTGGATTATCCATACCCACCTCATAGAGAGAGTTATGAAAGATTTCTAAATCAAGACCTTACTAAACTTTTTAATCAATATTCCCCTTTTACATTGCTAAATAATCAGCAAGTTTTCTATACCAATCATACAGTAGAAAAAATCTCTTTCAGCGAAGAAGAGGCAAAGAGAAAATATAAAACATTTGGGGGAATTTTAACCATTACTGTGATACTAGAACGCAATGGAATGAGAGAAGAAAGAAAAATTGAGCTAGAGGAAATAGTTCCCTTTATGACACAATCAGGTACATTTTTGATAAGTAGCAAACCTGGTAAAACGCCTACCGTAGAAAAGGTACCTGTAGCTCAAATCAAATCTGATATCAAAAAAAATGGATTTCCTGATGTGAATCACCTCAAAAACTGTAAGATGAGATTTATTGGTGACTTTCTTACAGAAAACGTAGAAAAAGTACTAAGAGTTATAACAAATAAGGAGATAGAAAATTTTGAGAGCTTTTCCAAAAACTTAAAGACATCGCTCACTAAAGCTTTGAAGTCAGTCTTTTCTGATGCTCGCATTGTTCCTATTCTTGACCAAACTAATCTTCTTTCAGAATTTTCGCAAAAAAGACTTGTTACTTTTCTTGGTCCTGGTGGTGTTAACGGAAAAAGAGGAAATTTTGATAAAAGGAATGTCCATCACAGCCATTATGGAAGGATATGTCTTTTAGAAACCCCAGAATCAGACAAAATTGGACTAAATTTGCATTTTGGAAAGTATGTTATCTTTGATAAAAATGGAACTCTTTTTGCGGAATATAAGGACAAAGAGGGTAGAGATATCCTAATTTCCCCTAAAGACGAGGAGAAGACTATAGCTTTTTTTCAACATGCATCTGGGATGGTCAGAAAAGGAAGTGAAATAGTCAAAAATGAACATTTTGATCTTGAAGATAAATATATTGACCAGTTTTTAGGCTGGTGCGCTTCTCTTGTTCCTTTCATCCACCACGATGCAGGTGAAAGGGCTATAATGGGAGCAAAAAACATGAAACAAGCTTTACCTTTAAAAGACCCAGAACCACCTTTAATAAAAACAGGGGCTGAAAAGATTATTGCAAAACTTTCTGGAAGAGCCATCTATGCAGAGATGAATGGTGAAGTGGAAGAGATTTCAGAAAATAAGATATTAATAAAGACTTTAGAAAATAAATATAAAATATACAATTTAACTTCTTTAAGTCCTACAAACAAAGAAACCTGTATTTACCACAGAGCAGTTGTAAAAGAAGGAGATAAAGTAAAGAAGGGGCAGATTCTTGCTGATGGTGCAGGAATGAAAGACGGGAGTCTTGCACTTGGGAAAAATTTGCTTGTGGCTTATATGCCCTGGTTTGGCTACACTTTTGAAGATGGAATCGTTATTAGTAAAAGGCTCGTTAAGGAGGACGTGTTTACCTCAATCCATGTTAAAGAGTTAGAAGTTAAAATCTGGGGCGATGAAGAACCACACTTAGATGTTTCAAGTCCATTTGGAGTTCTTTCACAAGTCCTTGGCCTTGATGAAAATGGTATTGTGTGCGAAGGCCGAGAAGTAAATTCGGGAGATATTTTGGTCAGAAAGCATAAAGTGAGATATGGGCATATCAAGAAGGATGAATATGTAGATTTCAAAGTTCCTTCAGGGGTTAAAGGAAAAGTTTTAAAGCCCAAATATATAAGATTTGTAGAAAATCTTCAATTTGAGGATCCTTCTACATTAAAAGGAGTAGTAAGAGTCCCAATCCTTGAAGAGAAAAAAATTAAAGTTGGTGACAAACTGACAGGCAGACATGGGAATAAAGGGGTGGTTACAAAAATTGTTTCTGAAAAAGAAATGCCCTATTTCATAGATGAGAAATATGGAAAAATTGATAATAAAAACTCTGAACATTATCATGGAGAAGATAGGCCACATATTCACGTAGATATTCTTCTTAACCCTCATGGAGTAGTTTCAAGGATGAACTTAGGCCAAATTTTAGAAACACATTTTGGATGGATTGCTAAAAGACATCCTGAGAAGGAAGTAAGAAAGTGGGCTAAGGAAATGGGGAAACCTTTTTGTAGAGTGAACTATGATGAGCTTGCACAAAGACTTGAGGAGAGTGGTGTAGTTGACAGAGAAGGAAAGACAAAACTATATTTCTACATGTCAGGGAAAATAATAGAAATTAAAAATCCAGTAGTTGTTGGCTATCAATATATTATGAAGTTAAATCACCTAGCAGAAGATAAAATTCATGCACGGGAAAGGAGTGACAAAAAAGGCTATGCCACAATTACCCAACAGCCTGTAAAGGGAAAGAAGAGAGGTGGGGGAATGCGTCTAGGTCATATGGAAATTTGGGCCTTGATCGCACATCAAGTGCCACATTTACTTAAAGAGTTCTTAACAACGAAGTCAGACGACATTGTAACCAGGACAAATCCATATAGTAAGAACATTTGCCTGCCTGAATCTTGGAGGGCCTTTATAAGCTATCTCAGAGGAATAGGGTTAAATTTAAAACTTATAAGTAAAGATGGAAAAGAGTTCCCTGATGTGATTGAAACAATAGAGATTGATAATATAGCAAAGGCAAAAATTGATGTTGCTTCAGAAAATGATATAAGGAAATGGTCATTTGGGGAAGTCAAGAAAGGTAAAATTTTTAAAACTTCTGTTAGGGAGCATTTCTCCTGCTTGTGTGGAAAATTAAAAGGAGAAAAGAATAAAGGTAGAAGATGTAAAAAATGTGGAACTTTGGCTAAATTAAAGGCTAGAAGGGAAACGATTGATTTCGAGCAAGATGGGCTGTTTTGTCCAAGAATTTTTGGCAAAAGAGGCACTTTTGGGTGGAGGACGAGATTTGGCCATATAGAACTTGGTATTCCTATACTAAACCCTTTATTTAAGAACGAAGTCGAAAAAATTTTAAAGGAAAAAATCCAACCTTATTTTGACTTTGAAAAATTTGTAGATACCTTGAAAGGCGGTCTTTGGGGCAGTGAAGCCATTCTTTTCAAAATTCAAAATCTTGGCAAAGAGTTTAAAAAAGACATATTTTTAAGAGTGCTTCCGGTCATTCCACCAGATTTTCGTCCTTGTCTTGTACAGAAATTGGACAAAAGAAGAATAAGAGGAGATGTAAATGTGCTTTACCAGGAGGTAATAAATGCAAACAACAGATTAAAGAAACTAGAAAAAATCAAAGCTGATGAAGATGTAAAGATAAAAGCAAAATTAAGACTTCACCAAGCAGTTGAGGCCTTGATACTTAAAGGAATGGCTTTACAGGAAAAATTCCATAAATCTTTAAGTCATTTTCTCAAAGGAAAAGAGGGAATTCTACGCCATTCTATTTTAGCCAAAAGACAAAATTTTTCAGGAAGAGCAGTTATAGTAGTGGACCCAGAATTGAAAATAGAAGAATTTGGACTGCCACTTAATATTGCCAAGATTATTTTCAAGAATTTTATTATAGAAGAAATGTTAAAAAGAGGAATAGCCCATGATGAACACCATGCAGATTATATTTTGTCCACAAATTTGAAAGAGAATGATGTAGCCATCATAGTTGAGGAATTTCTTAAGAAGAAAGAACCTGTATTTTTACTTAACCGATATCCTTCTCTTCATAAGTACAACATTCAGGCATTCAAACCAAAACTTGTACGTAAGTGTGCTATTTCTATCCATCCTTTAGTATGTAAAGGATTTAATGCTGATTTTGATGGCGATGAAATGACAATTTATTTTCCCATCTGGAAAGAATCTCAAAAAGAAGCGGAGAGATGTTTCCCTCATTTAAACCTTTTTTCTGTGGCTAATGGGAATCTTATGCTTCATTTCGCTCAAGAGATAATTCTTGGGCTTTATCTTCTTGTATGTGATAAAAAAGAAGCACTTAGGAAATTCATACCAGAGGGAATATACACCGAGAGTATGGAGAATATAGTAGGAAGTAATAAAAAATTGCATAAAAAATTACTTAATGACATTTTTACTAAAGTATATCAACTTTTTGGACCTAATAAGGCCAAGGAAATGGCGGAAAAAATAACTAAAAAAGCTCTTGAAAAGGCTACAGTATGGGGGCTTACTTTTAGTATATTTGATGTTAAGGAGATTAGCTTAAATAAACAAGAGAAAAAACGGTTTATGTCTCAAATAGATGTAGAAGAAGTTAAGAACCTCATTAAACGAATTGAAGAAAAAATAGAAGAAAAAATTAGTCAACATTCGAATAATCCTATAAGTCTCATGTATCTTTCAGGGGCTAGAGGTAATATGAAACAAATCTCGCAGATTGCTGGGGCTAGGGGATTCGTTGAAGTACCTGAAGGAGTAAAAGTCCCTCCAATTTGGTCTAATTTCTTTGAAGGTCTTTATCCATGGGAATATTTTGTCTCTATGTATGGGGCAAGACGGACATTAATGGATAAAAAATTGAAAACCGCAGATGCTGGTGATTTAACAAATAGACTTGTTGAGGCAGGTTATTCCTGGATAATAAAAGAAAAAGATTGCAATTCTGATAAAGCTATAAAAATCAAACTAGAGGATGGGAATATTGTTGGAAGAGTCGCATTTGAAACAATCAAAGATGAAAAAGGTAATGTAATTGTAAGTAAAAATGAGATTATAACTGAAGAAAGTGCAGAAAAAATTAGACAACTTAATCTGGATGAAGTAAAAATAAGGTCACCCTTAACTTGTAAGGTAAACGGCGGATTGTGTTCATATTGCTATGGATGGGATCTTTCCAAAAGAAAATTGCCTGAAGTAGGGTTTCCTGCAGGCATCATTGCTGGTCAGTCAATAGGAGAAAGAGGAACTCAGTTGACTATGAGAACGTTCCATAAAGGTGGCATTAAAGAAGAAAGTATCACAGAAGAGCTTCCTTTGGTGGAAAGTTGTTTTGAAAATAGGTTTAAATTTAAAAAAGAAAAATTACAAGATTTGCTAAATCAGGGGTTGGATAAGTTCTACGAAAGATTCATGCAAATTATGCATGCTGTTTATAAAAAACAAATAGATGACCGCCATTTTGAAGTCATCCTTAGAACCATGCTTCAATATCCGGGTAAAATCATGGGTATAACCAAAGTTGGAAAAGAACAAAGAAGTTTTCTTGCTACTGCTGCTTTTAGAGATGCTATAAAAGTATTGAAGGAAGCAGCATGGGAAGGTAAAGAGGACAATTTTCAAGGTGTTAAAGAAAAGATGATGCTTGGTTTAGCGGTATAAAAATGGCTACCAAAGAAAAAGTAACAAAGCGACACCAAGGAGCGTTTGGACGTTTAAGAGAAAGATGTCTTATTATACCTACATATTTTTTAGAAGAGAAATTGACAGAGGTTACAGAAGAAATTGTTTCCATTGTAAAGGTAGAAGATATGGAAGAAGTCCTCAATCACGACGAATTAAATGTTTTAGAAACATCAGAAGATGAACGTTTTGATCCGATGGCCGAGTACGGACCTATTGAAGATGAAGATTTAGAAGATATAAATGAAGAAGATGAAATAAGCAACCTATTTGATGAAAATCTGGATGTTGAGGTATTTGAGCAAGAAGGAATTGAGCCAGATATCATTCTTATTAAAAATGGGCATCGTCTTTCAGTAGAAATTCCAGGGTGGAAAATTCGCTCACGGTACAAATTTACTCGCACAGGAAATACAAAAATAGATAAAAAAGGGAGAGAGATTTTAAATGTTATAGATGAAAGATTAAAATTGCTTAAAAGAATTGGAGAAGTAATAATTAAGGAATTAAAAGAATATATTTTAAGCATGTCTGACGACAACGCACATCTTTTATTAAAACCTATTTCACAAAAAGAAATTGCAAAAAAGGTAGGAACTGATAAGTCTACTCTTAGTAGGATAGCAACAGAATGTTATATTGAGTTTCCTAATGGCGAAAATATTCATCTTTCGGAACTTCTTGAATATTCTCGCACTGACCTTCCTCTTTCCAAATATGCTCTAGCAAAAGAAATCCTGAGAATTATAGCTGTAGAAGACAAAAACAATCCATTCTCAGATAAAGAGATAGCCAAAAAATTAAAGGAAAGAATTAAAGAAATAAAGGGTATCGATATTGACATTTCTAGGCGAATGATAGGCTTTATAAGAGATTCTTACCAAATACCCCCCACAAAATATAGGAAAACTAAAAGTAGATAAAAAATAGGGTACATCTTTTAGTACTAGTACCAACTCAAAATCAATTTTTGAGTCATAACTAGCACTATTTTCTAGTATTTTGAACTGTTAATGCATTTTGGTAACAAAGTTGCGTGTATAATCAGTAGTTTGAAATATGTCCTTGAAAAAGATTTACCAAATTTCTTTCTATCAACTTAACCAGCCATAGTTTTAGAAATACAGAAGAAAGGAAGTGAAAGGAATGGGGCGGTATAAAAAGTATCATGACATAGTTGCTGACCCTATTACGTCGTTTGTTGATGCTATATGTGGCAGTACAACTAAAAAGACTGTGCTCATTGATAAGAAAACCGGGAAGCGTGTGGAAGGATATGGTCGCAGCTATGAAGAAAGCGACCGGAAGACCTGGAAGAAACTTCACAAGAAGTAATATTTCAGGCCTTTTGTTCTCAAGAGCTGGGATAGAGTTTTCCTCACAGTCCCAGCTCTTTTATTGAGGCTTGGTGGCACCGACCTAGGACGAGCAAACCAAATCCTGCCCCAGGGTGCGCAAGGCAGGAGCAATTACACTTAAAAAGGAGGTGACTTAAAAATGTGTAAAGTTAAGAGTTTCTCACTTTTATCTATCATCCTAGTTATATTCTCATCCTACGGGATAACTCAAGCAGATGTGCTGGTCTATGCCCTTGATACCTCAGGATCAATGAAAAATCATGGATTTGAAGATGCCAAACAGGCCCTAATTAAACAGATAAAACAGGCGGTCCCAGG
>Ga0180301_10003735_pt1 | contig 11855 bp, 5 predicted proteins | sample GuaBasSediGuay16_FD_121797 | JGI IMG/M metagenome (GOLD analysis project Ga0180301, IMG submission 121797) | Subseafloor sediment microbial communities from Guaymas Basin, Gulf of California, Mexico - Guay16, Core 4569-2, 12-15 cm | ecosystem: Environmental > Aquatic > Marine > Hydrothermal...
ACAGAAGCCGACGCGTAGTATCGTAACCGATGCAACTCCTCCCTCGTCTCTGGGTTACGAAGCCGGAACGGCTCGTTGACCTGACGGTTCTCCTGGCTTGCCTGGTGGCCCTGGGGCATGGATGGCACGCCACCCACGACCTGGACTGGCCCCCGGACTTCGATCTCTATCGGGACGCTTCCATCGCCCAGACAATACTCGACGGCTATGGCCTGTCCGACCCGGCCTACACCGGCGAGCGACTGTGGTATAACCCCCTGGTGCCGGCGGTGGTGGCTGCACTCTCCCGTTTGTTCAGATCGCCGGCAGTCACTACGTATGCACGGGCGGGCGCCTATCTGAACCTGTTGGCGCCTATCTGTTTCTACGCCATGGTCGTCCGCCTGTTCAAGGACCGCATCGTCGCGGCCGCCAGCACGCTGGCTTTCCTGTTCGTAACCTGTCAGTACCCACCTTCGAGAGCCTGTGCCACGTATTCCCCCTGGCTCTTCACGGCCAACGTCATGCAGGCCGGTTTCTACGTGACCCTGATTCTGTACGACCGGGCGTTGGAAAAGAACCGCCGATGCAACTTCATGTGGGTCGGTCTGATGCTGGGGCTGACGTTCCTGGGCCATACGGCGCCGGCGCTCATCCTGGGCGGGATCATCGCCCTGCAGACAGCGGCGGAAGTGCGAAACGAGATAGACCGGCCGTTCTCCTCGCCCCGGCTCCACGAGGCTATTCTCCGGCTGGGGATCGTCGTCGTGATTGCGGCAGCCGTGAGCTTTCCATATTCACGCCTCATCGTGGGTCATTATCGGCTGCAAATCTTAAACCCGGCTCCCCACAATTGGATCTTCTCAACGCTGAGGGTAGAAAACTTTCCCTCTTTTATCCGCACCAACCTGACTGTGCCAAACTTGATCGCCCTGTTCGGGTTGCTCGTGCTCTGGGCCCCGCCGAGGGATCGCACGTCTCGTCTACTCACCTCGTGGCTGTGGCTGTGTCTCGGATTCATGGGGTTGAGTTACATCTCCCAGTTGGCCTCACGGCTAGACCTTCCCGCCTTTCACATCGTGCCGCCCTTCCACTTCTTGTTCTACCTCAAGGCACTGACGTCCGTGCTCTTCGGATACGGCCTGCTGGCGTCCGCTCGCTTCGTGACGGCGTTCCTCCAACACGTGCTGCCGCGCCTGCGGGACCGGTTGCCAGACCACCGCAGGACCCTGATACAAAGATGGGCGTTGGCGATCGGTGCCCTGATCGCGGTGGTGGCGGGATACGGTCGTTTTGTGGATCAACCGGCCCTCAACGAGACGCGTGAGCGCGCTCAGACCGTCATCCCTATCGGATGGCGAGCGGCCTACGCCTGGATCCGCCGCCACACCGAACCACAGGACGTCTTTCTGGCCTCGCCTTACTTCGGCCTTCACGTCGTGACGCCGGCGGGGCGGAAAGTGGTAGCGCTCAAACCCGTCTTCTCCAATCCCTTCGTGGCCGCAGATCTTCGGGTGGAGCACAGCGAGAAGATGTACGAATACCTGCGACAGAGTGACGGCGAGCGATTCGCCATCTTGTCCTCCGCCTACAGCGTTGATTACATCGCAGCGACGCCCGGAACACTGGATGGAGTATCTCCACCCGCTTACGCGAAGTCGGTATTCACCGCCGAAGACGTGACGATCTACGCGCTTTCGCTTCCCTCTGATACTCACGTCGTCAATCTGGGAAATAAAGTGGAATTTCTCGGCAGCGTTCTCTCGCCGGGAGAAGCAGGCTCACCTCAGATGGAGCTCTATATGAGGTGTATCGGCCGGATGGAGGAAGATTATACCCTGTGGTTTCACGCCGATGCAGAGGAACAGACGAACACGTTCGACCACGTGCTTCCGACTTCTGAATGGAAAATTGGACAGATCGTGAGTGACACTATTCAGCTCGACCTTCCGTCCGGGCGATACGACCTTTCTTTTGGCCTTTGGACCTGGCAGAGCGGACAGCGATTGTGGCGTCAGGACACCGGTGAGGCCGGCATTGAGCTGGGGTGCTTGGAGATCGAATAAATGCGATCAAGGCGCCCCCGTTCAAAGTACAGCGGGATGCGAATGAGGTCTTGACATTCGACTGTTTTACCGTATACTACCCACGTTATCGAGCACACTGTTGAGAGCTGAGATCACCTGCGCAGCCAAACACGGGTACATCCTGCATTCTCAGCTCTCTCAGAAAACGCCCGGCGCCCTGTCCTCGGGCGATTATTGGGGTCAGTTTCGCCCGCGCCTCGCGGGGGGACAGGGGCCTGGAGCGTTGTCAGCGGCTTTCAGAGAAAGCTCTCTACATTGAGGAGGTGATTATGTCGCCGGTTCACAGTTCATCCTCCCCCGTTCTGGAGTTGCGTGGCATTACCAAGGCCTTCCCCGGCGTCCTGGCCAACGATCACATTGACCTGACGCTGGAAGAGGGCGAAATTCACGCTCTCCTGGGAGAGAATGGGGCAGGCAAAACCACCCTGATGAACGTTCTCTACGGTCTCTACACTCAGGACGAGGGGGAGATCTACGTGCGGGGCCGGCACGTGGAAATTCAGGATCCCAACGATGCTATTGCCCAGGGTATCGGTATGGTTCACCAGCACTTTATGCTGGTGCCTGTGCTCACCGTGACCGAGAACGTCATGCTGGGCGTGGAATCTATCAAGAATAGTATCTTCCTGGATCGAGCCGCCGCCGCCGAACGCGTCCGTCAAATCTCTCAGCAATACGGCTTAGAGGTAGACCCTGATGCCCACATCAAGAACCTGCCGGTAGGAGTCCAGCAGCGGGTGGAGATCATCAAACTTCTGTATCGCCAGGCAGACATCCTGATCCTGGACGAGCCGACGGCCGTTCTGACTCCCCAAGAGGTAGAAGAGCTTTTTAAAGTCATCCACTCCCTGGTGGATCAAGGGAAGTCGGTGATCTTCATCACGCACAAGCTCAAAGAGGTGCTGGCGATCGCCGACCGGATCACCGTTCTGCGTAACGGACGCGTGGTGGGCACGACGACGCCAGCCGAGACCACAGAGAGTCAACTGGCAGCGATGATGGTGGGCCGCGAGGTAGTTCTACAGGTGGAGAAAGAACCCGCCTGCATCGGTGAGACGGTGCTGACCGTGAAAGACCTGGAGGTAATGAACGATCGAGGCAACCTGGCAGTCCGGGGGGTCTCTTTCGAAGTTTGCAGTGGCCAGGTATTGGGAGTGGCCGGTGTACAGGGAAACGGGCAGACGGAGCTGGTCGAAGCCTTGACGGGCCTGCGACAGATATCTACCGGCCAGGTGCGCATCCTGGGTAACGAAGTTACCAACGCCTCACCACGTGAAATCCTGGAACAGGGTGTGGCCCACGTACCGGAGGACCGCCAGAGAGATGGCCTGGTGCTCAGTTTTCCCGTCGCCGACAACCTGGTCCTTAATACCTATTACCTCCCGCCCTTCGCCCATATGGGGATATTGAATCAAGAAGCCATTCGGGAAGCAGCGGAGAAGCGGGCGCAAGAGTTTGATGTGCGCACTCCCAGCTTGATGACACCGGTCTCCAATCTCTCTGGGGGCAACCAGCAGAAGGTGATCGTCGCCCGCGAGTTCTCCCGCCCCATTCAACTTCTCATCGCTTCCCAGCCCACGCGGGGTCTGGACGTCGGCTCCATCGAGTACATCCACCGCCGCATCATCGAGAAACGGGACCAGGGAACTGCTGTCCTGTTAGTATCGCCAGAATTGGACGAGGTGATGGGGCTTTCCGATCTCATCGCCGTGATGTACGAAGGTAAAATTATGGATATATTGCCTGCCGAGGAAGCGACGAGGGAAAGAATCGGCCTGCTAATGGCGGGCGTCAAAGAAACTCAAAAGGAGGCAACCAGTGCAACTGTCGCTTGATGAACTGCGCGTCGGGCTGGTCACCGACGTAGGCCGCGTTGACGACGGCACTTTCAACCAGTACGCTTACGAGGGGCTGATGCGGGCCGCAGAGCAGCATGGCCTGGAACCCGACGTCGTCGAGACGAAATCCCCGGCCGAGTACGAGGCCAATCTGCGCCAACTGATCGAGCGTGGCGACGACCTCATCGTCACCATCGGGTCCACCACCGGACCGGCAGTAGAACGACTGGCGACACGCTACCCCCAGGTCCATTTTATCATCGTGGATTACGAACCGTCGCCGGATAGCAAGAACGTCACCGGGCTGGTTTTTTCCGAGGATCAGGCCGGGTTCATGGCCGGGGCACTGGCAGGCCTGATCACCGAGCGGGGGACAGTGGGCTTCGTGGGCGGGATGGACGTAGCCCCGGTCCGTAAGTTCCAGAGGGGGTTCGAGCATGGCCTGGCGTATACCAACCGCCGCGCAAGCGTGGTGCAATCCTTTACCGATTCCTTCACCGATGAGGAAGCCGGCCAGCGGGTTGGAGAGGAGATGGTCGAGCAGGGAGCCGACGTGGTCTTCGCTGCCGCCGGCCTGAGCGGCAGCGCGGCGATTCGCTCCGCGGCTCAAAAAGGCGCCTGGGTCATTGGCGTGGACCAGGATCAGTGGCGGACGACCTTCCAGAACGGTCAGGTCGCCGGTGCGGAGCGGCTGGTGACCAGCGCCATCAAGCAAGTGGATCGAGCCGTTTACACGGCCATCACCCGGGCGGTGGAGGGGAAACTTCACGGTGGGGCTCTGCACTTTGACCTGTCCAACGACGGTGTGGGATTGGCCCCCTATCACGCGGCCGACGTGGCCGTTCCCTCCGAGGTGCGAGGTAAGATCGTGGAAATAGAGGACGGGCTGCGCACCGGCCAGATTCACACTCAAGTAGGTCCGCAAGGAGAGGACCTGCGCAAGGGCCTGATGGTTCGCTTGACAACCTGGAATTGGCAGACAGCGGCGATGCCGTTCCTGGCCATCTTCACGGCGTTGGTCATCGGCGGGGTCTTCATCGCCGCTTTTGATCCGCTGGTGTGGGAAGCGTTTGGATCGGGGGTGAGCGTCGGACTGGCAGCAGCCTGGAAATCCGTCGCCCAGGCTTACGTAGCCCTCTTCGAGGGCGCCTTCGGCAACCCGGCCCGCATAGCCGAGGGTTTCGGAATATACTTCCAGACTGGAGAAACCACCCAGTTGTTCAAAAGCATCCGTCCGCTAACGGAGAGCCTGCGTATCTCCACGCCGTACATCTTCGCCGGCCTGGCCGTGGCGCTGGGCTTCCGCTGCGGCCTGTTCAATATTGGAGCCGAAGGACAGTATTTCGTAGGCGGGCTGGCCTCCGTATATGTGGGTTACAGTATCAAAGGGCTGCCCTGGTTCGTCCATTTGCCGCTGGCTTTGGCGGCCGGAGCTGCCGGAGGAGCCTTCTGGGCCGCCATCGCCGGTTACCTCAAGGCCAAAACCGGAGCCCACGAGGTGATCAATACCATCATGCTGAATTACATCGCTTACCGGCTGGCCGATTATCTCCTCCAGGTGGGCGGTCCAATGGCCCGCCCGGGCGACTTCCGACCGGTGAGCCCAGAGATCGAACCGACCGCTTACCTGCCGCAAATCTTCCCCGATAACCCCTCCATCCGCATCAACGCCGGTTTGCTGTTGGCGGTGGCAATGGTGGGTATAGTCTACTGGTTATTGTTCAAAACGACGATCGGCTTCGAGATCAGGACGGTAGGAGCTAATCCTCGCGCGGCGCGAACGGCCGGGATGAATGTAGCAAGGAACCTGGTCCTGGCCATGGCCCTCAGCGGGGGGCTGGCGGGGTTGGCCGGCGCCCATGACATCCTGGGAGTTCTGCATTTCATGCCCAACGCTTTCTTCTCCGGCTACGGCTTCGACTCTATCGCGTTGGCCCTGCTGGGAAAAAGCCATCCGGTGGGAGTGCTGCTGGCGTCACTCCTCTTTGGTTTCCTACGAGCCGGAGCACACCGTATGCAAGCACCGCCGGCCTTCGTACCCATTGACATCATCTCGGTGGTCCAGGCACTGATCATCATCTTCATCGCCGCACCGGAGGTGGTACGTCTCATCTACCGCATCCGTGCCCCGAAAGAGAAAGCCGAGGCCATCTTCACCCGCGGCTGGGGACACGTGTGATCAAACCGAGGAGGTAAAGGGTGAGCACTGTTTCGAAACAAGTTGACGGCCGGGGCAGGACTTCGTCCCGGCGGGAGATTACGTACGGATTGATCTTTCTGGGAGCAGGCTTGTTGATCTTCGGGTTATTCGCCCGTGGAGGGGCGCCGGAACAAAAAACCGCTTTCGTGCTGAACCCCGCCGGGGAATCCCAGGCTATACCGGTGTCGGACGTAGTCGTCCCCAGCCTGACGGCGTTGTACGTACTCGCGTTGACCTGCGTCTTCTTCGGAGGCTGGCAACTGGCGCGAGGCTTCCGGCGGGTCAACCTGGCTTTAGGCGCAGTGGCAGCGCTGTTTGTCCTGGCCTTCCTCATCTGGGCAGCTCGCGGCAAATCACTCAACCTGACCGGCCTGTTGAGCAGTGCGCTCCTGCGGTCGGTGCCCATCGCCCTGGCCGGGCTTTCCGGCGTGTTGTGCGAACGGTGCGCGGTAATCAACATCGCCATTGAGGGCATGATGCTCACGGGAGCATTCGCTGCCACGTTGATGGGTAGTGTTGCGGCCAACGTCTGGGAATGGCCCAAGTGGGCTGCTTTGCCCGTCGGACTGGTCAGCGCTCTCGCATCAGGGGCGCTCCTCGGACTGCTGCTGGCCGTACTGGCGGTGCGTTTCAAAATTGATCAAATCATCGCCGGTACTGCTATCAACATCCTCTCAGTGGGCATTACCAGCTTCCTCAGCTCCCGCATCATGGCCGAGTTCGAGTATCTTAATAGACCCGGCACCTTCACCCCCTTTTCCATTCCCCTGCTGGCAAATATTCCCATCATCGGACCGGTTTTCTTCGAGCAGAATGTGCTGGTGTACACCTTATTCATTCTCCTGGTGGTGATCCACGTGATGCTGTTGTATACCCGATGGGGGTTGCGCACGCGGGCGGTAGGCGAGCATCCCCGCGCGGCCGACACGCTGGGGATAGACGTATTCAAAAATCGTTACGTCAACGTGACTTTGGGAGGAATGGTAGGTGCACTGGGCGGCGCTTTCCTGATCCTGGGATCGGTGGGGCGCTTCGACGAGCTGATGACCGCCGGCAAAGGCTTCATCGGATTAGCAGCGATGATTTTCGGAAATTGGATGCCCTTCGGCGCCTTCGGTGCGGCCCTCATCTTCGGTTTTGCCGACGCCCTGCAGACCAAATTGGCGATCCTGAAAGTTCCCATTCCCTCTCAGTTCATGCTTATGGCTCCCTACCTGGTGACGATGGTCGTCCTGGCCGGGGTGGTGGGAGAGGCGATCCCACCCGCCGCCGACGGTCAACCGTACGAGAAGCAGTGAGTACGGATCACACGGTCGGGTTACGCCTAGGTACAACCGTAAGTTATGCTCAGGCTGATTCTCCACGTGAGAGCCATCAATCTATCCAACCCCCTGTCCGGGTCCGGTGGGGCACGCACCCTCCCGGTAAGGTGGCCCTACCTGTGGCTGACCGCGCTGATTCTCCTGGCGGTAGCCTCAGCCTGTCGTACTCCCGATACGGGGGAGTCCGATTATCCTCTCTCGCTCCACAATCCTTCTGCTGACATGCTCTCCGGAGCAATGAGAAGTAGATCCACGTCGTTGCCCCCGCCCGAGCACATGCAGAATATCCTCCCCACAGTTGTCCCTCCACCTACGCCTGCACCGACCCCCTTTCCCGACGAGCAGCAGATCGTGGCAGCCGTGTTGGGGCGTGGAAGCGCTGAGCATGAGCATTGGGTCACGCACATCGTCAGCGGCAGTTTCACCACCCCCGGCTCCGACGAGAAAGTGGCGCTCGTGGGGAACATCGGCGACGACGACCAGGTGCGCTGGGTGGTAGTAGGACAGATGGACGAGGGGGGAGTGCTGCTCGGCACCTCCGAATGGCGCGGAGCCGGCTTCGATGCTCCTCCGTCTTTCTACCTTCCGCCTGACTTGCTCGACTTCGACAACGACGGGCGACAGGAACTGCTGAGTCACTACTCCAGGACGCAACGAGGATGGATTATGGCGGCCGACACGCTTTACCGCTGGGACAGGCATGCACTCGCGCGCATCTGGAGCGTGGATACCATCGTGGATAACACGACAGCGGACGTCCAGGAACTCCCCCACCCCTACCGGGAAAACTATCGGGCAGAGTGGGAGTGGGAAGACCTGGACGACGACGACGTGGACGAGATACTGCTTAGAGAGCACGTGACCTTCCACCCGGCCAATAATGCGGACGTGGTACTGGGGAAAGGAAACTGGAAACGCGCCTTCCGCTGGGACGGAGGGGCTTTCCGGCCCTATGCTCCCGCCGGGCCGGCGGGCATTTTTTGCTACACCTCTTTGGGAGACCTGTGGTTGTGGCAGGAACACACCGCCCGTCCCCTCGACGTAGAATACGGCGTAGAAAACGTTCAAGAGCTGAACTGGGCGCCGGACGGTCAACGTCTGGCCTGGTGGGGAGACCGACTGGGAATCTACGATTTAGAAACAGACACCCGCCGAGAGTTCTCTGTGGACGATACGCTGACAGCGCTGCACTGGACCCCCGAGGGTCGCCTGGCCTACACGCTTTCCGACCGGTCAACCGCTCTCCTCGACCCCGAGACAGGGAACCAGGAGATGCTTCCCGCCGTGATGCCCGGTGCCTGGTCTGCGGATGGAAAGCGGGTGACCTACGAGCGAGACGGAGGGCTCCACGTATACGATCTCTCGACGCACGAAGAACGAACTCTGATCCTAGAACCCGCAGAGGCGGAGAGAACGCCGGCGGCTCTGCCACACCCGGTCTGGTCGCCACGGGGAGATTGGATCGCCTGCCCCTTGGGGAACACAAACACCTCCTGGGTAGGCCTGATCTCACCTGATTTGTCGGTGCCGTTGAGCGGTTTCTACGTCCAGGAGACCTTTGGCGACCGCCAATCATCCGATCTCCAGTTTGCCTGGTCCCCCACCGGCTTCCACCTGGCAACCCTGGCCCCAGATACCAACTCGCCCTCCCAGCCGACAGTCCTGTACCTGGCGGAAGCGCCTGTGGATGGAGATAGCCCTGTGGGACGGGCAGCGTGGCGCGAGATGCTGCGCCTGGATGCCCAGGTCCAGGAGATTAAGCTGACCTGGTCGCCGCAGGGAGACCGATTGGTCGTCGGCGCCGGAAACGAAGTGTGGGAAGTGACCACTTTGTGGGAGGCGACCCAGCGGTATACCTTCTCCGTACCAGCACCAAGGTGGACAGCTCTGGAGTATGCCCCGGACGGAAGTGGATTCCTGGTGGGGCTGGAGTGGATCTACGACGAGCATCTCTACTGGTTTCCGGCCGACGATGCAGAGCCGACGTTGCTCCTTGCCGGTTCTCTGGAGACCGTTCGTTGGGCTCCCCGGAGCGGGGATAGCAGGCCGACCGCCATGGTGTTTATTGAGTATACGGACGACGCACCCCTGTTTCATTTCGTTGATCGGGACGGAACTGACACCGTCGTAGCGGCGAAAGGAGTGGAACCTGACGCGTCCTTCCAGGTGGGTAATCAGCGGGTTTACTACGATCGGTGCTACACCGACCGGAATGGGGGAGTTTCCCTCTCGGTCCTGGGCGGACTACACAGTTGTCGAGAGCCACTCTTGAGCCCCAACGGGCAGCAGTTGGCCTGGGTATGCGACGAAGGGCCACCGGATTGGTCTGCCATGATGGAAGGAACGGCCGAGATCTCATTCCGGGTGTTTCTTACCGACGGAAAGGGACGTGACCCGCGCGAGGTGTGGAGCCACGTCGAGACGGGGCCGGATTATCGCGGCATTCAACCGCTAAGTTGGCGAGCAGACGGAGAGGTGATCTACCTGTCGCAGCCGGAGTACGGAGTCGCCTGGGCTTATTTCGACTACAACCCCGGTATCCTGGCGCTCGACGTGAACACCGGTCAGGTGACGCCCATCGGAGACGTGAATAACATCCACGACGGGCGGGTAAGTCCCGACGGAAGCTGGTTGGTTCAATCCAGAATTCCCGAGTGGCCGCAGGTGAACGCCAGTATCACCCTTAGATCCCTGATTGACGGAGCAGAACGCCCCATTGATTGTGCAGCCGGAGCTATGGCGGCGGGCGATTTTTCGTTCTCCCCCGGCAACACGTGGTTGACCTGGCGAGAATGGGTGACCGAGGCCTCTGGCCCGAAAGTGTTGATTCGCGCCCTCCGCCTGCCGGATGGTGAACCTTTCACAGTGCACCGAGATACAGAACAGGCAGCGCCACGGATTGGGGGCTGGCTGAGGAAAGACGATCTGGTATTGATTTATCCGGTGCAGAAGGGCGGCAATGGAGGACAAAGCACAGTCATCACCCTCCCGAACACCGGGCCAGGGGAGCTACTCTCGCCCTATACCTTCCTGGGAGTGCTGGACGGCGACTCGTAGAGGGGAGAAGAGGGAATAGAACAAAGGTAATTCTTGACAAACAGCCCCTTCGAGTTATAATGACTTTCCGCGGCCCGCTAGCTCAATATGGCAGAGCAGGGGACTCTTAATCCCTTGGTTGCAGGTTCGAGTCCTGCGCGGGTCACCTGGCTCGTTGTGCCTTGAGCGCCTATTGAGCCGAACAGATGCGACGGGTGAACGAGATCGCTACAGGTTACCAATCCAATCGCCGGTGAACCGCAAAGCACAACGCTTCCAAGAAGTAACCTCAGAACCCCGGTTTGCTTTTTGCTCTCATTTGGCTTATAATGTATCTATCGCGGTGCAGTCAATCTCGACGGAATCAGACGAATCCCAATGGATGCGAAAGGAGGTGAATGCCCAGCGAAATTACCCCTGACCCATTTCCCTGAGTAACAACCAAATTCCACACAAAAATTCTATCCATTAGGAGAAGGAGGAGAATGAAATGCGCAAGTTCCTTTTTATGGCTCTGAGTTTGCTGGCAGTGGTGAGTTTACTGGCAGCCTGCGGCCCCAGGCCGACCGAACCACCTGCTACAGAAGAAACGGAAGAGGCAACCGCACCGCCCCCCGAAGTCTTCAAGGCCGGTATGGTGACCGACGTGGGCGGCATTGACGACAAGTCCTTCAACGCCACCTCCTGGCAGGGAATGAAAATGGCGGAAGAGGAATTGGGCGTCGAGGTAGCCTATCTGGAGTCGCAGCAGCAGGCTGACTACGCAGCCAACATCACTCAGTTCCTCGACCAGGACTACGACATGATCGTCACCGTCGGCTTCCTGCTGGGCGACGATACCCTGACCTTTGCCAAGGAGAACCCCGACACGTACTTCGCCATCGTTGACTACGCCTACGAGGAACAGCTAGACAATCTGCTCGGCCTCACCTTCGCCACCGACGAGGCGGCCTTCTTGGCCGGCTACCTGGCGGCGGGAATGAGCAAGACCGGCAAGGTCGGCACCTTCGGCGGTATCGAGATTCCACCCGTTACCATCTTCATGGTGGGTTTCGAGAACGGTGTCAAGTACTACAACGAGCAGCATGGGACGAACGTCGAGGTGCTGGGGATGGATCTCTACGTCGGCAACTTCGAATCCACCGACGATGGCCGCCGCGCCGGTGAGGACCTGATCTCTGAAGGCGCGGACATCATCATGCCCGTAGCCGGCCCGGTGGGTCTGGGCACCGCTGCCGCGATCAAGGACAATCCCGGCACCATGCTCATCGGCGTGGACACCGACTGGTGCGTCAGCGCCGCCGAGTACTGCGACGTCACCTTGACCAGCGTGATGAAGAACATGCACGTCGCCGTCCGGGACGCGATCAAGATGGCGATCGAAGGAACCTTC
>Ga0180301_10003736_pt1 | contig 11853 bp, 13 predicted proteins | sample GuaBasSediGuay16_FD_121797 | JGI IMG/M metagenome (GOLD analysis project Ga0180301, IMG submission 121797) | Subseafloor sediment microbial communities from Guaymas Basin, Gulf of California, Mexico - Guay16, Core 4569-2, 12-15 cm | ecosystem: Environmental > Aquatic > Marine > Hydrothermal...
AGGACTTCCATTCTTTTCAAAAATAGGATAAACTATACCTGTCAGGTATTTTATGGACGTATCGCTATCATCATCCATTTCTAATGTAGTAAAAGAAATAAAGAATGTCCCGGGATTCAAGAAGAAGATAGAAAACGCTCTTCAAAAAAACATTACTGAACTTTTTGCAATTATCCTGGGAGGAGCCATTGGCTTAAGGGCCTCCGACATTCATATTGAGCCGCGAAAAGAAACAGTCCGGCTCCGTCTCAGAATTGATGGAATCCTGCAGGATGTAATCCTTATCAGTCCTAAAATCTATCACTCTCTTCTTTCCAGAATAAAATTTGTCTCGGGATTAAAATTAAATGTAAGTGACCGGCCCCAGGATGGAAGATTCTCAATTATTCAAGGAGAAAGGAAAATTGAAACCAGGGTCTCAAGCCTCCCCTCTGATTTTGGAGAATCAATAGTAATGCGATTGCTAGATCCGAGAAATCTGATTGAGATAGAACAACTTGGCTTAAGAAAGGACCTGTTGGCACTTTTCAAAAAACAAATAAAAAGACCAAACGGAATGATTTTGGTAACAGGTCCTACCGGCTCTGGTAAAACAACAACCCTCTATGCCTTTCTGAAGCGGATACAAAATCCAGAGATAAAGATAATCACCATAGAAGACCCCATTGAGTACAAACTAAAAGGAATCACCCAAACCCAGGTCAATCATAAAAAGGGATATGACTTCGCCTCGGGCCTAAGGGCGCTTATGAGACAGGACCCGGATGTGATATTGGTTGGAGAAATCAGAGACCTGGAGACCGCTGAAATTGCCTGCGAGGCCGCTCTCACTGGTCACCTTGTTTTATCTACCCTCCACACAAACGACGCTGCCGGCGCTATAGCCCGGTTGGTTGACATAGGGGTCCGACCCATTTCAATTGCCCCGGCAATCAATATGGCTATTGCCCAGCGTCTTGTAAGAAGGGTCTGTAAAAAATGCGTAAGGTATGTCAAGCCCTCTAAGGAGGAAAGAAAAAAAATAAAAGAAGGGCTGGCAAATGTAAGAAAAGATATTATTCCTCCAGAATTTTTTGCCACCGACTTCAAAATTCCAAAGATACAAGGTTGTCCTGACTGCAATTTCACTGGATACCGAGGAAGAACCGGCATTTATGAGGCATTCGTGGTGGATGACCAGATGAAGGAATTTATTTTAACAAACCCCTCAATAACAGCCACAAGAAATTTAGCCATAAAAAAAGGAATGGTCTTAATGCATCAGGATGGATTGATTAAGGTGCTGGAGGGTATAACCACAATTGAAGAGGTGGAAAGGGTAACTGGAGAATAAATATAAATATGAGGTTCTGGATCTTCGCCCTGCTTTTTAGTGCCCTTCCCTTCTTAATCAGAGCCGCCTCTCCTCTTGATATTGTTATCAATGAGATTGCCTGGATGGGCCAACCTGATTCTGCCAAAAATGAATGGATAGAACTGTACAATAACAGAGAAAAAGAGATAGATACCTCTGGTTGGAGCATTGAAAATGCCGGCATCAATAGAAAAACCTTGAAGATATCTAAGGGAAGGGTACCAGGCAATGGATTCTTCCTTATCTGCAGAAAGAAAATGCCAGATTGTGATTTTATCGCCAAGGACCTCTCCCTTGCCAATGACTACTTGAAAAATGGTCCACTGATCTTAAAAGACAAAGCGGGCAACATCATTGATAAAACACCAAAAGCAAAAAACAAAAAATGGCCCGCTGGCTCTGTTAAGACCGGACAGACAATGGCAAGAAAAAATCCAAAAGACAAAGGGGATCTAATCAGCAATTGGCTAACAAGCCAAAGAAGCGGAGGAACACCTAAGGCGAAGAATCTCTTCATTTCTCCAAAAATTAAAAATCAGGAAAGGCAGGAAAGGCAGGGCTTCAAAATTGAAAACCAAAATCATTCGCTGAAGAAAACCTCGCCTGATACAATGCTAATTGCCTTTTCCCTGGCTATCTTTTCAGGAACAGGGGCTGTTCTCCTTAAAAGAAAAATAAAAGGGACCTCCTAAAATTTGATTTTCCTTAAAAAAATGCTAAACTACTAATGTGTCCTATTTAACTATAATAATAATTTCCTTGCTGAGGCATCTTGTTGAGGTGGAGCATATCGCAGCCGAGCCCCAGAACAGGTTTGCGCTTCAGAAAAGGTATGGACGGCTCGGCGAGATATAGAAGCGCCTGGGAATAAATTTCTTCTTACCACTTACGGCGACTTCGTGCTCCCCGAGGCAAGATGCCTCAGCGAATTTGCTACCAGAGCGGTTAGCAATTAAACCAAACCTATGAATGTTTTCAGCGGTATTAGACCAAGTGGGGACCTACATATTGGCAATTATTTTGGGGCAATGAGGCAATGGATTGAACTCCAGAACAAATACAACTGCCTGTTTTGCATTGTAGACCTCCATGCGATAACCACCCCTTATGAACCCAAGGACCTTCAGAAAAACATTCTGGAAACAGCAATTGCGTACCTTGCTGCTGGTTTAGACCCGGAAAAATGTATTCTTTTTGTTCAATCAGATGTCAAGGAGCACTGTGAGTTGGCTTGGCTTTTAGGGACAATTACTCCTCTTGGCGACCTAAAAAGAATGACCCAGTTTAAGGAGAAGTCAAAAAGATATCCTCAATACATCAATGCCGGGCTTCTCAACTATCCTGTTTTGATGGCTGCCGATATCCTGCTCTATCAAACAACACTGGTGCCTGTAGGAAAAGACCAGGTCCAGCATATAGAACTAACAAGAGAAATCGCCAGGAGGTTCAACAAAACATTCGGAAACGCCTTCAAAGAGCCAAAAGCATTACTATCCCAGGGACAAAAAATTATGTCTTTAGACGAGCCCAGGAAAAAGATGTCAAAAACTGGGAGCCCGAAGGGATACATTGGGCTTTTTGAAGAACCATCAAAAATAAGAAAAAAAATAATGAGCGCTGTTACTGACAGCGGGAAAACAATAAAGTACGACACAAAGCGGAAACCAGGGATTTCTAACCTTCTGACTATCTATTCCCTTGTTTCGGGAAAAGATATCAAGGTTTTAGAAAGAGAACTAAAGGGGAAGGGATATAGAGAACTAAAGAAAAACCTTGCCTCTCTCTTAATAGATTTTTTATCTCCCTTTAGAAGAAAACACAAGGAGTTTCTCACCCGGCAGGTTTATGTAAGAGAAATCCTAAAAAGAGGAGCGCATCGCGCCCGGCTCCAGGCACAGTCTACAATCAAAAGAGTAAAAACAAAAATGGGACTAATGTAGGCTGCCTTTACATTTAGAAATTTTCCCTCTATAATATAATTAGATATTTGAATTTTGTTGATAAAATTCCTTCGGGGTCGGGTGACCTCTCCTTGGCACAAAACTGCGGGAAGAGGAATTCCCAATCGGTGGTATAGCCCACGACTCTCGCCAAAAGCGGGACTGAACTGGTGAAATTCCAGTGCCGACCGTATAGTCGGGATGAAAGAAGGAATATTAACTGCCCCCGAAGGGGGCTTTTTAATTTTATGTTTACTGGTATTATAAGCCATCTTGGGAAGCTAAAGAAGGTAAAACAATCAAGATATACCTTCTTTGCCCCTAAATCTCTTTTGAAAAAACTAAAAAAAGGAGGGAGTATAGCGGTCAATGGTGTTTGTCTGACAGTGGTCTCTTTGGGCAAAACAACCTTCTCGGTTGATGTAATGCCTGAAACAATAAAAAAGACCTCTCTCGGCGACCTGAAGCCCGGAGATTATGTCAATCTGGAAAGACCTGTCTCGGCCAGAGGTCTTTTTGAAGGACATATCGTATTGGGGCATATTGATCAAACAGGTACAATTGTTTCTATTAGAAAACAAGGAAACAGTTGGATCTTCAGGTTCAAGGCTCCACCTTCTGTTTTGAAATATCTGGTCAATAAGGGCTCAGTGGCAATCAATGGCATATCCTTGACAGTAATTAAAACAGAGAAAGATTCTTTTACCGTAGGAATTATTCCCCATACCTGGAAAAAGACAATGCTTCACTTTGCTAAACCAGGAGATAGGGTAAACATTGAGGTGGATATTCTTGCCAAGCATATCAAAAAATTTCTTAAAGGATAGTACATATTCGGCAGTAGCCGAACAAACCCTAAAACAAAGGGTCGGTTAAAAAAGAAGAACAACAAAAATGAAGAAAAACAAAAAAATCGCCATTATTGTCAGCCAGTATTGGAAGGAACTGACCCAAAAATTGCTTAATTCCTGCCTTAAAGAACTAAAAAAAGAGGGGATATCTCAAAAGCAGGTTGATGTCTTCAAGGTCCCCGGCTCTCTTGAAATTCCTCTTCTGGCAAAAAAATTGGCTAAAAAAAGAAAATACAAAGGACTTATAGCCCTAGGCGTGGTGCTCAAGGGGAAGACCCTTCATTTCGAACAGGTCTCTCAGGAGTGCATAAGGGGATGTATGAAGGTTTCCTACGATTACGAGGTGCCAGTTGCATTTGAGGTTATTTGCGCCTACAAAAAGAAAGATGTTTTAAAAAGAACAGCTCGGAGGGGCAAAGAAGCGGCCTTGGCGGTTTTGGAAATGATTAGATTGTTATGAATCCATTTTCTTCAATACCAGAAGCCGTAAAAGAATTTAAAAGAGGAAATGCCCTGATTGTCCTTGATAGTCCAAGGAGGGAAAATCAAGCAGACCTCATTTTTGCTGGAGAGAAAATTACTCCTAAAAAAATCAATTTTCTTCTTAAAAACTGCCGTGGACTTATCTGCGCTGCCATCTCAAAAGAAATAGCCACTAAATTAAAAGTCCCTCTAATGGTCAGTCCGGCAGAGAATAAAGAAAAAACCGGCGTCCAGTTCATGGTCTCTGTTGATGCCAAAAATGTAAACTCCTTTGGCATCTCCTCTTCTGACCGAGCAAAAACAATAAAAGTACTTGCCAGGCCAAACTCAACCCCTGAGGATCTAGTCAGACCAGGCCACGTCTTTCCTCTTTTGGCAAGAGAGAGGGGGGTGTTAGAAAGACAGGGCCACACCGAGGCAGCAGTGGATCTGGCTAAACTATCGGGGCTGTCGCCGGTTGGTGTCTTGTCTGAAATTTTAGACGAAAACGGCGAACCAGCCCGGCTGCCCGAGTTGATAAGGTTCTCTATTAGGTTCAAAATAAAAATCATCACCATTGAAGACCTTTTCAGATACCTAAAGAAACATCCCCTCCGGTCATAATAACCAGAACTGTCCGTGCCAAGGGGCTTGGCCAACTAATCAAATTGTTGGGCAGGGCATTATTTAAAATTGCCCAACCAAATCCTTTCGGCCAGACTTTAGAACATTCTGCCTTCTTGATTATTAAAGAAAGGCCTGCTATAATAGAGATATGCGTTTTTATGAACTTACATTCCTTATCTCTGCTGATGTCTCTGAGGAAGAAATAAAAAATATGAGAGAAAAAATTACTTCGCTGGTCCAGAAAGAAGGAGTTCTAATCAATGGCCCCTTCTTCCAGAAAAGGCCGCTCGCTTACCCTATAAAAAAGCGGGACTGGGCCATTTTTGGAACCCTTGACTTCCAAATGAAGCCCAATGCCCTGATTAAGTTTGAAAGGAGGTTAAAGTCAGACCCTCGCATTCTCCGCTATCTCTTGATAAGAGAGGAAGAATGGAAAAGGGCAACCAGGACACCGCAGCCCTCTGTTCTCAAGAAAAAAACCAAAATATATAAGAGGGAAAAGGTCGAATTGAAGGAAATAGATAAAAAATTGGAAGAGATATTAGGGAAATAATATGAATCTTAACAAGGCCTTCTTAATCGGCCGTTTAACTGCTGACCCTCAAACAAAAAACCTCCCCTCAGGCACCCAGGTCTGCAATTTTGGATTAGCCACCGACAGATACTTTACTGACAAGTCCGGTCAAAAGCAGAAACAAACCGATTTTCATAACATTGTTGCCTTTGGGAAATTGGCTGAGATCATCTCTCAATATCTAACAAAGGGAGGCCTTGTCTTTATTGAGGGTCGGATTAGAACAAGAAGTTGGGAGGATGCCTCTGGTCAAAAAAGATACCGGACAGAAATCATTGCTGAAAGAATCCAGCTGGGACCAAAAACGGCTGGGAGAGAAATCCCGCCAGAGCCAGTCCCGGAACCGGAGGTTAAAGAGGAAATCCCTATTGTAGAAGAAAATGAAGAGATTAATGTAAAGGATATACCCCTTTAATAGAATCGCAAAATCAAGGTTCAAGAATTAGAATTTACGATTTTAAATATTATGGCTTGCTACTTTTGCCAAAGAAATATAAAAGAAATCAACTTTAAGGACGTTGAACTCCTGAAGAGGTATATTTCCAGTTTAGCCAAGATAAAGGGAAGAAAAAAAACCGGCGTTTGCGCCAGTCATCAAAGGAAGTTATCTAAGGCAATAAAAAGAGCCAGATATCTTGGTCTTCTTCCCTATGTTACAAAGTGAGGCCTAGCCTTGAACTCCCTTTTTTTGAAGTATCTCCTTTTTAATTTGTTCGGCGATTTCCGGATTTTCCTTTAAAAATCGCTTGCTTGCTTCCATCCCCTGGCCTAGTTTCTTGTTCCCGTATTGAAGCCAACTGCCGGATTTTTTTATCACTCCAAATCCTACTCCTGTATTGATTAGGTCAGCCATCTTGGATATTCCTTCGTTATAGTATATGTCAAACTCGGTGGTCTTAAATGGTGGAGCCACCTTATTCTTGACTATCTTCGCCTTAATTCTGCTCCCAATGATTTCATCGCCGTGTTTTATTTGGGCAATTCTTCTTAGGTTAATTCTCACCGAGGCATAAAACTTAAGAGCCAGTCCTCCTGGGGTTGTTTCAGGACTACCAAACCGCACCCCAACCTTCATCCTTGTCTGGTTGATAAAGATGACAATGGTCTTGGTCTTTGAAATAATGCCAGAAAGTTTCCTTAGGGCTTGACTCATCAAGCGTGCCTGAAGACCAACCTGAAAATCACCCATGTCTCCAGTAATCTCTGCCTGGGGAACCAAGGCAGCAACAGAATCAACAACAATTACGTCTACCTTTCCGGATTTGGTCAATGTTTCAACAATCTGAAGCGCCTGTTCCCCGGAACTGGGCTGGGAAATAAGAAGGTCGTCAACATTAACTCCAATCCTTCTCGCATAATCAGGATCCAGGGCATGCTCAGCATCAACAAATGCCCCCACCCCTTTTTGTTTCTGTGCCTCAGCCAAGATATGAAGAGCTAGGGTGGTCTTCCCAGAGCTTTCTGGCCCGTATATCTCAACCACCCTGCCCCGCGGCACCCCTCCTACTCCCAGAGCCATATCCAAAGAAATAGAGCCGGTTGGTACCGCATCAACCTCAACAGGCCTTACCTCCTTCAGTTTCATTATCGTCCCTTGCCCAAACCGGCGATTGATTTCCTCAATCGTTTCCTCTAAGCCCTCTTTTCTCTCCTCTTTTTTCATCTTGGTCCTTTCATTTTATCCCTTTGGCTTCTTCCTGTCAAACACAATATCCTGTTAAAACAACACTCCCTGCTCGCCTGAAAAATTTTTTCTCTCTTCTTCTGAAAAAACCCTTATCCTCCCGTACACACCGTCATAGCCCGGCTCTCTTATTACCTGTCCCTCTCTTGCCCTTATTATCCCCTCGGCAAGTTCTGGCAAGGTAATTCTTTCCAGGTCCTCCCTCTTTGCTTTTAATAAAACATTGAATTCTGAACCAAATCTTTTAATTAATTTTTTGTATTCCTTTTCTACCTGAATTGTCTCAGGTCCCACCCCAAACACCTCAGAAATAATCTCAGCCAAAGGAATCAAGCTCTTAAAGGGAATAGCCCCTTTGGGATGAAAACCAACAGGTCTGTCAGCCAATTGCTCAACCCGATTTAAAACCCCAATCGTTAAAGGTCTACCGCAGCGGGGGCAGATCCCATTATATTTTTTGGTCTCATGGGGAGAAAGGGAGATATGGCAAAGCCGGTGACCGTCGTAATGATACTTCCCTTCCTCTGGATAGAATTCAATGGTGTATAAAAATTTTTTGGGGTCCTTTCTTTTTACTGCTTCTATAATTGAAAAATAATTTAACTCTGTGTCAAAGACATTTGCCTCCCGTCCAATTTTTTGGGGGCTATGGGCATCAGAATTTGAAATCAAACTAATCCTTCGGCCATCTGGAATTCGCCAAAGCATTGCCGGGTCAGCGCTTAGTCCTGTCTCTCCGGCATAGATGTACCTTGAATGCTCCTCAAAACACTCCTCTAAAGAATCAAATCCAGAACGAGAGCCAAAAAGAGAAAACCAAGGGGTCATCAGGTGGGCTCCAAGGACCAAACAATTTTCAGAGGTATTCAAAACAATCTTCGCCAGTTCCTTAGCGTCCAGTCCTAAAATAGGCCTGCCATCTGCTTTCAAATTGCCAATCAGAGACAATCGGGCATTGATTTTTTCAACAATCTCAAGAGAAGGAGAAAATATCAAAATATGGATTTTTCTTACCCTTCCTCCCTTGGAATAAATACAACTGACCTCAGTAGTTAAAATAAAGCGTATCTGCTCAGGACCCGAGAACTGATGCCTTAATCTATATAGCCCTGGCTCTGCCGGCTCTAATTTCTCTTTTAGGTTCTTAAACCACTCAGGATGGGTATAATCTCCAGTCGCTATAACCTTTATTCCTTTAATCTCAGCCCACTTGGCTATATTCTCTAAATCCATCTGTGGGCTTGTTGCCCGAGAGTATCTGCTGTGAATATGGAAATCAGCAATAAAGTGCATTTTAACCAACGCCTACAACGTCATCCTTTTATTTTTCCTTCCCTGTCTATCTGCCTCTTTAATATCCGGGTATCAGAAATTGGCTTTCCGTCTTCGGCTAAAACAAACCTTATTTTTACAATCTTGATTGGCTTCTTTTTTAACTGCCTTCTCTTTTGGTTAATCAAAAGAGCCGTCTTTTCGGTCTCTGGCGAAACCACGATATAATCAAAATCCTCTTCAATAGTGGAACCAACTCTGTCTTCAATCTTGACAATCTCTGCCTCTTTATTAAATTCCTTTTTTACAAATGCCTCCAGCGCCTTCTTTCTTGCCTCAAATTTTTTTACCTTTCTTTTTTTTAGGGATTTAGCCATTTTGTCTGAGGTCAGCCCAATAAAAACATCGCCTAAATCAAAAGCCTTTTTTAGCAATCTTCTATGCCCTCGATGAATAACCTCAAATGTTCCCCCAACAACAACCCGGGGGTTTGCCAAAATTGTTCCCCTAAAGGACTCCCTCCTTAGCAGCCTCTTTAGGTTATCCAGATTGCTGCTGACAGTAATGACCCTTAGTCCCTGTCTTTTTGCCAGCCGCGCAGCAACCGGATCCACTGGGGTGTGGAGCCCCGGGGACCACCTGCTTGGAATTAGTTTCAAGTAATCATCCCAAAAGAGCTTCTTTATTGGCCTGGCTTTTGGGTCCTTCTTAATATCTGCCGTGTAAACATAGCCTGCCTCACTCAAATTAATAACCTCCCTTATTCCAAAATCAAGAGCAATCTGACAGGCAACATAATCAGTAGACCATCCCGGTCTCCAACCAGAAGCAATTATTATTGAATGGGAATCAAAACTGAGCACCTTGCCCCTTTCATCTAAAATAACTGGCTCGGCATAATCTTTAAAAATTGTTCTTAAAAAATGGGCATTGAGACGGGTTGCGTGAATCCCCAGCCAGTCCTTATCTTCATCTTTTACCCAGGTGATTCTCTTGGCCGCCTCCTGATAGCGACGGGTAATCCCTCCCCCTCCAGGAACAATAATAAACTTCTTTCCTCTCTTTATCTCCCTTTTTATAAAAAGAGAAAATCTTTTTAGAAAAGAAACATTGATGCTGTCATCCGGAAAGGCAATGGAGCCGCCTAACGCAATAACAAAAATTTTACTCTTAAATACCATTTGTAGTTGTCAGATAATTTGGTAATATTTATAATGCCTAGGCTGTCACTGAGCGCCTTGTTCTCAGATTATCTGTTATAATAACATTTTTGAAAAGATATTCCAATGAAAAAAACAGAGGTCAAAAAGGTAATCAGGGGAAAGGGAAGAGGAAGGCGCCTGGGGTTTCCGACCCTTAACTTTCCCTTAGAAAAAGATGAAAAAATAAAAAGGGGGGTCTGGGTAATAATTCTGGAGACAAAAAGCGGATCTTTTCCAGGGATTGCCAATGTCGGAAGGCCAGAAACATTCCTAGAGAACAGAGAAACAATTGAGGCCCATCTCCTTTCCCACCCCAAAGAAACAATAAAAGAGGCAAAGATTGTTTTCTTTAAATATCTAAGGAAGACAAAAAAATTTAATGACACTAAAGGCCTAAAAAACCAAATAAAAAAAGATATTGAACAAACAATCTCTTTTTTCAGGAAAGAGCGCAAAAGGGCCCACACATTGAACATTCCTTCCTCTTTTTAAGTTGAGGGTTTTTTTGAAATTCTTTTTTCACCAACTCCCAAAACCTCTTTTGGTCAAGAACATATTTGCCCATTTCCTCCCAATCTACCCTTGCCCTTGCTCTAGCCATCTTCTTGTCCCTTAATATGGCTTTTTTATTTCCTCTGGCAATATCAGCAATATGGGCGGCGAGTTTGGTTACGACAACCCCCTCTCTGACATCCTCGACCTCAGGCAAGCCAATATGTTCTTTTGGGGTTACATAACAAAGGAAATCAGCGCCGAGGGCGCCAGCAAGGGCGCCACCGATGGCACAGCCAATATGGTCATAGCCAGCACCAATATCAGTAGGTAGAGGTCCTAAAACATAAAATGGGGCTGAATGACAATATCTCTTTTCTAATTTAACATTTTCCTCAATCTCACTGAGGGGAATATGTCCTGGTCCTTCTATCATTACCTGAACGCCTGCTCTTCTGGCTCTTTTAGCCAGTTCACCCAATGTTTTCAGTTCCTCAATCTGCGCCTTATCTGTAGCGTCTGCCAGACACCCTGGCCTTAGTCCATCTCCCAAACTCAGGGTAACATCATATTCGGCGGCTATTTCAAGAATTCTGTCAAAATACTGATAAAGAAAGTTTTCTTTGCCATGATAGGTCATCCATTTTAACAAAAGAGACCCTCCCCGGCTGACAGATTTTATCACCCTCTTTTTAAGCAGGGGAATGGTCCTTTTTGTTACCCCCGCATGAACAGTGGCAAAATCAACCCCGTCCCGTGCCTGCTTCTCGAAAGCCTGAAGGTAACGGTCAAGGGTAAGAAATGGCAGTCCTTTTGATTCCACCACTGCCTGATAAATAGGCACGGTCCCAAAGGGACAAGGGCATTTTTTAATAAGGGTTCTTCTGATTTTGTCAATGTCTCCTCCCGTGCTCAAATCCATTATAGTATCAGTTCCTCCTTCAAGGGCCATCTTTAATTTCTCTACCTCCTTCTTTCTATCATCCCTTACTGGCGATGTTCCTATATTGACATTAACCTTTACCCTCAATCCCTTGCCTATACCAATGGGCTTTAAGCCCCTATGCCTTCTATTTGCCGGGATAACCACCAGCCCCCTTTTTATCTTTTCTCTTAAATCCTCCGGGTCAATACCTTCCTCCCTGGCAACCTTTCTCATTTCTTTTGTAATTTCCCCTTTTTTTGCTTCTTGAAGTTGAGTCATAATTTCTATGGATTGGCTGGCTTAAGTGCCAAATTAAAATCAATAATTTAAAATCCCAAATCTCAAAGCTTAGATAAATCCGAATCTCGAATATCGAAATCCGAAACAAATTCGAATGTTCAAATGCTCAAAATTAAATGCAAAATGCAAATCTCAAAAATCAAAATGAAAGATTAAAATGCAAAAAGAAT
>Ga0180301_10003737_pt1 | contig 11851 bp, 12 predicted proteins | sample GuaBasSediGuay16_FD_121797 | JGI IMG/M metagenome (GOLD analysis project Ga0180301, IMG submission 121797) | Subseafloor sediment microbial communities from Guaymas Basin, Gulf of California, Mexico - Guay16, Core 4569-2, 12-15 cm | ecosystem: Environmental > Aquatic > Marine > Hydrothermal...
CAGGATGCATTTGTGGAAAAGGGATTTGCTACTATCGAAAAAAGTCTTGGAAGGATGGCCAAAAAGGGCAAGCTTACAGAACAGGAGGTAAAGGAAATATTGGGAAGAATTGAGGGGTCCACTTCCCTCCAGGACATGGCTAAGGCCGATTTTGTGGTCGAGGCCATTGTGGAAAATGAGGAGGTGAAACTAAACGTTTTCAAGCAGTTGGATGATTACTGCAAAGAAGGGGTTATCCTCAGTTCCAATACCTCGTCCATATCCATTACAAAGATAGCTTCGGCCACTAAACGGCCGGAAAATGTCATTGGCATGCATTTCATGAATCCTGTACCTGTCATGAAACTTGTTGAAATCATAAAAGGCCTGGCCACGAGTGAGGAAACATACCAGGTTACACGCACTTTGGCCGAGAAAATGGGAAAGGTTCCGGTTCCTGCAAATGATTTCCCGGGTTTTATTAGTAATCGCATTCTCATGCCCATGATCAATGAGGCAGTCTATGCCCTTTTCGAGGGGGTTGGGAGCGCAGAAGATATTGATAAGGTCATGAAACTGGGTATGAACCATCCCATGGGCCCCCTTGCACTGGCAGACCTGATCGGGCTGGACACATGCCTGGCCATCATGGAGGTTCTACACAAGGGATTAGGAGATGACAAATATCGTCCATGCCCTCTTTTGCGAAAGTATGTTGATGCTGGATGGCTGGGGCAGAAGTCGGGCAGGGGATTTTATACATACGAATAGACTCATAATGTTTGCAAAGGGGTGAGGTTTTTTGTATGCTAAAAGATGGTGTGAAGAGTAGGGGCCCTTTCAAAGGATGGGACCTGTGTTTGCAAAATAGTCGGTGTAATGGAATCAGGAGTATGGGTTATTTTACTCCGGCCTTAATGGATATATAGGAGAATCCGATATGGCAAAGATCCTCATCGTGGACGACGAAGAGCATATCCGTTATCTTTATTCTGAAGAGCTCAGTGAGGCAGGCTATGAGGTCATTACTGCAGACAGTGGTTATAAGCTCCTTGAGAGAATTGAGGAAGAAAAGCCGGATTTGGTGGTTCTGGACATCAAGATGGTTGACTACAATGGCCTGGATTTACTCCAGGACATAAGAAACAAATTCTATAACCTCCCGGTTGTGTTATGTACTGCCTACGATACCTTCAAGGAAGACATGAAATCCATTGCCGCTGACTTCTATGTGATCAAGTCCTTTGATTTGACTGAGCTCAAGAGCAAGATTGCCATGGCCCTCGAAGCAAGTACAGAGCCAGATTCCGAAATAGGGGACTAGCGGAAATCACCACCTATTTATGATATTTTTCACCTCGTAATATGGTGAAGGCCCTGTAGATTTGCTCAAGAAGCAACACCCTGCACCATTCGTGTGTGAAGGTCATGGAGGAGATGGAAATCTTTTCGTGAGCGGTCTCTAGTAGTTCCTTTGCTATTCCTAAAGGCCCGCCTATCAAAAATAAGACGCTACGCCCGTGTTGGATCAATTGCCCCAGATGTTGAGCGAACTGCTCTGAAGTGTAAATGGTTCCCCCTTTGTCCATGGCGATCACATAGTCATCTGGCTTAATTTTCTTGTATATAGCCTTTGCCTCTTCGTCCAACACATGCTGGGGCGGAACCCCCTTCTTAATAGGGGTAGGTTTAATCTCAATCCATTGGATACTGGCATACCTGGAAAGCCTTTCCAGGTACAAATCTTGCCCTTCTTTTAAAAAGGGCAGACGTGTTCTGTCCACCACGATTATTTTTATCTTATGAGCGGCACCCATTATTTTTGCTCTAATCCAAGTATTCTGGCGATCTCCTTGGCCGTTTCCTTGACAAATTTATCTATTTCCTCCCCATGAAGTAGTTTGTCTGGCGCAGGAAATGTGTCTAGCCCCTCTGGTTTCACCTCAATGGGGGCGTTTTGAAGCTCGGGTCTGGGTGTAATATGGAATTGTGGATCAAATGCATCATTAAAGTACATGTCTTGAAATACGGCAAACTTTAGCATGTGGGCCGTTGAGTCCAGAACCCCGATCTCTGCACTCCCCACATACCCCATATCAATGGCCCTGCGAAAACCTGCCAAAGATTCTCCACCTTGGGTGCACACGATATGGCCATTGCGGTTGGCAATGAGCATGGAATCCATAATTTCCTGCTCTGTGACCTGGACCACAAACACCTGTTTTTGACCTGCCTCCCTATTATATTCCTCCACAAGCCGGATAACCCTGGGCATGGACACAGGGTTGCCGATCATGGCTGCCTGGGCCACGCTGGGCTTGACTGCTACTGGTTTGAATGAGCGGCGCTCAGGTGCCTGCTCTAGGTAGTACCTATAAACGGGATCTGCATGCTCGGATTGGACGCCTATGATTTTGGGTAATTTGTCTATGATGCCAGCCCTGAAAAACTTGAGGAAGCCACTTATTACAGCCGTGATATTGCCCGCATTTCCAATGGGGACCACCACCGCTTTATCGCCCACCTCATAATCAAAGTCCTGGGCAATTTCAAAAGAAAAGGACTCTTGCCCCAGGATTCTCCAGCTATTCTTGGAATTGAGCAGGGCCACATTGTACTGCTCGGCCAGGTGCTCCACTACCTTCATGCAGTCATCGAACACGCCCGCGATCTCCAGGACCTTGGCGCCACTGCCAAGCGGTTGAGACAGTTGTTGGGTAGTAACCTTCCCTTTGGGAAGAAGCACTACCGACTTCACGATATCCTTAAGGTAAGCGGCGTAAAGGGCGGCGGATGCGGATGTATCGCCTGTGGAGGCACAGATGGCGATGAGGTCAGAGATGTTCTTTTCTTTGGCTAGGTAGTGGATATAGCTCAGGGCGCATGCCATTCCCCGGTCCTTAAAGGAGGCGCTGGGATTAAGACCATCATTTTTGAAAAAGAACTCTACTCCTGTTTCTTTGATAAGGCCTTGATTGGCCTTAACAAGGGGTGTGTGTCCTTCGCCTAGATAGATAATCAGGTCAAGGGGTATTACAGGTGCAATGAATTCGTAATACCTGAAGATGCCCTTCAACGGCGGATCATTGAGCATCCTTCGATAGTCAAAGATGCGCTGCCATGTTTTTCCGTCAATGGCCTCCAGATGGGAGGTATTTTTACCAACAAGTAATAAGACGTTTCCGCAGTTTGGGCAGGTGTATAGGAGCTGAGATATGTCAAACTCCCCGTCGCACCCTAAGCATACATAGGCCATATGGCCCTGAGGTTTTGGGTACAAGTAAGGTTGAATCTCTTTTGGAAAGTCTTCGTATTTCATCAGATCTCCTTGTGTCTTGTTTGTCCTTGTTCTTTTTTATTTATTGCGGACCAGGCACTCAGTCCCCTGGTGTCATCTCGGCCCTTCACATTACATAGATAATAACTTTGAGCATCGGAAGTCAATGGAGATATGAGGCATTAACCTGCAAGCAAACAAGGTCTTCAGATTCTAGGGTGTCAATAGTAGGAGGTTGGGGACTAGTGCAAGGGGGAGTAATGTCGCATTATGGCGAGGGTAGCTTGATTGCGTAAAGTCCTCATATAATCCAAGAGAAGATCATCTATTACCTTTCCCGGTTTTTCCCTATCCGCATAAAACATTCCAACGGTTTTTCCATCGATCACCACGGGAAAGATAACAAATGCCCTGGCAAAAACAGTCCTCCGGTACCACTGTGGGATCCGTTTGGCAACCCGGGGACTATGCGTGTCATCTATTCTGATGTCTTTTCCTATTTCCACGGCGAGATTGAATATATCTCTCCCTTTGGTGATGGGAAATCGAAATCCCTTCATCAGTTCCCCAATGTCCGGGCCAAAGCCAAACCGGGCAACCATCTTGGTGTGGGCCTTGTTGGCAAGGCAGAGAAGGACCCTATGGAAACAGAATCCCCTGTACATCGTCTCAAGGATTGCGGTGAGTACGTCTCTTAGCCCCTGGCCTCCTAGAAGAAGGGCACTCACTTCCTCTATACCGGCAATCAAAAGGCTGTCGGGCTGCTCCGGTCCGCTTTCAGGCGTGAAAAAGAACCTGTTTTCGATCTCCAGGCCCTCCTTTTTGCGTTCTTCCTTACCTGAAGGCACGATTTCAATTGTGTCGCCTTCAGGGATCGGTAAAGATTTTTTCGAATAGGAATACAGCCGGCCGATCAGGGGACTATCAGACGTAGAGACTTCAAGTATTTCAGAATATTGGTTGATTTTTTCAATAGCAGAGTTCAATGCAGTATCCAGTTGTTCCTTTGCAAGCGGAAGACATGCCCCATATCTCCCCATGAGCTCGGTCAATTCTTCTTGCACATCTAGTGTTTCCTGGGCCTTAAAGAGGTGGCAGATCTCATTGGAAAGGCATGATAGCTTTAAAAGGGCGTCTTCTTCTGATTTTGCAGGGCCGACTTTCCCTTTTGGGAGGTCTCCCATGGAGTGAAGGATCTTTTCCGGGAACTTCCAGCTCTTGGCTATTCCTCTGCCGAGGGCCGTGTATGACAAGCCCAAGACCGCTCGAGAGGCAAGCCGTTCATCAATTTCCTTTTTGGATTTCAAGGATTCTATACGCTCATATTCTTCCGGCAGGTAAAAGATGACAAGAATCTTGCCAAGATTATGTAGCATGGAGCAAATGAAGGCCTCTTCCACCTCTGCAAACCCTGTGAGTGCACTGATCTCTCTAGCGATCAGCCCCCCCATTAGTGCATTGATAGCCTCTTCCTTTAATGCTTTGCTGGATGACTTGTCTTGAAGATGTTCAAACAACAAGATTGAAGACGCTGCCATGCGAACCTGCTCGAACCCTAGGATGACAACTGCACGGCTTACAGTGGTGACCTTGCCTGCTGTTTGACCGTAATAGGCGGAGTTAACGAGGCGGAGAAGCTTATTTGTCAAAGAGTAGTCTTTTAGGATCGTATTGGCCAATTCTGATGCGGATGCATAATTTGCACTTGAAGGAGAGGTCTTTTCATTAATCTCCATAATGATTTTGGAGAAGGCCGGTAGATCTGCTGTGTGCTGGATTCGGCGCACCAGGAAGTCAAGGGTTGAGCGCCCTGGATCAGATCTCTTTTTCTGTCCCCCAGTATCCGTTGCTGGCCTCATACCTTATCTGCCCCCTTACTTTTGTGATCGACCTTGAACTATTACAACTTTACGACTATTCCCCTCATCGATAAACTGTGTCATAAGGTCATTCCGAGGCGTAAGCCGAGGAATCCTGAACCAGCAAGTACTGGATAACAAAAGATTTTTCGCTTCGCCTGCCTGCAGCAGGCAGGCTCGAAATGACACATAAGCCAAAATCAGAGCTTTCACACAGCCCCAAGGAAGGGGGTATGTGGGCTGCAAAATGTATATGAGTTGATATTCTCTTTGTTTTTTGAGATACAATGAAAATACAAGGCTGACTCCATTTCTTTTGAAAAGGGTGGATGTTAAGGAAAAGACCAACCTAAGGAGTGTTGAGTATATGAATGGACAGACGCTCACGTTTGAGCAAGGCCCTATCCGGCCACCCAATGAGGCAAGGAGCCTACTACTTCGGTTTACAAGAAACTGCCCTTGGAACCAATGCCTTTTTTGTCCTGTATATAAAAAGCGAAAATTCTCGCTTCGAACCGTAGAAGAGATCAAGAGGGATATCCAGGCTGCCAGGGATATGGCCAATGATATCAAGGCATTATCCTGGAAACTGGGGTGTCGGGGCGAGGTCGACGATCAAGTTATCAGCTATATTTTCGGGCATGCAGATTATAGCGAGTCGTACAGAAGTGTGGCCATGTGGATGTATTATGGCACGGGTTCGTGTTTTTTGCAGGATGCTGATAATCTGGTTATGAAAACAGCGGACCTGGTGGAAGTCCTGAGCTTCCTTCGGGAGAAGTTTCCAGAGATCACCCGGGTGACCACCTATTCCCGATCCCGTACTGTGGTTCGCAAGTCAGTTGAATCCCTGAGAAAAATCAGAGAAGCGGGCCTGGATAGGGTCCATATCGGGCTGGAGAGCGGCTATGACCCTATTCTCAAGTTCATGAAGAAGGGGGTGAGTGCCGCCCAACATATCGAGGCCGGCCGGAAGGTCATAGAGGCGGGAATGGAACTTTCCGAATATGTGATGCCAGGGCTGGGTGGTCAGGACATGTGGCGGGAACATGCCATTGAGACGGCCAAGGTACTCAATCAGATCAATCCTCATTTTATTCGGCTTAGAAGCCTGAGAGTACCTGATCGGGTACCCCTGTATCAGAAATTGAAAGACGGAAGCTTCACCATGCAAACTGATGATATGTTGGCTGAAGAGATCAAGCTATTTATTGAGAACCTGGACGGAATAACAAGCACGGTTACTAGTGATCACATCATGAACTTACTTGAGGAGGTAACCGGAAAACTGCCCGAAGACAAGGAAAAGATGCTGGATGTGATTCGTAAGTATCAGGAACTCCCCGAAGAAGAACGTCTCATTTACCGTGTGGGAAGAAGGGGAGGGGCATATCGCTCCACCGATGACCTGATGCGTGATCCCATCACTTATCAAAAAATCAAGAATCTCATTCAGGACATCCAGGCCAAGAAAGGCCCAGCGGGCGTAGAGGCCCTTATCACTGAAATGGTGGATCGGTATGTATGATTAAAGGGGCCTTTGATGGGGGCAAGGGAGATATGGATACGGACTCAACCAGGATGAGGTACTATCCTGTTTTTGTAGACATGCGGGGAAAGAGGGTGCTCGTGGTGGGGGGAGGGGAAGTGGCGGAGCGAAAGGTAAAGGGTCTTTTGGAATGTGGGTCGGAAATCCATATAATTTCCAAGAAATTGTCTGACAAACTTAAATTATTGATCGAAAATGGTTCCATTCGATTTGCCGGTTCCCATTTCCATGAGGAGGCATTGGAAGGAATCACGCTGGTTATTGCTGCTACGGACGATCCAGAGGTAAACCGTGCTATCAGCATAAAGGCGAGGCAGAGGAACATCCTCGTGAACGCGGTTGATCAGCCGGAGGATTGTAGCTTCATAGTGCCCTCGGTAGTCAAAAGGGGAGATCTTGTGATAGCCATTTCCACTTCTGGAAAGAGTCCTGCTTTGGCCAAAAGAATCCGGCAGGAATTAGAGGAACGATTTGACCAGTCTTATGCCATTTTCCTGGAAATTATGGGAAAGGTGCGCAAGGCCGTCCTTTCTGCTGGATTGCCCCAAAACACCAACAGCAAGATATTCCATGCCCTTGTGGACTCGGATATGCTGGAGGCCATTGCCAGTAGGGAGTGGAATAGGGTTATAAAGAGGTTAACTGAGATATTACCCCAGGATATTGATCTGGATCTGGACATGAGCGAGTTTATCTCTGAGTGAGGAATGCCATGGCCTTTTTCTTTTTTTATGCTGCCTTGCTTCTTTACCTCATCGCCACAGGCGGATTCATTGTCTATGTTGTAAACCAACAAAAATGGGTGTTCAGAACCTCGTATTGGTTTCTGTTGGCAGGGTTCGTTTGCCATACCGTGTTTATAGGGAGCAGGGCCTATGCCCTAGGCACTATTCCTGTCTTGAACTTAAAGTCATCGCTGTCCTTTTTTTCCTGGTCTATTGTTTTGATATATTTGGTTTTTCACAAAAAATTTGGGCTTATGATTCTCGGCTCCTTTGCCGCACCGCTGGCTGCCTTTTTGATGATTATTTCCTCGGCCATGCCGTGGCTTACCACCCCCGTAAAGCCCGTGTTTAAGAGTACATGGCTTATCATGCATATCATATCTATTTTTCTGGGAAACGGTCTGCTTGCTATTACATTTCTTGCAGCAGTCATGTATCTTATCCAGGAAAGAGAGATAAAGAACAAACATCTGGGGCTGATCTACAGGAGACTCCCCTCCCTGGCCACACTGGATTCAGTGAGCTACTATTCCTTGGTATATGGTTTCCCCTTCATGACTATTGGCATGATAACAGGGTCAATTTACGCCCAATTGGCCTTGGGATCATACTGGCAGTGGGATCCAAAGGAGGTATGGTCTTTAATTACTTGGCTTTTCTATGCAGCCCTGTTGCACGAGCGCCTTGCAGTGGGATGGCGGGGTAGAAAGGCCGCGATTATGTCCATTATTTGTTTTGGAATGTTACTTTTCACGTTTTTTGGGGTAAGCATTTGGATGGGGGGGTATCACAGCTTCAGCAGTTTGGGAGCTCGTTAGGGAATATGAGTACTATTTTGAATATAGGCATGAATCACCAGACAGCCCCTGTAGAGCTGAGGGAGTGCCTTGCCGGTGACCCCATGAACAGCAAAAAGGCACTCAACCGTATGAGGAGCTCCAATAGTATAAAGGAGGCGTTCTTTTTATCCACGTGTAACCGGGTGGAGGCCCTTGTGGTCACGGATGACAAAGATAGGGCATTGGATACGGTCATTTCACTTATGGCAGGTCTGGGGAATTTGCCACGGGAGATATTTTCTGACCACCTATACAGTTACGAAGACATGGAGGCGGTGCGCCACGTGTTTCGAGTGGCCTCAAGCCTGGATTCCATGGTGGTTGGCGAACCCCAAATATTAGGGCAGATAAAGTCCGCCTATGTAGAAGCCACAAGGGAGAAGACCTCAGGGGTCATTATAAACCGACTTATGCACCGGGCCTTTCACGTGGCCAAGAGGGTGCGAACCGAAACAGGGATCAGTGAGGCCGCAGTTTCCATAAGCTATGCCGCTGTTGAGCTAGCCAAGAAGATCTTTCACGAGTTGCGAGGGAAAAAGGTCCTTCTCATCGGGGCAGGTGAAATGGCCGAACTTGCAGGCAGGCATTTCATGAATAACGGCGTTACCACCATGACCGTGGCTAACCGTACATTTGAAAGGGCAGTGGAGGTCTCCCAACAGTTTGACGGCACGCCCGTATCATTGGAGGAGATTCCCCTCCAGCTCTTGGAAGTAGACATTGTCTTGAGCTCTACTGCTTCTCCAGAAGTGGTGATCACAAGGGACATGGTCAAGGGGTGTCTGAGAAAGAGGCGAAATCGCCCCCTATTTTTCATTGATATTGCAGTCCCCCGGGATATTGATCCAAAGGTCAATGACCTGGAGAATGTTTACCTCTATGACATCGACGATTTGAGGGGAATCACAGAGTCAAATCTGGCACAGCGTCAGTTGGAGGCAGCCAAGGCAGAGAGAATCGTCGAAGAAGAGGTGGTAAAGTTCGAAAAGTGGCTCAAGACACTGGCGGTTGTCCCAACCCTTGTGGCCTTACGGGAAAAGGCAGAAGCCATTGTGCAGAGCGAACTGAGCAGGAGCAATGCCTTGATCTCCTCGTTGAACCCCACACAAAGGGAGGCGGTCTTGAGGCTGAGCAGGTCCATCGTGGAAAAGATCCTGAATGATCCGATTCTATTCCTAAAGGGAAAGGCAGGGAGATCAACACTTCCCACCTATTTGGATATTACCAGAAAACTTTTCAGGTTGGATGATAATGGGCAAAAGGAGTAAGGGATGCTGATTCAAAAGGCAGTTGAACAGATGAAAACACACCCGGATTATAAAAAAATGGGCATGATTGCCACCCACCTTGGCATTGTACGGGAAAACTCCCTTGATGGCAGGGCCGTGAAAGGAATGAAGGTGGATTTTGACCCGGAAAAGATTAATCTTATCATTAGTGAAACCAAGATATTAGACGGAATTATTGATGTAATTATTGAATATAACTCGGGCACATTGTCCGTGGGCGAGGAAGTCATGGCAGTGGCAGTGGGAGGAGATACAAGGGAGCATGTTTTTCCTGCGCTCATAGAGGCGGTGGATCGCGTAAAAAAGGAAGCGAGCAAGAAAAAGGAAATCTTTGCAGAATAGTTCGCCGCCACAAACCTTAGGCAAGTGAAACAAGGCCTTTTGTTCAGGAGAGTATAATATGGGAATGGTTGATGTGTCGGAAAAACCCGTGGTATTACGTGAAGCTGAGGCCGCTGGAAAAATACACCTTTCAGGGCCTACTATGGCAGCTATAAAGGCTGGTCGCATAAAGAAAGGGGATCCCTTTTTGGTGGCCGAGGTGGCCGGAATGAATGCGGCGAAATTGACTCATATCTTGATCCCCCATTGTCACCAGATCCCGTTGGATACCGTTCAAATCAGCTTTGAAATTGTTGATAAAGCTGTGGAGGCAAGGTGTTTTGTAAAAGCTCAGGCCAGAACAGGAGTAGAGATGGAAGCACTGGTGGGAGTGACATGTGCGCTGAATACCATTTGGGATATGGTCAAATATTTAGAGAAAAACAAGAACGGCCAGTACCCACACACAAGGATTTCCGATATCCGAGTAATTAGAAAAATAAAGGCCCATATTGACAAATCGAGCCGTGCCAGATAAGTTCAATTCACAGCCGAGGGGCATTTATATCCCTCCTTATTGGGGAGAGAAGTGGTTTTGTAATGAGAATGGTCGCCCCGTTTCTCCTAGGGGAGGGATGGGGCTTTAATTTGATAGTTTTTTGTGCCTCGGTATATGGCTACCTTTGATTCCCTCTTCCGGCCTGGGTAGAGGGGCTTGCCTGCTATGATTAGTAGGCGGGTAGAGGGTGAGGGGGTGATTGGGTGAACAAAGTACTATCTACCAAAACAACATCTATATGGGTAGTGGCCTTGTTGTGTTGTATCTTGTTTGTGATTTTGCCCTTGGGCTTTGCAAAAGGAGGGAGAGCCATGGACATCAAAATAACAAGCACGGCCTTTGAACACGGTGGTCGGATTCCAGCTATGTACACCTGCGACGGCGAGGACATATCGCCGCCACTTCGCTGGGAAGGTATACCCAGGGATGCCAAAAGTATTGCCTTGATCTGCGACGACCCAGACGCTCCCATGGGCACATGGGTCCATTGGGTCATCTTTAACATTCCACCCCAGACCCAGGAGCTTCCTGAAAAAGTTCCTTCCGAACCCACCCTTGATAATGGTGCCATACATGGGATCAATGACTTCAGAAACTATGGCTATGGAGGGCCTTGCCCACCGGGAGGGACTCACAGGTATTTTTTCAAGGTCTATGCCCTTGATACGACATTGAACCTGAAGCCTGGGGCCAGTAAGGCACAGGTGCTTGATGCAATGGAAGGACATGTTTTGGCCAAAGGGGAGCTGATGGGGAAATACAGCCGGTGATCTTGATCGTGAAATGAAAGGATAACCATCCCATGAAAAAAATATTACCTTTAATGACGGCCCTTTTATGGGTAATGGGCTTTTTTGGGCCTTGTTTTGCGGCCACAGTATATGTGACTGATTCCTTTAAAATTACCCTTAGGACAGGGCCAAGCACCGAGAATAGGATCGTGTCACTTCTTTCTTCTGGTCAGGCCCTTGAAGTTATTGAGACAGAGGGGGAATGGTCCCATGTTAGGGTTATGGGGCGAGGGGACCCTGCTCCAGAAGGTTGGGTTTTGACCAGATATCTGATAGAAAGGCTCCCGTGGAAAAAACAGGCCGAGTCGCTACAATCGGAGAACAAGAGATTGAGAGAAAAACTGGAACTGATTCAGAGGCAGCTATCAGAGGCCAGACAGAACGAGGCAGGCCTCAGCACTGAGCTCCGGGATACAAAAAAGGCCCTAAGCGATCTTGCGAAGCGGTACAATAGTCTGCGTGAGGGGGCCTCCGAGTATCTGAAACTCAAACAAAAATACTCTGAGGTAAGCGAGGAGCTTGAACGGAATCAATCTACTATTGAGGAATTGAGGCGAGAAAATAACCAATTCAGGTACTCGGAAAAAAAGAAATGGTTTGCCTTGGGGGCATCCGTGCTGTTGTGCGGACTTCTTATTGGTATTATTATTGGAAGACAGCAGA
>Ga0180301_10003738_pt1 | contig 11850 bp, 7 predicted proteins | sample GuaBasSediGuay16_FD_121797 | JGI IMG/M metagenome (GOLD analysis project Ga0180301, IMG submission 121797) | Subseafloor sediment microbial communities from Guaymas Basin, Gulf of California, Mexico - Guay16, Core 4569-2, 12-15 cm | ecosystem: Environmental > Aquatic > Marine > Hydrothermal...
CCGACCGAATATATAATTTTCCTTATTAGAAAACACTTAGCTGATCTTGAATCGGACGATTTAGATCGGAGGTTAAGAGCTCTTGGATATAAATAAAAACAGGCAATTTTTATTACTGTTACATTGATAAGATTTGAAAATAGCTTGTTTTACGTGTTGTAATTATTTAAAAGTTAAGGATGATGTAAATTAATGGTGCGGGTTATTCTTTTCGGAAAATTAGTGCGAGGGTACTAGCTATCGTGCCTATTGTAGCTATTAGGAATTGAAGGAAATACGTTCTAAATACTATTAGGCAAGCTATAAGGGCTAGAGAGACCGCAAAGCCCCCTCCCAGAGTGTATTTCTTTAGTTTTGGTTGATTATTTAACCATGTCCACCCGTTTTCTAATACGGTTTTGACCTGGTAAACACCGAGGAGAACTAACTTGGCTACCGTATGTGTTAGATCGTGTAGTATGGTTCCTCCGATGTAAATCTTATCATCATTTTTTGGCGGCGGATTTATGTATAGATTTCTCGCTCCACAGTTTTCACATTCTAAATATAAATAGCCATTGCTACCATAACCCCTAAGTAGGGTATAACCTTCCCAACCGCATTCCCTACATTTTACGTAGTAATGACTCTTAGTCGCTTTTTTCATTTTCCATCCTCAATTAACAATTTACGACCATTCAATATTTAAATTGATTGGATTTGTTATATTCTATGACAAGCAACCGATGTGATTCAGAGTAATTTCTGTACACAAATGAAAATCGATAAAAGTTTCTAATGCTGCAAATATACCATTAATACTGTTTATTCTTAAGTTAAAAAACTTCCAAAAGGGCGGTTCCCATAAAGATGAAACTTATATATAGCGACAAAAGACATAATAGAATGACACCCCATAATATCCCCGAAAAATAACAACATTCACCTATACATTGAAATGCAAAACATCGAAATGCAAGAAGTATGGAAATGTAACCCTTTGAGGGAGAATGCATGAGTAAGCTAATGTTTTCTTTGATTATCCCTACCTATAATGAGAAAGAAAACATTCCAATTCTTGTTAAAAGAATACATGAAACTTTATCCAATTATTGTGACTATGAAGTAATAATTGTTGATGATAACAGCCCTGATCAGACATGGAAGGTGGCAGAAGAATTAGCAAAAGAATATCCGGTAAAAGTAATTAAACGCAAAGGAAAATTGGATTTATCATCTGCTGTAATCGAGGGATTTAAACATGCACACGGGAAAATTCTGGGTGTAATGGATGCAGACCTGCAACATCCACCAGAAATATTACCAACTCTAATAGAGGAAATAAAAAACGGTAAAGACCTTGTAGTGGCAAGTAGATATACTAAAGGAGGAAAAATAGAAAATTGGGGGCTAAGAAGAAAGATTGTGTCAAAAGGAGCTAGACTTTTGGCAAAAATCTTAGTTCCACAGGCAAGGGTTATAAAAGACCCCCTTTCAGGATACTTCGTTTTTAGAAGAGAAGTAATAGAAGGAATAGAGTTAACTCCAGTCGGGTATAAAATTCTTCTCGAAATACTGGCAAAAGGAACATATGAAGAAATAGCAGAAATCCCAATTACATTTGGATCAAGAAGCATGGGTAAAAGTAAATTAACAATAGGTGAATACATAAACTTCGTGAAACACCTCTATAGGCTTTCAGAAACCATAGGAGAAGTCATAAAATTAATCAGATACATGGTAATAAGCATATTTTCACTATTCGTAAATATGTCTCTCTATCTAATCCTAACAAGATATCTCAACATCCATTATATATATTCCTCCATCTTAAGCTTGGAAACCATGATACTGTTCAGTTTCGCTTTAAACGAAGTATGGGTTCCAAGAGATAAAAAGAGCAAAAAACCAGCAAACATCATTTTAAGAGGCATAAAGTACAATGCATTCTGCCTAGGAGGTATGTTAATAAATGTTGGTATCCTAATATTATTCACAGATATATTTAATATCTATCCTTTACTTTCAAACCTTTTTGGCGCAACTGGAGCACTCATATGGAACTATGCGATGAATATCTGGTTGGCATGGAAAACACAATAAGTAAAATAAAATTTCTATCTCTAAAACCTATTTAATAATCTTAAAGTTTGAGATTATCTCTAAGATTCCTATTTCATCACATTTCCAACAATATACGTTTTTCTCTTCTAATTTCTTATTATTCCCCCCTCAAAGCTAATTTTACCAGTTCATCCATCCCGCTTCAATCCTCATCCTAAATTAAAGATATCAAAAAACAAGTTCCCAAAGTTCTACCGGCGCTTAAAACAGTAAAGCTTATTTACACTTCAGAACACATTTCATCATAAACTATATAATGAGAATAACTTTTAATAGATTAACCGCGACTTTTCTATGCCTGGAAGTGACGTACATTGAAAAAAGAAGTAGAAATAACAATTATAAGCACATCGCCATCATCAAAATGCGGAATAGGAATCTACACAGAAAATCTCTACGGAGCATTACCAGAAGATAAAAGAAACAAAATAATCGTACTTTCCGAAAAATCTCATCACGGAAAACTCTTATATGAAAAAACCTGGGAAAAAGGCTTGAATATTCTTTCCCCACTAAAAATCCTTCACAAAATATTTAAAAAAAAAGTAAAATAGTACATCTCCAACATGAGTGGTTAATTTTCGGTTCTCTCCCTGCAAATTTTCTTTACGCATCTCTACTTTTTCTATTTAAACTTCTCAGAAAAAAAGTTATCATAACATTCCACACCGTCTTTGATCTCAAATATCTAAAGGAAGACACGTTAAAAACCTTCAATATAAAATACCCTTTAAAACTCGTTAAAAATACTATAAAATTCTTGACAAAACTTTACGCTAAATCAAGCGACATTATAATAGTACATACAGAAAAGATGAAAGAAACCCTAGCAAGACAGTACAAAATTTCGCCTAACAAAATAATAGTGATACCACATTTTGTCAGAAAACTACCAAGAATGGATAAGGAAGAAGCTAAAAGAAAACTAAACTTGCAAGGAAAAAAGGTCATTCTTTTGTTTGGATTAATAAGAAGAGGAAAAGGTTACGAAAACGTCATAAAAGCTCTTCAAAAAATCAAAGAAAAAACTCCAAACAGCACATTATTAATAGTAGGAACAGTGCAAGAAGGCCAAGTCTACCAAGGAACACAATACCTAAAAAAATTAAAGCAATTTGTTAAAAACCTTAAACTAGAAAATGATGTAAAATTCGTGACAAAGTACATTCCAGACGAAGAATTACCTATCTTTTTCAATGCAGCAGACGTGTTGGTATTACCTTACGAAAAAGGCAGGACCTATTACTCGGCAAGTGGAGTGCTGCACCTTGCAATGAGCTTTGGAACTCCAATAATAGCAGCAAAAACACTGCATTTCGCAGAATTAGCAAGCATGGAAAATGGAAGACTAGTAGATCCAAAAGACATCGAAAAACTAGCAAATGTGACGATAAAATTACTAAATGATGAAAAAGAAAGAAAAAAACACCAAAAAAATCTTAAAAATCTTGCAGAAAACAAAATAGTTGATAAATGTGCCCAAAAACATTGGGAACTCTACCAAAAACTAATTAAATCGAGGAGATACAAAAACAACCTAACTAAAATACTACCCCATTTACTAGTTTTGTTACCCTATCTATTCATGTTGATAAAAATTAGCCCAATAAACACAGGGAACGACATACTTCCACACATATACAAAGCATGGGTTCTTAGACAACAAATGAAAACACTACCCCCATGGCTCTGGGGACAATGGGACTGGACATGGTACCTCGGCAATCCTTTCTTAAGGACTTATTCACCTCTCTCCTACTACATCATTGCAACTTTAAGCTTAATATTTCCGTTTTGGATAATAACAAAAATAATCCTAAGCCTAATAACACCTCTGGCCTATATATCAACGTACAAAGCTCTAAAACACTTCACTCAAAACAGAAACACTTCATTAACCTTTGCTACAATCTACATATACTCACCAGCCCACATAGTGCCGGTCTACATGTGGGGCTCAATAGGCCAGGCCCTAACAACCATAATGATACCACAATACCTTGTACAATTAGACAAAGCAACTCAAACAAGCCAAAACAAAAACATAATAACAACAGCTGCAATATTAGCACTAATAATACTCTTAAACCTAGCAGTAGGGTTCTGGACAACAGCACTAACAATATTGTGGTTCCTCGTGAAGAAACAAGTAATAAAAATCTTTAAAATCGGAATACTCTCAACGCTTCTAGCAGCATCCTTTTTATATAATTTTACAACTACGGGAGGAACGATGCTGCCAGTTCTTTTCTCGGTAACACAAGCAAATTACGTTGCTGAATGGCTAAAAAGCGTTTATAATGTAACAGTAATACAAGTGGAACTAATCATTGCATTATATTCGGGGGTAGCGATTCTATACCTAAAATTTAGAAAAAAAGCCATTAAATATAAAAAACCACACTGGGAAAAAACCTTCGAACTAACAGCAATAACCATGATAATCACTTTAATTCTTTCAAGTATACCACTTTACCCTTTCTCAATAATTGGAGGAGACAGAGTACTCACAGCCTCTGGCTTCATAATAACCTTCATAGGCGCATACTACATTTCAAAGCTAAAAAATACAAAACATTTCAAAAAAATCCTAATAGCGCTCATCATAATAGCCTTAATCACAGGAGCTCTATGCCAACCACGTGACCGACCTAGCCCCGAACAATACAGTGAACTATTCCAAACAATAAAGGAAGACCCGGAATGGTTCAGAGTACTATTCCTACCACGGGAACCATGGGGAGCAGTAACACCCCTCTACACCGATCACCCTACATTAAACGGTTGGTATCCTCAATGTCTTCCATCAGAGATATTTGAACTTATTGGATCACTGGTGACCTATGACAAATATGCTTACTTAGAAAAAAACATAACAGAAAATGCAGAAGAAATAATAAACCTTGTGCGATACCTAGGAGTAAAATACATAATAGTGGATGGTAAAGACCCAACACTTCCAGAATTGGCTCAAAAAATAATTCAATCACTGCTTAAAATCGAAGAGACAACAAAAAAGGTAACACTGCTAAAAAGCTATACAAATAAATATCTCTTCAGAATAGAAAATTACACTCCCATACATGCCTTAACGTACATACCTAAAAACAGGGAAAACATCCCAAAGACAACAGAGAGATTCAACAAAATACAAATTACACAAAAAACAGATTCACTAGAAATTTACATCGAAATACCTGAAAACTATTGGATAGTTATACCAATAATATACGACAAAAATATAAGAATAACATTAGACAACAAAGTAATACAAGCTGAAATTGCCTACCCAAAAATAATAGCAGTAAAAACGCCAAAGGGACACCACATGATAAAAATACAAATAACAACTACAATAAGTAACAAAATCGTGCTCTTCATAAATTACATAACTTGGATAATAACAACAGTGTACATAATAAAACCAAAAGATGGAAAAAGTAAAAGAAAAATGGCTCAAAATTTTACTTTTGACACGATTAAACAGGAAAAACTCGATATTTCACTAAAAACACGCGTACAAAGAGTATCTATCTCACGGTGTTAAAAATGAAGAAATTTCCAAAAGCGTCAATAATCATTACAGTAAAAAATGAAGCTCACAACATCAACAAACTTATAGATTCCCTTTTCTCTCTTGATTATCCAAATTACGAAATAATTATAGTGGATGGAGGTTCTACTGATGGAACATTTGAAATAATTGACTCGCTTTCGCAGCAAAATATTAAAATATTGCAAATTAAAGATTCAACACCAGCAGAAGGAAGGAACAAAGGGCTAGAAGAAGCAAACGGCGAAGTAATAGCATTCACGGACGGAGACTGCATTGTTAGAAAAGATTGGTTAAAAAACGCCGTAAAAATTTTCTTAGAGAGAAAGGAAAACATAGGCGGAGTTGGAGGGCCAATTCTTCCCTACTCCGGCCTAACAAAACTATCCTATATGATCCTAAAATCTCTAGCAAATCCTTTAATAAATGCATCCTCACCAACATTTTCACAAAATAAAACCGAGAGATATGTGAAGCACATACCAGCAAACAACGCTGTTTTCCTAAAAGAAGCTATCGAAAAAGCGGGTAGGTTTTCTCCGGATCTAAGGTTTTGTGAAGATGTAGATCTTTGTTATAGAATACGTAAGGCAGGGTATAAGATTCTCTTCTCTCCAAACGTGATAGTGGAACATAATTGGAAAGTCTCGTCCTTTCGCTCTCTACTAAATTATATGATAAAATATGGTGCAGGAAGAGCAATTTCTGCTAAAAAGAAACCACATCTCTTCTCGATATTAACTATCATACCATCTCTACTAATAATAGGCCTACCGAGCCTATCTATACTATCCATTCTATTGGACAACATAATAACAAAACTTTTTTCCATGCTAGCATTCTCATATATTTGTCTTCTTCTAACCGCGGCAATAATTTCCGCATGGAGCAACAAAAACCTAAAGTTATTAATCATCACATTTCTAACAGGCCTAATCACGCACATGGGATACGGTACAGGTTTCCTATTGGGACTAATATTCAACGAAAAAGTATGGAAATTTTTAAGATAAACTCAAAAATCAAAATACCTACAATAATCTCATATAAAGTCTGAAGTAGTTTTCTGCCATTTTTTCGATAGAAAACGTCTTCACACGTTGCATTCCAACTTCACCCAAGCGTCTTGTCAACTTCTCATCTGTCAACAACCTCAGGACCTTATCTGCTAAATCAAAATAATCCCCCTGACTAAAAAATAAACCTGCATTTCCAACGACCTCGGGACATGCTCCCGAATTTGATGCTACTACGGGTAAGCCATGGGCCATAGCCTCTAAAAGCACAATACCAAAGGCTTCATTAACTGAAGATAGAACAAAAATGTCTGCAGCATTATAGCAAACTTCAAGAAACTCTTTGCTTACCTCTTCGAAAATTAAAACTTTCTTCACAAGACCTAATGTCTTAATATTTTTCTTTACTTTCTTTAACAATTCACCCTTTCCGATCATTAAAAGGTAAACATCTTTCACTTCCTGAAGAATAAGTGGAAAAGCTCTAACAAGAGTGAGAGGGTCTTTATAAGGATGCATTTTTCCAATAAACAAAATTACTTTACCATTGGGAGAAAAACCTAGCATTTCCTTACATTTAACTCTATCTAAATGTCTAATTTCACGCAAATCGATACCATTATAGATGACAATAGAATCTATACCATAAATTCTCTTTAACTCTTTCTTTACAAACTGTGACACGGAAACAAAAGCATCCATATGTTGATTCATCTTCCTTAAGAAAAAACTCTCCGAAGAATACCCTATTTTAAATTTTAAAGATGGTTCTAACCAAGGCTGGGGGACGCCATGTACGGTTTCAACGCACGAAACATCATGATGTAATAATTTTTTAAAATACAAAAAAGGAGCCAATGAAGCAAAATTCACATGTATAATATCAAAATGTCTTTTAAATAGGAATCTACAAACACTATTCAAGTCAGGACGACCTAAAAACAAAAACTCAACAAAACAACCCCTGGACATAAGAGCATTAGCTAATGTCCTAGAAAAATAATAAACTCCACCCCTAACGTTAGTTATTAGTCCTACACGCAATAGATACCACCGATAATAATTTTTTATTTATTGCAATTCATTCCACATTAAAACCTTTCTTGGAACCTTAAGTGAGAACAAAGCAGCAAAGCTTCTCCGCATATATCGTCGAAACATGCTAATAACACGTTATCTGATTATCTAAAGGGATACCCTAACAATTCCTTAGACACCAGGCAAGGCAAGAGTATTTATTCTATTTCACTAAAAGAATATTGAAGATGTTCCGATAATAGAAATTTTCACATAGTCTAAACAAAGGAAATGAGTTTCCCCGGGGCGATACTCTAGAAAGATCTCCAAAGAATGAATTCCCCGTTCCAAGAATATACTGTTTGTAGTGTACTCGAGAAATAAACTAGAGTTTGTATATTCTATTTTTCCAATCAATACTCCATCTATAAACAACTTAATAGGTGTTCCAGCCCCATCAAAATACCTAACGGTTAATGTGTAATTACCGTTCTTGGATATTGGCACCTTTACAATAAAAACTCCATCCTTTAAAGGATACGTATCCTTATAAAAGAGGACATGAGGAGTTAAAGAACCGTTCATTTTCTTTCCAGACCAATTATGAACATTCGTATCAAAGATACTACACCATAACGGCACATAAAATTCTCTTACACTTTTCATTCGCGTAATGTTCAAAACAAAAACTCCATCATAAAGTTCGTCAAGCAACTCCATATAATAGGAAGGTAAGGGGCGTGGAAGATAAAAGTCCTCTATAATAATAATTGGATGATCGAATAATTTGTCAGAACCCCAAATGCCAGCGTTTATCATTTTGCTTAAAACTCTCCTAGAAAAGGCTATTGAAACATCTTTTGAAAACGGAGTCTCAAAACCTGAAATTAAAAAGTCGATTCTTCCCAAATAAGCAAAATGTTCACCATAAATTGCCCTTACCCAATCATCATAAAGCTCACCCAAACTCCCACTATAAATATCTATATCATAATAAACAAAAATCGGTAAAACTGAAGAATCATAATGATCAGAAAGCCATACGGTCCTTCTATAAGCATCATGCGAAATAAAGACCCTTGAAAAAATGGGTGCAGCTGCTATAGTTACAATAAAAGATATCGTAGCAAGAACACGTATCTTTTTCCACCAAGAATCCCACGATAATCCTCTCTTCTTAAGTAGTTCCTTAAAACCTAAAGCTGTAGCAAAAGGCATTGGAAACAAAATTATTGCTCTTTCAGAGAAAAAGCCAAAAAACGGAAAAACATAATGAATTAAGCCGATAATTACTGAAATTGACGCCCATACAGAGACAAAAATAAAATAAGGTGATTCCTTACATTTCTTAAACAATAACCTCCTCAAAACAAACCAAACACCCGTAAGAGATACTGGAAATGTTACACCCAAAGTGCAAACCCACCACAAAATACCAATAGGAGACCTTATCACAACACCGTACGAGTAGACATGCATTAAATGCCACAAAAATAAAATAGATGCAGGAAGAATCACTAAAACTACACCTAAACATTCTAAAAACATCCTTAACTTGCCAATCATGGAAGACCAACACACCAAAACAATAGAAAAAACAAAAATAGCTGTAAAGAATATTGTAACTTCTATATGAGCAAAAGATGCCAAAAACATAAGAAAATACATCAAAAATCTATTCCACCCACCACCCTCAGTAAATAGCTTTAAAAAGAAATACGACGCGGACAAAACTAACAGTAAGCCAAGGAGATTACCATGCAGATCTGCACCTAAACGATAAACTGCAAACCAAGAAATCAAAAACAGCCAAGAAACAAAAATCATCGAATCATCATCAATAAACTTTCTAAAGATAAAGATACAAACGAAGAAAATTAAAACACATAAGAGAACAGGGAAAAATATCTCGACAATAAATGGAGAAATGCCCAAAAACACAAAAAAGGAACCAAAAAACTGATAAAGAAAGTTATAATAATCACGTTCTTGAATAAAAGCAAAAAAGCCTTCTTCAACAATCATCTTCATACCCCAAACATAACGGGGGGTATCCCAACCAACGGGGAGCCAATCGTGACCAAAAACCAAATAACACAAACCAAAAAACGTAACCAACACAAAAGAGGGAACAAACATAGTTCTAGTGGTAAACTTCAACGAACTCTTATCATTTTCTGAACCCATATTCTGCATAGAATAGCACACCTCGATCGTATGCAAATCGTTTCTTAAGACTCTCATTTATATCCAATTGAAAGCTCTAACCGAACCGTGAACAGAAACACATGTTAATATTTAAGGCACTATTTTAAATTTTACTTAATGTCCTTCTCCAATTTTCCTGAAATTGCGACAAACAAAGGATCAACAACTTTTTGAGAACCTCTTACCAAAAAGTTAGGAAGAACTAAGCTAGATAAAAATGTTCATTAATGCATGTTTCCCCTTAACATATGAATAAAATCGAACATTCTTTTCTTAATTAAAAAGGATAGTATATAAATGCCGTCTCTAAACCAGTGCACCTTTGTCTTTCCACTTCTTCTCCTTCTATAAAAGATTGGAATTTCTAACCATTTCTTCGCCTGTCGAATCATATTAACCTTTATTTCAACAGAAAACTCCATACCTAAACCCATAAACCTACTATTATTATTAAGAAGAGATCTTCTAATAAACCACATGCCGGATTGAGAATCCTTAACAAAAATACCAAACAATGATGCAAAAAGAAAAGTTAACAGTTTATTACCAAGAAGATGGATCGGCGACCAGGCTCCAACCTCAAAGTTGGCAAACCTATTAGTAGTAACAAAATCTAAGCCGTATTTTTCCATAATTTTAACGACACGCGGAATGATCTCAAAGGGATAGGTCCCGTCAGCATCCCCTGTAACAATAATATCTCCACTAACATGCTTAAAACCAGCTATATAAGCCCTTCCATAGCCACGATTAGGTTCCACAATTACCTTTGCTCCCTTCTTAATGGCTACTTCTCTCGTACCATCCTCAGAAGCTCCATCCACCACTATAATTTCCACGTCAAAGCCCATTTTCTTCAAAACATCAACCGGAATAGAATCGATTACTTCCCCTATCGATTTTTCCTCATTAAGGGCTGGAATTACTACTGAAATCTTCTTTTTCACAGCCACACTCTATCAACCACCAATTTAAACCTAGACCTAATATAAACTAAATCACTAGCAATTATAAAGTTCAGTTCTTAACTGTTCCACCTTAGTAAATTATTTCGACTATACATAAAATATCCCTTAGATTCCTCCCCAAAACGGCGATCAATCATAAATTTAAAGATTAAGAACAGAACATTTGATAACGTACTCACATGATAATCCGGGTAACATAACGAAAATTCACTTCGAAAATCGCTAAGACGATGTTATTTGCAAAAAGAATGTGATAAAATCAATATTGCAAACAGGACATCAAGAATTCAACGATAACTGAACTAAAAACAAAAATTAAAATGAAGTAGTGAAGAAGTATAGTACCCATATAGTCTAGTTTCACTTTAATAGTCGGAATTCAAAATCCACTGACAAAATAGTAAGATTTCATAATTGTTAAAATCATCCATCAATTCTAATCGTTTTACAAATTATATCGCTTCAACAATCAGAGATATATTAACTCGAAAATCTTTTTCTAATGTAACCTAGTCTTAAAGTAGTTTATAAAGGAAAATTGATGACACTGCTGAAATACTTAAAAGCGTAATAATTAAATACAAGAAAATTAAACATTCAACTAAAACTTCTAACGCTATTTGACAAGCAACAGAATTAAAATATAGAAATCCCCCGGCATGGATGATTAAACCCATAAAGTAAAGAAGACAACGTTAATATATATCTACTTTACGAAGACTTCTGAACTTCGTTTTTCCCGGTGGTAATCAGCGCTCTGTAACAGGGGACCGAGGATGTTGGAGGGAAAAACCCATATTTCCATAATTATACCTGTTTTTAATGAAGAAAAAATCATTGCAGATACTCTTACCAAGCTTAGCTCCTATATCTCCAAAAATCGTATTCCATGCGAGATTTTGGTTCGTGATGATGCAAGCAGCGATTCTACACCACAAATTGTTAAAAAATTTAAAGACCAAAATGTCAGATGTATAAGATTTTC
>Ga0180301_10003739_pt1 | contig 11849 bp, 14 predicted proteins | sample GuaBasSediGuay16_FD_121797 | JGI IMG/M metagenome (GOLD analysis project Ga0180301, IMG submission 121797) | Subseafloor sediment microbial communities from Guaymas Basin, Gulf of California, Mexico - Guay16, Core 4569-2, 12-15 cm | ecosystem: Environmental > Aquatic > Marine > Hydrothermal...
AAGCAGAAGGCGGGCTGGGCTGGGATTGAAAAATTGGAAAAGATGAAATTGGGCAAGCCGCCATTTGTCATAATCGTGCCTGGCGAATTGCATTTTGCAGAGCAGGAATTCTTGGAAGGCCTATAGACTGCGCCAGATGGGCGCAGGCCCCTGCTCGCGCTTTCTTTCAGAGTGCTGTTTGGATCGATCCCTGCTTTCTCTTCTTGGGTTGTTGCGGCCTCCAAGTCTGCTTCTCCCCCTATGCTGCCTGCGTTCGCGGTTGCGAATTCCAAATCCGCGATTGTTGAAGCCTGGGCGCGCTGGAGGCAGTTTGCCTATCTTTAGCTCCTCTTCTTCAATTGAAATACCTGCGAATCTCTCAATTTCGCCAAGCAAGCCCATCTGGTCTGGTAAAGCCAGTGAGAATGCAACCCCGCGCTTCCCAATCCTACCAGTTCTGCCTGTGCGGTGCACATAGGTTGAGGGCTCGTCTGGTAAATGGTAGTTTATAACGTGCGAAACGTCGCATATGTCAAGGCCGCGCGCTGCAAGGTCGCTTGCAACTAGCACCTGGATGCGCTTCTGCCTGAATCTCTGCATAACCTGATCGCGCCTTCTCTGGGAGAGATCGCCATGAAGGGCTTCTGCCTTCATCCCATTGCGCCTGAGGCCCTGGGCAAGGTTGTCAGCTGCAATCTTGGTGCGGGTGAATATGATTGCAAGGCGTGGCTTGTGCTTCTTCAAGTATGCACGCACTGCTGTGAAGCGCGCCCTTGGCTCTGGTATTTGTAAGTAGGTGTGCTCGATTTCCTTTACGCTTATCTCATCCTTGCTAACGAGCACTTCCTGTGGCAGGTGCATGTACTTGCGTGAAAGTGCTTTGATCTCTTCTGGCATGGTTGCCGAGAACAGCATGGTCTGGCGCTTTTTCGGCAGCTTGGAAAGTATGAAATCCATATCATCTATGAACCCCATGTCCAGCATCCTATCTGCTTCATCAAGCACTGCAATGCGCACCTTGTCCAGCCTCAAGGTGCCTCTTTCAATATGATCCATGATTCTTCCGGGAGTGCCCACTACTATTGAAACCCCTAAGCGCAATCGCTCAATCTGCACATTTATGGATGCACCCCCGTAAACCGGAAGGGTGCGTATTTGCATGTGCTTTCCTAGCTTATCTAGCTCTGTGCAAACCTGAACTGCAAGCTCGCGCGTAGGAACCAAAACCACCGCCTCAGGATGGTGCGAGCGCGTATCTATTGATTCCATAATAGGTATGCCAAATGCCACGGTTTTGCCCGAGCCGGTCTGCGCCTGGCCTATAATATCTTCACCTTGCAGGGCAAGTGGTATGGCTACCTCCTGAATTTCAGTGGGCTTGCTGAAGCCCATATCCTGAACTGCCTTCAATAACTCCTTGCGTATGCCTAATTCTTCAAATCCTGTCATATACTCTAACTCCAAGAGAATTTGCTTTTCCCTACTCATCCCACTTCTTGTGGGCAGAACATTCGAATGAACGGAATGCCAGAAAAAAGCAGCTTTCTCCTGCCCTACTTGCGCATGCGGAGCTTAAAAAGGTTCGCAATTAGGCGCGCTGCACGCAGGTTTAATAGACTGAAACTCATAAATATCGGCTACTTGTGAGGAGGCGATGTTATGAAAGAGGTCAAAACGTTAGATGAAGCATTGATTGATTTGATTTCGAAGGCCAATCCTGATGGTGTGAAATCTGCGCTTGAAAAAGGTGCAGACCCTGCTGCAAAGACCAGGAACGGATCGGTATATGCGCTTGAGTTCGCAAAGCACAATTTGGACGAGCTGAGGAATACACTTGCGGTTAAGGATGATACAGGAGTTATGGCGGCTGCTGAGAGGGCTGAGACTATCATTGTGATGATTCAAGAGGCACTCGATAATGAGCTCAACAAGGTTGCTGCGGGTGGGATGGAGGATGTTGCAAGGGCAGGAAAGCTCGTGGAAGCTGGAGCGGACCTGAATGCAAGGGATGCAGGGGGCATTAGCGTGCTCGAACATGCAATCATGATGGCGAATGCACTGACAGTGGCTGAACTCATAAACAACCGCGGGGCGCGAGTTACTGAGAAAACGGCGGAGTTTGCAGGCGAATGCAAAAAACTGCTCTCTGATAAGACAGAGCACAGGGGATGGATTTTGAATTTTATCACTAGGAATGTTGAAACTGGCGGAAATCAAGGGCGCAAAGTAAGGGTTGTTAAAGAGAACGCGCTAGGCACCAACGCGAATGGAAATGACGGCAGGAAGCCTGGCCCTACTTTGAAGAGCTGATAATTCTCAGCTACTTAGCAAGCTTTGCCTGAGGTGGCTTATTGCCATTTGAGCCAGTAGCCTGAGGGCGTCTTCTGATGACTATCGGAGTTGTTAAAATGCGCTTGACTGCGGCTATTCTGCTTTCGGAATCCTTGAGCTCAGTCATTGCCTGGGCAATTAAAATAGTAGCGTCTGTGTGCTTAAATTCATCTCCTTTTTCAAGCATCTGCTGAACGCGCGGGTCGTGCTCGCCGAGCAGGTCGGTGATGAACTTCTTCAGCACGTCGCAGCGCATGTAGTTAACCAAATCGGCAACCACTGCGTTCGAGGTCACTCCATCGCGCACTGCAACTCCAAGCGCATAGCGGGTTACGTGGCTTAGGTTGAATGCACCTATATTATCCCCATGGGATTTCATATATTTTAACAGTGAATTTTTTGGGCCATAGGCAGCAGTTAGATCAAACAGGAGTTGTCCTGCCTTATCCCTTTGCTCGTTTATTTTTTCCGCAAGCCTGGTATAGCCATTCTGCTGTGCAAGTTCGAGAGCGCTTATTTTGGTCCCGTCCTGGAGTATTGTTCTGCTGAGCGCGAGCTGCATTGCAAGCGGCACCTCCTGCTCTGAACCATGCTTGATAGCAGTTTCAAGAAGCCAAGAGGCAACTGACTGTTGTTTACTCAGAAGTGCATCTATGAAAAGCCCCGGAGTAGGCTCGGTAAACTGTTTTTCAGGTTGTAATGAATCTATTTTATCTTTCAAAAAGCTGTAAAGTTTCGAGTAAGGATTCGCTCGGTTCATGGAGTCGAGTGGCGTGGTGTCTTGAGCCGTATCGTGCTCGATCATCTTGGATTCCGTTGACTGCAGTGCGAGGCGGAGCGGAAGCTCGGTAAGGGCGTTCATTGACTCAAGCTCCTTTACAAGCGCGGAAACTATTGAAAGCTGCTTATCGGGCTGCAGGACGCTGCCTGAAACCAGAACTAAGTGCTTCGCAAGAACCTCGGAGAAATCGCTCGGGGCCATGATGGCCTTCAGCCGGCCCATCAGATTCTGAAATTCCAGCATGTTGGTGGTTTCGATTGAATTTGCAAACCGATGTAATAGGTGGGTTGGGTCGGACTGCTTCCTGTGGTGGTCATCGGAAATAAATATGTCATCTCCCACGGGCATCACCCCGTGCTAAAGTATGGCTGAATAACTATATAAAGGCATATAGATGGCGCATGACGTATGTGGGTTGGAATTCAGACTATTCGAAGCAGGGGCCTCTTCGCATTCTTCAGAACCCAGTAGCCTCCAAAAGTTGCTAGAAGGGTGAGTGCAATTGTGAATGGGAAGAGGAAAGGGAGTGCGGATTGTGGGGCTATTGGGTGCGTGAGCCATACATAATCGGAGTAGTCGCTCAGCAGGAAGAAGCCCAGAACAGGTGCAAGGTGCCATGACTTAACCTTGATTAGCGAGGCGAGTAAGAATACCTGTAGGCACATCCATATATGCGCAATTATGAGTGCTATTGAAAGGAAGGATTGGAAGGGCGTTTGGTAGTAGAAGTGAGTATAGGCGCTAAGAACGAACACAGTCCAGAAGCCATACTTTAGCGAGCCTGCAAATACGAAGAAGCTGAAGAGGTTTGAGGAAATACGTGCCTTTAGTGAGATGAGCGCAAGCGCAAATAGTAGTGCAAAGAGGGGGCAGTCGGGAAGGAAGGGCCAGAGTGCAGGGGTTGTTTGGGCGAACTGTTCACCATAGAAGAATATGAAGCCCCAGAATACGCCTGCTAGGTTCAGAATGAAGAGAAGCCAGAAAAGAGAGTTACGGGTTGATGGAGTTAGGCGCATGTAATCAGCTCGAGGGTGAATAATTTAAGCTAGAGGGCAAGTCACCCGCACCCCACCCCTTCGGCCGCTTTTTAAATGCGCATACATTACATGGGTTTGGTGATGAAGATGAAGATGGATGTTAGTGAGCTTGGAATTGGGGATGTGGAGGAAATTGTAAGAAGGCTTGAAAAGTTCGGTGCGCTGGTGGATGTGAAGCGCAGGGGAGCGAAGATTGAACTTGTGTGCTAGGTGGTTTTACGGAGTTTTACTTTGATACTGAAGTTGCGCTTGAGCCTGAGATGCTGGAGCTCTCAAGGGAAGGAGGGAAAGTAGACCTTACTCCTGAGAGCTGCAGAATCATAACCATGCAGTTCCAGCTGCTCGACCGCTCGGGCCTGCCTGCCTCGCCCTTAATGGTTATGCGCGAGTGGGAGAACGAGGGGGGCGAGGAAGGAATGATAAGGAAGTTTGTGGAGCAGAACTTGAGCGCAGACCCGTGGGAGTTCATACCGGTCGGCCATAACGTGCTTTTTGATCTGGGCCTGCTTAAGGCAAGGGCTGAAAAGTATGGAATTGAGCTTAATGGCTGGGAGCTTTATCATCAAAGGCCTTACATCGACATAAGGCAAATATTGTTGGGAATGAATGGGTTTGCATTTAGGAAGAGCGGGCTGGACCAGTTCTGCGCGAAGAGGAATGGTAAGGAAGTGCCCTTCTGGTACGAGCAGGCTCAGAAGGGCGATGAGAGGGGCTTTGCGCTTATTGATGAGTATATTGAGCAAGAGGCTGAGGAGTTCGTAAGGCTTTACTCAAGGCTGAAGAGCGAGCTTCCCAAGCTCAGGGTTCAGATGCAGTTGTTCAATTCCAATGGAAAGAAGGTTAAAGTTTAGTGTTGTAATTGGAGGTGGGTGTGATGGTGAAGAGGAAGGAGGCTGTGGAAGTAAAGGCAGTTGATCTTGCTGTGGAGGGGGAGAGCGTGGAAAAAAAGATGGAGAAGGAGCTTGAGGATCTACCAGGAGTTGGACCTGCTACTGCTGACAAGCTTAGAAAGGCAGGCTATGATAATATGGAAAAGATTGCAACCAGCTCTGCACATGAGCTTGAGGAGGTTGCAGATATTTCAATTGAAACTGCAAAGAAAGTGATAAATGCGGCGCGCGATGCGCTTGAGATGGGCTATGAGAGCGCTGACAAGATTTATGAAAGGAGGAAGGCTGTGGGAAGAATTACAACTGGCTCGGATTCGCTGAATGAGTTGCTAGGAGGAGGGGTTGAAACCCAGAGCATAACCGAGGCTTACGGGCGTTTTGGAAGCGGGAAAACCCAAATAGGCTTCCAGCTTGCAGTCAATGTGCAGAAGCCTGCCGGAGAAGGGGGGCTTGGGGGAAATGTGCTTTACGTCGATACTGAGGGAACTTTCAGGCCTGAGCGCATAAGACAGATTGCAGAGGGTGCGGGAATGGATGCGGATGAGGTGCTCAGGAACATACATGTAGCGCGCGCTGTAAACAGCGATCATCAGATAGTGCTGGTGGACAAGGCTGATGAAGTAGTCAAGGAGAAGAATGTGAAGCTGGTTGTTATAGACTCGCTCACCTCATGCTTCCGCGCTGAGTATTTGGGCAGGGCTGCGCTTGGCGAGAGGCAACAGAAGCTGAACAAGCACATCCATGCATTGCAAAGGCTTGCGGACAGGCATAATCTGGCTGTTTTCGTAACCAACCAAGTTATGGATAATCCAGGTATATTGTTTGGGGATCCAACCACACCAATTGGAGGCCATGTGCTTGCGCACGCTGCAACTTATAGAATCTATTTGCGCAAAGGCAAGGAGGAGAAGCGCATTGCGCGCTTGGTAGACTCTCCCAATTTACCTGAGAGCGAGTGCGTGTTCAAGGTTACGAAAGAAGGGATTAGGGATTGAAATTCCAAGGGCGTGCAATGAGTATGGTTGAAATTCGTAAATTGGCTAAGAGACTAAGAAAAAGGCGGGGATGATGGTTGATCCATTGATGATAAAAGATGCAATCTTCATACCAAAATCACTTTCAATAATAGGTATTTGCCTGTTAATACTATTGGGGCGAAAAGAACATGCTCGGAGACATGTTGGAAGGTTAGGGATAGTAGGTAATTCTCTATTTTTATGGCAAGTATTCTATAATGCATGGGCTAGTCTTCCGAACTGGATGGCCTGGTATTTAAATCTTGGAACGATCTTTGGAGGGATTGCTCTTTTAACATATTTAAGCCGAGATAGCTTGCCAACAGAATATTATAATGTTGCATTGTGGCTTTATGGATCATTTTCAGTTTTGATAGTATTACTCATGGCGGTTGCTTACAGCATCCCCATTTTCTGAATTATATATTTCTTCAACTGTGAATATAGAGAGGACCGGATGCCAAGCTTAATATCTTTCCTTGGGTATAGTGTATGTCATGGGTAAGGAAGGGTTGACCAGGCGCGTAGGACAAAAGCAAATGGAAATGGAGAGGGGCGAGGGTACAGATGGTGAAGGCAGGCCGGTGCGCTCGTTAAGAACCATGAGGGGGCTGCGGGAGAGCAGAATGAAGACGCCAAATCAGGAACTGCTGGAGCGCGTTTATACAGAAGGGATTCATAATAGGGATGAAGGGGTGCATGAGGCGCTGGAGGAATTGGAAGCTGAGGTGGGGCTGGATGTGAGGGAGCGCATTGACTGTATGCCGCTGGATGGTAAGTTGCGGCAGATTTCTAGAGTAGGGAAACTTGAGGTTTCAGTTGACTTGGAATCTGATGGGTTTGCCGGGGCATTCAAGAAATTGAAGGATGCGGTTGAGGCTTACGATGCCAGGCAGTCTTCTGAGGAAAGTGAAGAATTGGTAGCCCGCTAAGTGTTAATAAATTTACACGAGAAGAGGAAGGGCGGGGTGAAGGACATTAAAATACTTATTCTAGGTTCGAGCGGAGTTGTGGGCAGTCATCTTGTAAAGGAGCTGCGCAAGGCCCATGAAGTAATCGGGGTTGCAAAGAGCAGCGAGAGCGCGGATGTGAAGCTTGATGTTAAGGATGAGGAGGAGCTTGAGAAGCTCATTGAGGGGCTGGAGCCTGAAGTTGTAGTAAACTGTGTTAAGCCCGCGCTTTCAACTGACAAGATGGAGGAGGAGAAGGAGTTGAGTTATGAGCTGAACGCGGCCCTGCCTGAAAGGCTTGCAAAGCTTCAGAGGAAGTACAAGTACAAACTTGTTCAAATAAGCACTGATTGGGTGTACGAGGGAAAGAAGGGGAAGCAGTATAATGAAAGCTCTCCCCTGATTGCAAAGAATTATTACAGCGAGACGAAGCTGGAGGCCGAAAAGAAGATTCAGAAACATGCTGCAGATTATTTGATAATTCGCACTGAGGGCGTTTTTGGAATTGATGACAAGGGAACCAATATATTCCTAAGACTGAAGAAAAGAGCTGAACATAAGGAGCCCATGTCAGTTCCCACAGACCAGTTCTCGCAACCGATTTACGGGGGAGAGCTGGCGCGCGTCATACGCGTGCTGATCGAGAAAGATGCAAAGGGTATTTTCAATGTGGTAGGACCTCAGTATGTTTCAAGGTATGAGTTTGCCTGCGAGCTGTGCAAGGCATTTGAGTGGCAATGCGAGTTGAGGGCATTTTCAATCAGCGGGAGAAAGATAGACGTGCCGAGGAATCTGGAGGTAGATATAAGTAAGGTTGAGGCAATAGTAGGTAAGATCAAGTCATTGGATGAGCAGATTGAGATGCTCAAAGAGGAGATTGGATGAGAATTGGAATGAAAAAGCTGCCGCTTGGGGACGCGCTGCTGTTAACCGTATTCGAGCATCGTGATGAGAGGGGAAAATTCAACAAGTACGTTGATTCTGATGTGCTAAGGGAATTGAAGTTTGAAGTGAAGGAAGTTTTTGCTTCGAGCAACCGGAAGAACGTTGTAAGGGGGCTACATTTGCAGAAGCCGAATGCTCAGGCGCGCATAATCTGGTGCCCCTATGGAAAGGTGTGGGATGTTATGGTTGATTTGAGAAAAGGATCTGAAACTTATTTGAAATGGCATGCGGAGGAGCTTTCAGATGAGAACGGGAAGGGAGTATATATTCCGCGTGGATTTGCCCATGGCTTTCTTTCATTGAGCGAGGGCGCCTATGTGCTTTATTTTGCAGATTCGGCTTATGATGAAAAGGTTGAAACCGGAATACAGTATGATGATGAGAGGATTGGAATCAAATGGCCGCTTGAAAGCAGGCCTGTGCTTTCGAAAAGAGATGAGGGCTTTGGAAAGTTCGATGAAAAGCTGCATGCATATGAGTGAGTTTTATGGCTGATGAAAAGAAGCTGCGCGGGGAGATTTTTGAGAGGGTGAAGCAAATCTATGAGCTTCGCAAGGCAAAGGAAAAGTTTGTGGAGGGGAAGAGCAGGGTGCAGTATGCAGGCAGAGTTTATAATGAAAAGGAGATGATTTCTCTTGTCGATTCCTCGCTTGACTTCTGGCTTACTGCAGGCAGGTATGCGCAGGAGTTTGAAGGTAAGCTTGCAGCTTATTTCGGCCTCAAGTATGCGCTGCTTGTGAATTCGGGCTCGTCTGCAAATCTGGTTGCGCTGAGTGCCCTAACCTCTAAACGGGCAGGCGAGAGGGCATTGAGGAAAGGCGAAGAAGTGATAACTGTTGCTACGGGCTTCCCAACTACAGTTAACCCCATAGTTCAGAATTGTATGGTGCCTGTTTTCGTAGATGCTGAGCTTGGAACTTATAACATTGATGCGAGCCGGCTTGAAGAGGCAGTGAGCGAGAAAACCCGGGCAATTATGATAGCGCATACGCTTGGAAATCCGTTTGATGTGGATGCAGTTTTAAAATTTGCAAAAAAGCACAACCTTTTTTTGATTGAGGACTGCTGCGATGCGCTTGGCGCGGAGTATGATGGGAGAAAGGTTGGAACTTTTGGGAATTTCTCAACCCTTAGCTTCTATCCCGCGCACCATATAACCACGGGGGAAGGTGGGGCGGTGCTTACGGATCAGCCGGAGCTGAAGCTTGCGGCAGAATCATTCAGGGACTGGGGAAGGGACTGCTGGTGCCCGCCTGGGAAGCAGAATACGTGTGGCAAGAGGTTCAGGTGGAAGCTGGGGGAGCTTCCGTTCGGCTATGACCACAAATACATTTACTCGCATGTTGGCTATAATTTGAAGGCAACTGATATGCAGGCAGCCATAGGCGTGGAGCAGTTGAAGAAACTGCCCGAATTCATAAAAGCAAGAAGAGAGAATTTTGCGAAGATTGAGGGGCATATGAAGCAGTACGAGGATGTTTTCATTCTTCCAAAAGCACTTTCAAAGGCAAGGCCGAGCCCGTTTGGCTTTCCGCTTACTCTGCGCAAAGAGGCAGGGTTCAAGCGAAGCGAAATCATTGAATATTTGGAAGGAAAGGGGGTTGCAACCAGGCTTTTGTTTGGGGGCAACTTGACCAAGCAGCCCGCTTATCAAAAGGTTGAGTACAGGAAAGTGGGGGAGCTTGAGAATGCGGACAGGATTATGAATGATACGTTCTGGGTTGGAGTTTATCCGGGGCTCACTGATGAGATGATAGAGTATATGCTGGCTGCGTTTGATGAATTCCTTAAGAAGAGGAGAAAGTGATGGCTGAGAAGAAGATCATAATATTCATACCAACCTATAATGCAGCTGAGACTCTACCCCTAGTGATAGACCGCATTCCGGGGAGGCTTAAGAAGCGGGTGAAGGAAATTTTGATAATCGATAATGCAAGCCCTGACAATACATATATGACTGCGGTTAACTACAAGGCAGACAGAAAGATGCACAACATGCAGGTAATAAGGAACGAGAAGAATCTGGGTTATGGGGGGAGCCAGAAAAAAGCATACCAGTATGCAATTGACAAGGGCTATGACATAATAGTGATGCTTCATGGGGATGCACAGTATGCGCCTGAGAAGATTCCGCTAATTCTGAAGCCCTTGGAAACTGGGGAGGCAGATATGGTTTTCGGATCGCGCATGCGGGGGGATCCGCTGGGGGGAGGAATGCCTGTTTGGCGCTATTTTGGGAATCGGATTATAACTGTTGCTGAAAATTTCGTGCTTGGCCTAAACCTTTCGGAATTCCACTCTGGCTTCCGTGCATTCAGCTGCAAGGCGCTTCAAAACATTCCGTTTACCAGATGCGCCAATGACTATCATTTTGATACTGACATTTTGATACAGTTCAGGCTCGCGGATATGAGAATTGCGGAGGAGCCCATTCCTACTCATTACGGAAGAGAGTCTAAGAGCCCCACAGTAATTCAGACCGTTAAATATACGGTGAACATATTCTTCTCGCTAATTGAGTACCTGTTGCATAAATCTGGTATAAAGAGGGTGGAGAAGTTTGATTTCTAATTATCGGCTCGGATGAGACCCTACCAGACCTTCCATGGTGCTTTTCCGCTTTTCCACATTGCATTCAATTCCTGCTTATCGCGCCAGGTGTCCATGGAATGCCAGAAGCCTTCATGCTTAAAGGCCATCATTTCGCTCTTTTCCACAAGCTTGGAAAAGGGAGCGTGTTCAAGCACATCGTTTTCCCCAAGGTAATCAAAGAATTCGCGCTTGTAAACATGGAAGCCCCCGTTTATATAATCCCTCAGAACCGGCTTTTCAATGAATTGCTTTACTGAAGCATCGGTTGAAATTTCAACCTGCCCATATTTTGAATAGGGGTGAACACAGGTTATGGTTGCTATTTTGTTGTGCTTGAGATGGAATTCGTAAAGCGCTCGGAGATCAACTGTTGAAACCCCATCCCCATAAGTTGCGAGAAAATTTTCTTCATCTATGTACTTCTCAATTCTCTTGATTCTCTCACCTGTATTGGTCTTCTCCCCCGTATCAGCATACTCGATGATCCAACCCTCATCATTGTTCTTTTTGAAATAATCCATTATCATATTCCCTTTGTAACCCAAGCAAAGAACGAAATTCGTAAATTTATGGTGGGCGTAAAGCTTCATAATGTGCCAGAGTATGGGCTTTTGTCCTATTTCAACCAGCGGCTTGGGCCTCACCTCTGTTTCCTCTCGCAGACGGGTGCCCATTCCTCCGCACAGTATTACAACTTTCGGCTGCTGAACCATGCTGAGGCTTTGACCGTACAGCTATAAAAGAATAGGCGCAAGTTTAGTTGATTTTGAATGCGGAGGGGCAGAGCGAATTTAGAGGGCATTCGCCGCACTTTGGCTTTCGCGGCTTGCAGATGCGCCTTCCCAGAGAGATGAGGTTTACATGCAATGAGAATATGTCCTCGGCGGGAATTATGGATTCCATCTTTTCGTGTGCCGCTTCATATCCTGTTTTCTCATCTAACAAGCCAAGGCGCTTTGAAACCCTGAATATGTGAGTATCCACAGGCATTGCGGGCTTGTTGAAGCAGAAGCACAGAACTATGGCTGCTGTTTTTGGCCCTACTCCGGGGAGTGAGCGCAGCCAGGCTTCGGCTTCCCTCAAATTCATTGAAGCCAAGAAGGCAAGGTTGAGGTTGCCTCTTATTTTCAGTATTTGCCTCAGCAGGTCTCTTATTCTCTTTGCCTTTACGTTTGCCAACCCCCCGATGCGGATCGCACTTGCTATTTTTGCCTTCGGTGCATTGGCAACTGAATTCCAAGAGCGGAATTCCTTTCTGAGATTTGAAAATGCACGGTGGCTGTTCACATCACTTGTATTCTGGGAAAGCACGGTCATTATCAATGCAT
>Ga0180301_10003740_pt1 | contig 11848 bp, 11 predicted proteins | sample GuaBasSediGuay16_FD_121797 | JGI IMG/M metagenome (GOLD analysis project Ga0180301, IMG submission 121797) | Subseafloor sediment microbial communities from Guaymas Basin, Gulf of California, Mexico - Guay16, Core 4569-2, 12-15 cm | ecosystem: Environmental > Aquatic > Marine > Hydrothermal...
TTAAACTTCACGTTATCGAATAGACTGATGGTAGTTTTTAATTTTGAGTAAATCCTCATTCCATAATCAGTTAAATAATGACCTCTCCTCGAGGATCTAATTATCCCCCTCCTCTCAAGCCTGCTTAAAACATTTCTCATTACTCCTTCTCCGACTCCAAGCTCTTTCGATAAAACCTTTCTGCCGATTATTTCCTTTGATCCAATCAAAAAGATGGTTTTAACAACGTCGTAAATAGTGAAGGTTGCTCTAGCTTTAGAAGCTTCTCTAACTAGCTCAATTAACTCTCTCATCAATTAAGATAAAGTTTCTCGTTTTTAAAATAGTTTCACAGAGCTTAATGGTCACTTAAAAGGCAAGGGTGCATTTTCAGCTCATCACCACGTTTAATTGCCGAAAGCTGCCTCCAACTTGGAGCTTATAACGATCTGCTGATATTTCTTAGATGAATGAGAAGATATTCCTTTAAACCTAAGATCTGCCCGTTAATAACAAGTTGGGTTGCTAAAAGGATAATAGCTGCGCAGAAAGCTGGATTTAAGAAGATAAAAGTTACTCTTGACCTAGGTCTAACGAGTTCGCTTATTAAAATAACCCAAGGGAGGGCCTTATTAAACAATGAAAGCGTAGACGTAAACTTGCTGGAGAAGGTTGTTGGAGATAATATTTACCTTGTTCTTAAGGGGAAACTGATGAAGGTGTCGATGTTCTCCAATGGGAAGTTCTATAAGCTTAAAGCTGTTGGGGAGAAAACGGCCCCAACCGTTGAGATAAGCGGGATACATATGCATCGTGTTAGGGGCGTAACACCATGGATGGACTCACAGATGAAGGTCTTGGCCGTGAGGATATCGAGAGGGAATAAGGTGCTGGATGTATGCACAGGCTTGGGGTATACGGCGATAATAAGCTTAAAAAGAGGAGCTTCAGAGGTGATAACCATAGAAAAAGATGAAAATGTATTAAAAATAGCTGAATTAAACCCCTGGTCAAGGTTATTGGCTAATGAGAGGATTAAAATAATACACGGAGACGCTAATGAAGTTGTAAGGGAATTTGAGGAAGGCTCATTCGACAGGATAATACATGATCCTCCAAGATTCTCATTAGCTGGTGAGCTTTACAGTTTAGATTTTTACAAGGAGCTCTACAGAATTTTAAAACCAAATGGACTTCTATTCCATTACACCGGCACTCCTGGGGAAAAATTCAGAAGGAGAGATATTTTTAAAGAAGTTTCAAGCCGTTTAACAAAAGCTGGCTTTATCGTGATTAAGAAAAGAAAACTTCGCGGTTTACTAGCTAAAAAGGTCTAACTTCCATCAGGTGAAAGATAGCTAAGACGTTACATCTGGGAGAGATCAAAAAAGTTCTATACCCAAAGTTTTTTAAATCTTTAAATTACAAATACTTGTGAGGTCGAGGCTCTTTGAGTGAGGCTAAGAAGGTTCCAACATCGGTAATAGCAGCTGTGATAATCGCTATCATTATCATTGGCGCAGCTGCAGTATACTTTCTAACACTTCCACCGGCTCCCACCCCAACTCCAACTCCGACACCTACACCAACTCCTTCCCCCACGCCAACTCCTACTCCATCTCCAACACCAACGCCAACACCCACGCCCACTCCGATTCCAATAAAGAATCCAGATACGATCATAGTGGCTACGATCGGAGAGCCTGAAACCTTAGATCCCGCTTGGTGCTACGATACTGCAAGCGCGGAAGTAATATTTAACGTGTATGAAACTTTGATTTTCTTCGATGGTGAGCATGTCGATAAATTCGTTCCGATGCTTGCAACAGAGGTTCCCAGCAGGGAAAATGGATTAGTTAGTGAGGACGGCCTCACCATAAAGTTTCCGATCAGAGAGGGCGTAAGATTCCACAACGGGGAGGTGTTAACTCCCGAAGACGTGGAGTACTCGTTTGAGAGAGCTATGGTTCAAGACAGAGATGGTGGACCTGTATGGATGATTTTGGAGCCTTTGCTTGGAGTTGAGTGCACAAGAGATGCTGAGGGGAACATAGTAGTAACAGCTGAGGAGATAGATCACGCCGTAGAAGTAGAGGGCAATTATGTTGTATTCCACTTAAAGGCTCCATATCCGCTCACTACGTTCTTCCAAATTCTCAGCCAGTCATGGTCATCAATAGTTAATAAGAAGTTCTGCATTGAACATGGAGATTGGCCAGGAACCTGGGAGAACTGGACAGCTTATAATAATCCAGAAGTTCCGCCATTACAAGAGGTTATGTGCGGAACTGGCCCATTCAAGCTAGATAGATGGGAGAAGGGAGTACAGGTAGTTTTAGTTAGAAATGATGATTACTGGAGGGAGCCTGCTAAGATAAAGTATGCAGTCATCAAGAAAATAGATGAGTGGTCTACTAGGAAGCTCATGTTCCAGGCAGGGGATGTGGATATATGCTACGTGCCAAGACAATATGCTGAGGAGTTGGAGGGAGTTCCTGGCATAAGATGTGTTAAGAACTTGCCAACTCTGGTACTAGGAGCTCTATTCTTTAACTTTAAGATAGATCCAGCTAGCCCGTTCATAGGAAACGGAAGGCTTGGCGAAGGAGGAATTCCACCTGACTTCTTCGCGGATGTAAATGTCAGAAAGGCTTTCGCCTATAGCTTTGACTGGGATAAGTACATTTCCGAGGCGTGGCTGGGTGAGGCCCTACATGTATGTGGGCCGATACCCATGAACCTACCATTCTATAATCCAGAACAAGAAACGTACAATCTTGATTTAGCTAAGGCTGAGGAGTACTTCAAGAAGGCGTGGAATGGATCTGTGTGGGAGAAAGGCTTTAAAGTTTACATCCTGTACAACGCTGGAAACGTGCAGAGGAAGACGGCTGCGGAGATTCTTAAGGAGAACATAGAGAAGATCAACCCGAAGTTCCACGTAGAGATAATAGAAGTAGATTGGCCACTCTACCTGAGGGCCATGATTAGAGGACAATTAGGTTGCTTCATAATAGGATGGTTGGCCGACTATCCAGATCCTCATAACTTCGTACATCCGTTCATGCACTCAAGAGGAGCGTTCGCAGCATGGCAACACTACAGCAACCCGCACGTTGATGAGCTCATCGAGGAAGGAATACACACAACAGATCCTGAGAGGAGAAGGGAGATATACTATGAACTGCAGAGGATATACTTCGAAGAGTGCCCAAGCATCATACTGCACCAGCCATTAGGCCGTCACTATGAAAGGGATTGGGTACAAGGATGGTACTATAACCCAATATTCCCAGGTGTCTACTTCTACACGCTCTGGAAGGGATATCCATAATCCCCCCTCTAATTATTTTTAAAGTTTATTTATCATTGTTCTTGACATATTCTAGAGGAAAGGGATAGAGCATTGTCTTCAATGAGGAACTACGTCATCAGAAGATTGTTGCTCGCCATACCCACCCTCATAGGTTTAACCCTGCTTATCTTCTCCCTAACTCAGCTTTTTGATCCGGTTGAGAGGGCATCTCTTTACATACGTGATCCAAGACAAGCCCGAAATGTCGAGGGGATAATTGAAAAATACGGCTTAAACGATCCCCTTTATGTACAATATGCTAGATGGCTGGGGGCCCTTCTAGAGGGAAATTTAGGTTGGTCTAAGTCTGCTAATATGAAGGTTTTAGATGCCATATTTACGTTCTTTCCTGCCACCCTTGAGCTAGTTATGTTCAGCGTTCCATTAACGGTGATAATTGGAATTTATCTGGGAAGGCTTTCAGCTCTTCATAAGGACAGGTTCTTAGATCACTTAACTAGAGTTATAGCGATAGTTGGTTGGTCCCTTCCCTCTTTCTGGCTTGGGATAGTCTTAATGGCTGTAGTGTATGGACAAACAGGTTTGTTCCCGCCGGGAAGGCTGAGCGTTGATGCCTCCAATTTTGTCCACTCGCCGAACTTCATAAGGTATACAGGAGTGAATACGATAGACGCCATCCTAAACGGCCAATGGTGGATATTCTTTGACGCCCTTCAGCACATAGTCCTGCCTACAATCACGTTAACAACCATAAACGTAGCCTTGATAATGAGGGTGATGAGGTCCAGCATGCTTGAGTCCCTGAGTAAAACATATGTCCTAGCGGCTAGGGCTAAAGGCCTAGACGAAAAGGAGGTGATAAATAAACATGCGACCCGAACGGCTTTAATTCCTGTGATAACTCTGGCTGGAATATTATTCGCCTCTTTATTGTCCGGAGTGGTAATAACAGAGACCGTCTTTAATTATACTGGACTGGGCTATTGGGCAGCTCATGCTGCCACACAGCTAGATTTCCCAGCTGTACTGGGCTTTGCCCTTTTTTCGGGCATTCTATTCTTAGGAGCTAACCTAGTGGTTGATATATTGTACGCGTATATAGACCCGAGGATAAGACTGACCTGAAATGCAGAAGGTAGAGGGGAAGAAAATTCCGTTATCGGAGAGGGCATGGGTAAAAGAGCTGAAGTTCACGATTAAAAGGATAAAGCAAAGTCCTTTATCGATAGCTGGGATTATCATAATAGCATTTTTCACAATTATAGCCATTTTCGCCCCATATATCGCTCCTCCTCCTCCAGGAAGAGATCCCTACATGATCCCAAGATATGGATATAAGCCCATTCCTCAGCCTCCAAGCAAAGATCATCCATTCGGATTAACTGAAGGACAATACGACATCTTTTATGGGGTTATTTGGGGAACGAGAACAGCTTTTAGAGTAGGATTATGGGTGGTCGGGGCTTCCTTGCTTATAGGCATAATTGTTGGGGGGATATCCGCCTATTACGGCGGTATAATTGATGAGATAATGATGCGTTTCACGGATATAATATTCGCATTTCCAGGCTTAATACTCGCTATGGCCCTTGTGACGGCTCTTGGAAGAGGTTTGGATAACGTCATGTTGGCTCTTGTCTTAGTTGGTTGGCCAAGTTACGCCAGAGTTGTTAGAGGTGAATTTCTTAGGGTTAAACAAGAGGACTTTGTTGAAGCTGCCAAGGCCATAGGTTGCTCTGACCTTAGGATAATCGTGAGACACATACTTCCAAATGCCATCTATCCGGTCTTGATAATGGCATCCTTAGACATAGGCTCTATAGTCATAATAGCCGCTGCCTTAAGCTTCCTTGGATTAGGAGCTCCCTTAGGCTACGCCGATTGGGGCCAGATGATAGCGTTATCCAGAAATTGGATAGTTGGCCCGCCTACCAATCCTCTGCTCTACTGGTATACTTATATAATTCCTGGATTCTTCCTATTCCTATTTGTACTTGGATGGAACTTGCTTGGAGATGCCTTTAGGGATATATTAGATCCCATGATAAGGAGACGGTGATATGGATAAGCTACTTGAGGTCGAGAACCTGAAAGTCAGGTTCTATACTTATGAGGGGATAGTTAAGGCGATAGAGGGAATAAACCTCGAGATAAGGAAAGGAGAGACCTTAGGTCTGGTTGGAGAAACGGGATGTGGAAAATCAGTTACTGGCCTATCGATGCTTGTATTAGTCCCGCCTCCTGGCAGGATAGAGGATGGAAAGGTAATACTTGACCTAAAGGGTAGAAAGGTCAATCTTTTAAAACAAAAAGAGCCTTTTTTACTCAAAATAAGGGGCAAGGAAATATCAATGATATTTCAAGAGCCAAACGCTGCTTTAAACCCGGTCTATACCGTAAAAGAGCAGATAGGAGAAGCGATATTTCACCATAGAAGAAGGGAAATCCTTAATAAGGTTTTAAAATCGATTGAGGAGAAAGCTAGGAGAAAAGGGAAAAGTTTGATGCTGAAGATTGAAAGATGGTTCTATGAGAAGATGTTGGCAAATCCCGAGGCTTTATCAATAAGAATCGCGTTTAAAATACCCATTTTAAGGAGATTTCTAAGAAGAAAACTCGATGAGGTGATTAGAAATGAGGTAATAGCGATATTAAGGGAGATGGAAATTCCTGATCCTGAGAGAGTAGCTGATATGTATCCTCACGAATTAAGCGGGGGGATGCAACAAAGAGTAGTAATAGCAATGGCGCTTGCATGTAACCCCTCCTTATTGATCGCCGATGAGCCAACGACCTCCCTGGATGTGACGGTTCAAGCGCAAATTCTGGATTTGATAAGAAGGCTGAAGCGAAAATTCGGTTCATCTGTGGTGTACATAACTCATGATATGGGCGTTATAGCTGAAATGTGTGATAGGGTGGCGGTTATGTACGCTGGGTACATATGCGAGCTGGCCGAAGTCAAGGAGCTATTTAAAAACCCATTACATCCCTACACGAAGGCCCTGCTGGAATCGATTCCCAGGCCGGATAAGGAATTTAAATCGATTAGAGGAACCGTACCAAATTTGATAAACCCGCCCTCAGGCTGCAGGTTTCACCCCAGGTGCGACTACGCGATGGACATATGCAGAAAAGTTCCTCCAAGGTTAGTAGAGGTTAAAAAAGGACACTTTGTTGCTTGTCATTTATACCCTGAGGGAGGAATGGGGAGTGAAAGTTCTGCTTGAAACGGACAACCTTAAGAAATATTATCCAGTTAGGGGCGGTGTGTTTAGGAGGAGGATAGCTGATGTCAAGGCCGTTGATGGAGTAAGCCTGAAGATTTATAAGGGCGAGTGCTTTGGCCTAGTTGGAGAATCTGGATGCGGCAAAACGACGTTTGGAAAGACGATAATCAGGTTACTTGATCCGACTTCTGGCCATATATACTTTGACGTGCCGGATGATGTCAGGGACAGGATAAGAGAACTGGAGAACTCAAATTCAGACTCTTCTGAGCTGAAGAGATTATACCACCAGTATGATCTGGCCACCTTTAAGGGTAAAAGGCTCAAAGAGCTTAGGAGAAAGATGCAAATCGTTTATCAAAATCCCTCCACATCTCTTAACCCTAGGATGATGGTGAAAGACATAATTGGAGAGCCCTTAATCGTGCAGAAGTTGGCTAAAAAATCAGAGGTGGAAGAGAGGGTTTTAAGCATATTAAGAAAGGTGGGATTAGGAGAAGCCCATTTGCGCAGATACCCACATGAATTTAGTGGGGGACAGAGACAGAGGATAGCTATAGCAAGGGCTCTTATAACTCGACCTGAATTCGTCGTTTTAGATGAGCCAACATCTTCCGTGGATGTTTCGGTTAGAGCTCAATTGTTAAAACTCTTTCAATCGCTTCAGAGGGAGATGGGATTGACCTATTTATTCATAAGCCACGATCTAAGCGTAGTAGAATGTATAAGCGATAGAGTGGCCGTTATGTACTTAGGCAAGGTCGTTGAGCTCGCTGGGACGAGGGAATTGTTCAAGAGACCCTTACACCCATATTCTCAAGCCCTTTTCTCATCTATACCCCTCCCTGATCCTACCATAAAAAGGGAACGAATAATACTTCGTGGAGAAGTTCCAAGCCCGGTTAATCCTCCACCAGGTTGCAGATTTCATCCTAGATGCAAATATGCCATGGACATATGTAAAAAGGTCGAGCCTATGCTAAAAGAAGTAAGCAAAGATCATTTCGTTGCCTGTCATTTATATTAAGCTACCTTTCTTAAGGAGCTTGTTAAATAGGCTATCTTAGCCGAATGCTCTATCAGATTTGTTATGTTAAATGCCTCCTCTAAGCTTCCCCCTGCCACGTATATCCCGTGTCCTCTTGCTATGACCGCTCCGCCCTCTTTAAAAACCCTTGATATATCATTTAGGAACTCCTGTGATAGGTGTTTAGATCTTATTATGGGAACAGACCCTAGATAAAGCCTCGATTCAAAATCAATTGGCTTATACGTATCTAAATGGATGGATAACGCTATGATAAATGGAGGATGTGTATGAAGAACAGCTTTGAAGTTGCTCGCTCGATATATGGCTCTGTGAATCTCTAAATCCATAGATGCCTTCTTATCCCTCTTACTTCTTTTATTCAAAAAGACGCATACTATATCGCCCCTCTCTATCTTACCGAGGGAACATCCATGTTTAGTTATATAAATCCTTTTGCCGCTCCTGATGCTTATGTTTCCCCCGGAAGCGACAACTAATCCTAACTCTGAGCATTTTCTTCCATAGAACGAGATTTCCTTAAGAGCCTCTTCAAGCTTCACTTGGCTCACTCCAGATAACCTGGAGGGATTTTAATGAATTTAGATTTTATTCCCATTAATCAGGATCTTCAGAAACCTTAAATTTAGCCTAAAACGATCTTAAACTCTGACAATGAGCTTTGATGAAGACGAGAGGAAGATAATCATCTATCCCCCTTCCTCGATAATAATGTTCTTAGTGCTCCTTTTACTGCTTTTTCCGATCTTTCTCCTCATAGGACTTGGATTTCTGAGCTATGGCTTCATCAAAATCGGGTTAACTCCTGGCCAGACAATTCTTATACTATCCTTCTCTTTAGCTGGTAGCTTCGTGAATATCCCAATAAGGAGGAAGGATATAGTTATCGAAGAGGACTATGAGATCCCAAGGTTGATAAAGTACATTATAGGGCTTCCGCCTTATAAGATAAGAACCCAAGTTTTATGCATTAACCTTGGAGGAGCCTTAATTCCCCTTATCGTCTCCCTTTATATAGCCCTTAGGATCCCGTTACTTCATTTAATGATTTCAACAGCGATAATAGCTGTGATTTCAAGGCTCATGAGTAAGGTCATAAAGGGAGTCGGAATAATCCTCCCAGCCTTTATTCCCCCCTTAATTTCAGCCATGATAGCGATGCTTCTCTTGCCTGAGAATCCAGCTGGACTGGCTTATGCCTCAGGAGTTATGGGCACCTTAATAGGTGCGGACCTTCTGAACTTAGGAAGAATCAGGGATATGCCAGGTGTTATAAGCATAGGAGGAGCGGGGATATTTGATGGAATATTCTTAACTGGAGTTCTTGCAGCTATATTATCCTAGCTGAATAAATGGTTCATAATTCAGGCTTGTTAATGAAATAATGGAGTGATTAATGACTGATACGACCATGGACTTTGGCTCTAAGAAGTGGGAAGTTGATCTAACGTGTTACGAAAGGTACAGAAGGATAGTCCCAGATTATGATAAGTTCTTAGAGTATCTTAGAAGGCCTCTTCCATATTCCATAAGGGTAAACACCTTGAAAATATCGCCAGAGAGGCTCATAAAAAGGCTTGAGAAAAGAGGCTTTAAATTGGAACCAGTTAAGTGGAATCCCTGGTTTTATGTGATAAGGGAGATAGGAGGAATAGGACAGCCGGGGAAGACCTTAGAGCATGCTCTTGGATATTACTACGTCCAGGAACTCGTTTCAGCATTGCCCCCGATAGTCCTTGATCCCCAACCGGGCGAGCAGGTTCTTGATATGGCAGCAGCTCCTGGAAGTAAAACGACTCAAATGGCTCAATTAATGGAAAATAAGGGCCTTATAGTTGCAAATGATGTAGATATAGAGAGGATAAGGGCTTTAAAATCGAACATAGATAGGCTCGGCGTGTTGAACGTGGTGATTACTAAAATGGATGGGAGGCGTTTTTTCTCCAGGAGAATATTCGATAAAATTTTAATAGATGCCCCTTGCTCTTCTGAAGGGATAGTTAGAAAGGACCCATCAGCCCCAACAAAAATATCGATGAAAGAGAGAGTAAAATTATCAAGGCTTCAGAAAGGACTTGTCTCAAGAGCATATCGTCTATTAAAGAAGGAGGGAACCTTAGTATACTCTGTCTGCACTTTTTCTCCAGAGGAATGTGAGGAAGTGGTAGATCATGCAATAAGAATAGGCTTTGAGCCGATTGAGGTGAAATTGCCGATAAGGGGAATTAAGGGTGTCAGGAAGTGGGTGGATGAAAGGGGAAGAACTCATGAGTACGATAAAGGAGTTGAGAAATCCGTGAGGATCTACCCTCATCTAAATGATACAGGAGGGATGTTCATTGCAAAGCTCAAGAAAATATGAGAGATGTAGCGAGGGAGAGGTTAAGGAATATCTAAGATACGTTGAGAGGAGGTTTGGGATACCTAGGGAGCTCTTTGACAAATACGTCTTCCTGAAGAAAGGCAAGAACATATGGATCTTCAGCGGGGATCAAGGGGTTCTAAATGACTTTAAAAAGATAGAAACTATAGGGATAAAGTTTTTAACGGTAACAAGGAAGTTCATAAAGCCTACAACAGCCTTTTTACAGATATTCGGTAAATATGCTAGGAAAAACATTGTTGAGTTGAAAAAAGAGGAGGAGATGGTGGAGTTTATGACAGGAGGTATGATAAAACGGAAATTCAACGCTGAAAAGGGATTTGTAATAGTTAAATATCATGAGGATATCCTAGGATGTGGCCTTTACACGAATACTGGTTTGCTTTCCCAAATACCCAAGTCTAGGAGAATAGACAAAAGGTGGGTAGAGGAAGCTAATCCAGAGGCTAATCACGGAGAGGAAGAGAGCATCGATTAGGTTTAGCCCCTCGTTTAACATTATTAATTCATCTATCATTGATTTTTGGTGGTCAATTTGCCGGTTAAAATAGGGATAAATGGCCTGGGCAGAACCGGCAGAACAGCTTTAAGGGCGGCCCTTCAAAACAAGGAGGTCGAGGTAGTGGCCTTGAACAGCAGAGCGGATACAAGAACGGTTGCTCATCTCCTAAAATACGACTCAGTTTACGGCAGATACCCTGGAGAGATAAGATACACGGAGGACAGCTTAATAATAAATGGTAGGAAAATCCCGTACTTTAGGTCAAGCGATCCATTAAACATCCCGTGGAGGGACTATGGAGTGGAAGTAGCGATAGAGTCAACGGGAGTCTTTAAGACAAGGGAGGAAGCATTTAAACACATAAAGGCGGGAGCCGAAAGAGTGTTAGTCTCGGCGCCTATGTCAGATCCAGACATAACACTCGTTTTAGGGATAAATGATGACAAATATGATCCTAGAAAACATAAAGTGGTTTCTATGGCTTCATGTACAACAAATGCAGCTGTACCTGTTCTTAAAGTGATAAATGACGAATTTGGGATAATTAAGGCCTTTCTCACGACTGTTCATGCTTACACCGGGAACCAGAGGTTGGTTGATAAGTCCCATAAGGATTTGAGAAGAGCTAGAGCTGCCGCAATGAATATTATACCAACATCAACAGGAGCTTCTAAAGCCATAGTTCAGGTTTTACCCGAACTCAGGGATAAGATAGACGCCGTAGCGATCAGGGTTCCGATAATTGATGGCTCCTTGATCGACCTATCCATTGAGGTATCCAGAGATGTAAGTGCTAATGAAGTTAATAACGTCCTAAAAAGGGCAGCTGAGGGAAACTTAAAGGGAATTTTGGAATATACTGAGGACCCAATAGTATCAAGCGACATCATAGGAAATAGCTCTCTCTCAATAATCGATGCAACTCTTACTAAGGTCATAGGCGGAAACTTAGTAAAGGTGTTCGCTTGGTATGATAATGAGTGGGGCTACTCCTGTAAATTAATAGAGCTCACAGCTAAGATTTTATCTAGAAGATGAGGTTTATAGAATCTAAAAGCCTGCCTAATACTTTTATAGCCCTAAACGAGTTGATAATCGACAAGTTCGTGGATCCTTACATCTACGGGGAACGACAACAAAGAATAATTAAGAATTTCGCTGTTGAAGTTCTTAAGTTCCTATCCAGGAGGATAAAAGCTCATACTTCAGGGGATAAATTCATCGTCAGAATATTAACGGGAGCTAAGTATTATTATTACCCTGAGGCTTGGGCTGAGGTTTTCAACGAGAACGTTTTGACCGGTGATATAAGGATTTTATCCAGGATCAGATACGATGAAAGGGATATAACGGCTGTTGTTTTAAGGGATCTTACAACCTTGCCCACGAA
>Ga0180301_10003741_pt1 | contig 11846 bp, 12 predicted proteins | sample GuaBasSediGuay16_FD_121797 | JGI IMG/M metagenome (GOLD analysis project Ga0180301, IMG submission 121797) | Subseafloor sediment microbial communities from Guaymas Basin, Gulf of California, Mexico - Guay16, Core 4569-2, 12-15 cm | ecosystem: Environmental > Aquatic > Marine > Hydrothermal...
ACTTTATACATATTCTTGTAATCGCAGGAATATACATCATCCTTACCATGAGTCTTAACCTTATCGTTGGCTATACCGGGCTTCCTGCCCTTGGTCATGCCGCTTTCTCCTGTATAGGAGCATACACTTCTGCAATCCTTGCATTAAGGCTTGGCTTATCCCCCTGGATAGGAATTTTAGCAGGAATTTTTCTTGCGGTCATAACAGGTCTAATCTCTTCCTTTCCTGCGCTTCGCCTGAAAGGAGATTATTTAGCCCTTGCTACATTGGGGTTTAATGTAATTGTTTATGGGATTGCCAAGAATTGGGTTTCTCTTACTCGAGGTCCAATGGGACTTCCAGGTATTCCTTCCTTTTCTATCTTTGGCTTTAGTATAACAGAAACATGGAAGTATCTTATCCTGGTTCTTTTCTTTGATATAATTTCTTTTATCTTCCTCTGGCGTATAACTTCTTCACCCTTTGGAAGACTGCTCAAAGGGATAAGGGAAGATGAGAAAGCGATCCAAATACTAGGGGTGAATACAGTTAAATATAAGGTAGTAGTCTTCATGGTGGGTGCTGGATTTGCAGGACTTTCTGGGGTGTTGTATGCCCATTACATAACCTTCATTGACCCATCAAGTTTTACTGTAATGGAGTCTATAACAATTCTTCTCATGGTTATCTTCGGCGGAATGGCAAATTTATACGGTTCAATAATAGGGGCAATTTCACTTGTGGTTCTTCCAGAAGTTCTAAGATTTTTGGGGCTTCCCTCATCTGTGGCAGCACCACTTCGGCAGATGATATATGGACTTCTCCTGGTCATTTTGATGCTTAAAAGACCCCAGGGAATTTTAGGAGAATACAGGTTTAGATGAGCATGAAAATACTTGAAGTAAAGGGATTCACAAAGGAGTTTGATGGTATAAAGGCCTTAAAAGAAGTTTCCTTTTCGGTAGAGAATGGAACGATAAACGCCCTGATAGGCCCAAATGGAGCAGGTAAGACCACAGTTTTGAACATCTTAAGTGGATTTTTAAAACCAGAAAAAGGCGAGGCTTACTATAAGGGTAAAAAAATAACAGGTCTTCCTCCTTTTAAGATTTCAACGATGGGAGTTGTCAGAACCTTTCAAAATACAAGACTTTTCTTGCAGATAACGGTTCTTGAAAACGTGCTTATGGCTATGAGATATAGGAATGGAGAAAATTTACTGGATGTTATCCTGCGAAGGGACAAGGTGTTGAAGGAAGATAAAGAGAAGATAAATAAGGCAATGGACTACCTTTCACTGGTTGGTCTCGCAGAAAAGAAAGATGAACTTGCAGAGAATTTATCTTATGGTCAGAGAAAACTTTTAGAGTTGGCAAGAGCACTGGCAACAGAATCAGAACTCTTTCTTCTTGATGAACCCCTTGCAGGGGTATTCCCAGAGACAAGGAAGAAAATAATTGCTCTAATGAAGAAGATAAAGAAGGAAAGAAAGACAATAATCTTCATAGAGCACATAGTAGGAATTGTCTCTGATATATCTGACAGAATTATTGTGCTGAGGCATGGAGAGAAGATAGCTGATGGGAAACCCTATGAAGTTCTAAAGGACAGAAGGGTTATTGAGGCATACTTGGGAGGAGAAGGTGATACTTGAAGTAAGGGATCTTACTGTATGGTATGGTTCTTTAATGGCGTTAAACAAAGTGAGTTTTAATGTGAATAAAGGAGAAAGTGTCGCTCTATTGGGACCAAACGGTGCTGGAAAAACAACTGCTCTGAGGGCAATTATTGGAGTTTTGAAGGATTATAAGGGAAGAATTAAAGAAGGAGAGATCTTATACAAAGGAGAATCTATAAAGGGTTTGCCTCCCTATGAACTGGTAAGAATGGGAATCTGCTATGTACCTCAGGGAAGAAGGATATTCCCCAATCTGAGCGTTAAAGAAAATCTGGAAATGGGCGGATATATCATAGAGAAATTCTCGATTTTAAAGGGGAACCTGGAGAAAGTTTTTGAACTTTTTCCTGTATTAAAGAAGCGCCAGAAGCAAAAGGCAGCCACTCTTTCCGGTGGGGAACAACAGATACTCGCCATTGCAAGAGCACTAATGGTAAATCCTGAACTTTTGCTCCTTGATGAACCTTTATTGGGGCTTTCCCCTAACTATATCAAAGAAGTTATGGAAAAGGTTAAAGAAATCCAGAAGACAGGGGTAAGTGTAGTAATCGTTGAACACAATGCCAAAGCAGTTTTAAAGTATGTTAAACGGATATATTTGTTTTCAATGGGAGAAGTGATTTTACAGGATAGTGCAGACATTCTGACCAAAGATGGCAGGATTCATCAAATTCTCGGTATATTATGAGCTTGAAAATGTGTTTCTTAGCAACTTCAAATAATAGACGAATATCTGGCTCCATTATGCTACACCCAGATTGCCCTTGGCAGCTTCTTTATCTGCCAGCCGTTATCAAAAATCTCATTATAAAAGGGTAGAGTTATGAACGAGATAGAGTATATTATCCGTTTATTTAGAACCGGCCAGAAAGCTTAACCTCAAAAAGGGCAAACACATTCATAATTTTATAAAAATTTTTACCTCTTCTTGACTTTCAGAGCTTATTAGACCTGAAATTTACGGTCTTAAAATGATGGAATAAAGAGAATGCGGAGGTGGTTGACATTGGTTCCTGTTGGGCCTGTATCTATGGCATCATCTGATGATTCAAGCACCTCTGCTGTATTATGCTCTGAAAGATATTCCTCTACATTGACACCCCTTTTATTCCAGATATTTCTGGAGATGCTATCAATTATTCCCCCTGCATAACCTGAATTTCCATCCTTCCCATCTGTGTCTATACCTGCAAAAACAAATGCTCTGTTTGTTTTTGCCCCCAGACCAATCCTCACTGCGAGTTCCTGATTTGGTCCTCCCCTACCCCCACCTGCTCCAACAGGGAACTCTCCACCTGATATGTAAAACCCCTTTTCTCCTTTTTCTATTAACTCCAGGTGCTTTTCAACCAGTTCATCAAGGGTATTCCACTGAACAATCTCACACCTATGTCCCTCTCTTTCTATTATCTCTTTTATGCCATCCAGAATAATAGAATTCTTCAGGATAATCTCTGTGGATACTTTCTTAAATATGGGATGATTTTCATCAGGTGTTTCAGGAACCATATCCATAACACCTGCCAATAGGTAATCACTAACTGGCTTGCAATCGTCAACAAGTCCATATTTCTTCAGTATGTTCAGGGCATCTGCATGAGTTGTTGGGTCAGGAACACCAGGGCCAGATGCAACATCCTCAGGTCTGTCCCCTGGAACATCAGAAACAATGAAATTTATCAGGGGAGCAGGAGAGGCAATGAATGCAAGCCAGCCCCCCTTCACAACGGAAATGTGCCTCCTCACTGTGTTTATCTCACCTATACCAGCACCTTTTTCCATAAGGTATTTTATAACCTTCTGTTTTTCTTCAAATGGTATGTCTGCTGGAGGGTGGGAAAGTGCTGAAGAGCCTCCGCCTGACACAAGGAGGATTACAAGGTCATCTTCTCCAGCCCCATCAAGATTTGCAACCACCTCTTCACCAGCCCTGAGGGAATTCTCATCTATCAATGGATGGCCTGATTCAATCACATGAAATCCTGGAACATCCTTTCCATAACCATATGGTGCTACAATCACACCATAATCAATCCTTCTTTCCACAACATCAATGAATCCCCTTGCAAGTGATGAACCTGCCTTACCAATGGAAACAACAAACAGTTTATCAGCATTCCTGATTCTGTTCAATTTTTCACTCTCCAGTGCCTTTTTAATGTAGGTTTCAGGATTTGCCAGATTCAACCCTTCTTCAAGCATATCAAGGACGAGTCTTCTATAAATGGAAAGTTCCCCATGCCTTGACGAAATCAGGGCTTTTTTATTTTTTACGAACATTGAGCGGAACTCTTATATTAAGACCAAGTTCCTTCACAATCCTGTATGCCTCATCAATACCCACTGTTAACTGGTCTTTTTTATGGGCATCACTCCCGATTGTCACCTCCTTCCCACCCATCTCAACATAATACTTGAGCAAAGAAAATGACGGATACTGTTCTTTTGGCTTCCTCCTGAATCCTGCAGTATTTATCTCAAGAACCATGTTGTTCTTCAATGCAGTCCTGAAAATCTCACCTATCAGTTTCTCATGCTCCCTCCATATCGCCTTTGCCCTCTCCTGATTCTCCATATACTTCTTATAATAGTCAAAATGTCCAATTACATTAAAAAGCCCTGAACGAACAAGGGCAAGTTCCTGCTCATAGTAAAGGGCAATCTTTTCCCACAGACCTTCCTTATCAATCATCTCTGACCACTTTGAAATCATCATGTTTTCCATTATATGGATTGACCCGATACAGAAATCAAACTCTTTATCAAAGAGATACTCCCCTATCTCCTCCTCCCTGTATGATTCAAAACCTATCTCCACACCGAAAAGTATGTTTATTTCTGGATATTCCTTTCTCAATCTCTCAACCAGTTCCTTTGATTTCTCATAGTCATAATCACCATACGCAGGGTCATTGGGGTTCAGGTCAAGATGGTCTGTGATGGAGATATACTGGAACCCAAGTTTTATTGATTCCTGAACAATCCAGTCTGGCTGGAGTTCAGAATCAAAGGAAAGATTTGAATGGATATGCAGGTTAATCAGTGGATAAGAGCGCATCAATAAACTCCTCTGGATTAAACTCCTCAATATCATCAGGTGCCTCACCTGTTCCTATAAACAGAACAGGCAGGTTAAACCTTCTCACTATGGGAAGGATTACCCCTCCCTTTGCAGTGCCATCCATCTTTGTTAAAACAATACCTGTAAGTCCCAGTTTCTCATTGAATATCTCCACCTGATGTATTGCATTCTGTCCTGTTGTGGCATCAATCACAATCAAGATTTCCTGTGGGAGGTCTTCCCTCTTTTTGTTAAGAGTTCTCTTTATCTTTGCCATCTCCTCCATAAGACCTGTTTTTGTGTGAAGTCTTCCCGCTGTGTCAATCAGCAGACAATCCACACCCCTTGAAACAGCAGCATCAAAGGCATCAAAGGCAACTGCAGAAGGGTCAGCACCATACTGGGAAGAGACAATATCTGCGCCTGCCCTGTCTGCCCATATCTTCAGTTGCTCCTGTGCGCCTGTCCTGAAGGTATCACATGCTGCAAAGAGCACACTCTTTTTCTTCTTTCTAAAATACAGCCCTATCTTTCCAATGGTTGTCGTCTTCCCAACACCATTAACACCAACAAAGAGATAAACAACAGGTGGATTATGTACTGATTCATGTGGAACAGAGAGCATTTCCACAAGCAATTCCCTCAATCGCTCAAGGTATTTGTCAGGATGAACCTTTTTCAATTCTTCAATGAAAAATTCGGTTGTCTCTATACCAACATCCCCTGAAAGAAGTATATCCTCAATCTCTTCAAGCAAGGCAGGGTCTTTCCTTCTCAGCATACTGGCAACCCTGCCAAATATATTCTCCCTTGTCCTTCTCAATGCATCGCGAAGTCCCATTATTTGAGCCTCTTCTCTATTCTCTCCATTCTCTCAAGGAGTGTTGTTATAACCTCTGCCAGGAAACCCATTGCAAATAGAAGAAGTCCTGCAAGTATCAGGAGCATGGTAAGATACAGGAGTGGTCTGTATCCATGATGGAAGAAGACCCTCATTACAACTGTGTATATACCAACAAGGAAACCAAGCCCCAGGGAGACTATCCCCATGTTTCCAAATAGAAGCATGGGCTTCTTCATGAATGTGAGGAGGAATTTAACAGAGAGAAGGTCCATAACCCCAACAAAGATTCTTCCCTTACCTGAATACTTTGATTCTCCAGCATACCTTTCCCTCAATGTAACCTTAACCTCTGTTGCCTTAAATCCCCTGTCAACGGCAAGTGCAACCATGTATCTGTGCCAGTCCTTTCTCAATGGAATCTCTTCAAGAACCTCTCTTTTCATTGCCTTTATTGCATTCTGGTCATGGACAGGTATCCTGAATAACATCCGTGAAAGATTGTTGTAAATGGTGGAGACAAACCTCTTCCTGTATCTCCCCTGCTTCCATCCAGAGACGATGTCATAACCCTGGTCAATCTTCTCAAGGAGGAGTGGAATCTCAAGAGGGTCATACTGAAGGTCTGCATCAAGTATCACAATTACATCCCCTTTTGAGGCAAGGAATCCCGTGACAATCGCCTCTGTCTTCCCCAAATTCGCCCTGTGTTTTTCCACATCCAGCCATTTCAGTTTCTTTGAAAGTTTCGTTGCTTCCTCATATGTTCCATCAGAACTTCCATCATCAACTATAACAACATGGTAGTCCCTTTTTCTGTCCTTTGCCCTTAATCTCTTAATCTCCTCAACAAGGGGTTTTATATTGGGCTTTTCATTATATGCAGGAACGATTATTGTAACCTTTTTTGAAACCATTTTATCGTCTCCTTCAATCCATCCCTGAATTTAACGCCTGGTTCCCAGCCGAGAATCTCCTTTGCCCTGGTGATGTCAGGTCTTCTCCTCATGGGGTCATCTTCAGGAAGGGGCATAAACACAAAGTTCTTTTCAATCCCCATCACCTCACACACAATCTCGGCTGTTTCCAGGATTGTGTATTCCTCAGGATTACCAATGTTAACTGGAAGATGGTAATCAGTCTCCATAAGTCGCATCAATCCATCAACTGTATCATCAACATAACAGTAACTCCTGGTCTGGGAACCATCACCATATATTGTCATGGGTTCACCCTTTAATCCCTGTGATATAAAATTTGGCAGAACCCTTCTGTCATCAGGGTCCATGTATGGCCCATAGGTATTAAAAATCCTTGCAATCCTTGTGTCAACATTGTATTTTCTGTGATATGCCATCATCAGTGCCTCAGCATATCTCTTTGATTCATCATAGCAACTCCTTGGACCTATAGATGAAACATTACCCCTGTAATCCTCATTCTGTGGATGAACTTCAGGGTCTCCATATACCTCTGATGTTGATGAGAAAAGGATTCTTGCATTCTTCTCCTTAGCATATTCAAGCATGTTGATTGTGCCAATTCCACCTGTTTTGAGTGTTTCTACTGGGTGGTTCAAGTAGTGGTAAACACTCCCTATTGAGGCAAGGTGGAAAATCCAGTCAACATCTCCGTAATCTGTTGGCTCATTAATATCCTGCTCAAAAAAAACAAAGTTTTCTTTATCCAGTAAATCCTCAATATTCTCCTTTTTTCCTGTTATCAGGTTATCAACACATATTACATAGTGGCCTTCAGATAAAAGCCTTCTTACCAGATTTGTTCCTATGAAACCAGCACCACCGGTGACAAGCACCCTCATTCTGGTCTCACCCTGAAAAAGGTTTTTTTACCAAATTTAATTGCATATTCCCTGTCAACTGTAATCTCCAGGTCGGTGTCAGTAACCTTTTCACCATCAATCCTCAGTCCACCCTGCTTTATAACCCTTCTTATATCACTTGAAGAAAGACCTGTTATTGACCTTATCACCTTAACAATCCAGACCCTCTCCCCTTCGGGATAAACCACCTCTTCCATTTCTTCAGGGAGTTCCCTTTTTGAGAAAACTTTTATAAAATTCTCCCTTGCCTTTTTTGCTGCTGTTTCTGAATGGTACATCCTCACAATGGTCTCTGCAAGATCAAGTTTTATATCCCTCGGGTTTACATCCTTATCCTTCAAACTCCTCTCTATTTTTTCAAGTTCTTCATTGTCCAGATCGGTGCAGAGGGTGTAGTACTTCATTATCAATGTATCTGGTATGGACATAATCTTTCCAAACATCTGGTCAGGTGGCTCATTTATACCCACATAATTACCATAGGACTTGCTCATCTTCAATTTTCCATCAAGCCCTTCAAGTAAAGGAAGAAGGAACACAACCTGGGGTCTCTGCCCGAACTCCTTCTGGAGGTCTCTGCCCAGAAGATGGTTGAATCTCTGGTCAGTCCCACCAAGTTCAACATCTGCTCTTATGGCAACAGAATCGTATGCCTGAAACAAGGGATATAGTATCTCGTGCAAAGAGATAGGGACATTCTCCTTCATTCTCTTTTCAAAGTCATCCCTTTCAAGTATCCTTGCAACCGTTGTTTTTGCAGCAAGTTTTATAATGTCCTTTGAGGTTAATCTACCAAGCCACTCACTGTTGTATCTGAACTCAAGGTTATCTTCCTTAAGGATTTTCAGTATCTGCTCCTTATACTGTTCCATATTCTTTTTCACTTCTTCTTCAGTGAGGGGTGGCCTTGTCTTTGACCTGCCTGAGGGGTCACCTATCATGGCGGTAAAATCACCAACAACAAGAACAGCAGTATGCCCAAAATCCTGAAACTGTCTCATCTTTCTAAGGGGAACAGAAAATCCAAGATGAATGTCTGGAGCAGTTGGGTCAATCCCCAGCTTCACCCTTAACTTCTCACCATTTTTTATACGTTCTTCAAACTCATCAAGGGGTATTATGTCTGCTGCTCCCCTTTTTAAGGCAACCAGTTCATCCATTACTTATTCCCTGTTGGTATCTGTAAAAGGGGTGTCAGATTCTTATCAAATGGGGCTATAATAACCGTGTTATTGGGTGAGTTAATAAGTTCCTTGAGTGTCTGTATATAATACCACTGGAGATATGAATTTGTAAGTGAATTTGCAATGATTCGCTGCGCCCGTGCTATCCCCTCTGCCTCAATCCTCTTCCTCTTTGCTTCCTGTTCCTCCTTCTGTAAAACATATTTCATTTTCTGGGCTTCCTGTTCAGCAGCAATCTTCTCATCAATGGCATTCTTCACCTTTGGAGGAAGACTCACATTCCTGAGTAGAACATTCTCCACTATAATACCCCTTGGCTTAAGATTCTGAACAAGTTCATCAAAGATTTCCTTTGAAACCTTCTCCCTGTTTGAAGAATAAATATCATTAACAGAGTAAGTTGCAGCAACATTCCTTATTGAAGTCCTGATTGCTGGCCTCACAATCTTTTTCACATAGTCTTCTCCAATATCCCTGTAAACCTTCCATGCTGTTTCAGGTTGAAGATGGAACCATACAGTTACATCAAGGTCAACGGAAAGCCCTTCCTTTGTCAGTGCGGTAATGGCATCATCCCCCCTTACAAGACCCTCTTCACGCTTTTTACTCATGGTGTATTCCTGAGTTCTTATACTCATCTTTTCAATTGTAACAAGGGGATTAACAAGGTGAAGACCACTATGCAACACCTCTTCTTTTACCTTGCCGAAAAGGATCTGAACACCGACCTCTCCAGGCCCGACAAGTCTCACCATGGCAAGGATAAAAAAGATCCCTGCCAGTGCAAAAGGAATGAAGGAAAAACCTTTGAGCCTTCCCTCAAAGCTTCCAAGTAAAAAAATAACACCAATTATCAAAGCAATTACGGTCAGAAAAATAAGCATGGTTCCACCCCCATTAAAGAGAATGGCGGCGCAGGGATTCGAACCCCGGACACGCGGATTATGATTCCGCTGCTCTGGCCAACTGAGCTACGCCGCCTGACACGCATAAATATAAAATTCCAAAAGATTATGTCAAGTGGGCTATTCCCCATCAACAACAATCATTGTTATGGTTTTGCTGACATCAGGGATTGAGAGAAGGCCATTAACAATCACATCCCTCAAACCTTTGAGTGAATCGGCTTCAATAAAGGCAACGATATCATGAAGGCCTGTAACAAGATGTGCATACTTAACACCATCTGCACCCCTGATTTTTTTGAGCGCATCAGCAACATTTGTGGTGGAAAGATTGATAAGAACATATGCCTGCATATCTACCTCCCTGTTTTTCACCAGTATACAGAGAAGGAATTAAAAAATCAAGACTGAAACCACTCTTCTCACTGATATAATTTATAATAAATATTATTCAGAATCACGCATAGAAAACTGGAAACACCCTTATCGCCCCAGGTACAACAGTGGCAATTAGTGGCAACCTTCCTGGTGTTTCTCCATCCATCTCAAATGTTGTTTTTCCCTTCACAGTAACCCTCCTGCCTTTAAACACATGAACCTCTGGTCTTTTTAGATGTGTTCCCTGATAAAGACGAGGGATATTCTGAATGAACTTAAAAAGGGAGAGTTTCTCTATAACCACCACATCAAGCACACCATCATTCTCCTTTGAATAAGGAGACATGAACATGCCACCACCTGTGTATCTTCCATTGGCAATGGCAAGGTCAAGAATTAGATAACTCCCCTTGAATTCACCATCAATAAAAAGTTCTACTCCAGCCCCATGAAAAAGTGGGAAGGCAATGAATGTGGAGAACATAAATCTCAGATAACCCCCAAGTTCCCTTGGAAGTTTATATGCCGTCCTTGCCACAAGGCCACCCAATCCTATGTTGATCATGTTTATGCAGTATCTTACGCTTCTCCTACCTTCAAAATCAACAAATTCTGTCCTTATAACATCAATCCTTTCAGGCATTTTTATGGTCTTCATGGTATCTCCTGAAGACCCCGAAAGAAACAGTCCGAGTGAAGCCTCAGGGTTTATAAGTCGGTCATTCTCAAAGAATCCATTAAGGACTTCATTGAAGGTTCCATCCCCACCCATGGCAATAATTTCTTTTGCACCTTCCTTAATTGCCTGCCTTGCAAGAACAGTGGAATGGCCTGGATACCTTGAGATATAAAATTTTACATCATTCCCGAAGATTCGCTTGATGTCCCCATGTGCAACTACCCTTTTACCAGCACCTGGGTTTGCAATCACAATCCTCATTTTTCCATCCTCCTGAAATCCTCTTTTATCCTTCTGAAACCTGTATCCACCTCCTGTGATTTTGTTGATGCATTCCTTATGTGCTGGAGAAGTGTCTGCCAGTTCTTCTCAAGTTCCCTGAAGTCCCTTGAAAGGGAGAGGATGTCCTCCCTTATCCTTTTTGCCTCCTTTGAGAGCTTACCAGCATGGATTCCAGCCCTTATAATCTGAAGTTTACCTGACAGTGTTAGAGGGGATACAACCTGAACACCAGAACGTGCAAAATCCATCACCATCTCATACTCATTGGTGATTATATAATAATACACTGCCTCTGATGGAATAAAAACAAGTGCAAATGGTGTGGTGCCCGATTCTGGCCTCACATAATCCTCCTTCACCTTTTTAAGATGGTCAGTCAGGTTCTTCCTGAATTCCTTAATAGCGGAATTATCTCCCTCCACTATCCTTGTGTAATTCTCAAGGGGAAACTTTGAGTCAATGCATATTATACCTGAATCTGTCTTTATAAACGCATCTGGTATCTTCCCCAGTTGTGGTATTCTCTCCCTTATCCCATAGGTGTCTGGTGGTAGTGCATTTGAAAGTATTGTCTCAAGTGCAACCTCTCCAATATATCCCCTCTGCTGAGGAATCTTGAATATGTCTTCAATGCTTGATATGGACTTCTCCAGTTCCTCTGCTGTTTTTGAAATTCTACCGAGTTTTTCATCTATACCAAGGTTCATCAGGTGTGAGATTATTCTATCACCTTCATTTCTTCCAGTGAACTGGAGAACAAGGATTACAATGAGGAGTATAAGGACACAGGCAAGCAGTATAATCACAACCATGCATAGAGGATACATGCATAAGAAAAACCTGTCAACCCCACCCCCGGGGGACGGTGCATGCATTTATGCATTTATCAGATCACATATCTTTTTTAGTATGAGATATTTACATCACTGTAAACTATTGTAACTATTGTGAATGGTTATGGCAATGCACCCCAAAGATTTACACCCTTTTACTGGCTTCCAATATACTGATTACAA
>Ga0180301_10003742_pt1 | contig 11846 bp, 10 predicted proteins | sample GuaBasSediGuay16_FD_121797 | JGI IMG/M metagenome (GOLD analysis project Ga0180301, IMG submission 121797) | Subseafloor sediment microbial communities from Guaymas Basin, Gulf of California, Mexico - Guay16, Core 4569-2, 12-15 cm | ecosystem: Environmental > Aquatic > Marine > Hydrothermal...
CATTTAAGAGCCGATCCCGAAATTGGCCCTATAGCAGCACTGTATGCAGGCACTCTGCATTTAAACAGCAGGAAGTTTGAACAGGCTATTATGGATTTTGAAATAGGGTTGCGACATCAGAATGTGAAAAACGAAACCAGGTTGGAGATGAAATACAGGCTCGCTGCTGCTTATGTGCATCAAAAGGAGGTGGATAAGGCATTAAGGCTGTACCAGGAGATTCAGGATACAGTTCCTGCATATAAGGATGTTCCGGAATTATTGAAAAAATATACCGAGTTAACTTCAAACAGGAATCTTCAGAGATACCTGATGTCTTACCCTTCAGAGTTTGCCACAATATGCAGAAAGTTGGTGGAGCAGTTTTTCTCAAATGCAGAGGTGAAAATAACAGATATCTCCATGCATAAAAACGAATATGCCGATATTCTGGCAGAAGTGAATGCCCCAAAATGGGAAGATATAATACTGTTTCGCTTCTTCAGGACCTCCGGGGAGTTGGGGGAGCTAATGTTACGAGATCTATATACAAGAACGAGGGAGCTAAAAGCAGGGCGAGCCTTTTGTATAACCGCCGGCGGATTCACTGAAGAGGCCGAAAGGTTTGTAGAAGCGAGGCTCATAGATCTGATAGATAAAGACGGGCTTCTAAAAAGATTGAATACTATATAATCAACGCAGCTTAAACCTTTGGCAGGTGCTATTGTCTAGCACAGCGCGGCATAGCCTTAAACCAAATAAAAAATTTTGTTAAAATAACGCAACTTGGCGTCGTAATAACATAATGCTGTAATATAATTTTTCTTAATTGGTGCTGTTCGGCCCTAAAAATTATTGATACAGAGGAGAGTTTGATTTGGCCAGACAAAGAGACGAAAGAAAGAGAAAACAGATACTCGAAACTTCCAAAACCCTCTTTTCACATTCCGGGTTCTACAACACTTCCATCTCACAAATAGTAAAAGCAGTAGACATGCCTGTGGGTACAATCTACACCTATTTTCGCAGTAAAGAGGATATCATAAAAACAATTGTGGAGGAAGGCTGGCAGGAGCTTTACTCACAACTGGAAGAGATATCGCGCTCCGGGCGGGCAGATAGGGAGAAGCTTAAGGTGCTTATAGAAAACATCATACCTTCACTCCTTCAGGATCTGGATTTTATAAATATTCTTTTAACAGAAGCCGTTGTATTTACACGAATTGAGGAGAAGATCGAAAAAATTACAGATCTGGTCTTTTCTATAATAAAAAACATCTCTTCTCAAAGCAACCTCTCAAGGAAATACATGAAAACTGCTCTGATTGTTATTTTCCTTGGGATACTCAGTTCTGCCAGCCTGGTAAAAACAAACACTACTGAAATAACTATCGAAGATATTATTACTTTCGTAAAAGAGATAACAGAAAGTTCTCTCGGAATTAAACTATAACCGTCTGCTCCATCTATAATAGTAATTTTGGTTTGATAATAACGAGATTTCTTTCTTTATTAAGAAAGGGGACTCGAACGGGAACTATGACTGCATCACTTACGAAGTCTCTGACAGCCTCTATCTCTTTTTCTGCAAACTCTCTCCTCCCCTTATAAACGAGAATATTGCCACCGGGAGCTGTAATTCGAAGAAGCTCCCCTATAACATCTTCCAGTTTTCCGAACGCCCGCAAGGTTACAAGATCGAAGCTGTCGGTTATCTCATTAAGAGGTTTTGCCGTTACCTGCACATGGTTGAGTCTGAGAAGTGCCTTTACATTACATAAAAAGGAAGCCTTTTTCCCAGAGCGTTCGATCAGGGTAATACTCGACTCTCCAAGAAAAATTGAAAGTGGTATTGCCGGGAATCCTCCCCCTGACCCTATATCGGCGATTTTGTTATAGGATAGTGATTTAATCACAGGAAGCGCGGAAAGCGAATCCAGGATATGCTCCCTTATTAGATCATCACCCTGTGATCGAACCAGGTTTATTTTCCTGTTCCAGAAGGAAAGCTCCCCGAGAAAGAACTCGATTAATTCTAAATCCTTTGAAGAAAAAGATACATTTAACTCTCTCAAACCTCTTTCAAGGATGGAATCTTCTTTCACCTTTTTCCCCTTCCGAGATACACGAGTAGAACTGCAATATCCGAAGAACGGACGCCCGATATCCTTGATGCCTGGCCAACAGATATCGGCCTTATTTTTTTAAGCTTCTCGGCGGATTCTTTGGATAGTCCCTCTATACCATTATAGTTGAAATCAGGGGGTATTTTTACACTTTCCATCTTTTTAAAGCGGTTAATCTGCTGTTCCTGCCTTTTTATATAGCCTTCGTATTTTATATCCAGTTCTACCTGTCGGAGCCATCTTGAATCAAAACTATTGAGATTTTCTTCTATCTCGGAAAGCACCTCCATGTCTATCCGTGGATCTTTAAGCACAGCAGTAAAGGGCTTGCCCAGGTGGGCTTCCAGTTGATTGTTTGTATTCAAGTCTTTTCGTTCAACCCTTCTTTGATTTAAAAGCTCTTTGATTTCATCGATTCCTTTCAATTTCTGGTTCAATTTCTCTATTCTCTCTTCTGTCTGTAAGCCTACTTTAAAGCCTTTTTCTGTCAAACGAAGATCTGCATTGTCATGACGCAGGCAAAGCCTGTATTCCGCTCTGGATGTAAACATTCTATATGGTTCTTTAGTGCCGAGAGTTACCAGATCATCGATCAGAACTCCTATGTAGGCTTCAGCCCTGGAGAGGATCAGGGGTTCTCTTCCCTGCATATACAGACCCGCATTTATACCGGCCATCAATCCCTGGCAGGCGGCTTCCTCGTAACCGGATGTTCCATTGGTCTGTCCTGCTACGAATAATCCCTGAATTCTCTTGGTTTCCAGACTGGGGTACAGTTGTATAGGATTCATATAATCATACTCCACAGCATAGCCTGGACGCATTATCTCCACATGTTCCAGACCTGCGAGGGTACGGAGAAACTTCTCCTGAACTTCCTCCGGAAGGGAAGAGGAGATACCGTTTAGATACATCTCTTCAGTACCGAGCCCCTCCGGTTCAACAAATACCTGATGCCTCGCTCTGTCGGGAAATCGTACTACCTTGTCTTCTATGGAAGGACAGTATCTGGGGCCAACGCCCACAATCTTGCCTCCGTACAGGGGGGAGCGGTGAATGTTCTCACGGATAATTTTATGGGTTTGCTCGTTGGTACAGGTGATGTAGCATGGGATCTGAGGTCTTTCCACGTGGTCATTTCCAAATGAGAATGGAAGTATCTCTCTATCCCCAGGCTGTTCTTCCAGTTTACCAAAATTGAGGGAGGAGCGGGCTACTCGCGCAGGCGTTCCGGTTTTAAGCCTACCCACTTCAAAACCCATTCTTAATAAACTTTTACCTAGTCCTACGGCAGCAGGTTCTCCAAGCCGTCCCGAAGAGGTGGTAAACTCACCTATAAAGATCTTCGCTTCCAAAAATGTTCCCGTGGTAAGGACAACCGTACGAGCGCTGAACTCCCTTCCCCTTTCTGTTATTACGCCTTCAATTTTTCGTTTCGAGTTGTCAAGTATAAAATCGACAACTGTATCCTGGAATAGGTGAAGATTCTTCTGCCTTTCGAGACTCTGCTTTGCAACTAAGCTATAGGCTGCTTTGTCTGCCTGAGCACGGGGTGATTGCACGGCCGGCCCTCTGCTTCTATTCAGTATGCGAAACTGAATCATTACCGAATCTATGAGTCGCGCCATTTCTCCCCCGAGGGCGTCTATTTCTCGCACTATGTTACCTTTGGAAAGTCCGCCCACTGCAGGATTGCATGAGAGCTTCCCGATACAGTCGAGGTTCTGTGTTATTAAAAGCGTTGAGTAACCCAGCCTGGCAAGAGCAAGAGAAGCTTCAATTCCTGCATGACCGCCTCCTATAACAATTGAGTCGTAGTCCATACCGGTAACTCTTTCAGTCTCTCCAGAAATTAGGGGTTAGAATCACTAGTACTGTGTACACTTCCAGCCTTCCTATCATCATGGCAAAGCTTAAAAACCACTTAATATAAGCCGGGTAGTGGGAATAGTTCAGCGAAGGTCCTATTTTGCCGAATCCAGGTCCGATATTTCCTACTGTGACAAGGGCGGATGAAAGAGAGGTAAGAATATCGTTACCCCCTGTAGCCACAACAAATGTCACAACCATTACCAGGAAAAGATATAAAAAGACAAAACCCGATATAGCATACACGATGTCCTTTTTTACGTTATACCCGCTTATTTTTATGCTGAATATTCCCCTTGGATAAATTAGATACTTCATCTCATTTAGTCCCTGTTTAAATAAAGTAACTATGCGAATCACCTTTATTCCCCCACCGGTTGAACCCGAACAGCCACCTATGAACATCAGTATGAAAAGAACCGTTTGAGATAGCACAGGCCAGGTGGTATAATCTGCAGTGACATATCCCGTTGTGGTTAAAATCGATGCTGCCTGAAAACCTGCATATCGAAGACTCTCTCCCACTGAGGTGTATATTTTCCCATTTAGATTAAATGTAATAATAAGCATGGCAACAATAAAAATCATAAGATAACTTTTAAGCTCCGTATTGGTGTAAATATTTCGGAATCTGCCTGTTAATAGTTTAAAATAGAGTATAAAATTAATCCCCGCCATAAGCATAAAAGCTGTTATCACCCCATCGATATATGCGGAACCGAAAAAACCAACGCTGGTGTTTTTAGGAGAAAATCCTCCGGTAGCAAGAGTACCGAATGTATGGGTCAGGGCTTCATAGAGGTTCATACCTCCTAAAAGGAGAAGGACCGTCTCTGCTACAGTGAGTCCCAGGTATATGTACCAGAGAATCTTTGCGGTCTCTGTAATTTTGGGGGTAATCTTGTCAACAGTTGGACCCGGTGCTTCCGCTTTTATCAACTGCAACCCACCAATACCAAGGAGAGGAAAGATGGCTACTGTTAATACAACAATGCCCATTCCGCCCAGCCAATGGGTAAGGGAACGCCAGAAGAGAATTGATTTGGGTAGTGCCTCGATATTAGTCAGTATCGATGCTCCTGTAGTGGTAAATCCGGACATTGTCTCAAAAAAAGAGTCAGCGAACCCGGAGAAATATCCGGAGAGATGGAAAGGTACAGCACCAAAAAAGGCAGAGCAAAGCCAACCCAAACTTACCAGCATAAATCCGCTCTTTGTTGAAAGATTACCGGTAATTTTTCTTGTAAAAAAAATGATTGTAGTTGAGAGGAAAAACACCACAGCCATAGGGATTAAAAAACAGGGTAACATCTCAAGCTCACGGTAATAAAGTGCTATTACTACAGGAATGAACATGAAGAAACAAATTATAAGGAGCAGAACAGAGACAACTTTAAATATCTGCAAAAGGTTCATGTTGGGATTGTAAACAAATCTTCAACTTTTTTCATGTGTTCTTTTTTTGCAATAACAATAAGATTATCACCACTGCGTATCGTATGATCACCACTGGGAATAATACTTTCCTTTCCCCTTGTAATAGAGACAATAAGGGTGTGGTAAGGAAGTTTAAGCTCCTTTATTGTCTTCCCGTCGGCTTTACTTCCATTTTCAACGGAAAACTCTATTACTTCCACCATCCCTCCGGAGAGGCTGTGGACAGATTTAATATTACCTCTTCTTATAAACTTTAATATTGTGTTAACGACACTGGTTTTTTGACTTATGGTAACATCTATTCCCAGGTCGGTTCCGATATGTACATAGCTGTTCTTTTTTACCAGAGCTATAGTACGTTTTATTCCCCTGGTCTTTGCATAGATAGCTGTAACGAGATTTAGCTCCTCGTTATCTGTTGCAGCTACAATGGAGTCGTAATTGGCAAGCTGTGCATCTTCAAATAAATTTTCATCGGATATATCTGAGTTTATAACCATGGCGCCCGGAAACTGTTCGGAAAGAAACTTGCATTTCTCGTAATTTTTGTCGATTATAGTGATCCGCCTTCTCTGTTTCTTAGTAAAAAAGCCTGATATTTTACTTAAAACGTTAGTTTCATCATTTTTCTGAAGGAGATGACTGGCGATATGGTATCCTACTTTACCACCACCAGCCAGAAGAATTTTATTCAGTTTCATCTTTTTTCTACCCAATATATTAAATATTCTCTCAAAGCTATCATCTGTGGCAATCAAGTATAATTTATCATTTTCCCGTATCACCATGTCACCAGAGGGTATAATGTAATCGTTGTCTCTTAGAATCAATGCTATAAGAAACTCTTCCTCTATAAGATGTTTTATCTCTTCTATTGACCTGTTAACAAGGAGAGAGCCGTTGCGAACAGTAATATTACGCATCTGGGATTTTGTTTCTTCAAAGAGCATGATGTCACTAACTGCTCCGTAATCGATAATCCTGGTAATGGCTCTCGCTGCCTCTATTTCCGGATTAACTATGTAGTCAATACCCAGGAAGGATTTTTGGAGCATAAATCTACCCGAATAATCTACCTTACGAACCCTGGCAATCTTGTAGGGTACCATAAATTCGCTGGATACCAGTCCACAGACGATCATATTAACTTCATCGGAGTCGGTTACACTAATGAAAAACTCAGCCTTGTTTATACCTGCCTCTTTTAATATTTCCGGATTATTCCCTTCTCCGTTTATAACCAGGCAATCCAGGCTGTTCATGGCGTATTTGGCTCGATCCGCATCTTTTTCTATTAGTACTACATCGTTGTTTTCTTCGATGAGATTGTTTGCAAGTTGAAATCCCACACTTCCTGCCCCTACAATTACAATTTTCATAAAACCCGCCTACTTGCCTACACAAAACCTGGAAAACATGGAATTAAGAATATCGGTTGATGTAACTTCCCCTGTAATCTCTCCCAGAGCATCGAGGGCTTCTCTCATATCCACTGCTGCTACATCCAGGGGAACGTTGTTTTCTATTCCCTGTATTATATTTTCCAGCGAATGTAGGCATTTTTCCAGTAGATTTTTCTGTCTTATAGAGTCTATAACAGGCTTGCTAGAAGAAATTGCAGCTTCTCCCAATGCCCGCCTGAATATCTCCGATTCCAGCGTATGAAGGCCCTCTCCGGTTCGAGCACTTAGAGGGATAAATCCATGGGGGACCTTTTTATCGGATACAATATCGATCTTATTCCATATCAAAACACATCGTCCGTTTTTATTGCTTATTAAAAAATGTTCATCTTCAGGGGTTATGCCTTCAATCCCGTCAACCAGATAGAGAACTATGTTGGCATTTTCTACAATACGTTGAGTTCTCCTGATCCCTTCCATCTCGATGAAATTATCCGTATTCCTCAATCCTGCAGTATCGTAAAGCCGTATGGGGATACCCTTTACCGTAACCCAGGACTCTATATAATCCCTGGTCGTTCCATGAACCTCCGATACAATAGCCCTGTCTTCTTTTAAAAAAAGGTTAAACAGCGAAGATTTCCCCGAGTTGGTTTTACCTGTTATGGCAATGGAGATTCCTTCCTGAAATATTCTGCCTATTTTATAGGTCTCGGCGAGTTTTTTAATATCTTCGCCAATCTTTAGAATCTCTTCTTTGTCGATTGAAATACTTTCCGCCTCATCTTCCGGGTAATCGAGCTGTAATTCTATCATACTCATAATTTCTATCAATTTACCCTTTATTCTGTTTATCCTGCTCTCTACCGCTCCCGATAACCGATTGAGAGCCATAGATTGGGCCTGGTATGACTTTGCCGTTACAATCTCATTAACCGCTTCCGCCCTTGTAAGATCCATCTTACGGTTGAGAAATGCCCTTAAGGTAAACTCACCGGGTTCTGCCTGCCTGAAACCCACTTTGAAAAGAACCTCCAGGATCCGCTGGATTCCGGGAAGACTTCCATGTGCGAACAGTTCAACACTGTCCTCTCCGGTATAACTTCGAGGTGCACGATAGACTGCTGCAATCAATTCATCGACAGATTCTCTTGTTTGAGGATCGAAGAGGTTTCCGTGAACAAGAGTGTATCCGGGTGCCCTGAGCAGATTTTCCCGGTTGGAAAAAATCCCTGCAATTTTCTCTATACATCCGGTACCCGATGTGCGAATAACAGCAAGCGCGCTCTGACCCCAGGGGGTGGCAAGAGCAGCAATGGGCTCATCAAAATTGTAATCCACATTTTCCATGATAAAAGAAAATAATCATAACACTTACAAGTTTCAACTGTAATGGTAAGGCTGCGATTTATAACAGTTGTATTTGACAACCGGTGATTTTGGTTGTTTAATAGTATATAATAGAAATAGAATTTATGAAAGGAATAATATTACCTTTACTTTTTATCTTTCTTCTGCCCATTGATATTTCGGCTCGGGATAGAGAAGCTGTGCAAGCCTTTGTAATTCCTATTCATGGAGATATTGATCCCTCACTGACAGTCTTTATAAGAAGGGGGATAGAGAAAGCTCGAAGTGAGAAGGCAAAATATGTCATATTCGATATCGATACCTTCGGGGGGCGGGTTGATTCCGCCCTTCAAATTACCACCTTAATCGGATCACTGGATAGCACCGAGACCGTGGCTTATGTAACCGTCCGTCCGGAAGGCACCGGTGTAAGCTGGTCGGCCGGGGCTCTCATCTCCTTTTCGTGCAATCGAATCTATATGGCTCCCGGTACTTCCATGGGAGCAGCAGCCCCTGTGTATCAAACCGTGGAAGGAACCACAGAAACAGCTCCTGAGAAGGTGGTGAGTGCCGTACGTACTCAGATGGCGGCACTGGCAGAGAAAAACGGTTATCCCAAGGCAATTGCCCTGGCCATGGTGGATGAGGAGATAGAACTTGTCGAAGCTCATGTGGATGGTCAGGTAAAAGCAGTTACTAGAGAGGAGTACCAGGAGTTAAAGAGAGAGGAAGAGACGAAAGGGAAAACGGTGGAGATGGGCAAGGTCATCTCTCCTCAGGGAAAACTGCTGTCCCTAACGGCAGGAGAAGCTCTAAAGTATGGAGTATCCTCAGGCTCACCTGAAACCACTGAGGAGCTTTTCGAAGCTCTGGGTATTCCGTCAAATGAGGCTACAATGCTTGAAGAATCCCCCGCGGACAGGCTCGTTGCTTTCATTACAGGCTCAGGTTTTACGGGTCTGCTGATTATGATCGGGCTTTTAGCCTTTCTACTGGAAATAAGCTCTCCCGGGTTCGGAATACCGGGTACGGTAGGAATAATTTGTTTCGCCGTTCTCTTTGCAAGCAACTTCCTTCTGGGCACTGTAGGCTCCTTGGAACTGCTTCTCTTCCTTCTGGGAATTGTCTTACTTATAGTGGAGATTTTCGTAATACCCGGTTTCGGAATTACAGGAATAACAGGTCTGCTTTTGATGGCGGTCTCGCTGATTCTCTCCATGCAGCATTTTCTCATACCCTCTTTCCAGTGGGAGTGGACAATATTTCATAGAAATATTCTTACCGTTTTAAGTGGGCTTGTAGGTGCCTTTATTTTCTTTTCTATTCTTGCTTACTTTCTTCCGAAGGTATCTTTTTTCGAGCGCCTTACACTTAAAACCAGTCAGGAAACCGTAGGGGGATACACAGTTCAGGCTCAAGAAGAGAGCGAGCGATATATCGGGAAAAGGGGAGTTACTGTAACTACTCTTCGTCCTTCCGGGAAAGCCGAAATAGAAGGAGAAGTGGTGCCGGTTGAGAGTGAAGGTGATTTTATCGCTCCGGGTAAGGGGGTGAGGGTAATTCGGGTGGATGGAAACAGAATTATTGTGAGGGAGTGCTGAAATGCCTGTGTGGACATCCTTTGCATTGATGGGAGCCGGGCTTGCCGCATTTTTTATAGAGATGTTTGTTCCTGCGGGCGGGCTTATTGGCATAGGAGGGGGTGCTTCTATAATCGCAGCCGTTGTGCTAGCCTATGTTCATCACGGGACTGCTTTCGGCACCCTCGTGCTGGTTTTGGCGGTAATAAGCACGCCCTTAATAGTAGCTCTTGGATTGAAAGTGTTCCCGAGGACTTTTATCGGCAAGAGGTTTATTCTAAAAGAAACACAAGAGCATCACACTGGATACACTACTTACTCGAGTGACAAATATGCAAATTTGTTACACGCAGAAGGAGTGGCAATAACGGATTTAAGGCCTTCCGGAATGATAAAGATCGGAGAGGAGCGGTACAGCGTGGTTACAGGCGGTGAATATATAGAGAAGGGTACAAAGGTAAAGGTTGTTAAAACTGAAGGCAGCCGGGTGGTTGTCCGCAGAATTCAGGCATAAGCCCGGTTCAGAAATAAGAGAAATCGAATCAGGAGTTTTTTATGGAAATAATTATTCTTTATGTAATCCTGGGGATAGTCGCCCTGGGCTTATTGATTTTGTTTATAAAGTTCTTTGGGCTATGGTTCAGAGCCTTGCTTTCGGGTGCCCCGGTAGGGCCTGCGAAGCTTATCGGCATGTGGCTGCGCAAGGTAAGTCCGGGGGTAATTGTTGACAGCAGAATCATGTTAACCAAGGCTGGGCTACCCCTGGATACGGATCTACTGGAGACCCACTATTTAGCCAGAGGAAATGTTCTAAGAGTATGCCAGGCTCTTGTAGCCGCCAATAAGGCCAATATCCCTCTCACCTTCCAGCGGGCTGCTGCAATCGATCTTGCAGGGAGGGATGTGTTGGATGCGGTAAAAACAAGCGTTAATCCCAAGGTCATAGACTGTCCCGATCCAGGCAGAGGGAAGACAGCCATAGATGCGGTGGCAAAGGACGGCATACAATTAAAGGTAAAGGCCAGGGTTACGGTCAGGGCAAATATAGAGCGTCTGGTAGGAGGAGCCACGGAAGAGACCATAATAGCCAGAGTGGGGGAGGGGATTGTTACCACGATCGGCTCTTCAGAAACATACAAGTCTGTACTGGAGAATCCAGATCTGATTTCTAAAAGGGTTCTGGAAAAGGGTCTGGATGCGGGAACAGCCTTTGAAATTCTCTCTATAGATATTGCAGATGTGGATGTGGGTGATAACGTGGGCGCAAAATTACAGGCCGATCAGGCGGAGGCGGATAAACGACGTTTTCAAGCAGAGGCGGAAAAGCGCAGGGCGGCCGCCCTGGCAAGGGAACAGGAGATGATTGCCCTGGTGCAGGAAAACAGGGCAAAGGTGGTTCTTGCAGAGGCTCAAATACCGGAAGCAATTGCAGATGCCTTCAGAAAGGGTAATCTCGGAATAATGGATTACTACAGGCTTAAGAACCTGCAGGCAGATACAGAGATGCGGAAAAGCATAGGGGAAGAAACCTCAAAGGAAAAAGATAAAGGCGAAAAAAGGGGAGGTCCACAGTCGTGATAAAAATAGAACACCTGGAGGAGATCCTCTTTTCTCTCTTTGTTGTATTAACCGTTGCAATTCCATATCTCTTGTACGTTATTTTGTCCGGAAGAAGGAGAAAGACCGGTAAAGTAAAAGTGGAAGAAACATCCAGAAAAGATCAATCATTCGACACATTGCCCGTACTCGAGCGAATTATTATAAGGGAGAGAGAACCCAGGGGAGAAAGGTCCGGTGAGATTACTGCTATGGGAGAGTTCCCTAAAGAGAAACCTGAAGCTCCCACTGTTTCGGTGCGGGGAAGGCTGGAAGGGCTTCCCTTTTTGCAGAGGGCCGTGGTGATGAGTGAGATACTGGGTGCGCCGAGAGCACTGAAAGAGAAAGATACAACGTGGGTGGAATAAAGAGTTCGGTAAGCATCGATCATTGATCCACCGGGAACACAAAAAGAGATATACACAAAGGGTAAACATTATTATGTTAATAAACTTTAAGTCTCAGGAGTACTCTAATGGGAAATAATGAGAAAGAGCAAATTGTAC
>Ga0180301_10003743_pt1 | contig 11845 bp, 11 predicted proteins | sample GuaBasSediGuay16_FD_121797 | JGI IMG/M metagenome (GOLD analysis project Ga0180301, IMG submission 121797) | Subseafloor sediment microbial communities from Guaymas Basin, Gulf of California, Mexico - Guay16, Core 4569-2, 12-15 cm | ecosystem: Environmental > Aquatic > Marine > Hydrothermal...
ATCACTGAAAATCCCCCAACACATCTAGAGTTTAAAAAATTAAAAAAATAAAATATATATGTGGTTAATCCTTGATTAAAAGGAAAAGGAATGGGAAAACAGCGATCTGTTGTGAAACACAATAATAATGTGATTGGTTTGGGTTTGACAGAGAAACTGGATAGGCTCTCATCAATAAGCTTGATTAAGTATTTAATTTATGCATCTTCAGTGATTTTCTTTTTTGCCATAATCTTCTTTCCTCCCATGGTTGGAATACTTAGAAATATTGGTCAGATAGGAGTCATATATGATGATCCGAATCTTCTGGCTAGAGCCAACCTAGCGATCACGCAATCCTTCATAATGGCCTTCACAGTTGCAATTTTAGATTTAATAGCCGCCCTACCGCTCGCATGGTTTATAGTTAGAAGTAAAACTAGGATTGTAAATCTAATAGATACTCTAGTAGATATCCCATTTCTAATACCAACCGCGGCCCTAGGCTACTCATCTCTCCTATTCTGGAGCAGCCAAAGCGGAATATCGAGGATATTTGGGGTTGAATCGCTTGTTCCACCAGGCTTCCTCCTAGTGCTCCTCCTCCACTTCACCTTCTCCTATCCGGTAATCGTCAGAGTTATGGTTGGCGAACTACTAAACTACAAGGAAGTTTACGAGGTTGCGGCCAGAACCCTCGGTGCACAACCATTAACAGCGGTTAGAACAATAACTTTGCCGCTGCTAAAGCCGGGCATAATTGCATCCTTTCTTCTAGCATTCGCCCGCTCCCTCTCAGAGACTGGGGCAACAGTGATAGCCACGGGGCCATGGGAGAATGGACCGGTCTTCATATATAGAAACGTAGATAAAGAGGGGATCCTAGTTTATGTAAGCTCGATCTTAATATTATCTTCAACCGTGATTTTCTTCCTGATAAGCCTGCTCGCCCCGAAACTCAGATTTCCAATTAGACGGGCCTTCCCGTCAATTGAGAGAAAACTTAGCTCGTCAAGAGCTATTAAATTTAGGGATAGCGTAACACTTCTAGCATTCTTCCTGGTTGTCGTAGCGCCATCACTATTTATTGCTCTACCAATGATGGGTGCGCTCCTAGATGGAACATTAAATGAAGCGCTCTCAGGTTTAGATCCATGGAACAGTTTCTGGCGTAGTATGCTAATATCTTATGCGATTGGATCACTATCAACATTGCTAAACATTGCCTTCGGGCTGCCAGCGGCCATAATGATCGCCAGAGGAAAACTCGGTAGAGCAACCTCCATTCTTGAGGCCCTAGTGAACGTGCCGATAATTGTTCCCTCAATAGCGCTGGGCGTCTCCCTAAGGCTCTTCTGGGGAGAATACGGTTTTCTCCATGAATTTTGGATTCTATTGCTATCCCATACAACCATAACCTACACCTATTTTGTTGAATCTATGGCCGCAGCCATAGAGAGCATACCCCTAGAGATCGAGGAGGTGGCAAGCACCCTAGGTGCAAAGCCATTCACAATATTCAGAAGAATAACATTTCCACTCACAAAATACTCAGTATTTTCCGGCGCGGTGCTAGTTTTCACTAGAGCCCTAGGTGAAACCGGAGCGGCTAAAGCTGTTGCGAGAACAAAAGAGTTTTCAACTCTTCCAGTCTTACTTGTCGATTGGGTCGTGAATAAGAAGGCGACTCCATCCCAAAGCGCCTTGGGAATAGGACTCTACGTGATCTCCTCCTTCATAATTCTCCTAATTTTCAGGCTTCTAACGAGGGGGAAGAAGTAACACTATGCCATCAATAAAGCTAGTTAACGTTACGAAGAGATACGGAAACATAGTGGCCATCAAGAATCTAAGCCTAACCGTTAATGACGGAGAGTATCTATGCGTATTAGGTCCCACCGGAAGCGGAAAGACCACTCTGCTTAAGCTAATCGCTGGAATAATTAAACCGGATGAGGGCGAAATATACATAGATAATAAGCTCGTAAATAATCTTCCTCCCCAAGAAAGAAACGTCGCATACGTGCCCCAGCAATATGCATTGTTCCCGCATCTAAGAGTCATAGACAACGTGGCATTCGGACCCCTATCAAAAGGCTTCAGCAGGGATGAAGCCTACAAAATATCGATGCAGATGCTTGAGATGACGAGGCTAGCTTGGAGAGCCAACTCCTTTCCCCATGAACTAAGCGGCGGAATGCAGCAGCGCCTAGCACTGGCAAGAGGATTAGCTTCAGGAGCAAAAATCCTCCTTCTAGATGAGCCACTAGGAGCCTTAGATGCGAGATTAAGAGTTGAGCTACGATATAAGCTCAGAGAAATAGCTGAAGAAAATAACCTAACAACAATCCATGTAACACACGATCAGGAAGAAGCCATGGTGGTTGCTGATAGAATAGTCATTCTAAGAAATGGAGAGATCCAGCAGGAAGGGCCGCCACCGCAAGTATATAATGAACCGAAAAACATTTTTGTAGCCCACTTCGTTGGAGAGGCAAACTTCTTTGAGGGATTCGTGGCTGAAACAGATCTCCACGGCTCATGGATCCAATTGAGAAACGGCTTCATCCTACGCGTTAATGAAACCAACAAAAATGTTGGTGAAAGGGTCGTCGTAATGATAAGGGAGGAGAAAACCAGGATCATTAAACGCGTTAGAAGAAAGGAGGAAATCAATCTCTTTCCCGGAACCATCAGGGAAATAAGCCTTCTAGGCGATTTCATATCCTACTCTATTCTACTTGATAACGGCGACAGAGTTAACTCAAGAATCCCAACCATAATGGGAATGGGAAGATTTAGAGTTGGCGAAAAGGTTTACGTCCGCTTAAAACCTGAGGATTTAAGGGTCTATCCGTATCCTCCACAAGGGCTCTACCAAGAGTTGGAGGTGATATAGCATTCCATCAGTTCGACTAATTAACGTCACAAAGAGATACGGAGACATAGTGGCAGTAAAAAATCTCAATCTCCAAGTAAAAGATGGAGAATACCTCTGCATAATTGGGCCAAGTGGATGCGGGAAAACAACGCTGATAAAATGTATAGCCGGCATCATCGAACCGGATGAGGGCGAAATATACATAGATAATAAGCTCGTAAACAATATCCCCATCCAAGACAGGGAGATTGGATATGTTTTCCAGGAAATAGCGCTATTCCCCCACATGAACGTATACGATAATGTCTGCTATAGCCCATTTGTTAAGGGTTGGGGAGTCTCAAGAACAGAAAACCTAGTTAAAGAAATGATTAACATGATGAACCTTCAGGATAGAATCAAAGATTATCCAGACGCCCTCAGCGGCGGCGCAAAACAGAAGACGGCGATTGCAAGAGCCCTCGTCTCAGGCTCACGCCTACTATTACTCGATGAGCCCTTAGGCTCATTAGATGCAAAAGTGAGAAAAGTTCTAAGATATGAGCTAAGAAGAATCACCAAAGACCTTGGTTTAACAGCCATCCATGTAACACATGACCAGGAAGAAGCCATGTCCATTGCTGACAGAATAGTTGTTATGAGAGCTGGTGAAATAGTCGAGGTTGGCACGCCGCTTGAGCTTTATTTACACCCCAAAAAATTGTTCACCGCAAACTTTGTTGGAGAAGCGAACTTTTTCACATGTGATTTGATAGGTGAAGAGAATAACTACACAAAAATTGAAGTGAACGGGAAAATCCTTTACAGCTCCTGTAAAGTAGACTCCAAACATAAAAAATTGGTTGCGGCCATAAGACCTGAATTTATACTCATGAAGAAAACCAGCAGATCCAAGGATTCATGGAGAGGTGTAATCGAAAAGAAAGCCTTTTTAGGAAGCTCAATTCGATTTGAGGCGCGAACCGAAAATGATAATTTATTAGCGATAAAGAGACCTGCCTCTGAAGCGCTAAAATTTAAGATTGGAGACCGCGTGAACCTTATACTACCACGTGAATCTCTGCTTTTATATCCCTATCCTGAGGAAGGATTAGAAAAGGCAATCTCCATAGAATAATTCAATCTTTTCAATAGCTAAAGCCCAAATTTTAGGAAAAATTAAAATAATTATTGCCTCTTGTTATTCTTACTTAAAGGAGCTTCCATTCATGGAGCGATGGTTTGAAAAAAGACGTAAAAATAAGGTTCTTGATATCGCATATCGCCAGATGACCTTAGCGCTTGATACGGTAAACGATCTGGAAAGAGCGATCAAGGCTGTTTTTTCAGGGGACAAAGACGGCGCAAAAACCACCATAGAAAGGCTTTTCCTAGTGGAGGAGGAAATAGATAACCTAAGAAGAACGGTTTTTGAGGAGCTAACTAGAGGCAGCTTACCCTTCAGAGATAGAGAGGACATAATGCACCTTGTTAAACGCTTGGATGTAATGGCTGATTTCGTTAAGGACTCCGCAAGGAGCATAATGATCCTACTCGACGCTGAAGTCCCCAAAAGCATTTGGAAAGCCTTCTCGGAAATGTCATTGGGGGTTGTTAGGTGCGCTGCAAGACTTAAGGAAAGCCTAAAACTACTCAGTGAAAATCCATCTAAAGCTAGAGCTCTATCATTAAAAGTTGAGGAGGAAGAAAATAAGGTTGACAAACAATATTTAAAAATAAAATCCCTACTTCTAGAACATGGCAATAAGGTGAATCCGGCTGTTCTGATGCTTCTGAAGGATTTAGCCGATTACATGGAGGATGCAACCGATAGCTGCGCTGATGTTGGAGATTATATAAGAGTTTTAACCGTGCCTAAGTAAACCATAAAATTTCTTTGCTCACCCCAATAGAAAACTCAATCCATAGATGCAATGCTTATTATCTACTACCCTCACGCATCTACTTTTCAGATTGTTTAAGCAATTAAGCATATTTTGCTATTTCTAAATTTAGCGCTAAATTTAAAAGGAAGTTCCCTCCTCGTTTAAGGAGTATGTGTAAAGAAGATGAGAAGAACAAGTTGATCTCCCCAAAAAAGATCGATATAAAGGGTTTCTCCAACTTTCAATTCCAAGCCGCTTACCTCGCATATTCAGAAGCCTATGATAAGGCAACCGACCCCGAAATTAAAAAGTACTTAAACCAGAACATAATTGAACTACGAGAAAATAAGATAGACTATCAAACATTTTATAGGAACATAAACCAGTATCGCTCAATCGACAGCTCGCAGCTCCGATACAGATCAAACATAAAAACACAGAGTAAAAGCAGATGGCGCAACCAGATGCGGAAAATAGAGAGAGAAAAGAGATACGAAAAGTAAAAAGAGGGTCTAAAGAAAAATTTGCCGCTAAAAACACTTTAAAACATCTAAAATCCCCTTTTCACCTAAAATTTATTACTTGGTAATTTATTTTTTTAAAAAGGTCGTGACTCATCGTATGTTCACAGAAAACTTAGCGCCTAACATTCAGCAACCATTAACGCAGGATGTTATGAGCTGGATTTTCCAACTAATCTGGATACTTGCGTTCATAATTATTTGGATTTATGGACAGCGCATCCAGACAGCCCTCATGCTTAGAGAAATTGAGGGATCTCTCTTTAAACTTAAAGCTATGAGAGACAAAGGGCGTCAAATAGCCATATCAACAATTAAGGAGATAGGCAAACCCACCGAAGATCCAACGGCTAGAGTTGACCGGTTACTGGAACACGTGGATATAGGACCTGTTAGCCTAGATCCAACCGGCATAATCAGGAGACTAGAGCACATAATAAATGTTAGAGACTTCAGGCTTAAAGACGAAATTAGGCATATGGCTCCACAAGCAGATGAAACTCAAATAAATAATTTAACGAATTTAGTTGAGGCTGCCTTAGCGTTAAATCAGATCTACAAAATCGTGAGACATTATTATCTGATGGGAAAGAAAACACTAAGCTTCTACATTATTCTCCAGATCCAAATGATTCTCCCACTCATAATGAGAGAATCTGAAGCATTTGCAAGAGCCTTGAAAGCCTTCACCTTAGGTCAGCCAATAGGGGATGGAGCTGGGGCGCTCGTGGCTGCAAGATTAATGCACGGCAAAGAAAAGCGGTTAATAGCCCAAGACACTGTTGTGAGCGAAGTAGATATAGAAGGACGAAAAGCATACGTAATAAAGGCTAAAGGCCCCGGCGGAAACGTTGGCAAACCAGGTGAAGCTATAAAGCAAATACTCGAGGAAAATGAGGGGAAAGTCGCTCTAATAATAATCATAGATGCAGCCCAAAAGCTTGAGGGAGAAAAACCGGGGGAAGTTGTTGAGGGAGTAGGCGTAGCGATTGGAGGGCCCGGCGTTGACAAGTATAAGGTTGAGGAGGTCGCAGCTAAATATGGGGTTCCATTGAGTGCGGTGCTAATAAAGGAGGGCATAGAGGATGTTATCTCAACTATGAGAAAAGAGATCGTTGATGGAGTTGAGGAATCTATAAAGAGAATCAAGAGATTAATACGTGAAAACACGAAGGAAGGTGACACTGTAATTATAGCGGGTATAGGAAATACCATTGGGATAGCACAGTAAAGGGAGGATGGTGGATCTTAAATATGGGAGAGGGAAAAGCAAGAAGAATATCAATATTCTTTATAACCGTTATTCTCGTGATGCTTGTAATGTCCTTGGTGGCACTCATGCTTGCAGTGGAGACTTACGTGACACAGGGAAACATAGATGTAATGAATACGATTTTAAGTGTAAGCACAATAGCGTTATCAATTTATCTTCTTTTCCAAATGAGGAAGAGAACACTAAGCCTAGATTTTGAAGCACTTAAAGTCTTAACAGTGATTCAATGCACAAAATGCAACTACAGGAATGTAAAAGATTTTGAAAAAGGAGATTACATTCTGAAAGAGGTTGGTTCATGCCCAAAATGTGATGGAACACTCCTCATATACTCTATTTTTAGAGAGGTTAAAGAAAAGGAGAAAAGCACCGGAATATAAGAATGCCAAATGCTAGGTGAGAACTATAGCACCCTCATCACTTATGTAAACCGTATGCTCAGCTTGCGCAACCGGCTTTAAGCTCACCTCAACGAAAACTGGATACGCCATTAGATATTTTGATGATAAAAGCTCCAGGAAAGCTCGCCTATAAGAAGAGGCTTCCCCATAATATTTTATAAGCCATCTCTCAGCAAAAGGTAATGTTCTAAAATTATCTCTAATAAATTTTAGGAGGCTTTTGGCTTCAGCATTCTTTAAAGACGACTTATACTTTATAAGCCTAAAAATATATTTTTCCGGAAGGTTTCCAACTCTTCCCACAGCGCTTTTAAGTGTAACGAAGGGTTCAACGGCGTAAACGTGACCTAAGCGTAATCGGTTTATTGAGAAATGCGATATATTCGGTATAGACCTGCCAGCGTGAATCATGTATCTTGCAATCTCATGTCCAGTGAGGTTTGCAATTGGCTTAAAACCATAGTGCTCGATTGTCGCCTGTATTTTGGAGCTAACCTTGCTAATTAGGGCGCCCGGCCGCATAATGTTTATGGCTGCCTCGAGAGCCTTTTCAGCCGCGTATACCATATCCTCATATTCGGGGTTAAAGCATATGGTTGTGGCGGTGTCTGCAATGTAGCCGTCAACTTGAACTCCAATATCGATCTTAACCAGAGATTTTTCAGGAATTACATTCTTATCTCCGGGTGGAGAAGTGTAGTGGGCGGCAATCTCATTCACCGATATATTACATGGGAACGCAGGTTTTCCGCCCAAACTTATGATTTTATTCTCAACAAGCTCGCAAACTTCGATAAGTGGCATGCCCTCCTTAACTACTCCCTTAATCTCCTCTCTAACTCTCGAGGCTATTTTGCCTGCGCGAACATATTTTTCAAGAGCAAAATCAGATAATTCTTTATTGCTAGTAAATTTGCTCAGCACGCTTCACCCCGGATCCGCGCCGATTAATTTCATAGTTTTGGGCTACTTTTTATCATAGCCTTATAAGATTTAAATATTCTTTACAAAAGAAAAGAAATATTTTAGAGAAAGTAAGTAGAAGTTATATTAACCTATGCTATACTATTTATGGCGAGGCATATGGGCTATCCCATAGTTCTCACTGCCGATAGAACCCTAATGAGCGAATACGGCGGCGCAATATTCCTGGGCTTTAGCGCATGCGTACCTAGAGGATTAGTTCCGGATAGCCTATGCTTTAGACTATTCTGCCCGCCGGTGGAGGCTAATAGAGATGGCACCGCAATCGTGGCGCCTGCCGGAACCAGAAAGATTGAAGCCGCATTACTAGATTATGGTTTTAAGAGAGAAGATATCATTGTTGCCCATCCGGAGTATTTAGACAAGGTTATAGGTCCAGAGACGAAGGTTCTAGGAATAACTGAAAATGATCCCTTAGGTATAGGTCCAGCAACAACAACCTTCACAGAAATATTCGGCGGAGAAGCCTACATGGCGATTAAATTCCGCGAGCTTCTTAATAATCCGATCGTTAAGAGATATAAGCCTAAAATCATTGTTGGTGGAGCCGGTGCATGGCAGCTAGAAGACGAAAGTATCAGAAGGAACCTAGGAATAGACACGGTTGTTATCGGTGAAGGCGAGAAGGTAGTTGGTCCACTTTTTGAGAAGGCCATTAGCGGTGAGAAACTGCCTGGCGTAGTTTATGGTGAAGTCGTTGACGAGAAGGAGATACCCGTCATTAGGGGAGCAACTGTGGATGGCATAATTGAGATCGCAAGGGGATGCGGGAGAGGATGCGACTTCTGCACTCCAACACTCCGGCGATTCCGTTGTCTACCCATAGAGCACATCCTGAAGGAGGTTGAAGTCAACATTAGGGCGGGAAGACAGCCCTTACTTCACGCCGAAGATGTGCTAAGATATAAGGCTAAGGGTCTAGAAATTAACAAGCAGGCCGTAATCAACCTTTTCAGAAGCGTTAAGAATTATCCAGGCGTTAAAACGGTTGGAATAAGCCACTTTGCTTTAGCATCAGTTGTGAGTGCACCTGACCTAATTGAGGAAATATCTAGCATTTTAGACCTTAAAAGCGAACGCTGGCTAAGCGGGCAAACAGGAGTCGAAACTGGAAGCCCAAGAATAATGGATAAGCATATGAGGGGGAAGTGTAAGCCCTATTCACCTGAGGACTGGCCGGATCTCGTTGTTAGAGCCTTTGAGATCTTAAACGAGAACAATTGGGTGCCATGTGCAACATTAATTCTAGGATTACCGGAGGAAGAGGAAAGAGATGTGGAACTAACAATTTCTCTTGTTGAAAAGCTGAAACCATTCAAGAGTATAATTGTCCCATTGTTCTTCGTGGCCATGGGCAGCTTAGAAAACAGAGCTGAGTCATTCACAATAGACAATGTGACGCCGGCACATGCTGAGTTAATTTTTAAGTGCTGGAGGCACAATTTCGAGTGGATGAACACCATATATGAGGAATGGAGTAGAATGAGCATAAAAAGCAGGATCATAAGAAGATGCCTGAAAATTATTATTTCATATGGGATCAAGCAGGTTTTGAAGTTGATGGATATATGTGAAAGGGATTACAATTATGATTTGAAGACTATGATAAATGATTTTAGAAATGGATATCTGAAAATCGAAGCCCCCCTACCGCTACGCATATTAAGACCAATTATAAGATAAATAAACTTCAAATTCTTTTTCTTGCATGTTATTCTTAATTATTGATTAAACTTAGCAGATAATTGCGTGGGAAGTGAATAATATGAAGAGAATTGGTGTTGTAACGGCTGGTGGCGATGCCCCGGGCATGAACGCTGCCATACGTGCAATTGTTCGCTCAGCAGTTTATAATGGTTTAGAAGTCATAGGAATCGAGAGGGGTTACGCCGGGCTCCTTGAGGGTGAATATCGCATTCTAGATAGGAGATCAGTCAGTGGAATAATAAATTTAGGTGGAACAATACTTAGAACGATCAGATGCAAAGAGATAAAGACGGATGAGGGAATAGAGAAAGCCGCTGAGTTTCTGAAGGAAATTAGAATTGAAGGGTTAATAGCGATAGGTGGGGACGGAACATTTAGGGGGGCAAGCAGATTATATAGGGCCAGCGGGATTCCCATGATCGGCGTCCCGGCAACCATCGATAACGATGTCTCCGGAACAGACACAACCATAGGATTTGACACAGCAGTTAACACTGCCTTAAATGCAATAGACAAAATAAGGGACACGGCTACATCCCATGAGAGAATCTTCATAGTTGAGGTTATGGGTAGATACCGAGGTTTCTTAGCCTTAGAGGTTGGCTTAGCTGGCGGAGCAGAAATAATTTTGATACCGGAAATAAAGCTCGACCTAAATAAGATATGCGAGAGAATAAAACGGGATCGCGAGGAGGGAAAGATCTCTGAAATCATTGTTATGGCTGAAGGAGCGGGAGACAGCCGCTTGGTAACTGAGCACATTGCCAATGAGACCGGCTACAATGTTAGGTTAGCGGTTTTGGGACATATTCAGAGGGGTGGTGCACCGACAGCTAGAAGCCGAATTCTCGCATGCGAATTTGGGCATAAAGCCGTTGAATTACTGCTTACAGGCGAACGAAAGAGGATGGTCGGTATAAGAGGAAATGAAATAACATCGGTTGATTTAGATTATTCTTGGATGGTGGAGAAGAAGATAGATTTAAACCGATATAGGCTGGCCGAAATACTCTCCCTTTAAACGCTGAAGTTTTCCGTTATCTTTTAATTGTTTACGTTATGAAATTTGTTAAGCCAGCCTCCTTGGCTAGCTCTATTGCCCGCTTCATTTCTTTAGTAGTTAATCTCCTACGCAACTCCGGAATTTCGTAAGCTCTCCACTCCGGCCTATACTGAAACATAACATTTGTCCTAACGTTCCTGCCAAGATTCTCAGCAATCCATTCTAGAATATGCTTCGTACAACACTCCAAATGATCCGGCAACACCAAAACGCGTATTATAAGCTCACCATACTTGTTCCCATAAATATGATTTCTTGTGCAAACATTCCAGTAATCAGGAGCATCTGAAATCTTCTTCGCGCAATCAAAGGGCCCATACTTAAAGTCTAGAAGGTAAACGTCAACAAATCCTGCTAGGAGCCTAGCGGTTTCCTCACTATAGTATGAGTTTGAGTTCCAGACAACAGGGATATTAACATTCACATATCTGAAGGTCTCAAGCCACTGCTCCAGCCAAGGGGTAGGCTCGCCGCCGACGAGATTAGCGTTTCTACAACCATTCTTGCGTAATTGCTCGATAGCTAAAGCCAAACGCTTAGGAGTATAAACCTCGCCTGCTTCCATCCACTGGGATATAGTCCAGTTTTGGCAGTGCAGGCAACGGATTGTGCATCCCATAGTGAAGATTGTTCCCGATGGAACCAATTCGGGTTCTTCGCCTATATGCTCAAATATTGAGGAGACCGTTATTTGGGTTCCACATCTACAGTAGCCTAATTCACCTTTTATGCGGTTTACACCACACCGCCTATTACAGAGATGACAGTGCTCCAAAATTTTGTTGGCAATAGCAACCTTAAGATCCAGATAAGATTTTTCTGGAACATCAAAATCTTCCAGATTTACTACTCCAGAATCTATTTTATCCTGAAGCCTATAAAACTCCTCGGTTAACTTATCATGCTTAGCCCACAGATCCCTAAGTGGCTCATCCTCATCGAATTCGGCTGGAAGCTTCTTCGCGATCATAAACTTAGCTGGCTTCTTATCCTGCATTACAGCAAAGTATCTTGCTAAGCTAACTCTAGCCCTTTCATCATACAATACTTCAACGGCGTCCCTTCTGAAAATACGCCACATGAATCATCAAGAAAATGTAAGGGGAGTTGAAACTATTAAGAATTTAGGAATCTATCTCTAGGGTTTCAGCAATTCTAGAATCACAATTAA
>Ga0180301_10003744_pt1 | contig 11842 bp, 7 predicted proteins | sample GuaBasSediGuay16_FD_121797 | JGI IMG/M metagenome (GOLD analysis project Ga0180301, IMG submission 121797) | Subseafloor sediment microbial communities from Guaymas Basin, Gulf of California, Mexico - Guay16, Core 4569-2, 12-15 cm | ecosystem: Environmental > Aquatic > Marine > Hydrothermal...
CCTAGTGAAGAATAGATGAAGATCTCGCGCTTACGACTGTAAACGGAGCTTGTGATGAAATTAGTTATTGATAGAACCGCTATTGCCATTAATACCCACATAACTTCCCAGCCTATCACATAGTATGATGTACTTTTGCTTAAAACTGCAGATTTTTCTTCGTGTCCAACATAAACTGGAGAGTCTGTTCCAAGCGCTATTTTGCGACCTAACTCAAAGAGATCGTTTTGCGTAACATTATACTTGGGTATAATGGTGATGCTCGAAATGAAACCGCCGAATTTATAGGCGGTGGTCCAGGGGATTACTATAACAGAGTCTATTGATATTGGTCTAGGAATTTGACCAGGCGGTATTCCTCGTTCGACTCTTGAGAGCTCGTTGCTGAATATCGGGTCTAATGGGAGTAGTGAGCGGCCATCAAAATCCGTTAATTCTGTCTGGATAGTTGATTCTATTATTCCCATCACTTTTAGATTCCAGTTATAATTCTTTACGTAAAGAGTGTCCCCAACTGTAATGTTTAGGTAATTTGCAAGCCCTTTAGGTACCAAACATTGATATGGACTTTTCGGTATGAAACCTGGACCAGTGATATGTTTACTGAATAGAATCTTTGCTTCCTCCTCTGACATTCCTAAGAAGATAGTTGGCGACTCTTTACTTCCCCTTGGTGTAATGAAGAATACGTTATTTGGGGTGGGATATACTGATGTTGGATAAAGCCAAATCCTCGGCGATATAACATAGCCATCACCCGCTATACCCTTCAAGTATGTTATGATCGGTTTATCATAGATGTTAGGCGGCCAACCATTTGAACGCTTTAACATTAAGCCAGTATATGGCATTTTCCATGAGATGGAACCTTCCTTGACTGATATGACGTAGGTAGCTGACGTGAATGCCGTAAGCGCTGAACAGAAGGCTATTATTGCGGTCATTGTAAGAGCCGTAGAAAGCCGTCTGCGTCTCAAATTTTCTGTTGCAACGTCAAGCATGTAAATTAGAGTTGACACTCTTTCGGTTTTAATGATATGTTTTCCTAACCTAGCTTCAGCTGCTCTCTCTATTGTTTCTTTCGTTTCACCCAGAAAGAGGACAATTATAAAGATTGCAAAAATAGATGTAGCCACCCCTAAAATATTTATAATGGAATTCGACATAACTTCAAAAGCGGGGTTAACAAAGTTTAGTATCGAAAAAGATGCGATAAGCACCAAAAGTAACGTAATAATTCTTTTCTTTCCTTCGCCATGAAAGACTAATCTTTCAAATAATATGGAGAAGAGTAATAGGATTGAAGCAAAGAAAAGAATGAAGGTTGATAGTTCATTATAAAGTGGCATAACGCTTTCATTATATGCTCTGCTAACCAGAGAGACAGTTATTAAGGACTGGCTGAAACATTCATCATAAATCTTTTCCTTAAGAGCTCTTTCGGCTTTAGAGAAAGCAGAAGCCGCCTCTTTTAAGAGATTCTCTGCCCCTGCATTTCGGATATATTTGCTTTTTAGTTTAGAGTAACGTGCGCTAGTCATGAGGTACATATCCTTTGCAGCTTTGTAGATCGTATGAGTTATTCTTAGGGGCTTTGTAACGTAATATCCGTAGCCTTCAGGATTTTCCTTCGTACTGTTCGTTAAAACTATGATTGGCCACCCTCCCTTTTTAACTTCCCCTTTAAATGTTATTGTTATTCTTGACCCTCTTTTAACGAACACCATTCCAACAGTGTAATCTGGAGAAAAGTATGTTCCGTAAAATATTGGAACGGACTTAACTCTAATATCGTAAACTTCCACGGTTCCTTGCTGATAATGCTCTGTAAATGAGCATCTCCTAATGAATTTAACATCGAATAAATCAAATAGTGTTACTTCGGTGCAATTAAATAATGGAACTGACATATAGGTGGGATGTGCAACTATTCTGGTTGCTAAAGATATGCCTCCAGCTGCTCCTGCTCCAGCTCCATAAATACCATAATCAGGGGCATATATTATGCTACTGTCTCTTTCATCAAATTTCCATGCATCAATCCTGTAGGTATACCAAGGTCTAAGACCGTGAAATATAACTGTTCCATTTTCATCCGCAAACTTATAGACGCTATTAAATGGCCAGAGGAGATAAGCGTTTTCACTTAAAGCGGTGTTTGTGCCTTTATACGATGGAAACGGTGTACCAGGATCACTAAATGTGAGTCTTACAAGGGAGTTCGGTATAGGATCATACCATCCTCTAGTTAAATTATACTCGACAATAAGAGCGCGGAGTGTTACAAAACCTTCAGGAATGAAACCAAAGCCTCCGTAACCTACCTCTGTGCTGGCTGGAAGAGAAAATCTTTTCGGTGGAGCATAAGTTGGATATCCAGAGGGAGGCCAAACTGGATCTTTCGCAAAGCCTGTGAGAACTGCAAAAATTGCTTGAAGTTGAGGCGCGAGATTTTCCCATTTTATGAACTCTTCATCATTTAAGGGCGTCCACCATTTGAGCCTCCAAGCCCATTGGGTTCGTAATGTAAATCCCTCGACTCCGGTCTGAACTATATATTGAGTTGGGAGATAATAGAACCAGTCGACGTCTCTAATGGGTTGCTGTGTGCCCCACACAAAATTGGAGTGCACAAGCGGGTTTGTATTTACGATTTCAGCTAGATTTGCAACGCGTAAGTAATCCCTTATGAGTCTTTGAATAACACTAAACTTAACTACTCCATAGGTTGTACTTCCAAACCAAAGAGGAGGACCAATATAAAGGGCATCTAATGTATCACTTTCTGTTGACAGATCAAGATGGGCTTGCAGCCAAAGTCTTTTACTTCCACTTGATATCTCTGGGGAATAAAAGTTTTGCTCAATCCACTCAATTATCCCAATGTTTCCTTCATAGTAACCCGAAAAAGCAACAAACCAAAGGGTTCGGGACGGTTTATTAGATGCAAAATATCTAGCTAATTCGAGGAGAGAAGAGATGCTTAAGGAATCCTCTGCTCCCGGCGCGATTGCTGGAACTATACTCCATGAATCATAGTGTGCAGAAATTATCATTACGTCGTCGGGATGTTGTGTTCCATTAATTATGGCGATAATATTATAGGCTACAACATTCTTCCAACGTATATTATTGTGAACAGTTACTATTTCCTCTTTTAGGGCTGCTTCTTTTAGCACTGAACTCTCGGCTGGGTCCACATATAGTCTTGGGAAGTTTATTGGTACGGGTATGGCCTTCTTTAGGGATTCAATAAAGTCTGTTTCGGAAGGAGCTAAGAATATTACTGCCTTCGCTCCGAGTTCTGCGGCATTAATCCAATTTTCACCAGAATTAAAGTCCATAAGAACTATCGATCCATTGACGTCATGACCGTTAAATTGTTCTAGACTTCCATTTCCCACGTAGATTAACTTGCCTGAGATCCCTTCTGGCGGCGTTGAACATGCTTGAACACCATTTGGCCATAGAGAGTAAGCCGTTATTTTGGTGTTAGACGATTCTAAAATGATATAGGAGCCCTCATCTATAGGAACTGCTGAGGTATAGTTTTGAACAATCACATTCACTCCGTAACTTTTGAACTCTCGAATAATATAGTTTGTTGCTTCATAATATCCAGGATAACCAACTACTCTCGATTTAAAAGATGAGAACTTTTTCACATGAGATTTGATAGCACTTAAATTCACGTTTCCGATAGCTTGGGTTATATCTGAATTTAAATGGTCTACATTTGGTGATTGTTTCAATGTTGATCTATAATCGGCATATATGGCTTTAGCTAGGCTTATTCCCAGCAAAAAAGCTAATATCAATACTAAAATTAGTGGTTTTATTTTATCACTTTTCGGTTTAATCATATTTTTCACCTACCAAGGCCACAACCATGCAGCTTTAGATATTAATGCCATACCAGTAAGGACTATTAATATTAAGCCTTCTCCTAACCCTATAGCTGCTACTACGGTTCCGCGTATTTTTTCCCATCTTTCTCTGCCGCGGAATAATCGTGGCATTAGAAATCTACCTAATGTAGAACCTATAAAGAGAGGTATAACTGTTGATGGATACATGAAGAGGCCTGCAAAGAGGCCGGGAGCGGAAAATGGTATACCCAATTTTGATATTGCCTCTCCAACCGATGCTACAAGTAATACTATTCCCATAGAACCAAATATATATTCTGGCGTTATTCTCAATTGTCTAGTAACCGTTACTACGTCTATTTGAGCGGTTAGAGGCATATTCCAGAGGGTATATGGGTATGCTGAGGATGGAATCGGGGCAATTCTATAGAAGATTTCAAGCGATATTAAGGTCATGACTGCAACTGCAAACGCTCCTATTAAATAAAGTTTTGTTAGGTCCGTTGGTTTAGTTCTCGTCGCTACAGCAACTTTTGTTTGTTGCGCAAAACTAGGGGCGGTCGAACCCAGTCCTACTAAAGCGCCAGCGAAGCCTGCGTAACCTTGATATGGCGTAAAGTAGACCATTGTCTGCCATGTGAAGGGAACCTGAGCAGATACGTATCCTGCCTCGCCTACAATAGCTGTCTGCATCATTGCAAAAAGGAAACCATAGATTGGCCATCCGAAAATTGGAACCCAAAGGGGTAATTCGGGTACAAGAAAATGAAATACCACAACCATCCCCATGGAAAAAATGAAATAGATTGCAAGAAGCTTCCATTGAGATGGAAACCCGAGAAGGCTCTCTATCTGTCTTTTTCTTGAAATTAGGGCTTTAAATATAGAAACTACGGATTTTCTTACTTTAAAAATCATAAATAATGACGCAGCAATCCCAAATCCTATCTGAAGAACGAACCAAACTCTGATGAATGAACGATTCTGAATGTTAATTAAACCCATACCAGGAAAATATTCTTCCGCCCACTCAGGGAAAAGATTTGGAAAGGTTGTGACAAAGAGAGAATTAAATATAAGATATAATATTAGTGAGGCGGCCAGCATATAACAGGTAACATGGAATGGGATCATCATACCGCCAGCATAGGCGCTTATGGTAGTTGCTATGCCAAAAGCGGCGCCTGGAAGAAATCGTCTTATAAGCCAAGTTAAGTCTGCAAATGGCACCGGTATTATCTGGATACCTAAAACTGTGGGACCAGCGTAGGCGAGAGCGCCCCAAATCAAGCCTGGAATCATGGACGTTAAGAATAGCCCCGCTTTGGAGGGATCTCTCTCACTTATGAAGCTCACTAAAGAAACATCAACGTCAGCTAGAGGGAAAGCAAATTTTTCTTCTTCCACGTAGATTCTCGCCATTACCATAGCTAATGCTAAGTCAGCGATTGTAGCCAGAGCAACCATTAGGGAAGTTACACCTATAGCGAAGAGCCAGGCTGGTTGGAAAATGCTACGGATCTGATAGGCTGGAGAACCATAAGGTGGGCAGAACCAGCTAGGAACCAACAAAGCTAAAGGAACACCATTTAATTTTGCAGCCCAAGCAAAAGGTGAATGTATGAAATAAGATGTGTAAATAAGTTGTACAAAATATACAGAGAGGATGGTTCCTCCGCCTCCAAGGAAGGATCCATAATATAGTATAAGCGTTTCTTGCCTACTGAGTCTAGCATAACTGAAGCGGAGGATCTCGGCAACAAGAAGGGTGATAAACATTGAAGCTATGCCGCCTAAGCCGGTTCCCACCAAAAGAAACATATACGTTGATACTGGAACGAAAGCTATAATTGCGAACAAAACAGCAAGTAGAGATCTCCACGTTAAACCCGATTTAAACTCTATTTTTTCATCGGATATGCTCATTTACTCGCCCTCTATTCACGTATCTTAACCTTAATAGTTTTTATTTAAAAATTTTTTTAATTTTTTAAACTTTTACTAAATAATCAGAATTCAGGTTATTCTCCTTCCACTAGATATTTCCTTAATCTCTCAACGTTCATTCCAGCTATTCCTAGCTCTTCGATAGGCCTTATCTTCCAATAGTCGGTATCGTTTAGTATGCAAGCTAGATGTATTAGAGCCTTTATTGTTGGAACCGGCGTCCCTGTCATGTCAGCTAAGCCTGAGATTGGAACTAAACCATAAGGGATGTCTTCAGTTATATATCTATGATCCAAGCTATCAGGACCGTATCCCCATCTTAGGTTTTCATTTTTATACATGTTAGCCATTTCCTCATAAAATTTCTCTCTATCATATTCTGAAGGACGAGAGTAACCTAAAGCGCTTCTAACACTAAGTATCTCCTCGTACACTTGAGTTACAACCCTTGCAACTCTCGGAGACATGCCATGTATATGAAGAACATAATATCGCTTTTTAGGCCAAGGAGGCAAACCCATACTAGCGAACTCAATGGCCCCTGCATTCAGAATGGATCCAGCTGAATGAAATGGATAGTTGATATTCATCATACAAACCGATATAACTGTTTCTCCAAGAGTTGATCCAGGAAAGACTTCTTCATAAACATCGAAGGCTTCCTCATTATATTTAGCGGGGAAAGCCGCGAAATTATCTTTGAAATAACCGCCTATAACATGTATTTTACATGGTTCAATTATTCTAGTAAAGTAAAGTCCACTGCTCGTCTCACCTAATATAATTTTCTTTTTAATCTGCTTTTGCTTTAATATTTGGGCGGCTTCAAGAGACCCAAAGTTGCCGGGACTAAATACAACTATCTGTCCATCTTCAAGATGTGGGAGGATCTGTTCGAACATTGGTTTCTGTGCAAAGGCCGGTATGGGAAGCATGATGAAGTCAGCGCCTTCAACTGCATCTCTAAAATCAGTCGTGACCGTGTCTATTTTCTGCGTAAACTCTAAAGCTCCACTAAGCTCGATCTCATGAGTTTCTAGAAGCTTTTCTATATTCTTTTTAAAGTTGGGATGCTCACATAAAGCCACCTTAAAGCCTCTATGAGCTAAATCAGCGGCCATTGTCTGGGCTACATTTCCCCCGCCTAAAACAGTAATCTTCATGGACATTCCTCTTATCTTAAGATTAGTTTACATGCGACAAGACACTTTAAATCTATTTAAAATTTTCGATGAAAATTCAGCCTTTTTCTTCGAATCTCTTTTCCTTATGCCTCTTTTCCTCAACCCTCTTAAAATTTCTAAAATTCTATGTACTATGGTACTCTCTGCGGATGTAGCTTACACTTTACTCCCAAGAAACCCTCGTTCTTACGAATATACGCTTTTCTTAGCCTCATTGAGCTCAATCGCAAAAGCAAGATCTATAGAAACTTCAGCGCTGAATCCCATTAGACAACCTTCTAATCATTAGGAATGAAGAATTATACCGAATCCTGACTGTAAATTTTGGAGTCACGTTAAACGAGAAGCTGAAACTTTAGGAGGTTTCTTTCCTGAGTAAAACATCAATAGAATAAGAAGGAAAGATTTATATTCAAAGGATTGGCGCCGGGGAATAAATTCACACCCTCGTCGAACCCTCAATTACGATTCATTATCGGTTCGGTCCATTAAAAAGAGAGTCCATAAAAAGATATTTTAATAGGTTAATGTTAGAATTAAATCTAGACTATTAAACTGGTGTTTAGAGATGGTTGACGCTGCTTTAACAGAGGAGGATCGGAAACATCTGAGAATTCTCATAGAAGAGTTACCTAAAGTTCGTCTACTCCTAGAGGAGCTCATAGAGACCCTAGAAGTATTAGGTGATGAGGAGCTCATGAAGAGTATTAAGGCCAGCGAGGGGGATGTCCAAAAGGGCAGATTAATCGGCTTCCGGGAACTCCTGAAAGAGCTGGACCTCAATGAGCGAGAAGTATAAACTGCTCTTCACTAGAGAATTTCTGAGAAAACTTAAGGAACTCGACAGACAGGTTCAGATAAGAATTCTCAGAGGAATAAAGATCTTAGAAGAAAATCCGCTCAGCGGAAAACGGTTGAAGGGACGCCTCAACGGACTTCTATCACTCCGAATAGGAGATTACAGAATAATCTACCAAATATCAAAAGATCAGGTAATAATCCGAACGGTTGGCCACCGCAAAACAATCTATGGAAAATAAAATGTGTAGAGAAAGATACTCGTATACGTCCTCTTTGAAGCTGCATCACGGCCTGGCGAGCTCCCAACTGAGCACTGAATGGTTTTACATGCAAGGGTTAATTTTAAACGGATCCAAGGCTTTATAATGTCTAATGGAAGTGTTGATGCGTCGTGAGAGAGTGTAAAGTGTTAGTGGATCCCCAGGTCGAGCTTGCCTCGGTTGTCCAGCTTTACGCTCCTTGGAATAAGGAGAGAAGAAAATTAAGGAATATATCTACCTTAATGACACGCTAAAGGCGTTTAGAAGATGGAAGAATCATAAAGCAGTGAGGAGTTTCACAGATTTGTTCTACTCCGGATTCAGTTATGATGCATTGGTAGGGCTTATGGTTCACTTATCTAATCCTCCCCTTCTGGAAGTAATAAGAAAACCCTCTAAGTACATTATTGAAAAAGTAGGGAGCGGGGAATCCCTAAAGAGTTTTATTGAGAGCCTCCGGGACTTCGCTCTCAAATCAAACTTTATGGGATTCTATAAGAACCACCAATGTTTCTATGAAGATATCATAATGCTATCGAACCTAAAAGAGGATGTACGAGGAATAATCATGGTTCTTGAGGACTTCTTCCAGATGAGCATGTGGAGATATTATGTTGTATTGACGCCATTACTTGAGGGAAATTACGGACGTTCCATAAGGACTAACCATGGTGTAGAAGTCTTCGCCTTCGTAAGTCCAAAAGGAATCATTGGTGGGTCACCAATATTCCGAAGTACAACAATCGTCATAGAGCATGAGTTTATGCATGCATTCGTGAACCCGATAACAGAGAAATTCAAGAATAATGTATTTGAACAATAAATTAGATAAACAATGAATAATTACTGAGGGCCTCCTTCTTCAAGGAAGAATAATTTGAAAATGATCAAGAGAATCTAGCAATTTATTAATTATAAAGTCCACTTTTTACCTTCATGAAATAAAAGACGAATCTAAATTGTTAGAAACCACTTTTCTAAAAAATCCAGTGCCAACCACAAGGGAGGGATTTTGGATCCGAAATGGTGGCGCCGGGGAAGGGATTCGAACCCTTGCGGCCCCGAAGGGCCACTGGATCTCGAGTCCAGCGCATTTCCACTCTGCCACCCCTTACCGAACCCTTCTTATTTGGGTTTGGCGGCGGTTTTCTTCTTATTTCCCCGGCTCAATAATGAAAGTTTTTGACTCATCTAAAAATTTTTCTGTTGGTTTTAAGGATTAGAGGATTTGTGTGATCTCGGATTATAATTGCTTGTATATGTTTTTCAGCGTATAAACGCGAAGAAGGTTCTTATTTTTGTTTAAGAAATCTAAATTTTTATTGATAATTTTTGGTGTGAGGAAGGTAGAGTAGTCATCTAATATGTTGCGTAAGATAGTTTGAAAAATGTTGAGAATGTTAGAGGGGTAACCAAAAGATATTTTTGTTGGGAATACTTTTTCTTTTTGAAGGGTTTGGTCATGCCCTACTGTCCAGAATGTGGAGGCGAGATGCTCTATATAAGTAGGACAAAGCATTATGTGTGTAGGAGCTGTGGGCTTTCTCTTACTTATCAGGAGATTGTTGAGTTAAGGGAGAAATCGCATGAATTTTTTGATAGGAGCGAAAGTGAAAAGGAGAGAATGAGAAAGGAATATTTACGGTGGTGGCTTTCAAGGAAAAAGTGAAAAATATTTCCCCCACTTATTTTTTTGAGAAAGATAGTAAATGTTGATGTTTTATTCTAATTTTTAGTGTCAGGGGATATCCGATTTAGGAAGAAAAGAGATGGATAGAATTTTTTGATTATGTGTTTATATCTCGTTTATTTTTACTTCTCTGTTAAGTCTGGCCGATTTATATGCCATATCGATTATTTGCATAGCTTTTAAGCCATCTTCACCAGTGGTTTTTGGAGGTCTATCGTTAAGGCATGCTTCAATAAAGTCTTTGACCAGAAGTTCTTGAAGAGTATTCCAGTCGATTCTTCCTAAATCGTAGGATAAGGCTATACCTTTATCATTTTTCTCATTAAAATATGTGAAATATGTAAATGGATCAATTTTTAATCCGCCTTTAGAACCAAATATTAAGGCTTCTTGATGAGGCGTCATATTAGCTGCCCATGCAGTCTCAAATGATACGGCTAATCCGCTTTTGAATCTGACAAAAGCTGAAGAATGCTCCTCTACATCATATTTTGTCTTTAACCTAAGCCGCTTGCCAACGCCTTTATAAATTGTAGCGCTCACTGAAATAGGTTGCGAATCTTCTAGGAGGTATAATGCGAGATCAATGTCATAGCAACCTATATCAATTAGGGCTCCTCCGCCGGCTTTGGATGAATCTAAAAACCACTTAGACTCTTTAAGTATGTCTATGCCTGGGCGCCCTCTCCGGCGGATTCTCGTGAATCGGGCATAGTATATTTTGCCAAGCTTCCCGCTTGAAACATATTGTTTAGCCATCTCAGCTTGGGGGGTTACTCTCGCTCTTGCACTGCAAATACCGAGTTTTACGCCGGCTTTATTGCATGCTTCAACCATTTTAGCGGCTTCTTTAGAGTTCATGGCCATTGGTTTTTCGCACAAGATATGTTTACCAGCTATAGCTGCGTCACATGTTATTATAGCGTGGTTGAATGGTGGCGTAGAAATAATTACGGCGTCGAGATTTCCTAAGGATAGGAGATCATGGTAATCCTTAAAACATTTTTCAATCTTAAATCTTTCAGAGGCTATTTTTAGGGCTTCGCTCTTTATGTCAGAAATCGCAATAACTCGGGCATTCTTTTGGTTTGCAAGAGCCTGTAGATGGAATCTACCTACAACACCAACCCCTATAATGCCTATATTTAAAATTTTATTCATGCATTACCACCGGATTCTCTTTGAAAGAAAAAACCGTAAGAGATAATATTTAATTCTTTTCTATTCTTACAGAGTGAACAGATAAGTGAAGGTTTAGTGAGGCTGGATGTATGGCTAAAATAAGAATTGCCTTACAGCTCTGGTCTGTTCGTGAAGATTGCGCTCGAGATTTGGAGGGAACGCTTAGGGCCATAGCGGACATGGGATATGAGGGAGTTGAGTTCGCTGGATACTATGGTCGAACAGCAAATGAGTTAAGGCGAATTCTCGATGATTTGGGGCTTGAGGTTGCTGGAACCCACATAAGTATAGACACGCTGGTCGGTGATAAACTGAAGGAAACTATTGAATTTAATCAGACATTAGGTAATAAATTTCTTGTGGTACCTTCATTACCTGAGGAGATGAGGAATTCTAAGGTTGCATGGCTTAAAACAGCTGAGCTAATGAATAAAATCGCTGATGAACTGAAGCCTAAAGGAATGCGCGTTGGATATCATAATCATGCAATTGAATTTAAACCGATAAATGGTGAGGTGCCTTGGTACATTTTCTTTGACGCAACTAAATCTGAAGTTATAATGCAACTAGATACTGGAAATGCCATGCATGGTGGAGTGAGCTCGAATGGTATACTAGACATTATTAGACGATATCCCGGTAGAGCCGTAACGGTGCACTTAAAAGATTATTCCTCAAAGAATGAAAAGGTATTATTGGGGGAGGGCGAGATGAAATGGAAGGAATTCATAAATCTCTGTGAAACAATTGGCGGAACAGAATGGTATATAATCGAGCAGGAAACATATCCTTACCCGCCTCTAGAATGTGTTAAACGATGTATAGAAAATCTAAGGGCGATAATTTAATATAAACCTGCTGAAATGCCTTTACATTTGAAATAAATCTGTTTCATCACTAAAATGCATA
>Ga0180301_10003745_pt1 | contig 11840 bp, 11 predicted proteins | sample GuaBasSediGuay16_FD_121797 | JGI IMG/M metagenome (GOLD analysis project Ga0180301, IMG submission 121797) | Subseafloor sediment microbial communities from Guaymas Basin, Gulf of California, Mexico - Guay16, Core 4569-2, 12-15 cm | ecosystem: Environmental > Aquatic > Marine > Hydrothermal...
ACGACATCAAAAATGCGCGGCTCGTCGCCAATCCCGGCTGCTATCCTACCGGGGCGACGCTTGCGATTGCACCGCTCCTGAAGAAAGGCCTGATCGAGACCAGCGGGATTATCGTCAATTCCGTGACGGGCGTTTCAGGCGCCGGCAAGAACCCGTCGGCGGTGTTTCATTATCCGAATATAAATGAGAATATCCTGCCCTACGCTATCGGCTCGCACAGGCACATGCCGGAGATGGAGCAGATCGCATCGGCAGTCGCCCAGACGCAGGTAGATATCCTGTTCCAGCCGCATGTCGGACCGTTCGACCGGGGCATTCTCTCGACGGTGTACTGCGAGGCGAAGAAGGATCTGTCGCAGGATGAGCTCAATAAAATTTATAACACGTTCTATCATTCCGAGCCGTTCGTGCAGGTCTTAGACGGCCCGCCTGCCGTCAAGAACGTGGCGAAGAGCAATTACTGTCATGTCTATCCAACGGCGGCAAAGGGAAAGATCATCTGCTTCTCGGCGATAGATAACCTGGTCAAGGGAGCGTCGGGCCAGGCGATTCAGAACATGAATATCATATTCGGCCTGGACGAAACACTCGGTTTGAAATAATTGTTGAATATCGAATCCGTCGGGAGCGGATTCAATGGTTTGGGCAAGTACAAATGGATTGGGCTTATTTCGCAGTTTTTAGGTGTACAGGTACGCTTCACCGTAAAGCCAGATGCCAATTACTTTATTTTGACATTTTTTCTTTAGGGGTTTAGAATACAAAAGTCGTATAGATTCATACCCGAAACGGTAATATGCCGATATGCAGATATGAAACTGACAAGTAACGGCTGAAAATGGAACGAATAAACATACAACCGAAATTTTTCCTTTGGGCTCTTGAGCGAAGCGGCAAAACTGAATCTTCAATAAAGAGTAGGTTTCCGAAGATCGCGGATTGGTTATGTGGCAAAGCTGCCCCTACGCTGAAACAGTTGGAAAAATTTGCAGCTGCAACATACACACCTTTAGGTTATTTTTTCCTGAATGAACCGCCTGAGGACAAGTTGCCAATACCTGATTTCAGAACGGTCAACGGTCAACCTGAGCGTCCCAGCCCAAATTTATTGGACACAATTCAAACCATGCAATCCAGGCGTGAATGGATGCGGGAGTTTTTGGTTGAGGAAGGACAGGAACCGCTATCCTTCATTAAGAGCGCTACGTTACAAGCAGACCCTGTCAAAGTGGCAACGGAGATGCACACGATTCTCTCTCTCTCTAATGGCTGGGCTAACACAACTCGTACCTGGGCTGACGCTTTAAGGTTGTTGCGCAAGGCAATAGAAGACGCAGGTGTTATGATTGTCATTAATGGGGTAGTCGGCAATAACACGCATCGCCCTCTGGATGTGGCGGAATTTCGGGGGTTCGCTCTCGTTGATGAATATGCACCATTGATTTTCATTAATGGGTGTGATTCCAAATCTGCCCAGATGTTTACTGTTATCCATGAGTTAAGTCATTTATGGCTGGGCTTTGAAGGGGTATCCAATTTTGATGAATTGCAGCCCGTTGAGACAAATGTGGAAATACTCTGTAATCAGGTTGCAGCAGAGTTTCTTGTGCCTTCTGACGAGTTCAAAAAAGTTCTGGAAAGAAATCCCATAGGTAATGATGACGGAGTTTTTCAAAATATAGCGAGGAGGTTCAAGGTTAGTCCTCTTGTGGTTGGACGGCGAGCACTGGATATGAAGTATATCAGCAAGGAACGGTTTTTTGAGTTTTACAATAATTATGCCAAAGAGAGCAAAAAGCTTAAGCCCAAAAGAGATGGTGGAAATTTCTGGAATACTCAGATAGTTCGCATAGGAGAGCTTTTTGGCGGTGCCGTAGCTCAGGCAACTTTAGAAGGCAGGCTGCTTTATCGTGACGCATATCGACTCACAGGATTACATGGAAAGAGTTTTGATAAATATGTCGCACAACTTGGTTTTTAGGTTGTAAGTATGCCCGATGCCGTAAAATATATATTGGATGCAAATATATTCATAGAAGCCAAACGCAGATATTATGCGTTCGATTTGTGTCCCGGATTCTGGAAGGCCTTACTGTATCACAACAGCAAGGGTAATCTTGTGAGTATTGACCGTGTTAAAAAAGAACTTTTAGAAGGCAAAGATGATTTAGCGGACTGGAGCAAAAAAACACCTGATTTGTTTACCTCTACCGATAGTGCGTCAGTTATAAGTGCTTATAGAGCCATCAATCAGTGGGCACAAAATCAAGGTCGTTTCAGTGATACAGCGAAAAGTGAATTTGCCGATGATCCGGATGCATGGGTCATTGCTTATGCAAGAGCTAACAATGTGACTGTTGTTACCCATGAACGTTCTGCGAGAAGATCAAGAAAAATCAAGATCCCGGATGTGTGTGATAAGTTTAGTGTTCAATGCACAAACACCTTTGATATGCTTCAGAGATTAGGAGTAGTTTTTAATTGGAGCGTATCATAAGGGTTTCTTGTTCCTCCGATTTCAATACCTCCTGTTTTATGCCCTTTGGGATAGTAAATTCCCGCGAAGAGATGGAAAGTTTCAATCTGTGGCAGTTGTAATATCGAATGATAAAGTCTTGGTGATTATGTTTTGAAGGTTGCGAGTTGTCAGTTCGGGGTCGGCGGGGATGTTCGAGCCAATTGTGCGCGGATTTGTGAGTTTATGCGCAAGGCCAAAGATGGGCATGCCGACATTGTTCATTTTTCCGAATGTGCGCTGAGTGGTTATGCTGGTACGGATTTTGAGACGTTTGAGGGGTTTAACTGGCAGCTTCTGCACGCCGAAACGCAGAAGGTCATGGCGCTGGCGGCCGAGTTGAAGATATGGGTCGTATTGGGCAGTTCGCATCGTTTGACCGAGCCGAACAAGCCGCACAACAGTCTGTATCTTATCTCGCCGGACGGCAAGATCGTGGATCGCTATGACAAACGCTTCGGCACGCCGATCGATCTGGGCAATTACACGTCGGGCAACCGGTTTGTAAACTTCGAGCTGAAAGGAGTCAGGTGTTCGCTGCTGATCTGTTTTGACCTGCGATTTCCCGAGATTTACCGCGAGCTTTACAAACAGGGCGTCCAGTGCATCTTTCAATCGTTCTACAACGCACGCCGGCAGGGTCCAAGCATCCACAGCGACATCATGCGCCAGACCATGCAGTGCCGGGCGGCGACGAATTACATGTGGATCAGCATGACCAATTCCAGCGCGTGGTATTCGCCGTATCCATCCTGTTTCATCCGCCCGGACGGCAAGATAGTCGAGCAGTTGGGCCGGAACAAAGAAGGCATGATGATCAACACCGTCGATCTAAGTAAAAAGCTCTACGACCCGATGGCCGACTTCCGCCAAACAGCAATAGACGGCAGCCTGACCAACGCCGGCGGCGAAATCGACGACCCGCGATCAAAGGATACGACGAACCTTTAGCAGATAAATGCCGCAGGATCACCTTGGCCGGTAAAGGGAGTAAAATTATGAAGGCGAAAACAGGGCTTAAGATAGCGACGTGGATTGTGTCGATTGGGTTGGCTGTTGGTCTTTCTGCGCTGGCCTGCCTGCTGGTGATCGCGTTTGTGCCGAGTCCCGGAACGCCCATCGACCTCGTGCTGCTGCTGACGGTTTCGGTCGGACTGGGGGTTGCGGCGTTCGGGGTTGTGTGGTTTATTTATCGGTTGGTGAAGATTCACGTGTTTAAGACGGACAGCAAGGAGTAACCATAGCAAATGGAACGATTACGGCGGTGAAGCGTTTTCTTGCAGGAAACCGCCTTCGGCGGATACTAAGTTATTCTGGATTCCCGCCTGCGCGGGAATGACATTAATGCGCGGGAATGACATTAATGCGCACCAATGACATTAATATGCGACAATAGCGTTAATGCACTGGAATGACATTAGTACTCTGTCAAGATAGATTATGCCACTTGTCATTCCCGCGAAAGCGGGAATCCAGAAACGGAAACCGTGAAGCAATACTTCGTATACATTCTTGCAAGTAAAAGAAATGGGACACTCTACATTGGAGTAACCAACAATTTGAACAAAAGAGTATGGCAGCATAAGAGCGGGCTGGTCGATGGTTTCACCAAAAAATACAGTGTTGGCATGCTGGTCTATTACGAGCGATTTGGTAACATCGATAGCGCTATAGTGCGAGAAAAACGACTAAAAAAGTGGAACAGAAAGTGGAAGCTTGAACTGATCGAGAAGTTCAATCCCGAATGGAAGGATTTGTTTGAAGAGCGGGATTGGTAATCGATGCTTCTTTTTTAATTTGGATTGAGGCTTTGCCTCAGGCTATTTTATGCTGGATTCCCGCTTTCGCGGGAATGACAAGGGGGGCGGGTAACCGGGTTTCGCGGGAATGACAAGGGGGGCGCAAATGGATAATTGGAAGGTTTCTTAATATGGCAAACAGGACGATTACGGCGGCGAAGGGTTTTCTGGCGGCTGGTGTGGCTTGCGGGATCAAGCGTTCGGGCAAGCCGGATATGGCTGTGTTACACTGCCCGGCAGGCGCCACGGCGGCGGCGGTCTTTACCACCAATCGCATTGTCTCAGCGGCCGTAGAGGTGTGTCGCGAGCATGTCAAGCGGCCCAAGGTGTACGGTGTGGTGGTCAATTCCGGCAACGCCAACGCCTGCACCGGCAAGAAGGGGATCGCCGACGCCATCGGTATGTGCAAGACGACGGCGCAGCAGTTGAACGTCGCCGGCGGTGATATTCTGGTCGCATCGACCGGGATCATCGGCGAAACGCTGCCCATGAAAAAGATCACTGTCGGAATCGAAAAGGCGGCGGCAAAGTTGTCGGCAAGGGCCAGGGCAGGCGCAAGTTTCGCCAGGGCGATTATGACAACGGATACGCGGCCCAAGCAGGCCGTGCGCAAGGTGCGGATGTCGGGCAGGGAGATAACGATTGCCGGCGCCGTCAAGGGCGCAGGGATGATCGGGCCGAACATGGCGACGACAATATGCGTGATCACCACCGATGTCGCGATACGCAAGCGGCTTTTGCAGAAGGCGCTGCGGGATGCAATCGGCGGGTCGCTAAACAAGCTCACCGTCGACGGCCACCAGAGCACCAACGATACGGCGATGATATTGGCGTCCGGCGCCGCCGAGAACCCTCCGATTACAGGCCAGTGTCCGCGATACAGGAAATTGGCAAAAACCTTAGGCGATTTGTGCGAGGACCTCGTAATGCAGATGGCCCTGGATGCCGAAGGCGCTACACGGGTATTCAAGGTCGTCGTCAAGGGCGCCGCGAGCAAGGCCGACGCCGCCAAAGCCGCCCGTGCCGTCGCCGATTACGACCTCGTCAAATGCGCCGTCGGCGGCGGCGACCCCAACTGGGGCAGGATTATCTGTGCAGTGGGGTCATGCGGGGCGAAACTAAAACCCGAAAAGCTGAGTTGCAGGATAGGTGATATCAGTGTCTTTAGAAACGGCAAACCCGCAAAATTCGACGCCAGGAAGGCCGGCAAGGTCGTTTCCCGGCAATTTCACAGCATTACCGTCGATCTGGGGGCGGGCAAATTTACGGATTTCTGTTACGGATGCGATTTGAGCAAAGAATATGTGACAATTAACGCCGATTACCACACATAGCCGATAATACAATCGTATTGGCTGTTTGCACCATTGTGCTATTCGCCGGAAAACACTTGAAAAGAGAAGATTAGTCGTTACACTTTCCGGTCCCTGTTGGGCATCTTCTTCAAAACGTTTTAACTCTGTTTAAGTTGGAAAGGACAGGCAGTGAAAAAAATGTCTACATCCGGATGGCCGGTTGTCGTTTTACCGGTATTGGCTTTCGCGGCGACCGCAATGGCCGGCGACGGCGCTGAAAGCGGCGGCGGTGTTGCCGGCACATGGGCGCCGTTCGGGGCAGTGGCGGCGGCGGTGTTGGCTTTGGGCTTTGCCTGGTATTTCTACAGGAAAGTAATGGCGGCGCCCGAAGGCAATGAAACGATGATCGAGATCGCCCGTCACGTGCGCGAAGGCGCATACGCATATCTGTTCAGGCAGTACGGCGTGGTCTCGTTCGTATTCCTGATCCTGCTGATTATCTTCACGGTCTTAGCCTATATCGGGGTGCAGAATCCGTTTGTGCCGGTGGCGTTTCTTACCGGCGGTTTCTTCAGCGGCCTGTGCGGCTTTCTGGGGATGAAGACGGCGACGAATGCGTCGTCGCGTACGGCCCAGGGCGCAAGCGAAAGCCTTAACCGCGGCCTGCAGGTGGCGTTCCGTTCCGGCGCGGTCATGGGCCTGGTGGTTGTGGGCTTTGGCCTGCTGGATATCGCGCTGTGGTATCTCATTCTCGACAGGTTGATTTACACGACCAGTCACATGGCCGATGGCGTGAATTTCCTGGGGCTTCAGTTGGTGCCCGCAGGCATGGATGCGGGTCATAAGCTGGTTGAAATAACCACCACGATGATCACCTTCGGGATGGGTGCTTCGACACAGGCGCTGTTTGCCCGTGTCGGCGGCGGCATCTATACCAAGGCGGCCGACGTCGGCGCCGACCTCGTGGGTAAGGTCGAGGCCGGTATTCCCGAAGACGATCCGCGGAACCCGGCTACTATCGCCGACAACGTCGGTGATAACGTCGGCGACGTCGCCGGTATGGGCGCCGACCTCTACGAAAGCTATTGCGGTTCGATTCTTGCGACGGCGGCCCTTGGTGCGGCGTTATCGGCATCCGCCCTGGCGAAGAAAGGTATGGACCCGACGATGGCGGTGCTGGCGCCGATGATTGTCGCCGGTGTCGGCATTCTGCTGTCGATAATCGGCATATTCATGGTCAAATGCAAAGAAGGCGCCGGCCAGAAGAACCTGCTGGGCGCTCTGCTGTTCGGGACCCTGGGCAGTTCTGTCTTGATCCTGGCGGTTCTGGCGATCATGGCGGGATTCGGCATGATCACCTGGGGCATCTTCGGCTCGGTGGTCGCGGGTCTGGTTGCAGGTGTGGTCATCGGCCAGATAACCGAGTACTATACATCCGACGCCAATAAACCCGTCAGGGGCATTGCCGAACAGGCCGTCATGGGGCCGGCGACGACCATTATCGACGGATTTGCAACGGGTATGTATTCCACCGGCTTGTGCGTGGTGACCATTGTAATCGGCATTCTTTGTGCGTTTGCATTTGCCGGCGGTTTCGAAGAGCTTTCGATGGGCCTTTACGGCATCGGCTTTGCGGCCGTCGGAATGCTCTCGACCTTAGGCATTACATTAGCGACCGATGCATACGGCCCGATCGCAGACAACGCCGGCGGCAACGCCGAAATGAGCGGTCTCGGACCGGAAGTCAGGGAGCGCACAGACGCACTCGATTCCCTGGGCAATACGACCGCTGCTACGGGCAAGGGTTTTGCGATCGGCTCAGCTGCTCTGACGGCGATGGCTCTTCTGGCGGCCTACATCGAAGAAGTGCGAATCTGGATCGGAAGATTGGCGGACAAGGCGGCCGACGGCATATATACAGTGGGCGCCTTTGAGTTCACCGCCGAATCCGTAAAGACCGCATCGGTGATGGATTTTGTCAATGCTTATAATCTGACGATTATGAACCCCAAGCTGATCTGCGGGCTCTTCCTCGGCGCCATGATGGCGTTTGTGTTCTGTGCCATGACGATGAAGGCCGTCGGGCGGGCGGCAGGCGCCATGGTCAACGAGGTGCGCCGCCAGTTCAGGGAAATACCCGGAATCATGGAAGGAACCGGCAAGCCCGATTACGCCGAGTGTGTTTCCATTTCAACCAAAGGCGCTCAGAGGGAGATGATTCTGCCGTCGCTGTTGGCGATCTTCATGCCGGTTGCAACGGGGCTGTTTCTTGGCGTCGCAGGCGTGATGGGCCTGCTCGCCGGCGGTCTTACCGCCGGCTTCGTGCTGGCTATCACGCTGAACAACGCAGGCGGCGCATGGGACAACGCCAAGAAGTACATCGAAAAAGGCGCCCACGGCGGCAAAGGCTCCGACACCCACAAAGCCAGCGTAGTCGGCGATACCGTTGGCGATCCGTTCAAGGACACCTCCGGACCCAGCCTTAATATCCTCATCAAGCTAATGACGATGGTCAGCGTCGTATTCTCCGGTGTCATTGTCAAGTTTGGACCGACCATCGCCGGCTGGCTCCACATGGGCGAATAACCATTTCTTGACGAACCCGTCAAATCTTTGTAATATATCAGGGGTGGCCGGAAACGGCCGCCCCTGTTTTTGATGTGACGCCGGTAGTCCGCGTTGTGGTTTATATGTGGAAAGGGGTAACACTTTAGCCAAGTGTGAGATTTGCTTGTCATTCCCGCGAAAGCGGGAATCCAGTATAAAACAGCTTCCGCCGCAGAGCCTGCCCTGAGCGTAGCCGAACGGGCGGTTTCCTGCTTCTTGCACACGTGGCTAAAATATTACGGAAAGGGTAACTTGGCGGACAAGCGAGATGATGAAGGCAGAGAACTTGCCGTTGCCGCGGCAAAGATTGCGATTGAGCGAAACTGCACCGATATAACGGTTCTGGATTTGCGCGGTCTTAGCCCTGCGACAGACTACTTTGTAATCGCAACCGGTGCGAGCGACCGGCAGCGGCGGACCGTGATAGACGAAATCTGCGTGCACGCCAAAAAAACCGGCCACACGCGATTCGGACAGGCCGGCTACGAACAGGGCAGATGGATACTCGCCGATTTCGTCGACGTCGTAATCCACGTCTTCGACGACGAGTATCGCCGCTATTACGACCTGGAGATGCTCTGGGGAGACGCAAAGCGATTGACTATTGATTAATGATAATAACAGGAGTTAAATATGCCTGAGATTTGTAGATTTTACGGTATCATTATAGCCATGTTTTTTGATGACCACAATCCGCCTCATTTCCACGCAAGATATGGGTGTCTTAATGATACACGATGTTATCAAAGCTGAATACAAAGCAGACTACAAAATACAGTTGGTCTTTGATGACGGCAAGACCGGGCTTGTAGATTTCTCAAAGTTTATCGCAAAGGGGGGCGTTTTTAAAAAACTCGAAGATCACGAATTTTTCAAAAATTTCACCATAAACAAAGACCTTGGTGTGATTAGCTGGAACAATGAAATCGATATTGCACCGGAAACCCTCTATAGCGAAGCAACCAATACACCATTGCCGGAATGGATGACAGAGTAAACATCACAATGAAGCCCGTTATTGACATACTTGAAGAGAGAATCAGCCTAGCGTTGGCCGATGTCACAGGACTGGGTCCCCTGCCGGCGCTGGTCAAGCCCGCTACTGATGCGAAGTTCGGAGACTATCAGGCCAACGGCGTTATGGCCGCAGCTAAAAAACTCAAGACAAACCCCCGCGCACTTGCAGAAAAGCTCGTCGCCCAACTCAAACTGGACGATATCTGCATGCCGCCTGAGATCGCAGGACCGGGCTTCATCAATCTCAGACTCAAGACCGATTTTCTGACCGGCAATCTCCTGGAGATAAACGCCGATACAGCCCATCTCGGCATCAGCAGGACCGAAAACCCCAAAACGATAGTCGTCGATTTCTCCTGCCCCAATATCGCCAAGCAGATGCACGTCGGGCACCTGAGAAGCACAATCATCGGCGACAGCATCTGCAGAATATTGGACTTCCAGGGCCACAAAGTAATCCGCCAAAACCACATCGGAGACTGGGGCACGCAGTTCGGGATGCTCATCGCATACCTGAAGCAGGCCAACCCCGAGGTTATCGAGGACCCCGATTCGATACATATTGCCGATCTTGAGCAGTTCTACAAGAACGCCAAGGCCCGATGCGATGCCAATGAGGATTTTGCCGTCCTGTCGCGACAGGAAGTGGTGGCTCTTCACGCCGGAAACAAAGAAACGCTCAATGTATGGCGGCATATTGTAGACGAATCACGAAGCCACTACCAGCCAGTCTACGACATTCTTGACGTGAACCTGCACCAGGCCAATGAACGCGGCGAAAGCTTCTACGCCGACAGGCTCTCCGGCATCGTTGAGGAGTTGAAGCAAAAAGGTATTGCCGTGGAATCCGACGGCGCGACCTGTGTTTTTCCGGAAGGTTTTACCAACAAGCAAGGCGAGCCTCTGCCTTTTATTATCCAGAAATCCGACGGGGCGTTTCTTTACGCGACGACGGACCTGGCGGCGATCAAGTATCGGATCGATGAACTAAAGGCCGACAAGATCATTTATGTTACCGATGCGCGGCAGAAGCTGCATTTCGAGATGCTCTTTGCGACGGCGCGATTAGCCGGATGGGTGCACGCCGGCGTCGAACTGGTCCATGTTGCTTTCGGCACGGTGTTAGGCGAAAACAACAGGCCTCTCAAAACACGCTCCGGAGAAAACGTCAAACTCAAAGAGCTTCTCGATGAAGCGATTCAACGGGCTCGCGCCGTCGTTGAGGAAAAGAACCCGGAGCTTGCCGAGGCAAAGAAGGAGCGGATTGCAGAGGCCGTCGGTGTCGGCGCGGTCAAATACGCCGACTATTCCAACAATCGCACAAGCGATTATGTATTCAGCTTCGACAAGATGTTGGCCATGGACGGCAATACCGCTCCGTACATGCAGTACGCTTACGCCCGGGTCAAGTCGATCGAGCGCAAGGCGGCGAAGAAGGATGTGGATGTCGAAAGCGAACTGGCGGGCATCACAGATTTGAATCTGAGCGAGCCGGCGGAACTGGATCTGGCAAAGCACTTGATTCGTTACGGTGAAATCATCGAAAGCGCGTTTGCCGATTGTCGGCCGAACTATTTGACACAGTATTTATATGAACTGGCCCAGAAGTTCAGCGCCTTCTATAATGCCTGCCCCGTCCTGGCGGCCGACAAAGCAACTCGACCGACGCGCCTGCTGCTGTGCGACCTGACGGCCCGGACGATCAGGCACGGGCTGAGTGAACTGTTGGGTATCCGCGTGGTTGAGCAGATGTAGGATGCCGGCGGGCCAAAAGGAGATTGTTATGACGATTATCAATGAGACATTGGCGGTGTCGACGCAGCGACGCTGTGAGATGGTGGATATCACGCGGCAGGCGATATACTTCTGCGAATTCGACGGACCAGGAAACAGAAAAGTGGCTGTTCAAGTCCGCGGCTCGCAGGGGATTGCAACGTAAAAATGCGCATAAAAATGGCGAGGTGGTGGGTCCGTCTGGGGGGGAAAACGGGATCCCACGTTACCCTCGCCGAGGTTTATGATAAAGTCTTTTATAAGACCTTATATTCGATTCATATACTATATCGGACGGCTCATCGAAAGTCAATCAAAAAAAACGGAAAAAACGGAAAAAACTTGCGAAATCTGCAAATTATTTGCCTTTACAGGCCTCAACAGGCGTTTTTACGTGGACTTTGTTCTGTCGGGGACCCGTGAAAAATGAAAGTCGGACCTCAAGCAATAATCCTTGAGGAATGTGTTCCCCTGGCGTAATATGCTGCGGGGCTTGTAAGTTGGTTTTTATGGGAGTAATGAGCGTATGCCGGCGAGGAAAAAACCTGCTGTCAAAGAAAAGATCGAGGACAACGCCAGGAACGTCTACGATAAGATACTGAAGAGACAAAAGCCCACGATGAGTACGCCCATTCGGTCTCTGTCCAACGTGAAATATCACGCTAAGAAAGGCTACTTCGAGATGTTGGGCAAGGTCAAGAAGCGTACGCTGACGGTCGGCACCGTCAAGACGTTCGCCCAGACGCTGAAGATGATGGCGCTGTCCAGGGAGCTCATCGAGAAAGACGACATGGCGACGAAGAGGGAGGCCTACTACATCTCCAAAAACTGGGG
>Ga0180301_10003746_pt1 | contig 11837 bp, 9 predicted proteins | sample GuaBasSediGuay16_FD_121797 | JGI IMG/M metagenome (GOLD analysis project Ga0180301, IMG submission 121797) | Subseafloor sediment microbial communities from Guaymas Basin, Gulf of California, Mexico - Guay16, Core 4569-2, 12-15 cm | ecosystem: Environmental > Aquatic > Marine > Hydrothermal...
GATCTATACCCACATTGTAGGCAAACCTAATATCATGCTCTTTTTTTATCGTGTTTCCAAAACTCATCCTCTTCGGTGATACACCTAGCATTAACAGTTTTTCTATCTCTCCTCGTGAGGCAACATCGAAATGAGATCCAAGAGAGTTCAGAAGGGTGAGTATACGAGGATGAGAATTAGCCTTAATAGCATAGTAAATCTTTGCCTTTTCTTTGAAGGCTTTTTTCATTCTGATGAAATTTTCTCTTACTACCTCCAAGTCCATGATCAAAAAAGGAGTTTCCAGGATATCAGATGCTTTCCTCACAACATCATTTATTCTCATCGGTTCCCCTCCTTGCTAAGATATTTAAACCTTATTTCTTTTCAAAGAAATTAAGAGAGGATGTCAACTTGAAAGGTTGTTCCTAAATCTTACAAGAATTTGATGAATCTCAAAATATATAGGTCTGGCTTACTCTCCATCTAAAGGTAGAATGTTCCTGAAGGGTTTGATCATACGACCTTTATCCTCAAAGGCTTGGTCAGAAAGCCTTCAACCTCTATCCCTAAAAGCGTTTTCGAAGCGAAGTAACCATTTTGGTGCCTGTTTTAATGCCTTTTTTGCTGTAAACACCTTGAAACCTCTCTGTCACTGATAGCAACGATTGTGAAATCATCTACTCCAAGATCAATTCTCATGATATAACCGCCCTTCGATGGTTATGTGTTATTTTCTATAGTATCTCAAATCATTTTACATTGTGCTCTGGTATAATACATACTCCGACAATTTCGTGATTGAAGTTAAGCATTAAAAAAGCTGTAGATACTTGCCCGCTGTTTCATAATACTCTATAAAATGTTTGCTGAGCGGCAGAAAAAGCTCTATCTCGAATTTTGATGCTTTGGTTTTTTCCAAATGACGATTTTGCGGGAGTCAGACGAAATTGGATACGCTTTGGATTTTTTATTTCCGCAGCATATCACCTTGTTAAATTAGATATCTGATACACGTCTAATGTTCAAATTAGAACGCCATTCATCCCCTCGATAAATTTGGAGCTTTTTGGAGTTTGGAGAAATCATGTAATCGTGTAAAATTAAACAAAAAGCTTGGGAGGAAAACAATAATGAGTAAGAAAAGAGCCATCATTTTTTTGTCTATAATCGGTTTTCTAACACTCATTGGAGTCATTTTCCTTCTTGTCAGAATGAAAGTCGATGTCTCCGGAACAGCTCTTCTCCCAAAAGAAGACCCAGCATATAAAAGCATGAAGAAGATGGAAGAAATCTTCGGCTCTTCAAGAACCATGATGGTGATCTTGAAGAAGAGAAACGGTGATGTGTTCTCAGACGAGGTGATCAAAAAGCTATTCAAGATCGAGGATAAATTGAAAGAGCTTCCCTATGTCTTGAAAGTAGATTCCATATTGAAAGCCCAGAAAGTCTCCTTGAGATTCACAATCAGAGGCATAGATGTTAAAGCAACTCCATACTTTCCAGAAGGTAGTGTTTCAAGTTTCTCTAAAGATATCCTCAAGGACGGACTCTACGTTGGAAACTTGATCGATCCTGAAGGGAAAGTCATTGCTTTCATCCTTCAGGTTGAAGAGTCAGATGCTTTGAAGATTGTTGAAAATATAAAAGAAGTCTTTGAAGAAATTTCCAGTGACTTTGAGATCTACATGACAGGTGAGCCAGTCGCCGACGCAGAGCTCGAATCGTCAATTTGGATTCTAGCTTTTTTCTACCCTCCTATTCTTTTCGGTTTAATATGGTTTCTATACTTCTTGAGACTTGGGAGTGCTTTAGCAGCTGTGATACCCCCTGTAATATCCATAATCTCGGCCCTTTGGACCTATGAAATAGCTTCCCTCATAGGAATACCTCTCAACATACTGACAGCAACTGTCGGGATATTCATAATAATCGTCAGTTCATCGTATGGACTTCACTTTGTGGATAGGTACATAGAATACCGCCTTGCGATGGGGCTTCAAGACTCCGTTAGAAAGACCTTGGAAAGCGAAAAAATTCCCATTACCTTATCTGCTGTAACAACGGCTATTGCCTTCCTCTCTTTCATATTCACACCACTTTCAGCCTTTAAACAGCTAGGAATACTGGTCGCATTGGGGGTCATGTTGAGTGCGATCTCGAGTTTGGTGCTGATAATACCTGTGATATCCTTATTCGATGTTCATAAGATAAAAAGAAGGTACCTGGTTTTGAATGTAGAATTTGGAAAACATTGGAAGACATTCTCAATACTTGCGATCATTGGAATTGTCATTTCTTTCTCCTTGCTTGTCAACAAGATAGAAGTCAATATGGACCAGTTCTCATACTTTGGGTCAAACTCGAAAGTTAAAGTAGCCTCCGATATATCGAACAAGTACTTCGGTTGGACGCTACCACTTTACATCTTGATTGAAAAAGAGAGACCTTTCACATCCGAAGACCAGAAAGTACTTAGAGAGATTGTTAGAAGAATAGAGGAACTCGATGGTGTGAATGACGTTACGAGTATCCTGGATGTTGCAGAATCGTTTAAAGTACCACTTCCCATCCTTCAAATGCTTTCAAGGACGACAGATGAATTCAAAGACCTCATCAGAGGAAATGTTCTTAGGCTTTTGGTGAAAACACCCTATACAGACACTCTGAGGACGGAAAGGTTAGTGAAGAAGATTCAGGAGATTTTAAAAGATTACGATGAGTACGCATTCGATGTGACAGGACCTGTTGTGGTGACTGCGAGTTTGAATTCCAAGATCGTTAAAAGCCAATTCATAACAGTTGCCGTATCGTTTCTGTTCATATTCGGTCTTCTTGTAGCCGTTTTCAGGAAAATCGTGATATCCCTGGTGGCATCTATTCCCATCATTTTGACCACGTTTTTGAACTTCATCCTGATGGCAATCGTCAGGATATCTCTGGAAATAGCAACATCCATAGTTTCAAGCATGTTGATGGGGCTTGTTATAGATTACTCGATCCATTTTGTGAGCAAGTACTTAACGATGAAATCGATCAAAAAGGTTATTCAGGAAGTGGGAGCCGTCATTCTGAGTAATTCGATTGGACTGAGCGCAGGATTCGCTTCTCTTCTGTTTGCTCCCCTGATCTTGTATGTTAAACTAGGTTTTCTTCTGTGTGTTGGAATATTCGCTGGTATGATTCTCACGATTTTGATCATACCACCTTTTCTTGAGAAAGCATGACCTCCTCATATCACCTTTTTCTTCCACTTAACGAGCTTCATCATCGAATATCCTAAAAGCAAAGCCAAGATGTTACTTATGGTCATGGCGTAGAATACCCCTTTGAAACCGTACAGATCAGCAAAGACCTTGACAAGAGGTACTCTTATTCCCCATAACCTTGTTATATTCACAATCGCTATCAGAGTGTTATGACCCGACCCTTGAAAAGCTCCTATTATTATCGAGAGAACCGAAAATAACGGGACAGAGAAAGATACGAGTCTGAAATATATCTCTCCAAGCTCAACGACTTCTGGATCATCCACGAAGATCCTTGTAAGTTGTCTTCCGAAAAGAAAGAGAAAAGCACACATGATGCTGACTATTAAGAAAGTTATGATCACTCCCTTTCTTACAACCTCATCTACACTTTTCAAATCATCTGCTCCCAGAAACTGCCCAACCATCGTACTCACAGCACCTGAGATACTCATCCCAACCATTGTTATTGTCGAAGTGACTCTGTTTCCTATACCGTACGCGCTCACAACAGCTGGGCCAAAAACAGCGATAATCCCCATTATTATGGAAAATCCCATGGCAGTTATCATCTGACCAACAGCTGCTGGAAATCCTATTTTGAAGATTTTCAGTATGTCTTTCCAATCGGGTTTGATGTCCACTAAATGGAGTTTAAAACCAAGTTTTCCCGTGAAGAGTATGTACAAACTATAGATACTCGCCACCGCTTTTGAGATGACTGTAGCCCAAGCAGCGCCCACTACTTCCAACCTTGGAAAACCTATTCCGAATATCAAGAGAGGATCCAAAACGATGTTTAAAAGGATGGAAATGATCGATATGTTCATGGTAAAAACGGTGTTCCCCCATCCTCTGACTATCGCAACGATTGCGAACATGATGAAGGAGAAAGGCATTCCGAGGAAGATTATTTTTAAGTAACTCTCAGCAAAACTGAATATTGGCTCTTTTATGTTGAGTAATTTCAATATCCAGCCAGAGTTTGAAAAACCCCACAAACCAATCATCAAGGATATGAAGACACTCAACGTTAAGGTCTGCATAGCGCTATTCTCAGCTTTTCTCGCGTTCCCTGCTCCTATGTGTTGAGCTACAAGGGCCGTCCCTGCACTTGCAAGCCCCATGGAGAACGACATGAAAATGAAAACGATGGGAAAAGCGATGGTGGGGGCAGAGAATTTAATCTTACCGAGTTTTCCAAGATAGAAGGCATCCACCATGTTGTACAACGATTGTACAATGTTCGTGATCATGATCGGCCATGATAGTTTGAAAAGTGAAATGTGGATTGGATTTGCAAAAACATCAACCCTGCTGCTTTTCAACATGATCACCTACCACGTCTTTTCCTCTCTGGTATTCTACATTCCGCAAATGTTTGTGTGAAAATATTTATGTAAATTTTTGATTCGGGAGGAGATACTATGACTAATATAGAACCCTTAGAAAAATATGTTTCAAGATATGAAGAGTGGTTCGAGAAAAACAAGTATGTGTATGAATCAGAACTTCTAGCAATTAAGAGACTTTTACCGGAGGAGGGGGAAGGTATAGAAATAGGTGTTGGAACAGGAAGATTTGCAGCTCCTCTAGGTGTGAAGATAGGAGTGGAGCCATCTTCTAAAATGGCCAGGATTGCAATAAAGAGGGGGATAAAGGTTATCAAAAGTGTGGCTGAAGAGTTACCTTTGCACGATGAACAATTCGATTTTGCTTTGATGATAACGACGGTGTGTTTTGTGGATGATGTAGATAAATCTTTCAAGGAGATCTACAGGATATTGAAAAATGGGGGTTATGTTGTCATAGGTTTTGTCGATAGAGAGAGTGAACTTGGAAAGTACTACGAACTTCGAAAAGAAGAGAATCCTTTCTATAAAGAAGCCGTTTTTCTTTCAGTAAAAGATGTAGTCTTGGCCTTAGAAAAATGCGGTTTTAAAAATTTTGAATTTGTGCAGACGATATTCCACAATTTAGAAGATGTAAAATCGATCGAGGAAATCAAAGAAGGATTTGGAGAAGGCTCTTTCGTTGTAGTACGAGCTCAAAAGGAAGTATAATCTTGCAAGGGGGGAGAATGATTGTATTTCCTATCATCATTGGATATTTGATAGGTTCTATTTTACCTGCATATTTCCTCACCAAATGGTTGAAGAAAGTCGATATTCGTCAAATAGGAACGCGACACGCGGGTACGACTAACGTGAAACGCAATGTAGGACTAGGCCCTGCGATCATAACTGCCACGTACGATACAACCAAAGGATTGTTGTCGATGGCTATAGCATCTGACATTTTTCATGCCTCCAAATCTATTGTCTATCTCAGTGGAATCGCTGCGATCTTTGGTCACGTTTTCCCTTTCTATCTTGGATTTCGAGGGGGGCGGGGAGTAGCAACAACTGTTGGAATGCTCATATTCATGCTTGGAAAAGTGTCTCTATCAGTTTTGAAACTTGATACGATACTACCCGATCTTCTTTTCATGACGTTTCTAACGTTATCAATTTATATCACAACCAAAGATGAGAACTTCTTAGCAGTCACCATATTGCCTGTCCTATGCGCTTTACTGATCATCCGAATTCCCATATCCTTAGATCTTGTCTTTATTCTCTTTTTGATACTATACGCTTTTTTCATAAGTTCCATGAACCTGAAGAAAATGAGAATTTTTGAAGAAAGGGACGCAAATATCATTACTTGGAGGATTTTGATTCGACCTGCTGCGATTTCTTTTCTCATATTGCATCTTTTCATACCAAAAGCCTCCTTGACATTGCTTATAGGTATCGTTTGGGGAATCGCTTTCTTAATAGACTTCATACGCTTGTTCTGGCCTAAAGCCAATGAATTTTTCATGAGAAAACTGAAGAAAGTCAGGATATACAAAGCTAAAGAGGAGAGAAGATTTTCATCCATAACGACTTTTTTGATGGGGACTTTTCTATCTTACCTCTTTTTCGTGGAGCCGATATTTGTAGCATGTTTGGGATTTCTGATATTTGGAGATATGATGGCAAAGATCATAGGGATAAACTATGGAAAAAGACGTATATTCCAGGCTGGACAAGTAAAAACCCTTGAAGGGACAATAGGATTCTTCACCTCATCCATCACCATATCCTATTTTCTGTGGATAACAAGTGTTTTGCCCATACACATAGGACTTACAGGAGCGACCGTTGCAACTCTTGTCGAAATTCTCCCGCTCCCTGTCGATGATAACGTGAGTGTTCCCATTCTATCGGGTTCTGTGATGATGTTGGTGGCGAATTTCTAAAAGTTTCAGTGTGGGTTTATAGGAATTTCCGCACCATTTTTGAGGAATACAGGTATTTTATCGAGTGGAGCATCACATTCGATCCATTGACCTCCTTTATAACTCTTCTTCGTATTTGCATCTGTCCATTCAGCGCCTTGCGGTAGATAAACTTTCCTTGATCTTGCACCTTTGTACACGACAGGTGCAACTAATATATCCGGACCGAACATATATTCATCTTCTATCTCGTAGGTCATCTCATCATGTGGGAAATCGAAGAATAAAGGTCTCATAATAGGTATGCCTTCTTCATGAGCACTTTTCATCTGCTCCATTATATAAGGTTTTATCCTTTCTCTTAAGAATAGTAGCTCCTTTATTATCCTGTATGCTTCTTCTCCAAAGGACCAAATTTCATTAGGACCTCCTGTTAGTTCATATTGGTCGCATTTTCCAATATCCTCGGGATATGGTTTTCGAAATCCATGTAATCTAAAGATAGGGCAGAACACACCAAATTGAAACCATCTGACGATCAATTCTCTGAAATCTGGATCGTTAGGATCTCCACCCCAAAAACCTCCTATATCAGTTGTCCACCAAACGATTCCACAGAGAGCCATATTTAGTCCCGCCTTTATCTGCCTTCTCAGCGATTCGAAAGTTGATGGTATATCTCCAGACCAGACAACCACACCAAATCGTTGGCTTCCTATCCATGCACTGCGAATTAGATTAACTATTTCTTTTTCTCCTGAAGATTTCATGCCATCATGGAACGCTTTTGCATAATAGAAAGGATATATATTACTTACTTCTAAGCCATTCCCCAGATAATATCTGATGTTGCTGTAATCATAGAACAATCTATTATCATAACCAAGGCCGAAAGCCCCTAATTCAGGTTCCGCCATATCTAACCAGAACATTTTTATACCATACTTGTAGTAATTTTCTTTCACTTTTTCCCAGATGAACTCTCTAGCTTTTGGATTTGTCATATCACAATAGGTAACAGCTCCACGAAAGGTGAAGGTAACTGGTGCCCCTTGCTCGGTTCTGATGAGTAAGCCCTTTTTTGCCATTTCCATATAATTCTCACTATTAGTACTTAAAGTTGGCCATATAGACACCATCAACTTTATTCCCATTTTATCTAATTCCTCCACCATAGTCTTTGGATCTGGCCAATACTTAGGATCAAATTTCCAATCCCCTTGCTCTGGCCAATGGAAGAAATCTATAACTATGACTGACAAGGGTAATCCTCTTTTCTTATATTCGCGGGCTACATTCAGTAACTCTTCTTGCGATCGATATCTCAGCTTGCACTGCCAAAAGCCAAGTGCCCATTCAGGAAGCAAAGGAGGTTTCCCTGTCAATTCCATATATTTCTTCACAATCTGTTCTGGCGTTTCTCCATAGAATATGAGATAGTCAATTTGCTTGGTAGCTTCTGCATGCCACATTGTGTGATTGTTCACAAGCTCTGCTCGTCCCACGGAGGGATTGTTCCATATAAAGCCGTAATGCCGCGTTGATATGAGAAATGGGATACTGATCTGTGTGTTCTTTTGAGCAAGTTCCAAAACACATCCTTTTAAGTTCAAAAAATCATTAGCATATTGTCCCATACCGTAAAATCTTTCGTTTTCGTACGCTTTGAAATATACACTGACTTGATATAATTCACTACTGAGAGGTTTATAGTTTCTTGCTTTCAAGATATCGGCATTATTGATTCTTTCATCGATCCAAAGCTCCTCCAAAAGAATTGTTCCATCGCTTGCCAAATATCTAACCATTCCATCCTTCGATATTTCAGCAATAATTCTGCCGCTCTTTATAACTGCTTTTTCTGGATTAATCTCAATTTGAGCTTGTGTTTCTGGTTGAGGTAGCAACGTCCAGTTCTGTTCCACGATTTCCTTATTCAAAGTCGATCTAAATCGGAGACAGTCTTTTCCAAAAGGTTCTATCCATATCGTTTCTCCTCCTTCATGAGCCACTAATCTATTACCAATCTGTTCAAAGAGCATGTTTCATCCCTCCCATAGCACCAAGGAATTATTCTTTGAAAGCACCAGCGGTTAAACCAGCAACAATGGATTTTCCTGCTATTAAGGCTATTATTAACGGTGGAATCGTATAAATCATACTTCCTGCCATAAGTTTGTTCCATTGCACTCCATACTGCCCCACGAATGTGTATAGCCCTATACTCACAGGTTGTAAAGATCTTTCCTTGATAAACGCTAAAGGAACGATGAAATTTCCCCACGCTAGTAGAAACACCAAGATAGAGACAGAGGCTATACCAGGACTAGAGAGAGGTAATATAATACTTCTGAATATCATGAAATAATCTGCCCCATCAATTAAAGCAGCTTCTATCAGGCCTGTTGGAACTGACATCATATATGCTCTTAAAATTATAACGGCAAAGGGTATAAGAAATACTGAAATACCAAGCACTGCTCCAATGTAATTATTTATAAGACGCAATTTTGTGAATATGAGGAATAGAGGTATTATAACTGCTGCGTATGGGAGCATCTGAACAAGAGCAAACAGAAAATTGATCGTCTTTTTTGCTAAGAAATTAAACTTTGCCAGAGAGAAAGCAGCTGGTAGGGATATGCTAAGGACTACTATCAGTACACCAAAGGATATTATCAGACTATTTTTCATATAAGGCATAGGGATTTTAAAAGCGTCTAGATAATGTTCAAATGTTGGATCAGGAGGAAAAAGATATGGAGGTTTATGAAATATATCCTCTATGGTTTCAAATCCACCTATAGCGATCATGTAGAGAGGTAAAATTATTACTACAACAAAGATTGAAACTAGTAAAGTCCATCGCCAGCCTTTTTTCTTCTCATTGAATCCCTTCAATCAATCCTCAACTCTTATCATGCTTAATGCAATTACTAGCCCAATGACTATTAGTAACATTATGATAAGAACAGCAGCAGATTCTCCAAATTGGAATCTATCAAAAGCCAGTGAATACGATAATGAACTAAACAAGTGAGAGGTATCACCAGGCCCTCCTTTTGTTATTATCCAAACAAGGTCAAAAACTTTTATAGTAAAAATACAACCAAGGGTAAGAGTTGTTATTATAACAGGTTTTAAAAGCGGAAGAGTTATATACATGACTTTTTGAAAGCCAGATGCGCCATCTATTTCAGCGCTTTCATATAACTCCTCTGGGATTTCCTGAAGCCCAGTATATAAGTGGCGAATGTTAATGAAAATATCGCTAGAGACTCACTAGTAATCCAACGTATAGGCTCATGGATTAAGCCTAATGATACTAAGAAGTTATTTAGCATACCATTATCACTGAAAAACCATTTGAAGAAAGATCCGCTAACTATTATTGGTATAACCCATGGTATCATTATCAAACTCTGAAGGAGACTTTTTAAGGGAAAATCATATTGGAACAATAGAGCGAGTAAAAATCCTATTAGCATCTGAAAAAATATCGACAATGCTGTGAAAATAATAGTATTCACCAATGTCCTGTGAAAGACAGGATCTCGAATAACTTTTATATAATTCGACAATCCTATGAACCGTGAGGAACCTCTAATATAAGTTATCAAACTCACATCTTTCAAACTTAAGATAACATTGTAGATAGTTGGATAGATTCCAAAAATGACAATATAAATCAATGCTGGAAGTATGAACAAGTAATGGATTCCTCGTGCTTTCATTTTTACAAGCACTCCTCACTATTTGAGTGGTAGAGAAGAGGTGGAAGATCCCCCCTCATCATTCTCCTGAGAGGATTCTTTCGCGAGTTTTTTCAAGAATATCTCTGGCCATTTCCCTGTATTTCTCATATTCATCCTCTGATGCGAAGAGTTTTCTTATTTTCTCAGCCGCCTCTTTAAATGCCTGTTCAGGTGTTTCAACTCCTGTCAAGGTTTTTTGTATCGCTATGATCGTTTTATGGGAAACATCTGGGTATTTGTCTATTCCACCCATAAGCGGCCGAGGCAATGCATATTTTGCTTGCTCTAAGAAAGGTCGCAATAATGGTCGTTTTTCCCAAACCATCTTGGCATATGATGCTCTTGTCGGTATTTGTGTTGTCCACTTCATATAGTACTCCTCTATCTTCTTTGAATACAAGAATTTTAGAAATTCCCACGCTATATCAAACTTTTTAGGATCAATTGTAGAAGCTATACCATAACATTCTCCACCAAACGGTACAATTGCCTTCATACCCTTTTTGGGTACAGGAATAGGTGCAACTCCAACATCCCCTAGTTTTTTCAAAACATCAGGTGTCAAGTGCCAACCAAATTCCCAGTTTCCATTGATCATCATTGCAATTTCACCATTGATGAACCATATAGTCATATCTCCTTGACCCTGAATGTTCACAACATCCCTTGGCATATACCCTTTCTTTACCAAAGTTGTCAAAAATTCTAAAGCTTTTATTGCTTCAGGTTTATCTAACTCTAGTAAACTACCTCCATTTGACCAAAGAAATGGTTCAAACTGCCATGTTCCTTCTTCACTGGCTGTAGCACATACTGTAAAACCATAAATACCCAGTTTTTCCTTTATCTTTTTACATGCCTCTAACAGTTCATCCCAAGTTTCTGGCACTTTCTCAACGCCTGCTTTTTCAAGTAAACTTTTCCTATAGAATAAAGCGAGATTGTTTGTGTGAAGTTGAAGAGCATAGATCCTTCCGTCTTTACTGGTCACTAAACGATGGCCTTCAAAGAAATCTAACCAGAAATCTTTACCCAAATCTTCCATCACCTTGTCAATTATATCTTTGAAAACTCCTGCTTCAATTAATTGAGGAACCCAAGGATTATCCGCCATAACGATTTCAGGAAGTGTACCTGTAAGTGCCTGCTGGAGTATTGTTGGTAAGAGCTCTGCAAAAGGTACATATACATGCTTTATCTCGACACTTGGGTGAAGTTTTTCAAATTCTGGTATAACGACTTGATCTATGAATTTAGCAGAGAGCTCGTCTGGGTGGAAATAGTCTTGAACATTATTTTTGCAATGAAATTCAATTATTGATTGATTATATCAATAAAATGTGATTACAACAGGATATCTTCGATTTATCAGTTAATGCTTAATATATCTCTGATTTTTGCTTGGTTTTCCAAGCACTATTTTTTATTTACACTGGAAAATTATTGTTAAGACCGTTAATTACTCAATGAAAGGACATTGTTGATCAACAACCTCTGGACAAATCACCAAATTGTAGTATAATGGTTTTTAGAAGGAATCGCCAATCGAGATATCTCTTGACATTATGTATTAATTTGTGGTATAATATA
>Ga0180301_10003747_pt1 | contig 11836 bp, 10 predicted proteins | sample GuaBasSediGuay16_FD_121797 | JGI IMG/M metagenome (GOLD analysis project Ga0180301, IMG submission 121797) | Subseafloor sediment microbial communities from Guaymas Basin, Gulf of California, Mexico - Guay16, Core 4569-2, 12-15 cm | ecosystem: Environmental > Aquatic > Marine > Hydrothermal...
TGATTGGCGGGGGTGCGGCAGTGGTTCATTACATTGATGCTGTCCGCGAAAAAGCTGAAAAAGAAAAAACCCCGGTGCTGGTGGTGGATGCCGGTGATTTTTTCTCGGGCCGGCCTATTGGATCCCGAACAGAAGGAGAAGCGGTCATTAAGTATATGAATATGGCCGGATATGATGCCATGACGTTGGGCAATCATGATTTCGATCTGGGGCTGGATGTGCTTAAGGCCCGGGCCGCCCAGGCAAATTTTCCCTTCCTCGCTGCCAATATTATTCAGGATTCCACAGGACAGATTCCTGAATATGTGGAGCCCTACGTTATGGTAGATGCTGCCGGAATTCAAATTGCCATCCTGGGGATTTCCACGACAGTCACTCCGGATTTAAGCTTTCCGGAACATGTGGCAGGACTCACCTTTCTGCCTGAAATTGAAACAGCCCAAAAGTGGGTACCCCGTTTAAAAGAGATGGGCGCCGACATTATCATTGTTGAAACCCATGCCTGGACACCCTACGACCGGAAAGCCGCCTATCAGGAACTTCTGGAAAACATGAGGCAAAAGGCAATTCGACCGGATAAACACGGTCCCAATGCCCTGGAAATCGCAGCCATGACACCGGGTATCGATATTATATTTTCCGGTCATGTGCACAAGGGATTTTACAAACCTTATGTGGATCCCGTCAATCATACCCTGATTTTTCAAAATTATGCCAACGGGACTAATGTGGGACATGTGAACATCTATATCCACAAAGAAACCAAAAAACTGGCCGGATATGATTTTGCCGTAGATAACAGCGCATTGATAACAATGGTAGAAGATGAATTCTGGCTGGATAAAAAGGCGGATTCTATTCTGTCTGCCGAAAAGGCCAAGGCCGAAGAAGGCTTTCATGATGTCCTGGCAGTACTGCCGAAACCTTTTCGAAGAAGCTCCGAAGGACAATCCCTGTTAGGAAATATGATCTGTGATGCTATGACCACCGTTGCCGGGGCGGATGTGGCATTTTCAAACTTCGGCGGGATACGCGCTGATTTAAATGCCGGGCCTCTTACACCAGCTGATCTTTTTAATGTGCTTCCCTTTGGGAATAATATTACCGTATTCCAGGTCTCCGGCTCCTTTATTGACAAGCTGATAGAAGACAGGGTTACAGGCAATTCGCGGGGAATGCAGGTGAGCGGCCTTAAAGTGACGGTGGACCGGCGCAAACCCAATGGCGACCGGGTTACCATTCATTCCATTCAGGGCAAACCCTTTGATCCGGACGCGATGTATAAACTGGCTATATCCGACTACCTGGCTGAAGGAAATTCAGGCTATGGACGAGTGACAGAAATACCGGATGATCAACGTCTTGACACGGGTATCATGATTCGTCAGGCGCTCCAGGAATATATTACGGATTATAAGGGGTTGGAAAAAACCTCGGTGGATGACCGCTGGGAAGAAATTGAATAAAAGACTTAATACGACATCATAAGCTTTTAAGGATTACTTTGATTCAGAATTTTCTTTAGTTGCCGCAAGGCCAGCCTGGGGTTGTTTATCACGTTGGGACCGGCGATGCATCCACCCTGGCAGGACATGACTTCTACAAAATTACCGGGACACTGTTTAGGATAACGCCGGATTTCCCGGAGGCTTTGCTTATCCAGGCCATCGATTTGGACTGTTTTCATGGTATGATTTGTCACGTTTTTCCGGACAGCTTCAGTTGCACCGCCTGTGACGGCAAACCCCCGGCCAGCCGGTGACACATCTTCCAAAACGGCCTCATCCATTTTTTGAACATCAATTTTCAGGGCGACGAAGAGAGCTCCCAACTCTTCAATCGATAAAACCAGGTCAACAGTGTCATCTTTCCATGCTTCATGCCGTTTGGAAACACAGGGGCCGATGAAAACAGTAACAGCTTCGGGATCATTCTTGCGAACCCTTTCCCCTGTATAATGCAGAGGTGTGGCGGTTTCGGAAACGTACGGTTTCAAATCCGGAAGGTGCTTGTTCACCGTTTCCACCCAGGCCGGACAACAGGAAGTTGTCATGAATGTATCCTCCTGAGCCATTCTGGATTCCCATTCATGTGCTTCATGGTCTGCTGTTTCCATGGCCCCGCCGGCGACTTCCGTTACATCATCAAATCCCAGTTTTTTCAACGCAGTTACCACCCGTCCTAAAGATGCTGAAAATTGACCTACGAGAGACGGTGCGATCATGGCAACACACCGGCGATTACTCTCCAGTGCTTTCAGGACATCCATCAACTGGCTTCTTTCCATGATAGCACCAAAAGGACAAGCCCGCATACATTTTCCGCAATAGGTGCATTTATCGTAGTCTATCTCTTCTTTTCCCGAATCATCCTTACGGATGGCATCTACGGGACAGGCTTCTTCGCAGGGTACAGGCATATAAATGATAGCGTGATAGGGACACTCTTTCTGACATATTCCACAGTTGATGCACTTGTCATGCATAATGTGAGCCCTGCCATTCACAAATTCAATGGCTTCTTTCGGACAATTCAGCATACAAGGTCGGGCAACGCATCCCTGACAGGCATCTGTTACAACATAGTTAACCCGTACACAGGCGCTGCAAGCTTCGCCAATGACCGTAAGAAACGGATTTTGGGGCTTCTCTCTGTTCAGCGCATCTTTTACGTAATCTTTCAGGGATTTGAGTTCATCCGTTTCGTCTTCAACACGGTGTCCCATTAAGGCCATTAACCGGTAACGAATCATTGCACGGTCTTTGTATATACAGCACCGGACGGATGTCCCTCCCCTGGGGAATAGCTCAAGCGGGATTCTTTCAAGGTTATCCAGTTTTTTTGAGACAAAAAGGGTGGATAACCGGGTAATCAGTTCCCTGCGGATGAGCGTTGCATTGTTGACATAATTCATCTGAGCCCCCTTATTTCTGAAGTATAAGAGATTCTATTTTCCGGATTATCCGGGAGATGGTTGCGTTTTCCATAATTTCGCCATCGATGCGGACAAACGGAGCCTTGCCCCGGGAGCGGTTTTCACAGTATTCCAGGCAGTTGCAACCTGTGATTATGACGTTTTCCCGGAAATCTTCCGGCAGATAATCCTCCAGAAGCATCAGATCTGATCCCCCCATGACAAAACAATGGGTTCCCGTGCAGATTTCAACGGTAATTTTTTCTTTCATTCCTTACCTCTATATAAATGTTATGGTCACTTCCTTTAAATATTTTGTCTCCAAAAGCCGGGTAATCTGTTTAACAAGGTTTCGCCTGATTTCCAATTCCACCGGGACATTGGGGTCCTGGTGAGCTTCATTGATTTTGGTTCCCACAAGAAAACTGATTTTATCCGAATTCAGAAAATGATGTATCAGCCGACCGGCTCCGTTGGAGGGCAGGTTATCCGGATTACAGCCGTTTTCCAGGATTTGTAAAACTTTACCCAGTGTTATGGATCCTTCAGTCACCAGATCCGCCCCTTCCATTGTGGATGTGGCAGGAATTTCCGGATCAAAATCTTTCAGATTCACCGTCAGCTTCCGGCCTGTTTCCCGGGCGATGATGTTTGCCGTTGTTCCTCCGCAAATAATACGCGTTCCCGAAAATGTATTGAAAAGATCTGCCATGCGGGAATCGTTCTTTTTGTCAATCGGCGGACCTGTGATTAAAAGCAGCTCTCTGGGATGACGTAAGGTCATGACTCCGCATGTCATGTCGTCATAGGGAGTTTTATGGTCATAAGCCAGAGCTTTATCCGTGATGATTCTGGCTAAAGTACGGGCGTTGATTTCCGGCTGCTGTTTTAAGAGCTGACAGGCAAAATCGCTTAGTGCCTTCTCGCCCCACCCAAAGGGAAACTGTTTTGTGCCGATACCGCTTTGTGTTATCCCGTCTGAAAGCAGGATAATTCTGTCTCCAAGCTCACCGTTGAACGCAGAGTAGTATAAGGTGTCGTGTATGCGATCCATACGCGTCAGGGATATTTCCTGCCGTTCTAAGGGCAGGGGCCGACCGTCCCGGATGACAATTGTCGGCGGGTTACCGTATTCCACCAGATAAACCCTGTTGTTATGGTCGATTTCGGCAATGGTAAACGTGGCATAGCTTATTTTTCTCTGGCTGCAGACCGGCAGGGTGCGGATGATGGCCCGGGCAGTCTCTTTCAAATCATAATGGTATGAAATATAATTTAATGCCATGGTTGCCGTCATGGTGGACAATACATTGGCTTTCACACCGCTTCCCAACCCGTCGGAGAGGACAGATATAACCCGTTTCTCTTCTTTCAGCTTTCTTGAAAGAAAAGTATCTCCACAAACCAGTTGCCCCCGTTTGTGATATTGATGATGCTCCGTTTCAACGAAAATTTTATGTTTTTTCATGCTTATTCTTGTCAGGTATATCCGATGCAAAGGATTTGACAATGGAATCCAGTACAACCTGTGTTTCGGACGCATTTTCACCCAGGAGATAAGCGATTTTTTGCACTGTCTCCAGATTTTTTTCTATCACGTTCCTTGTTTTCCGGATAATATGTTCCTTTTGCATGGCCGGTGTGGTGATATCCTGAAAAACACCACCCACGATACGGTGTTTTTCGATGGTGAAGACAGATCCGTGAAGAATACGTTTATCATAGCGGATATCCTTATTCAGAATATCTTCACCATCTTCCAGAACTGTTCTGAAAAGATGGGCGAAAGGAATCACTTTTTCAAGCAATGCGCCTTCCATTCCCGGCCGTGCTTCGAAAACTTTCACACTGTCTTTCCCGATGAGCCGTGCAAAATTCCGGTTACATTCAACAATTTTTAATTCATCGTTGACAATCACAACACCCGAAGGAATAGAACGTAAAAGAGCATTGGCCTTTTTCTGGGCAAGTTTACGCATATAAGTCACGCACATTTCCCGTTCGGCCCTCCCGTTCAGTAATTGAATGGCGAAGTCTCGACAGCTATTGTATCCGCATCCGCCACAATTTAATTCATCTGAGGGGGTATATTTGCCTACCAGGTGTAAGGCGCGGGTGATGTCCGAATCAGAATATTCAGGCATGTGAACCGCTGTCTGTGAAAAAGTTTCTTCAATTTCTCTCCGAGGCGGCCGGGGAAGCTCTTCAGCAGGATATGCTGCCTGATTCAAAACAGCATACCTTTTAATGACCGTACTGCCGTTGTTCAAACGGGCAGGACCGTTAATACATCCCCCTTTGCATGTAAGCAATTCAATGAAGACAGGGCGGTCCGGCCGGAATTGTTCTAACCCGTTCAGAGCCATCTGTATATTTTCTACACCGGAAAAGGACATGAATGCAGGATCATGAAGTGAACATTCAGAACGCACGCCGGAAATCATCCCCCCTTCAACAGGGTACATAGCCCCTTCTCGCGCTGTTTCGGGGACAAATTTTTCTTCCGGTAATACAGGTTCTGATGCCGGATCAATTCCTTCCTGCTTAAACCAATCCAGGAGATTTTTAAAGGTAATAGCAGCATTGACCCGGTCAGGATGTCTGTCTGATTCATCCTTTTTTGCAATGCAGGGACCAATAAAAACGACAGCGATGTCAGACCCGTACATTTCTTTCAGAATGCCGGCATGGACCTGCATGGGTGATTGAAAGGATGTGACGGCCTCATGAAAAGCAGGGTAATGTTTCCGGATCAGCTCCACGGCGGATGGGCAGGCGGAAGACAGATAATATCCCGGTGTGGCATGGTCCAGCGTCCGGGCAATATGGGCAGATACTTCCTGAGCCCCCAGGGCGGTTTCTGAAACTTCAGAAAAGCCCAGACGCTTCAGGGCGCGAATCAGCTGAGATCTGTGGAGTCCCGGAAACTCGCTGATATAAGAGGGCGCCAGAGAAACAAATACTTTTTCTTTCAACCGGATCAAATTTTTTACCCGTTCAATGTCGTTTCGGATCTTTTTTGCTCCGGACGGGCACACTTCCACGCAATGCCCGCAGAGAATGCAATCCCCGGAAATCACGGATGCTTTCCCTTCTTCAATTCGGATAGCCTTTACCGGACAGTGGCGAACACATTTATAACAGTCCTGACAATCGGTAACACCGGTATAAATCGGATAGGAAGCATTCATTTGTTTCCTCCTTCAAACACGTGGAGGATTAAATCTTTAACAGAATCCGGATGAACTTCCGGATATTCCCGTCCGTTAATGTTGATGACCGGTCCCTTTGAACAGGAACCACTGCATAAGCGGCCTTCGATTGTAATCCAGTCTTCAAGGCCCTGCTCGCGGATGAATTCCCGGAGAATCTGCAGACTGTATCGATTCCCCCGGCTAAAACAGGAACTGCCCATGCAGATTTCAAGATGCAGGGGCTGACGCTTTCTTTCCATTGTTCTCCCTGTTTTTGGTATAAAAAATAACGGTTTCCAGTTCAGATTCCAGATCCACCTGATTGACAAATGCATCTTCAGGTACCCGCAAGGGTATGGAGGAAAAGGACATGAAGCCGCGGATTCCCAGTTGGTACAGATGATCAAAAACATCCTGTGCCACCGTATCAGGAACAGCCAAAATAGCATGGCGAATTCCGTTCTTAGGAATATATTCATCCATTTTTTTCGGAGGATATACCGGAACAGCCGTGTTTGAGATCGGGGTTTCGGCCAGGGGATCAAAGGCTGCGGCGATGCGTATCTTCCCTTTTTGAAAACCAGGATGCAATGAAAGGGCTTTGCCAAGGTTTCCATATCCGGCCAGTATCACGGGAACCGTCTGATCAAGGCCGAGAATTTCTCTTATCTTTTCAATCAGATCATGAATACGGTATCCTCCCCGTTTTTGTCCCCGGATTCCGAAAATGGAAAAGTCCTTCCGGACCTGGGCCGGCGTGGATCCGATGGCTTCTGCCAGTGTGTCAGCATGGACCCGGGCAATACCGATTGCATGCATCCGAACCAGGACCGATTTGTAACGTGACAGGCGGGTGATGTGATTTTGTACGTTCATTGACACTCCTTTTCTCACAAAAGTATACAAAAATAAAAAACAAAAACCCATAATATTGTGAAATTATTCACATTAAAATTTAGAACATTCACATTATTCCTGTTTCCATTTAACAGGTTAATACAAAAGGATTGATTTTTTAGAAAAACAGGGAAAAGGAGTATGGATTATTCTAATTTACGGAATGACCGGTATTGCGTATGGAACGCTCATTGTGTTTGCCCTGAAAGGGGAACTGTATTCTGTGTTTCAAAAGATTGATTTGAAAGCCCGTTATTCCCTGAGCAAAAGAAAGCACTTATACCATGCTGAATGGCAAGATATCCCATTTTATTTGTTACAGACAGGGGTTGGCTCTGGTGCGGTCCGGGATGCTTTAGATGCTCTTCCCTCTGATATGGAGATTTCACGGATTGTAAATGCCGGGACCTGTGGTTCTCTAAGGGATGACCTGTCGCCGGGGGATATTGTTGTGCCGGAAAAGGTTATTGCCGAATGGGATCATACGATTCAAAAACCCGGAAAAACACCCTCAGACATTCAGACTGTAAAAACCTGTATAACAGTTGGTTGCAGCCAAAATACAGTTGAATTCAGAGAAAGGTTGAAAAATCAATTCAAAGCGGATATTGTGGATATGGAAGCCTGGGCCGTGATGGACTGGGCATGCAGACATGGAATTCCTGCCTATGTGCTCAAATGTGTCAGCGATCAGGTTGGTCCTCAATCATCTGTTGAATTGAAACAACACCTGTCTGACTGCTCGCAGACATTAGCCGAAGCCCTTTTATCATGAAACCTGCAATGCGTATTTCTGTCATTATTCCCGTATATAATCGCGAACACACCATCCGGCGTGCCGTAGACAGCGTGTTGAAGCAGAGCCGGCCGGCAGATGAAATTCTTGTTGTTGATGACGGCTCAACGGACGGAACACCTTCTGTATTAGCGGATTATGGAGATAAAATTTGTGTAGTACATCAGGAGAACAAGGGAGTTTCGGCCGCACGAAACCTGGGGATCCGGGCTTCATCCGGAAACTGGATTGCCCTTTTGGATAGTGATGATGAATGGCTCCGGGACAAACTGGCCCTGCAGGAATCCTGGTTAAAGGCAAACTCCTCTTTCCGGATCTGTCAGACACAGGAAATCTGGATTCGCCGGGGGAGGCGGGTAAATCCCATGAAAAAACACACGAAAGTTCACGGAGATATTTTCCTGCCCAGCCTGAAACGTTGTCTTGTGAGTCCTTCGGCCGTACTCTTTGAGCGGCGGCTTTTCGAGGAGACCGGCGGCTTTGATGAGTCTCTTCCGGTCTGTGAGGATTACGATTTGTGGCTTCGGATTTCCCTCCGTGAACCGGTAGGTCTTCTGCCCGAAGCGGGCATTATAAAATATGGAGGACACAAGGATCAGCTTTCCCGGTCCTTGTGGGGAATGGATCGTTTCCGTGTGAAGGCTCTGGAAAAATTACTGAAAGACAATCCGGAACTTTCCAGGGATAAAAAAGTGGCCGTACTGCAAGAACTGATCCACAAACTGACGGTTTTATATCAGGGGGCTCTGAAACGGAAAGTTAACGGGAATACGTGGGAAAAAAAGCTGGAAAGATATAACTTTATGCTTCAACAATTGTGAAACAATCGTCAGAGGAAAGAATCATGAAATACAGATGGATGTTTCTCATAATAATCAGTGTTTCCGTTCTTCATGGAGCGTCTCTCCAGCAATTTGCCGAGATCGGCGATTTCACACTTTTTGGCGGAGATGTTATTGAGAATTGCCGTGTGGGATATCGCATTGTCGGGACTTTTCCCCGCGACGAAGATGAGATTGTTGTTTTTCCCACATGGTTCGGAGGAACGTCGGAGCATGTGGAAGGACTGATTCGGGCCTATAACTTTATTGACACGACGCGTTTTACGATCATTATTATGGATGCCTTCGGCAACGGCGTTTCCTCTTCACCGTCTAACAGTATTACGCAAAAAGACGACCTTTTCCCCGAGTTTACCATTCTGGATATGGCCCGGGCACAGTACCTGGTTCTCACACAAACCCTGCGCTTGAATCATGTATATGCCGTTGTAGGAGGATCCATGGGCAGTATGCAGGCATTTGAATGGTTGGTTACCTATCCCTCCTTTATGGATAAAGTGGTTGCTTATGTGAGTACACCCCGCATGACATCCGGGGACTTGCTGCACAAAGAGTTTCAACTTCGGCTGATTCAAATGGCACGCACGTACCGGGTCCCCGAGAAACGCCTGATGATGTTGCTGGATATGTCTCAGGATTTGGTAGCCCGGACACCGGAATATCTGGTCACTGAGATACCGGTGGAGAAATTTGAGGATTACCTGGAGAAATTTGAGCAATCCCCCGGACGGGTATTTAACAGCTATAACTGGGAAAGTCAGTTGAAGGCCATGATGAACCACAATATTGGGAAACACTTTGAAAATGGTTATGATGAAGCGGTCTCGGAAGCTATTGCCGACCTTTTGGTCATTGTGAACCGCCGGGATCATCTGGTGATGCCACAACCGGCTTTGGATCTGGCAGATCGTTTAAATGCAGAGACTTTCATTTTGGACAATAAATACGGACATCTGGGCATCACGCCGGAAATAGACAGGGTGATACCCGTCATTCACACATTTTTAGAAAGGTAATATCACATGACGAAAAGACACATAACGACCCAATTTCTGTCCCAATGCAGGGGAAATTTAAAGGACAATCCTCCTAAACACGTTCTCAGGAACAGTATCATTCAAAACGGGATTGATAAAACGGTGTTGAACCATGATTCAACCGTTCAAAATATCTTTACATTCTCACATGAAATTCCTACCGGAAAAATCACCAATCAGGAGAAAAGCGGCCGGTGCTGGATATTTGCCGCCCTGAACACATTCCGTTTTGCAATAGCCCAAAAGATTAAAGTAAAGGATTTTGAACTTTCCCAGAGTTATCCGCTGTTCTGGGACAAATTTGAAAAATCCAATTATTTTCTGGAAAATATAATAGAAACCCGCAATGAAACTACAGACAGCCGGATTGTCATGTGGCTGATGAAGAATCCGGTACAGGATGGAGGCCAGTGGGATATGTTTGCAGGGTTGGTGGAAAAATACGGTATCGTTCCTAAACAGGCGATGCCCGAAACTTTTCACAGCAGCAATACACATCGGATGAATCAACTATTGACCCTTAAACTCAGAGCCTCGGCATCCCGGCTTCGGGAGATGGCTGCCAAAGGTGCCGGGGAGGATGATCTCCGGACGGAAAAAGAACAGATCCTGGAAAAAATCTATGATATGCTGGTCTCCTTTCTGGGAAATCCACCGGTATCCTTTGATTTTGAATACCGGGATGATGATAAAAAATATCATGATGACCGGAACTTGACCCCCCTTACCTTTTATGAAAAATATCTGGATAAGAAGCCGGCAGATTATATCAGTGTAATTCATGCACCCACGGAAGACAAACCTTTCATGAAAACGTATACGGTTCAATTTCTTGGAAGTGTTTTGGAAGGTCGTCCGGTTAAATACCTGAATGTAGATATTAAAACCCTGAAATCATTGGCCCTTGCCCAGCTAAAGGCCGGCGAACCGGTTTGGTTTGGGTGTGATGTGGGGCAATTGTCAGACCGGGAAAGTGGTGTTATGGATACGCAACTTTTTTTGTATGAGGATGCCCTGGAGACCACTTTTGATCTTGATAAAGCCGGCCGCCTGAATTATGGCGAGAGTATGCTGACCCATGCCATGGTTTTTACCGGCGTTCACTGTGTAAACGAAAAGCCGGTGCGATGGAAAGTAGAAAACAGCTGGAGCGAAAAATCCGGGAAAGAGGGTTTCTTTATTATGACGGATGAGTGGTTTGATGAATACAATTATCAGGTGGTAATTCACAAGAAATATTTAAGTCCGGAACTGCGTCAGGCAGCAGAGCAAAAACCGGTGGTTTTGAAACCCTGGGATCCCATGGGATCATTGGCTTTCCGGTTTTGACGGACCGGAGATTGTCTGATAGACATCGGGTGCAATATAGTGACTTCCGTAGATAAGGATCAATCCGTCATCGGGTGTGTTTTGCAGGGCTTCCAGAATGGCGTGACGCACGGAGGGAACAACGCAGGTGCCCGGTCGGTCGGCGGAGAGCTCCCGAAGGGCTTCAGGTGTCATACTCCGGTGGGATTTGACGGGCGTCAGATAACAGGCTCTGGCATGGGGTAAGAGGATATCCACAATTTCGTAAGTTTCTTTATCTCCCAGCATGCCAATGATTAATGTTAAAGGTTTTTTAGGATAAAGGTTCAGGACAAGTTCTTTTAACCGCTGCACCCCGGCCGGATTGTGGGCCACGTCGTAATAGACCAGAGGTTTTTCCGATAACAATTCAAATCGCCCTTTCCACTGGACTGTTGTAAGTCCCTGAATGATAGCGGATAACGGCAGATTGTCCCCGGTGAAAAGTTCGCAGGCTTTTATTGCAAGGGCAAAGTTTTCCAATTGGTGAAAACCTGCCAGGGGTGTGTCCACCCATTCTCCCGTCTGTTGAAGGCAGAGAGACATGCCCCGGGGATTCATACGCACATCCCGGACATACTCTTCGGGCTTGGTGATATAAAAGGGAGCTTTTTTATCTTTTGCTTTTTCTTCAAGCACATTCATAACAAGCGGATCCTGATAACAGGTGACAAGAGGTGTTCCATTTTTGATAATTCCTGCTTTTTCTGTCGCAATCAGATCCAGCGTGTCACCCAGAATCCTGGTGTGATCCAGGTTTACGGATGTGATAACGGTAACGCGGGGTTTGAGGAAATGGGGTGAATCCA
>Ga0180301_10003748_pt1 | contig 11836 bp, 14 predicted proteins | sample GuaBasSediGuay16_FD_121797 | JGI IMG/M metagenome (GOLD analysis project Ga0180301, IMG submission 121797) | Subseafloor sediment microbial communities from Guaymas Basin, Gulf of California, Mexico - Guay16, Core 4569-2, 12-15 cm | ecosystem: Environmental > Aquatic > Marine > Hydrothermal...
AGAAGTACCTTCTGAAGCCCATGGAGGTGGTAGCGGAGAAGGTGAAGCCGGAGTTCGAGAAGTGGCTTAGGAGGGAGAAGGGTGTTGAGCCAGGGGAGATGAGCAGGATCTCGCTGGCTGTTGACGCCGCCTACTTCATATACGCGGTGTTCATAGAGTACAGCCCATCGGCGCTCCCCAGAACCATGGAGCAAGTTATCGAGAGTAGGAGGGGTGACTGCGACGACATGTCGAGGATACTTGTGAACCTCCTATGGAGCTACGGCATACCTGCTAAGATCGCCCAGGGCTACGTGTACCTGAACCTATCTATGCAGAGCCCCGTGGGCAGATCCCTATACATCTTCAGGGATGCTGGGCCACACGCTTTCGTAATGGCCTACGTACCCGGGTTCGGCTGGGTATCCCTAGACTTCCTAGCTGGGAGCATGATCATCTACCCCTTCATATTCGAGGGCGAGACCGTGTACACGAACATTACCGAGCAGCAGGTCGAGGAGGTTGTCGAGATGCATAGGAGGCACGTATTCGTACAGATGATGAGCATCCTTGGGAGGGAGGAGTTCGAGAAGCTCTCGCTGGGCGGTAGGGACCTCTCAAGGGTTGCTCTATGGGCTATGTCCAGGATCATGGCGAGGGCTGCTGAGCTAAGCGGTGTTGGGGGCGGGGTAGCCACAACGGTTACGCGGACAAGGACTGTGACCGTAACCCTAGAGCCAGCGGGCGAGACGAGGACTATCACCGTAGTGGTTACGCGGGTAACCACGGTTACTGCAAGCCCCGTAAGGGTGACCACGACTATCGCCAGGACCGTTACGGCCAGCGGCAGAACCTACGTAACAACCGTGCCCGTGGTAACAACCGTTGTGAAGGTGAAGCCTATCAAGAGCCTGGTAACAGTTGAGAGAACAGCCACGGTAACAACAACTGTGAGCACTACGAAGACCATAACGAGAACCGTTGAGAGGAGCAGCGCCGCCACATACATACCGCCGACCCTAATCGTAGCAGCAGCGATCGTAGTAGCCGCTGTGATCTACAGGAGAAGGTCTTGAACAATGCGGATAGCACCGTGTAGAAGTGCTCTTTCGAAAACGCTCACCGCAGCGAGGCGCCTAAGGAGTTCCATGGGTGTAGAGGAGAAGGGTCCACTCCCGCAACCTACCCGTTGTCGGGTCTACCTGTAGGCCAAGCACCTCCAGGGTTGTTACATCGATAAGCACCCTATCGATGATATCGGATACGAGCACAGGAACGACCTCGCCACGCCCCTCAAGCTCGATCCATATACGCGACCTCTCAAGCTCCAGCCTACCGGCCCCTGTTTCAACAACGCCCTTCCCAGTGGGTTTGAGACCTAGCTTCTTAGCAAGGCCCCTGGGGATAACCGTGAGTGTCGTACCTGTATCCACAAGCGCACGTACACGAAGAGTGTTTTTACGCTCAGGATCGCCGATAACAGCATCTACCCATACATGGCCCAACAGTGCCCCCTAGGCTACTGCTATGGGTACCAGAACTAATAGATATGTACCCGGTCTGTAGCCCCGGGACTCCTCAGGGTGCCTGCGCATTAGATCCTTACTTAGATCTTTGCTAGGGCCCTTATCGCTGCCTGAACAGCGCTTCTCTCAACCTCCGCCATCCTATCATCGTCCTGGTAGAACCTCCATTTACCGCCGTGCAGCTCATCCGTAACCACCAGCGCTATGCCTAGCTCAGCACCCCTGTACATAGCTATGGACATGAGCGCAGTGCTCTCCATATCCACCCCGAGCACCTTCATACTGCTGTACCTCTCGACCTTGTCCCTAGTCTCCCTGAATATGGCGTCCGTGGTCCATACACCGCCTAGGTGCAGAGCTATACCCAGTCTCTGAGCAGTAGGGGTGAGCTCCTCATACAGGGTCTTCACAGCCTTCCCACTAGGTCTAGGAATCACGTCTGGAGGGAGGTAGTGGTAGCTCGTACCCTCCTCCCTAACACCCCATGTAGGTATAACGATGTCATAGATCCTAACCGATGGGTGTATAGCTCCGCAGCCACCGAACAACACGAACTTCTTCACACCAGCAGCAATTAGGAGCTCCATAGCCATCGCAGCTGCTGGTGCACCTATGTATATCCTGTGGACACATATCCTAGCACCGCCATACCTTCCCCAAGCACCCTTCAGGGCAGGTACCTTCAACTTTCTCTCTTCTACAACATCCTCTAGAACCCCTTTAGCAAAATCGAAGGGCCTGCCTATGCTACGAAGAGTCATCTATCACAGGGAGCTCTAAAGCCATCCATCGCAACCCACGCTCTTGGATCTATGATGGGTTCACCACTACCAAGAGTTATCACGCCTATTTGACCTAGCTAAGTAGCTGTGCTAGGGGTAGATAGGTCTTGATATTAGAAGAGCTGAAGGCCTTGCTTAGACGGCTAGCCCTGGAGAAGGTGCCTAGGGTTGAAGAGCTAGTCGATAGCTTCATGCGTAGTGGGCTAAGCTATGAGGTTCTTGGTAATGGTTGGTGTGGTGAACCCATATACATGTTCAGAGGTGGTAGAGGTGCAAAGAAGCTGCTACTGATAGGTTTCGTAGACCCTGATGAACCTATTGGGGCTCTAGCACTACAAGTTCTAGCAACTCATGTATTTAATCTAGAGCCAAGCCTGCTAGATAAGTACACCTGGTACATCATCCCTATAGCTGACCCCTGCGGTGCGAAGCTCAACGAGAACTGGTTTCGGAACCCCTACAACTTGAAGCTCTATATCCTCGAGAGATTCAAGCTCAAGGTTGTTGACTGGAAGCTTCCCGGATCATGCAATAGCTACGTATTTGATGAGCCTACACCGGAAGCGCTTGCGGTAAAGAGGGCCGTGGATAGGGCGGTACCCGATCTCGTGGCTCCGCTCCACAACAACGATTTCAGTGGCCTCTACTTCTTCCTATCTAAGAGCATCCCAGGTTTGATAAGGGATCTGAAGAGCTTTGCTTATGAGCTAGGGATACCTGTACATCGAGGCGAACCCGAGGCCTCATATCTCAAGGTGTTCGAGGAGGGGTTCTACCATGAACCAACGCTATGTGATGAGTATCGCAGATGCGTTGAGTATAGCCCAGGTCCTGAGGCATGTATAGAGGGCCTTGGCGAAACCGTGTATGGCTATGCAAGAAGCGTTAACTCCAGGGTGTTCTCGATAGTATGTGAAACGCCGTACATCTACAGCAGAGTTCTTGAAGATACTTCTCCCTCTGGGAATAGGTTGAGGGACCTATACCTAGACATGATAGGATCTGTAGCGCCTATAGCTAGCTACGTGAAGTCTGTTGTAGAGAAGATCCTTCCCCACGTGGATAAGAGATGCCCTTACCTATGGGAAGCCGAGGAATACATAGCTGGGTGGAGCACTAGGCTTGAAGCTCTTAAAAGAAGGGTTGTTATGGATAGGCGTTACGAAAGGGAGGCTTCTAGAGCTGAAGAGTTCGATATACTAGTAGTTAAGGGGTTGTGGAACCCGTTACTGAGGTTAGGAGTAGCGCTTAGGCTCCTTAGCAGATGCGAAGTTGATACCCCCAGCACCGATACCGGTGAGCTTCTAGAGGTATTTGAAAAGTTGTATGCTGAGCTTCAACGCTACCCTATAGAGAATCTACCACTAGAGAAACAGGTGGTGATGCAGCTCTACACAGTGTTGCTAGCTGCTAAGTACTTGTACTGATATGGAGCCTCTCCACCTTTGGAATAGCCTCCTTAAGCAGCTGTGCAAGTACAGCAAGTGCAACTACTATCAATGCATCGAATATGAATACGTACCTAGTCCCTAAGCCGCTCCACACAGCAGCACCCATAACAGGTGCTGGGATCGTTGCGAGCTGGAACGCTATGTTCTGGATCGAGAGTATTCGTCCACGGACCTCTGGAGGCATCAAGGCCATTAGGTAGGAGTCCCTTGCAGGGTAGTAGATTAGGGTTAGCGCACGCAGAGCCTCGATCACGAATATGTGCCACGGCTCAGATGCAAAGGCGTAGGAGATGATCCAGGTGAAGAGGAGAACCTGTCCAAGTGTAATAGCCCTTCTGTACCCAATTCTCTTCGTCACAGCGCTGCCCAGTAAAGGGGTTGCTACACCTACAGCGCTTCCCACACCAACAGCCAACCCGAAGATCTCTGGCGGTACCCTAAGCGTGTTAACCACGTATAGCCTGATGAATCTCATGCTGAGGTACGGCACCTCGAAGCTGTATATCACTAGGAACAGCAGCACGCTTCTATCCCTGATAGCCTTAGCAAATCCTATGAGCTCCTGTACCAACGAGCCATGCTCCTCTCTACGAACTCTCTTCATAGCTGCCCTGACCTCTGGGTTAGCTACGTAGAGGCATAGGTAGATTAGTAGCGCAGCTAAGTGCAGCACTAATGCCAGGAGAAACATCAGCCTATAGCTCATCGACGCTATGAACCCGGTTACTATAGGGGACACGATGTACACTAGGTTTACCAGGCTGTTATACCATCCCCATACACTGGGAAGCAACTCTTTAGGAACAGCATCGGATATCATTGCCGAGAAGACTAGGGTTAAACCCGTTAACGAGATAAGCGCCATAGCCATAGCGATTAGGAGCAACAACATTCTCAGGTACCCGGGATACTTCAGAGGGTCCATAAACGAAAGCATTGATAGAGATGCCGAGGCTAGGAAGAACATGAGTAGGAGGCCGGGAAACCTACCACGGGTATCTATGAAGTGGCCAAGCCAGATCCCCACAACGAGGTCTAGAACCCTACCAATGTGAACGCTACACCGAGAACCTCTATAGGTACGTAGCTACCTACGTAGGGCGTTAGGAACAGGGTATAGGACACGAACTTCGTAGCAACCATAGGCATGATCATCAGTAACGCAACCTTAGGTATACCTAGCAAAGCTGCACCTAGCCGCTCAATGCCTTTTAAGATATGCATTGCTGCAACCTCCTAGCATATCATTGCCATGGAGGGAATGTGGGATTAGCATTACCCAGTATGGATCTTGTAGGAAGTACCAGATGGCTGTTATAGGTGCAGAAACTACCTATTCTACCACTATCTTAGTCTTGATGAATCTGAAATACCATTCAGCTTCTCTGGTATTAGCTAAGTGTATTTCGTATGGATGGTATAGGGGAAGTCCTGCCTTTTCCTCGATCGCAGCTCTTAACTCCCACCGATCTCTAGACCTATCGGGTATCCTATCCGAAACTATGAGGATATCGACATCGCTACCTCCAGTTGCCTGGCCTTCAGCTACGCTACCGAATACGTAGACCTTGCACTCACCCAGTATCTCCTTAGCCCCCTCAGCTATTCTCTTCGCCCAGTATCTCCACTGCTTAGCTAGCTTAACCATCTCAATCCGTGACTCTAAGATCTTCGACAAACCTCAACACCTTCTCTGAGAACCTAACTAGATCAACACTCTCGTCCCTCTCGTATACCCTGAACAGATACCTTGAGGCCAGGTAGGCCTCCTCTAGGCCTGATAGGAGCTCCCTATTTGTACGTACGAATTCATCTATATATCTAGCCCTCTCCTCACCCAAAACAGTTCTTAACATATGGAGAAGTTGTCTAATGCTATGTGTTCTTGGAACCTCGCCTGTTAGTTCAAGGATAATGGATTTCAAGTACAGCTGAGTAGCTTGCTCTGCAAGGAAGGCGGCTAGGTCATAGTCTCCGCTCTTAATGCACTCCCCAGCATGGGTTAGCATCCTTATGCTCCTTCTCTTGAGGAGCTTTACCTCCTCCCTATGGAAGCCTGTGTTAGTCATTGTATCAGCCCGCTGTATCTAAGATATTTCGTTAAGGTACTTGGAGATACCTGTAACGGTCTACAGAGGTTTGTCATGTGCCTTTACAAGGATATCAATTGATTAGGATCTAAAGGAGGTATTTTCTGCCAATACGATGGTTATTACATGAGTAATTAGTAGCGGTCATAGACATGTCAATATACTAGTAGCCTCGACATCCCATTTAGTACCTCTAAAGCCTAAGAGACCCATCGAGGCATAGCGAAACTCGCCGTCCCCTCCAGCTCTAAACAGGCGCTTGTGCTCCTCACGGATAGGATCCCTGAGTACATCGCCATCCCCAGCCTCTACGGCCACGATACATAGCATTCATTGGTAGACCTGGGTTCTCGCTACTGGATCAACATGGAGAACTTGCTTACGTGGCTACTCCACCCATAGCTCTCTAAGGACGTCGAAAAGGAGTAGTGAGCGGGATTCCCTCGGGTCTATACAGTTCTTCCATTCCAGTATGAGCTCTATATACTTCTTATCCCTGCTTATCCTCTTATCAAGCTTCTCCATAGAGCTCAGGTCGTCGTACTCCTGAACATCTATGAACTCAGGGTTTACCTCCTACGAATACGTGGAACATCCTATGCGTTCTCCGCTCCCTAAACTCCTCTCTACGCTCCTTGACATACCTCAGGATCTTCTCAGCGATCTCTAAGCACTTCCTCTCCTCACCAGACTTAGGAACCCACATCTCAACGAAGTATACGGGCATGCAGCGCCCCTCAAGAAGATACCCGCGATACGCTGTAGAAAAAGCGTCTATGGGCCGTAGTAAGCGATGCTACGCGTTGCAGGCTACGTGGCTAATTCACCGCACCTCCAACGGCTCTGCACACAGCACGCGCCATCCCGATCGGGTCGCTATACACGTGTATCTCTGCTAACCTCCTGGTGTCTAGGTAGGGCGCCATCTCCGCAAGCCTATCGCTTGGGAGGCCCGTGGGTGCTAGGAGGAACACGTCCTTCCCCTCAGCATACGCAGTCACCACCTCCTGCATAGTCCCTGAGCCCCCGCCCATAGCCACCAGTACATCACCCGTCCTCACCAGGGCAATGCTCCTAAGCCTAAACCCCATACCGCTCCTAACAACTATTGCCTCCGAGGGGAAGCCCCAGTCCTCACGCTCTATAGGTGGGAAGATCAGTACGGTGAAGCCCAGGCGCAGGGCCTCATCAACCATCACCCTCATCAACCCCCAGTACCCACCGAAGGCAAGAACAGGCCTAGGGCTACACCTAGCAAGCTCCTCCAAGAACCTCCTTGCCTTATCGATCAGCTCCTCGGAAGGCTCACCACTGTAAGCTGCAAATGAAACTACACGCATGTTTAATCACAGGGGTTACGTAGCATAGCTGCCTACTAAATTCTAGAGCTCCTCTAGCCGCCTACCACAAAATCTTCAATCCGAGCCCGTTTAGAAACTCCAAATACGATCCCGCAGTGAGCAACACGTTTAGGCTCATGAACCTTGAAAATTGGAAGCGGCAAGGTTATGCTCAAGCCCTGCTTGCTCCAAGCACAGTAACCTGAAGCAGAGAACAGCACCGTTAGGATCAGAAATGAGCCCGCTTTGCTCTCCAAGCCAGGAAATGAAATGCGAGGCTGAGAACTTTTACATAGCTGGTTTCCGGAGACTAGGTCCCGCCACGTACTTGCTCTAAAGTTCACGGAATTACCTTGATCCAGGGTACTTGTCTAAAATCGCTATCCAGCGTTAATAGCAGGCTTATGTTCTTTCTCCGCATTATCGCTACCATTAATGCGTCGTTAGGGAGGAGCTTGTACTGGGCTATAATCTCTTTGCTCGCCTCAAAATCTTCTAGAATAGGTGGGATTACGTTTAGTTTCTCTATTAGTTTATTCAGGGCCGTTAAACGGCTTTTAATAAGGTCTTCAGCTACTCCCTTCTCAAATAGCTTCTTGACCTTATACACACCTAGCGCTTCTCCCTAGCCTCCATTACTGATAAGGCTACTATCTTGTAAGCCGCCTCTTCAAGAACCGAGGTTGATGTATATGGCTCTGTCCCAACTAGGTACTCGAGGAGATCATATTCTTTACCAACGACTACCCTTATGAGAATATTAGCGTCAACGAAGAGCCTCTTCATAGTAGAGCTCCTCTACCACACCCAGTAAGTCTATCCTACCTTTAGGGACCTTCTCTAGAACCCTTTTCACCTCCTCAAAATCCTCCTCGGTAAACACCTTACGCTTTATAATGATCTCCACCTCCTCACCTTCATCAAGACCCTCTATCTTCCTTAAGGGCCTCAGCACCCCTTCTTCATACCTAGCCCGTATAGCCTTTGCCAACAACCTCCACCACCAGCACTTATACCCTTCCTAACCAATTAGCTCTACCCCGTCAACTTAAACCCTAAAGTGTTTAGAAGGGGTCCTTATCCAACGCTTTCCTCACGCCTATTCCTCTAAGCCTCCCCTCTCCTTACCTGTGAAGAGCAGGTGATGGAGAGATCTAAGAATACGGGAAGAGGCGGTGGTGAAGCACACCTTTAGGTGGGTGCGCTCGTCTGCAAATTAGCTAGAGGGTTAGAAGAGGTGCATATAGTTGATTGAAAGTGGTTGGACTGATGCGGGGTGTGGGAAGCCGGTATTTTCGGTAGCAATGCTGAAGAGGCGTGTTGACCTAGGCACTGCCTGGGCTTCCCAGTGTAGTACGTAGTGGTGGGGTGAGGCCCTTGGTCGAGACCAGGATCATCAAGGTGGATCCGCTGAACGTAGATGAGGATGCGCTTAGGCTCTGTGCATCTGTTATAAGGAGGGGTGGGCTCGTGGCGTTCCCTACTGAGACTGTGTATGGGCTGGGTGCTGATGCGTATAACCCGAGGGCTGTTAGGAGGATCTTCGAGGCTAAGCAGCGCCCAGCGGACAACCCATTGATAGTCCATATAGCTAGTTTCGACCAGCTCTACGAGGTTGCCGCTGAGATCCCTAAGCGGATCGAGGGTTTTCTGAGGAGGGTGTGGCCCGGTCCCCTAACGGTTATACTGAGGAGGTCGGATAGGGTTCCAGACGTTGTTACCGCTGGGCTGGACACGGTTGCTGTTAGGATGCCTGCCCACCCGGTTGCGCAGAAGCTGATAGAGTTCTCAGGTGTCCCCATAGCGGCTCCGAGCGCCAACCTCTCGGGAAGGCCGAGCCCTACGACGGCTCAGCACGTGATCGAGGACCTGTGGGGCAGGGTCGACGTGATCATAGATGCTGGGGAGACGATATTCGGGGTGGAGTCTACGATCATAGATGTCCTCACGGACCCCCCGGTTCTGCTGCGCCCCGGGCCCTACCCTGTTGAGAAGCTCAGGGAGCTCCTAGGGAAGGATATAGTGGTGCCGGGGTTCGCCAGGGGTCTTGGAGAGGCTGAGAAGGCGCTGTCCCCCGGGGTGAAGTACAGGCACTACGCGCCTAGAACCCCGCTGATACTCGTGGAGCTGGAGGGCTACGGGGACCCCAAGAGGGTTGCGGATGCTGTTAGGATGGTTGTGGAGGCTGAGGGGAGGGGTAGGAGGGTGGCTATCCTAGCATCTGAGGAGACCGCCCCGCTGTACCGGGGCCTCGGGGTAAGGGTCGTTGTCCTGGGGCCTAGGAGGGATATGTATAGGGTTGCGAGGAACCTGTTCAAGGCGCTTAGGGAGCTGGACACCATGGGTGTTGACCTAGCGGTTGCCGAGGGTTTTGAGGAGAGGGGCCTCGGGCTGGCGGTTATGAATAGGCTTAGGAAGGCGTCTACGAGGATCCTGAGGCTCTGAACCTCTCGATAACGCTCCTAGCGGTTAGCCTAACAGCCTCTCTAGAGCTTATCCTGGGCCTCCACCCGATGCTCTTGAGCCTCGATATGTCTAGGAGCATCAGCTTGACATCCCCGGGCCACCCCCTCCCATCAGGGGTTGCGGGCCTGAACCTGTACCTAACGTTCCTAAGCCCCATCTCCTCGACAACTATATCAGCTATCTCAACGACCGTTACCCAGTCCTCGTTACCTATGTTGAACACCTCTACGTTCCTACCCTGCTCAGCTGTGTACCTAAGGGCGTGTAGCGTAGCGTCAACAGCCTCCTCTACGTAGAGGTAGCTCTTCCTCTGCGTACCATCCCCGAGGATCTCGAGCTCCCGTGGGTTCCTCATGAGCTTCCTCACGAAGTCCACGATGACTCCGTGGGTGGAGCGGGGCCCTATGATGTTGGCGTACCTGGCGATCAGGGTCTTGAAGCCGTAGAGGTTGCTGTACGCTGTGTAGAGCGCCTCGCCGCCCAGCTTAACGGCGCCGTAGACCGATATGGGGTTGAGGGGGTGGTAGTCCTCAGGCGTAGGGATCTTCTCAGCCTCTCCGTAAACCGTTGAGCTAGAGGCGAATACGTGGAGCCTGACATCCCCAAGCCTAGAAGCCTCTAGGACGTTGAACGTGGCCACGAGATTCTCCTCGAAGTGTATCCGGGGCTCCGTAGCCGATATCCGCACCTCGGGGTTCGCAGCGAAGTGGAACACCACATCTGCTCCCCGGAACTCCTCGGCCCACTCCCCAAACCTCTTCAGATCGGCCTTGACGAACCTCAGGTAGGGCTTCCCTACATGCCTAGCTATGTTACCTAGGGAGCCGCTGCTGAGGTTATCGATAACGACTATCTCCTCAACACCCGCATCGGCGAGCCTATCCACTATGTAGCTACCTATGAACCCGGCCCCACCCGTAACAACAGCCTTCCTAAACACCGCCGTGCCCGTAGCCCTGCTCGGCTACGGAGGGATAAAACCCTTGGCGGTGAAGCTAGGCGGGGGCTAGCCCGGCATCAACGCACCGCCGCTCATCTCGAACACCTTATCGAGGCCTAGATCCACAACCTCGCTACGGGGCCAGTGGCTCGCGATCACTATCCCTACGCCGGACCTCTTCAGACGCCTAAGGACCTCTACAAGTACTGCGCGCCTATCCCTATCCAGGTGCGCCAGCGGCTCGTCGAGTAGGAGGATCTCGGGCTCCACAGCTAGCGCCCTAGCTATGGATACAAGCTGTGCCTGCCCAGCGCTCAGCTCCCTCCACGAGCGCTTAGCGAGCTCCTCGATGCCTAGCTCCCTCAGCACCCTCAACGCCCTCTCCTCAGCATCTTCAACACCCCTTATCCTAAGCCCGAGCAGAACGTTTTCGAGAACGCTCCTCCTCAGGAGGATGGGCTTCTCATGGACGTAGACAACCCTACGCCTTATCCTGAGCCTCGTGGAGGGGTCCCGGCCCCAGTACTCCTCGCCGTCAACAAGGACCGAGCCCCTGCTAGGCCTGTAGAGAAGCGCGATGATCTTGAGGAGCGTGGTCTTGCCCGAGCCATTGGGGCCCTGCACAAGCACCGCCTCGCCGCTGCGGATAGCTATGGATACCCCCCTAAGCGCCGGTTCCCTAGACCCAGGGTAGGTGAACCACACGTCCCTCAGCTCGATGATCAAGGCCCCTGCACCCTCCCGAGGAGCCTCACGGCCACGGCTACGAGCACCGCTATAGCTACGAGGACCCCTCCTAGGGATAGGGCCAGCTCGTACTCCCCCATAGACACGCTTAGCGCTATAGCAGTTGTCAGCACCCTTGTAGCACCCCTTATATTCCCACCAAGCATCAGGGCTACCCCAAGCTCCCCTATGGCCCTCGAGAACCCCATTATGACCGAGGATGCTATCCCCGGCAGCGCCTCCCTAAGGGTTATCGCCATCGCCTGCAGCCCCCCGGCGCCCAGCGCCAGGGCCATCTCCTCGTAGCTCTCCCTAGCGCTCCTCAAGACGCGGTACGCCGTCGCTGTGATCAGGGGGGTCACCAGTATGGACTGCCCGATCACTATCGCCTTAACCGTGTACAGGAGCTGTAGAAAGCCCAGGGGCCCGCTACGGCTGAAAACCATGTATAGGGCTAGGCCTAGGAGGACCGTCGGGATCCCGACCAGGGCCTCGATTATGGATGCGGCTGTGCTCCTCAGCCTCCCCGGCCGTGC
>Ga0180301_10003749_pt1 | contig 11832 bp, 11 predicted proteins | sample GuaBasSediGuay16_FD_121797 | JGI IMG/M metagenome (GOLD analysis project Ga0180301, IMG submission 121797) | Subseafloor sediment microbial communities from Guaymas Basin, Gulf of California, Mexico - Guay16, Core 4569-2, 12-15 cm | ecosystem: Environmental > Aquatic > Marine > Hydrothermal...
CAAATCAGACAGAGCCTCAGCGCTCAGATGGATAGCTGAGGAAATGGCGAAAGCAGGAATGTTCGAAGAAGCAAAAGAAATTCTCGAAGAAGCAATAAAAGCAGCAGAAAAAATAGAAAACGGATTTAACAGAGCCTTAGCGCTCAGATGGATAGCTGAGGAAATGGCGAAAGCAGGAATGTTCGAAGAAGCAATAAAAGCAGCAGAAAAAATAGAATACGGATTTAACAGAGCCTCAGCGCTCAGATGGATAGCTGAGGAAATGGCGAAAGCAGGAATGTTCGAAGAAGCAAAAGAAATTCTCGAAGAAGCAATAAAAACAGCAGAAAAAATAGAAAACAAATATTGGAGAGCTATGGCGCTAGGAAGAATATCTGGAGCGATTGCCAGAGCAGGGATGCTTGAATAGTTTTATTGTTTATCGTTTAGTTTATTTCGTTATGCTGGCGTTGTTGCGGGTATTTTTTAGTGATTGGGGTGTTAAAATCGTCTGGTTTAATAGCTTTTTATTTTTATTTGTGGTTAGTGGTTTCATTCATGTTCTTTGTGGTTGTGTTGTTAAGATTAAGAGGTGATTAGTGTCGTTGAGGATTTTGAAATATGTAGTTTAATGTTAGAATGAAACTCTGATTATTTTTATGCCTTGGTTTTCTAATATTTGTTCTATGCTTAAATTTTAACACCCTTAGTCGACTTATTTGCTGTAGGTTGTGTTAGGTGTTTGTGTGGTTTGTGAGGTTTGAGGTTTTGTTGTGGTTATTCTTGGGTTATTTTTATTGTTTTTGTGTTTGGATCGTACTCTAATTTGTATTCTTTGTATAGGTTTATGAATTCTGTTATGTATTGTTCTGGTATGTCTTTTACTGAGAATTCTAAGGTTTGTGTTCTTATTGATTCGTTTAGTCTGTTTAGTATTTCTTTGAAGTGTTTTTCTCCGGTTAGTAGGGTGTCTAGTTGTTGTAGGTGGGATAGGGCGTTGTGGGCTAGTGTTTCGACAGTTTCTTCTGTTTTTATGGGTGTTATTTCTTTGGTTGTGGGTTTTGTTTCTGTTTCTAGTGGGGTTTCTTTTTCTGTTGCTTGGTTGTATATTTTTTCTGCTAGTTTTTCTATTTTTTCTACTTGTGTTGTCATGTGGGATATGTTTGTTCCGTCTATTGCTAGGTCTCTTATTTTGAATATTAGGTTGATTATGGTGTTTGATACTATTTTTTGCTGTTTTTTGAGTTTTGGAATTATTTTTATTTGGTCTATTTTTTCTTTTGCTGTTTCTAGTCTTTCTATTAGGTTTTTTGCTGTTTTAAGGTTTTTTATGAATTTTTGTATTTGTAGGAAGTCGTTTGTTGCTTGTTGGATGATTTTTGCTTTTATTTCTATGTTTTTTGTTTCGTTTGATAGTTTAAGGTTTTTTTCGAGAATTTCTAATGCCCAGGGTATGTATCCTTCTTTTACTGTGAATTCTATGTTGTTTTTTGTTATTTTGGCTTCTTTTACCTTTATTATTGGGGGTTTTTCTCTGAGCCACCAAATATTGTCTAGGAATTCGCTTATTTTTTCTTTTGCTTGTTTTAATGAGTCTAGGAGGGAGTTCAATGGCCTCCCCTCGCGGTGTGGTTAAATGTTTTGGGTTATTTTTCTTTTGAGTTTTCTTCTAGGTATGTTTTCATGAGTTCGTCGATTTCAGTTGCTTCTTCCTCTTCTTCTGTTGTTTTCTGTGTTAGTGTTTCTTCTAGGTATGTTTTCATTAGGTTGTCGATTTCTGTTGGTTCTACTGCTTCTTCAACTACTTCTTCGTATTCTTTTAGTAGGTCTTCTGTTTCTTGTAGGTGTGCCATGAGGGTTTGATTTACGTTGATGAGGTTTTTCATTATTTCTTTGGATGTTTGTGCTTCTCTTATTGTGATTAATATTTGTTCTTCTATGTTTTTTATTGTGTATATCCTTGCACGGTACATTCTTATTGTTGCGTCTATTTGTCGGGCTCTCATGCGTTTTTCTGGAGGTATTTTTGCTCCTTTTTGTTTGAGGTAGCTTATTTCTTTAAGTAGGGCTTTTATTTTATTTTCTTCTTCTCTTTGCCATTTTCGGCGGAACATTATTTGGCGGTCGAAGAATTCCTTTATTTTTTCTGCGATTTCATCTCTTTTTTCCAAGGGGATTTTTGCAACTTCTTCGGCTATGGTTTTGAAAGCTGTTTTCATTGTGCTTGGTGCTATGGGCTTTTGGTCTACAATGTCCACGAGTACTTGTACTTGTTTGAGAATTTTTTCTGTCGTATTGGGTTTTTTAAAGAGGGGCATGTGGTTTCACCTCCTATTTATGGCGTTCTACTTTTGCCCCATTTCTCTGGCCCATTTTTCATATTGTTGTATCATAGTGAGTGTTATGCTTCTGGGGACCTTCCTCAAGGCGTTTAGGAGCATGTTTCTGTTTAATGGAATCTCAACGCCTTTTTGTGTCCATATTCTCATTAGCTCCTTTTTTGCTTCATTGCAAATTGCTTTTATTCCGGAGGAACTGTAGTATCCTTGGGAGTTTGGGGCTGTTAGTTTTACTAGTTCGTCTATATTTACGTCGCTTGCAAGGTCTACTCCGCTTAGATATATTTCGAAAAGTCTCCTTCTTGATGTATCGTCAGGTGGTGGGACGTATACTAGTCTTTCAACTCTTCCTGGTCTGATTAATGCGGGGTTTAGGTTCCATGGTTCGTTTGTTGCGAATACTGTGATGAATCCGCTTCCAGATTTTACTCCGTCTATTTCTTGTAGGAATTGTGCTTCTATTCTTTTTGGCGCGTCTGAACTTTGGGTTATTTTTGGTAGAACTTTGTCTACTTCGTCTACGAAGACTATTGCTGGTGCCATTTTTGAAGCGCAGTGGAATATTTGTTTTACTATTTTTTCTGATTCTCCGAAATATTTTGAGGTTATTGCTGCAGGGTCCGCGGATAATAGAGGTATTTTGAATTCTCCAGATGCACATTTGACTAAGAATGTTTTGCCGCATCCTGGTGGACCGTAGAGTAGGATTCCTTTTAGTGGTTCTATTCCTAGTTTTTTCAATTTTTCTGGGTATTTTATTTGCCATTCTATGGTTTCTCTAAGTTCTTTTTTTACTTCTTCTAGTCCTGCGAGGTCTTGGAATGTGACTGTTGGCATTTCTGCTACGAGGAAGTCTTTTAAGCATTCTGCTGGGACTTTTAGTTTTCTACTTGTGATGGTTTCTTTTCCTGGGAGGCTTGGAACGGGGGTTGTTGTGCGTGTTTTTATGATTTCTAGTGCTGTTTGTAACTGTTCTATTGCTTTTGTCCATATTTTTCTTATTTCGGGGTGTGATTTTGCTTCGAGGAGTTTTAGGGTGTTTATTGCTTCTGTTAAATATTTTTCGGCTTCGTTCCAGTTTCCTTTGCTTATGCATATTTCTGCTTTCTTTTTGAGTAGTAGTGCTTTTTCGTAGAGGTCCAAGCCTCCTCACCCTGTTTTTTCTTCGATTCCCAGTTTTTTCCTTAGGTCTTCTGGGATTTCTTTGATGAATTCTGGGCTTTCTATTTTTAGTTTTTCTATGAATTCTATTCCTATGTCTTGTACTGCTTCTGGTATGACTTCTTCTGTTATTTCGCTTATTCCTTGTAGCATGCTTTCCATTTGGTCGCTGATTTTCTGTGTTGATGATACTAGTCCTCTTTGTAGGTTTAATAGTTCTTTTAGTGTTGTTCTCATTTGCTCTAGGCTTGCTGTTACTTGTTTCATTGCTTCTGATGCTTTGGCGAAGTCTTTTGCTCCCATGGCGTCTTTTATTGCTGTTGCTGTTTCATGTATCATTAATGCTCCTTCCAGACTTGCGATAGATCCGTCTATGGTTGTAGTGAGGACCTCTCCAATTTTCCAGCTTGCGAGATAGGGTGCTGGGGGTATTTTGCCCTTTTTCAGGTAGCTTTTTATTTTTCTTTCTATTGATTTTTGACGACTTCTAATGTTTAGTTTCACATCTTCGAGTTTATCCATTAAATTTTCGAGAGGGTCTGTAACAGGGGGTTTCTTTCGTTGAAAAAACTTGAATGGGGCCATTCCCGTTCCTCCTTATATTTATCTTTGACAAAGTTATAAAATAATTTTTCGCCTGTTCTTGGCGATATAGTGAATGTTGGAGTATTAATTGATGTTAGTTGGGAAAATTAGTGCTGTCTATTTGTTAGGGTGTTAAAAGTTGAGGTGTCCTTTACTTTTCTTTGTTGATGAATTACCGTGTTGTATTTTGCTAAGAGTTTTGGAATTTGTATATTTATGTTGTAAGTTTCTTAATCACGATAAGCGGTGCTGTGTGTAGTGGTTTCAGCAATTATTAAATATATTGTTCATCAAAATATAAACAAACATTCACTAGGTGATCATATAGCCGATAAGGGTGATAAGATTGAATAATCACGATAAGCTTCCTTTTTCACCTATAGAACCAGACACTAAGGACTGGGTTAAATGTTTTAAGTCTAAGGATCTTAGACTTGAGAGTCCTTGCGGTACCTTTGTAAATGATGAGTTAATTGTTGCGTGGAGAGCGCCAAATAGTGAAGTTCCATCTCTTGAAAAATATTTTTGTTTTGTTGTTAGGGAAAATCCTATTGAAAGAGCCGTGGTTTTTGAGGGAGGCGAAATTGTAGATATTCTTTATGCGCACAAAGCTTATAAGTTCAAACGAACATCTGGAGTTTCCATAGTATGGGTGCTGGAAGCTCCTTTTGACATGGACTATGGTGTTCCTAAGTCGAGCAATATAAAAACATCTGATGGTGAACTTTTAGGATTTCATGGAAAACTTATGTTAAAGGTGGATAATGTTGAAAAATTTGTGAGAAATGTTATGGGGCGAAACGAAAAGTTAACAACATATGAGCTTAGAGAGATTCTTTTGCCTAGGATAAATAATGTTTTGAGACCTATAATTAGTAGTGTAACAAAGTCCGAGTTTATGAAAACGAGAACTTCTGAAATATTAAATAAGATAAAGGCAGGCCTTATAATCGATTTCAAAGAGCTTGGAATAACCCTTGAAAACATAACTATATCTGGCTTTGCGCCCGATTGCTAAAAGAGCGTGAGAGGGATGCCTACTAGTCTTAATGAAGTTTTGAGAAGAGAAATAGTTGCATGTGAGAGAACATTTAACTCTCTCATTTCAGCTCTCCAAGACCTTATAGTAAATGAGATATCTGTAAAAGGGGAAGATGCCCCAGAAGTAAACGAACTTTTGAATATCGAGAGTGCTGTTAGAGGTCTTAGGGATGAGATAGTGGACTTGATGATTCCTGCGGGGAACAATGCTATTTTAGGTATGTTGATAGGCTTAAAATGTATAGAGAGCATTGCTAGGTTTTCAAAACCTTCGTCACACCCACAAAATATAACGAAAACCTTAGAAAAGTTGAGTAAGACAATTAAAATGTGTAGTGAAATTATTAACATATCGACTGCGCACCTTCCCTCGGTTGATGAAACAGTTTCATCTATATTTAAAAAAGCCACCGCGCATCCTGAATTCATAGACATGATTATTAACGGTGTTCTCGATTCTTTACCTTTAATTTTAGAAACAAATAGAGAACTATCGGTTTTCTGCCTTAAAACAGTTTTTAAAACCATTCTTTATCGTCAAGGAATGGTAGATATCAAAGAATTCTCAGCAAAACTTTCCACAAATGTCCCATATAAACTGTTAAACGAAGCTATAAAAAACCTTGCAGAAGAAAATCCAAGATCTGTAATATTCGACGAAGAAAACAGCAGGCTCTTCAAATCCGACAAAATATTGAAAAAACTGGAGGATCACATAGAGAAAAAGAAACTATTAGACATTGAAGAATTTTCCAAAAGTGTACAACTTTCCCCTAAAACTCTCATGCCAATTATTGAATATTTTCTAAAAAGAGAGATAGACGAGTTAATAGAAGGGTTATTAAAAGGGTAGGAGAGTAGCATGAGTAAGAATCTAACGTTGCCAGATGTTTATTTAGAGTTTTGGAAATGGATGCGATCGCTTACTAAGTCGTTTTTCGCCCGTGCATTTCTTAGGTCAGAAGACTTAGCAGAAGTATATGTGGGGGATGAAACGTATAGAGGAGCCTTTATGCTTAAACTTCTTACCGAACATGAAATACATACAAGTTGGGCGGAGGAAAAACCTCGTTCATGGAAATATCGAATAAGTTTTGTTGATAGACCGAATCCAATAGTTCCGTCGTCTTTTGTACGTGATGTTCAGTATTTTTACGTTTTTGATTCAGAATTTGAATGCCCAAAGTGCAATGGGAGAGGATTTATTACTTGTTATAATTGCAATGGAAAGGGGTTAATTTCATGTTCAGTATGTAGAGGATCTGGAGCATGCCCAATATGTAAAGGGAGTGGGTACATCTACACTACACACTACACGGATTACGGTACATCGAAAAAGCGGGAAACGTGTTATAGATGCGGAGGATCTGGGATATGTTCAGTATGTAGAGGATCTGGAACGGTAACATGTCCTAAATGTAAAGGTTCAGGAAAACTTGTGTGTTCACGATGTCAAGGGGAGGGATGGCTCATAAGATATGTTGTTCATAAATTTGAATACGTCCCACATAAATTTGTAAGGTTTGTGGCACCAAGGCCCGTGGCAGGTATTGTAAGGAGTAAGATAGAGAAACTTGGAAAAAGGACTTCGTCTCCTTCGCAAGCATCTTCAATATTACCTCAGACTTCTGAGACTGAGAATGATATAAAAGCTGCGGAAGAAGCTATGAATGATAATTGGAGAGAAGCTAGGAGCAAGAAGGGACATATAGTTAATCACGAAGAGACATGTACTTTTGTTCCTGTAGGCTACCTACCGTTTTCCTTCAAGGGTGAAAAATATGAATTTTGGGTAGTTGGAACATATCATAATGCAGTTTCAAAGCCACCTTCTCTAGCGAGAATTAGTCGGAAAAGAAGAATGTTACCGTTTTTTGCAACTTTAACGAATTTATTTGTATATGTTTTTTTATGTTCCTTAGAATGGTTCCTGATGTTTTCGCTTGGCTATGGACGTTCATCTCACTTGCCCTGATAGGACATATTTTTCTAACTTTATGGCTGCCTACTTTAGCTGTAGATGTTCTTATTTTCGGCGATAGAGTAAGAACATACCGCTTTCTTGGATTGCTTGCGTATGCTATAGTAGGTTATGGTGACTTTTATGCTAAGGACAACTTGCTAAAGGCAATAGTTGATAATATAGAAATAGGATTGGCGAAAGTTTTCTCAGTTAAGCCAGTTCCAGGAGGAATTCCAATACCGATACGATTTTTTACACCTGCTAAGAGACATTTAGGTGAGGGTGATCCACATTTTAAGGAATTAACAAAGCTGTGTGATGCATTGATTGTTGTAATGGGACCTGAAGACCTATCTCAGAAAGATAGAATTTTGGGGAAGTTATCTGATGTCGATGTACCAGTAATAATTGTTCTCGACGGCGTACCTAGGAGCGAGTTACCAGAACTGGACCGTATTGAAGTTTTTGAGTTGAATTTAAAACAGCTCGCGAAAAAATACTTTTCCGGAGAGTCTATAAAGGATGAAATCTTTACTCCCATATTATCTGCTGCATTAGAAAATATTTCCCCTTATATTCATGTAGGAGGAGGGATACGGAATAGATGAGCTTCTATTAGTTGAGCTTATTGTTGAAGCGGCTTTAGTAGTGTCTTTTGTTGTATATGATAGGCTGCGCCGTTATAATGTATCAAGGTACATACTTTTTACGTCAATATTGTGGCTTAACACAATAATAGTGTCTTTTTCCACAATGTTAGACATGAGACTTTTACTTTTCATGTGTGTAAGTTTATTATTTTTGAGTTTGTTTCTCTATGATAAATACGTAGTTAACCGTATGCGCAGTTTTTCTCCAATTTCTATTTTCACCGCAAGGTTTATGACTGCATTTTTTTGGGCAGTATTTGTAGTGTATTTATCGTTCATTATCGGTGATATACTAATTGCAATAACGTTGTTAGAAGCATATTTTATGGTCGCGTTTCATGTCATTGGTAGGAGGAGGATAGCTCAGTGGATTGTTTTTTCAATACCGCTTCTTGTAGGTATAATTGTGGGGCACAGGTTTTTTATTTATATGAGGAATTTATGGTTTGGTACAATTTTACTTACTGTTAACTTTATGGTTCCAATCATTTCTGCATCACATTTTCTTGCAAAATATCGATACTTGTATTTGAAAACAATTCCTCAAAAACTTCTTGTAATACGAGATGTACTCATGTGGCAACTTTTTGCTCTTACCTCCATGTTTATGGTAACCCCTATAAGTTGGGAAGATGTTGGGCCAAATACTTGGATAGGTGTAGGCGTATTTATATTAATGGAGGCATGTATGCTTTGGAGATTGGAAAAGGAAAGTTACGCACAAGCAATATATCCATTAGGTCTACTATTTATGCTTCCAGATATTTACAGGTTATCTACGGGCATATTGAGTGAATATTCATTTCCCATTGGGCCTTTCTTGTTTACCATTAGGGAATATGCAGTCCTACTACACATATTAGGGTTACTTACATCTTGGAACCATATACGTAGAAAATTGATCCGTGCAGAAACAAAAATCCTTGAGATAAGTTCCCGTTACCTTGGAATTTCCATTATGTCTATTGCAATCGCTCATGTAACATTTCTGATTTATAGAAATCCATTTATTGTAATTGAGCTGGCAACACTACATTTCATAATATACGATTCCCATAAAAGAAGTTACCTTGGATGGTTACGCAGCGTATTAATCTTTTTAATAAGCGTTACATCGCTTTACTACTTGCTTCTTGACACTGCGAATTTAAAATGGATAATTATGGCATTTTTAAATATACTCTTTGTTCTCTGTATGCTGAAAAAATATGGGCACAAATATTGGATACGCTTTCTTATACCCTTCACTACAATAGCGTTCCTTATCGGATTAACCCCCATGGTACACTATTTGGGATTCGCAGAGAATTTGGAGCTTGGCATCATATTTTTCATTGTCTCTGCAATAATAGAGACACCTGTTATCTCTGAGAACAGAATCATTGGCAGAACATATTTTCTACCTTTTTTCATCGGCTTATTAGTGACATCCATTGGAATAGAAATAATACTTAATCTATTTCTTCATTATGTTGCTCTTGAACTCATTATAGGGATAATATTAATATTTGCTTTGAAAGCTGGTAGAACACTCGATTATTACAGTGGTTTTTCATCTCTATTTCTTACGAGGCTTATTATTTCATGTCTAGTATTTACCGAACTAGGGGAAAATACTCCCTTTATCGAATTTCACGTAATTAATGGAATCTCAGCAATAATATTATCAATATACGGCAGAAAACATCACAAGCTATTAGAAGGCGCCACTACAGTTGCATCTACAGGATTATTTACATACATATTATCGTTTTTGCTTACAGTTCCTCAGTATTCGTTCCCCTTATCTATATTGGCCGTAGTTCTCTCCTATCAGCTTGTTCTTAATGAAAAGGAAAACGGGGCTTTAATGCTATGTTTACTTTTTTCGCTTTTAGTAGCATACATTGTTAATGACATCTTCCATGACCTACGATTAACTCTCTTAGCAGTCTCCTCCCTTAGTATCATATTTCCATCAAGTCACTATTATAAGAGGAAGGTGTTGGAGAAGAAAGTTTTATGGAAAATATTTATATTACCGCTAAATTATCCCTTATTCATACTACTTAAATACGTGTTTGCCCCCTTAAACATCTTTTCGAGCACTATGCTTTTAACTAGCATATTAATGGTCTTTAATACCGTAGTTTTCTTTCCGAAACGCAAAGAACTTTATGCTGTTTGTGCATTAATATTTTCCATAGGTGTTATTTTACTCTTTTTCATGTGAAAAGAAAGGGGAAAGCCGTATCAATGACAACATAATTCATGATTGCAAGTTATTATCAATTTTGACTTTGTTTAACCCACATAGAATCCATACATGAGACATCTAATGCTTACGAACAAAATGGTCTTTTAAGGTTTAAAGTAAAATTTAAGTTATTTTTTTCAATTTAATTTATTTGCCATGAGAAGATACGTTCCAATAATAGGAACACATAGGGCTGGTAAATCGTATTTTCTGTTAACTATTGCGAATTTTGTGTCCCGAAAGAAATGGGGAGTTGTAGATGAAAGCTGTAGACCATATTTTCACTCTCAATTAGAGTATGTTCTTAGACGTGAGCCCTTACCCTATACCGCAGGGAAAATACCAATAAAATTGCATATCAATATGATAGAATATGGTGGAAGAATCTATAAAACCAATTTAACCCTAGCAACTGGAGACATTTCTGGAACCGAATTTGAAACTGCAACTAAACAAATAGGATATTCTATAAGCAATTTAAAAGACGCACCACCAGTACTGAAGAAATTTATAAATATTTTAAGCAATGTTGATGGAATTATAGCTATCATAGATATTGCAAGAGAGTTAAAAAGTTCAATTAATAAAACTGATGCGGTATTAAAGGCATTTGCAAGCCAAATAGCCCCAGTAGCTAAGGGAATAGAACTGGCAATGAAATTTGGAAAGAAAATGAAATATAAACCGCTTTTCTTCGTTTTTACTAAAAAAGATATTCACGGTATGGATGTAGATGAAATAGTACCATTATTTGAGAAAGCATGGGCAATTCTCCTCCGCGCACTTGAAGAGAAATATGTCAACATCAAATATTATGCCACTACATCGGTTGGATGGACAAATACAAACTATGATTCTTTCTTTATTGGTCAAGGATTTGATAAATTATTATACGACCTGGTGGTATCCCTATGATAGGATATGCAGAAATAATTGTACAAGAACACGTAGAAGGAGAAAACATTTATCCTCAAGAAAAAAACGAACTTCTTACAGTTCCATTCCCACTATCTCCCCCAATGGATTTTCCTAAAAGACAAAACTATTCTGGAATAAAAATTGCCCCTCTTTCATCTGGAAGAATAGTTGTATCATGGTTCTTTTACGATGGAACTAAAGATGAAGATGGAAGACCACTACTACGTGCCCGCGCCATAATCGCAGGAACAGAGGATTTTCCTTTAATACGAGATTTAAAAATCCTACTTGACTTCTTACGCTCAAAACAGCAAAGCTTAGACCAATTAGAAGTGCTTGCGAAGAAAAAAAGCTTTCTATTTTCAAACATAGCTATGGAACAATTTGTAAGAGAGCTTGATGAAAATTTCATTGGAAGAGTTCTTTCCACCATATATTCAGCAAAAATGGCTGACATATTAGCACCCAGAAACGAGGAACATGTTTTAAGAGTAATTTTTGGACTACTACCAGCCAATATTTTAAGAAACCTATCAATATGTACTTCTTGGGGAGGATTTGGAGAAGTTGAAGACATTTTAATTTCCAACATCGATACCCCGAGAAAATGTCCAAAAATAAATTGGGACAAAAAGAAGATAAAAGGCGGTACAAAACTTGATGCATTTGTTACACTTATAGAGATTCTTAAGGTAGATACGCCTCCATTCCCACCAACAAAGAAATTTAACCTTTTGAACTACATACTGAGGGAAAGAGAGTTCCCCGAGGAATTAGAAAAAATAGCTAAGACCATATCTATGTTTGACGAGTTTCGGAAAAAGGTTCGGAAACTAAAATAGCAATTAAATTTTGGAACGGAAAAAGATGATAGGTGCTGAATGGTTTCAAAAACAATTGGAAAGTATAAAAAGAAAATATTCATTTGCTGTAACAGAAGTTGACCTTAAGAATAAAAAC
>Ga0180301_10003750_pt1 | contig 11831 bp, 9 predicted proteins | sample GuaBasSediGuay16_FD_121797 | JGI IMG/M metagenome (GOLD analysis project Ga0180301, IMG submission 121797) | Subseafloor sediment microbial communities from Guaymas Basin, Gulf of California, Mexico - Guay16, Core 4569-2, 12-15 cm | ecosystem: Environmental > Aquatic > Marine > Hydrothermal...
CCCGGAACGGGAATACCGATCCTACCAGTGGCTCGTGCGGTTTCTGCGGAAATATTACTATCCCTTGCTGGCCGTTTCATTCCTCGCGGGCCTACTGTGGTGTGTGGGGTACCGGCCGTTGGGCAAGGCGATCCTCACAAAGATCTGGTACACCCTGGGAGCTTTCTTGCTCATCATCCTGCTCTATCAGGTCGTGGACAACAGGATCAAGGTCTGGTGGCGGCGGCAGGATCCATCCGACGAGGCCGCGCGGGGACTGGAGGCTTCGCTCAAGACCCTTTTGCTTTACACCACGTTGCTGGCGACGGCGGGAGTGGTTCTCAATCTCCTTGGACTCCTCGGTCCCCTGAGCCGTCTCATGTCCTTTCCCATGTTCCGACTGGGAGCAAATCCGGTTACTCCCTGGATCGTGGTCAAAGCCCTGCTCATCCTGCTTACCTTCATTTTCGCCACGAAGCTCTTTCAGGCCTATATGGACTACAGGGTCTACCCGAAGCTGGGTATCGACCCGGGCCTGGCTTATGCCCTGAACACCACATTCAGATACACCGCCCTGGCCGTGGGCGTTATCGTGGCTCTCAAGGTGGTGGGTTTTGATCTCCGGGTCTTCCTGGTTTTTGCGGGGGCTGCGGGCATCGGCATCGGCCTTGGGCTCCAGAACATGGCGGCCAACATCATCAGCGGATTTTCCATCATCTTCGGGGGCAAGATCCGTAAAGGGGACTGGATCGAAGTGGGACAAACCCTTGGAACCGTGACCGACATCTACCTGCGGGCTACGAAGGTTCGCACCCGTGACAATATCGAATACCTCATCCCCAATTCGGATCTGATCTCCAAGGCCATCGTCAATTACTCCCTGTCCTCTCCCCTGATCCGCATTGAACTGCCGGTGGGGGTCTCTTATGACGCCGACCCTGAAAAGGTGAAGGAGATCCTCCTTCAGGCCGCCAGGTCCGAGCCCCTGGTCTCAAAACAACGTGACCCGTCTGTGCGGTTCATTGGATATGGTGAGAGCTCCATCGACTTTGACCTCCTGATCTGGATCGACGTGCGCCGCATCCCGCGCCGCAAGGTCCGCAGCGCCCTCTATTTCACCATCTTCAAGGCCTTCCGGGAGGCGGGAATCGAGATCCCATATCCGCAACGGGACATCCATATCAGGAGCCGCGCGGAGTCGACTACGATCGGCTGAGCCCGAGCGCTTGAGGCACTGAGGCATTGCTTGATCTTGTCCATGTGCTTTTTCCGCGCCGTCGCAGTATTGTGACCTCATGTGCGCGCCTTTGTCCGAATTAACCTTTTCCCGAAGTCTCCCCCCCATTCCTGGCAAAGTGGGACAAGAACCCGAAGGCAGACCCTGAAAAGACTTTTTTTCTTGACGCGGAAAAGAAGCGGGTGGTATTTCGTATACGAAAGGATTTGGGGCGTGGCCGCTTATGAGGAACGCATCGTTTTTGTGTTGGCGAAGGCCCACCAGCGGGCCCTCGGCATCATGAATCGGACGCTTCAACCCTATGGCCTGACACCGATCTAGTACCTCATCCTTGGGGCCTTGTGGGAAGAGGAGGGGCTCACGGCAGGGGCCAACGAAGAGATCCTGGGGGATTTCACCGTGGAGGAAAAGGTATTGCTCAAACGGCTCCTGCGCGACGTGAAGGGGTGATTTTTTAGGGTTCTAATGTTTCGCGTACGAAATATTTCTCACCACTTTTGCCCTCGAGCAGGAGGATGTGCCCGGCATGAGGGGGAAAGGAGGCCCGAAGCGTGTCCCATGAAAACGTGTACGAAGAATTCGTTGCCTGGTTGAACAAGGCCTGGTGGGGAGTGCCCGACTCCGAGCACCTCATGCCCACGGTCAAGGCCTTTTACAGCCCCGAAGAGGCCAGGCTGCTGACGGGGGTCCCCTTCAAGAACACGGACCTCGAGGCACTGGCTGAGATGAAGGGGATGGATCCTGGTGACCTGGGTAGGCGGCTGGACGAACTGGCGCTCAGGGGGGCCGTGTGGCGAAGCGAAAAGCGGGGCAGGGTCCGCTACAAGCTCAATGACAGCTTTTTCACCTTTCTCCGCGGTCCCTTCTGGTCCACGGATCCGGATGAAGGGACACGCGCCACTGCAGGGCCCCTGAACCGGTACTTCAAGGACGGGTTCATGGACCAGTTTGCCGAGGCCCATACCAAGGGCCTGCGTGCCATCCCCGTTCACAAGACCGTGGAAGACCCCCGAAGGATCCTCCCTTACGAAGACGTGGTGCACTACGTGGAATCCCAGGACTACTGCACCGTGTCAAACTGCCCCTGCAGGCAGCGAAAAAGCCTGGACCCGGACTCTTCCGTTTGTGACCATCCCATGGAGGTGTGCCTGCACTTTGGAACCTTGGGCCATTACATCGTGGAAAACGGATTGGGGCGCGAGATCACCAAGGAGGAAACGTTAGAAATCCTTGAGCAGTGCGCAGAATCCGGGCTGGTCCACGCCATATCCAACTGGCAGGAGGGGGCCGACACCATATGCAACTGCTGCAGTTGTTGTTGCCTCTTTTTCGAGGCCTATCACGTGCTCAAGCACCAAAAGAGCCATGATGTTTCCAACTACAGGGTGCGCACCAACCCCGAGACCTGCAAGGCCTGCGGCCTTTGTGTAAAGCGGTGCCCCATGGACGCCTTGAGCCTGCAGGAGTCGGAAAGGGCCACGAACAAGAAGGGAAAGGCCGCGGTGCTGAAGCCGGAACTCTGTCTGGGTTGCGGCGTCTGCGTGTATAAGTGCCCCACCCAGTCCCTGATCCTGGAACGCCGCGAGGAGGAGACCCCGCCCCCAAGGGACGCGCGGGAGTGGATGGAGCGGTGGTACCGGGACAAGAAGGCCTCAAGATCGGACGCTGCGGCGCCTTCACAGGCTGGACAATCCCGTGACCACGTCTGATCAGAGGAGGAATGCAAATGGACGATGCGACCTTGTATGACAAACTGGCAGAACACTTGGACAGGAACGTGGTGATCGGCGCTCCCAAGTCGCCGGCGCTCATCGAGATCCTCAAGATCCTCTTCCCGAGGGAGGAAGCGGAGATCGCCCTTCACCTTCCCATGCAGGACAAGACCGTGGAGGAACTGCGGGAATTGTTGCCGCGCGAGATGGAAGATCTTGAGGAAAAGCTTCAGCGCATGGTAACGCGAGGCACCGTGTACACGAGCCGGAAGCCCGGAAAGGACAGAAAATACCGCCTGCTCCCCTCGGTGGTGGGCTGGGCCGAGACGCCGTTCTGGCCGGGCAAGGAGACGGAAGAGACGCGCAAACTGGCGCCTCTGTGGCTCAAGTACAGGGAGGAGGCCTTTGGCCGGGAGGTGGCCCGAGGCGGCGTGCCCGTGGTCCGCGTGGTGCCCATCTCCAAGCGGCTCAGGGATTCGTCCGAGGTCCTTCCATACGAGGCCCTCAAGCCACTGGTGGAGGCCCAATCCTTCGTTGCCGTGGCCAACTGCCCATGCCGCCAGATGAAACGAGCCGTGGGAGAGGGCTGCGACCACACCCTGGAAAACTGCCTGCATTTCGGGTCCTTCGGCCGGTACATGGTGGAGCAGGGCCTGGGTCGGGAAATCACTACCGAGGAGACCTTGAAGATTCTCCGGGAGGCCAATGAAGAAGGCCTGGTCCACGCCGCTGACAACATCAACGGACATCTTTCCACCATCTGCAACTGTTGCGGGGACTGCTGTGTGTTCCTGGACACGAAAAAGAAAATGGGGCTGCATACCATATCCCAGTCCAACTACGTGGCACGTGTGGACGCGGATCTCTGCGCGGCTTGCGGGACCTGCGAGGAACGTTGTCCCGTGGGTGCCGTTACGTTGAATGGGGGGGATGCGGCGCAAGTCGACGAGGACCTCTGCATCGGTTGCGGCGTATGCACCCCCACATGCCCTACCGAGGCCGTGGACCTTGCCAGACAGGTGGAGATCAAGCCGCCGCCTGACGTGGGAGAATTCCTGGCGGCGCGATTCAAGGCGGGATGATTTTTCCCCGTAGGTCCCAGAGTGCTCTACGAGGGGCGTGACGGACCCTCCCGTTTCGTGATAAGAAGAACGGGAAACACCGAATGTGGGGGGCCGTGCCTTTGCCGGCCTACAACCTCGAAGGAAGGAGAACAACCATGCTAAAAACGAGAATGACCGAAGCGCTTGGAATTCAATACCCCATCCAGTGCGGGACCATGCAGTGGCTGAGCCGCGCCGAACTGGTGGCGGCCGTGGCCGAGGCAGGAGGCCTTGCGTGCCTGGCCGGTGCCACTTTTCCCACCAGGGAAGATTTGCTGGACGAAATCAAGAAGACCCAGGATCTCACTGACAAGCCCTTCGGGGTGAACGTATCGCTGTTTCCGGCCCTGGTTCCGAGACCCCCGGAGGAAATGATCGAAACGGTCATCGATGGGGGCGTCAAGATCATCGAGACCGCCGGGCGGAATCCACAGCCCTACCGCGAGATGATCCAGAAGGCCGGGATGATCCACATCCACAAATGCGCCAGGGTTCGGGACGCGGCCAAAGTGGACAAACTGGGCGTGGATCTGGTTTCCATCGTGGGGATCGAGTGCGGCGGTCACCCCAGCATGGAGAAGGTGACCTCCCTGGTTCTGATCCCTCAGGCCGTTGACGCGGTGACTAGACCTCTGATCGTGGGCGGCGGGTTCAGCGACGGCCGGACCCTGGTGGTGGCCCTGGCCCTGGGGGCCTCGGGTGTGAACATGGGGACCCGTTTCATGGCCACGAAGGAGTGTCCCATCCACCAGTCTTTCAAGGAAAAGATGATCGAAGCCCGGGAGACGGACACGGTCCTGGTAATGGAATCCATCCAGAATCCCGCCCGCGTCATGCGAAATCCGTGGGCGGAAAAGATCCTTGAGATGGAGAACAAAGGGGCATCCCTCGAGGAACTGGCGCCCATGATCACCGGTAAACTAAGCATGACCGGATGGCTGGAAGGAAAGTACGAGGAAGGGCTTTACCCGGCGGGCCAGGTGGTGGGCCGCGTAAAGGATATACCAACGGTGGCGGACCTCATCAAGCGCACCGTGGATGAGGCCATGGAGGTGAAGGAGAAACTGAACGAGATCCTCGGCTGAACCACTTTGCGTCGAACTAGGAGAAAAGATCCCGTGGGAGCGTTGCATCCCTGGGGCTGAGGAAGGCGGGTTGCCATGGACGAATTGACCGCACTGGTTACGGATTACGTCATGAGGCAGGGGGCGTGCGCTGCAGGGGTTGCCACCTTGGAGACCCTTGTTGGGGGACCGCCTTCGGCGGATATCACCTACGTGCTGCCCGAGGCGAAATCCGCGGTGAGCTTTGCCGTACCCCTGGAACAGGAGCACATCAGGCCCTTTCTTTCCAAAAAGGACTTTCAGTCCCATGAGCAGGATAATGTCCTCAAAAACGCACTTTCAAGCGGCATAGGGCTTCACCTTTCAGACTTCCTTGAACAGCGTGGGTATCCCTCGGTGCCCCTGGCGGCCAACCTCCGGTATCGTACGGACACGCCCCGCGGGATGCGGGATCTCATGCCGCCGATTTCACTCAGGTATTTGGCAGTGCGCTCGGGCGTGGGTTTTTTCGGGCTTTCCGGCAACGTGCTCACGAAAAAGGAGGGCGCGGGTATCATCCTGGGGGGCGTGGTGACGGCGGCCGAGCTTACGCCCACCGATCCGATTGCGGAAGAGGAAAACTACTGCGACGGGTGTAAGCTGTGCATGGCCTCATGTCCCTCGGGACTCATGGATCCCGAGGAGAAGGCGGAGATCACCCTGGGGAATCGGACATTTTCCTATTCCAGGCGCAAGGGATACGTCCGTTGCGAGTACGTGTGCGGCGGCTTTGCGGGACTCCATTCGTCCGGCAAGTGGTCAACCTGGTCCCCGGCCCGTTTTCCGATCCCTGAAAAGGACGAAGATTTCAGAGAGGTCTTCAGGCCGGCAGCCAAGGCATACTGGAAGCGGCCGGAGGGAGGCGGCGGTTTCTATCATCCCTTGATGAAGACAAGGATCTGGCAGACCTGCGGAAACTGTCAGATCGTATGCCACCCTGACAAGGAAGAGCGCAAGGCGCGCTACGAACTCCTGACCCGGAGCGGCGTGGTGGTGGAAAACCCCGACGGTTCCAGGGAGGCGGTCTCGCCGGAAGAGGCCGTTGCGCGGATCGAGGCCATGGCCCCGGATCGCCGAGCGCTCTACGAAATGCCATAGAAGGCCGGGTTTCAAGGTCCAGAGAAAAACGAATCGGAGGGACTATGTGATGACGGAACAGGTTTACAGGGAGCTGTGCGAAACCATGGCCAAACGAGGGGGCCGATATCCCGGGCGGGATATCCCCGAGTTTTTCGACCTGGTAAAGGTCTTGTTCACGCCGGAGGAGGCTGCGGTGAGCAATGCCATGCCGCGCGGTATCTCAACGGCGGCCATGGTGGCCGAGGCCATGGGAAAGGACGAGGTGGAAGTCGCGCAAACCCTGGAACAGATGGCCGACAAGGGCCTATGTTTTTCGATCCAGCAGGACGGGACACGATATTATGGAGGCCCCCCCTTTGTCCCGGGGATCTTCGAATACCAGTTCATGCGTGGAACAACGACGGATCGCGATCGCGAACTGGCGAGGCTCATCCACGCTTACAAGCAGGCCCTTGACGCCAAGGTGGGAATTCCCAAGCCGAGTTTCCCGGTGGAGCGGGTCATCACCGTGGATAGAAAGGTCAAGGCGGGCAACAAAGTGCACACCTATGACCAGATGGCCGCTTACGTGGAAAAATACCATCCAATTTCAGTGGGGACGTGCTACTGCCGTCACGAGGCCAAGCTCCTTGACGAAAAGGATGATTGCGGCATGCCCAATGACGTTTGCATGCAGTTCGGAACCGGAGCTCGGTTCATGATAGAACGGGGCATCAGCAAACAGGTGAGCAAGGAGGAAGCCCTGGAGGTCCTGCGGCGCTCCGAGGAAGCGGGGCTGGTCCACTGCAGCACCAACACCCAGGAGATCGATTTTGTCTGCAATTGCTGCGCCTGCCACTGCGTGATCCTGAAGACCGCGCTGGCGCAGCCCAAGCCGGGCCTGGCCGTGAACTCGGGGTTCCAGCCCGCCTTTGACGCCGAGCTCTGCGTGGCCTGCGAGACCTGCGTGGAGCGCTGCCCGGCCGACGCCCTGGTCCTGGGGGACGATGAGTTGCCGGTGGTAGACCTGGACCGGTGCATCGGGTGCGGCGTGTGCGCCACGGGGTGCCCTTCGGATGCCATCGAGATGATGGAACGCCCCGGGATCCCCGTGCCACCTCCAGACCGCAAGGGTCTGAAGGCGGCCTTGAAGGCCGCCGTGAAGTGAGAGACATTCGGATGAGGAGTGCATCACGGCCCGGGGTCCAGGGTCGTGGGCACACCCCTCGACCAATCCCAGCGCCGCGATAAGAGCTTCCCCGCCCTCCGTGCCCATCGTGCGCCCGTCCGGGGGATCGGCCTTTCGCGGCGCCCTGCCCTATGCCGAAAATGAGAGAGGTCCGTTGATGGTATCTCCCAAATGCGAAATCGTGACCATCGGCACCGAACTTCTCCTGGGGCAGATCGTGGACACGAACACCACGTATCTCGCCCGGGAACTGGGCCGGATCGGTGTGGAGGTGGTGTACCGGACCGCCGTAGGCGACCGGATGGAGGAAATCGTGCAAGTCCTCCAAGTGGCTCTGGGCCGTTGCGATCTGGTGCTGAGCACGGGGGGAATCGGACCTACACTGGACGACATGACCCGGGAGGCCGTGGCCAGGGTGGGGGGGGTGCCGCTGGTATTCCGGGAAGATCTCATGGCCGGGATCGAAGGCATATTCCGGCGCTATGGGTACACCATGTCCGAGAACAACCGGCGGCAGGCCTATGTTCCTCAGGGGAGTACGGCGATCTCCAACCCGGTTGGGACCGCCCCGGGTTTTATCCTGGAGGTGGAGGGAAAACCGGTGATTTCTCTCCCAGGTGTCCCGTCGGAACTCGAGTTCCTCATGACCCGGGAGGTCATCCCCTGGTTGAGGAAACGGTACGGCCTCAAGCGTCGGAATATCAAGTACCGGCTCCTGAAAGTGGTGGGGCTGGGAGAGAGCAAGGTGGACGCGATCATCGGGGATCTCATGAAAGAGGGGGCCAATCCGGAGGTGGGTCTGCTGGCCTCGGTGGGTGAGATCACCATCCGGATCGCAGCCGCGGCGGAAAGCGAAGAGGCCGCAGACGCCCTCATCGAACCGGTGGAACAGGAGATCATCTCGCGCCTAGGGGACCGTATTTTCGGCAAGGACGTTGAAACCCTGGCGGGAGTCATGGTAGACCTGCTTGCCTCCCAGGGGCTCACGCTTTCGATTCTCGAGCCATTCACTGGCGGAAAGGCCGCCCAGAGGCTTCATCGAATCCGGTCTCGATCACTGCTTCAGGGCATCACCACGGCCCACCAAGAAACCCTCGCGGCGTGGCTGGGAGACGTCCCGGAGGAGGAAACGGTGGTGGAGGCCGCTGCGGAGGCGGTAAGGGTCCGCAGCGGAGCCGATGTCGGCCTGGCGATAGTGGGATTTATCCGGGATGCGGAAAAAGGCCTCCGGGTGCGCGCGGCCTCTGCGGTCCGGGGGCCGGCACTCAGAGGGGATTACGGGTGGGAGATGGGAGGCGACCTTCCCAGGCTCCAGGAACGCGGGGCCCTGGTCGGCCTCAACACGTTGAGGCTCACCCTCCTGAAACATCGGGGCGAGGGAGGCCCTTGATTTCCTGTCACCTCCCGCCATGCTTGCGCTATGGAATCAGCCGCACCACCGTGTCCCGGTTTTCAAGGACCCGGCGGAGCCCACCTTGTCTCAACGATGTCCGCCCGGTTCAGCGCTCTTCCCCGTCCTGCCGGTCGGGCGTCTCTTTTTCGATGAAATGGATTTCACAGATGGGGTCCCCGGCGGTCATCAATTGGACATGACGAATCTCGATGTCCGGGTTGACGATCTTGGCGGCCTCCTTTTCAAAGCACCCCAGGGCCTCGCAGAAGCTCGGCGGAATGTCCAGGTCCGGGAACCAGAGGCAGGGGGGATGGAGCCGATAACTCACCACATTCGGTTCCGGTCGGGTGAGTTCCGCCTTGTAGCCGATGATGTCGCCGGTGGCCAGTTTGAAATAGCTGGCCAGGGACCAGGCATCCTTGCCTTCCAGTCCGAAGCTCTTCATGAGTCGAATGTCAAGGTCAATGAACGTCCCCCCCACCGCTCCTCACCAAGACATGGGTATCCGCTTGGTTGTTGTTCCGCCAAGACATCCGGGGTTTGCTCAATGGTCCCTTTGCAATTTTCCCCTCCTGGGTCGCACACGCCGCCGCCGGGCCATGCTTCATAGGTCTTCCTGAATAGGGCAGAGATTATAAGGTAATATAAGATCATATCTGCCCATATTAGAAATAATAAGAAATATTGATTTTTTTGAACTTGACAATTAAGGGCTTATATGAACGATAAGTTTCTTGTTAGCGGGTCTGCCATTTTCAATGGAAAGGCTCCTTCTTTGTTGACCTGATTCAGAGGAAGTAAGGAGGTTTGAATGTCAATGAGACGGTATATCGCATTTAGCCTGTTCCTTGTCTTCGCATCCCCCGCATGGGCGGCTGGTGGTGTGGTTCTTAAGATGGCCACCACTACGAGCACGGAAAATTCGGGCCTTCTGGATGTGCTGATCCCCGCCTTTACCGAGGAGACCGGCATCCGCGTCAAGGTCTTCGCCAAGGGGACCGGAGCCGCTCTCAGGGACGGTATGGACGGCAACGTGGACGTGGTCTTCGTCCATGCCAGGAAGAGGGAAGAGCGCTTCGTGGCCGAAGGGTACGGGGCCTATCGTCTGGGCGTGATGCACAATGATTTCGTTATCCTGGGTCCGGGACGTGATCCTGCGGGGATCAAAGGGATGAGTCAGGCGGCCTTAGCTTTTCGAAAGATCGCGGAGACACGCTCCCATTTTGTGTCCAGGGGTGATGACAGCGGCACCCACACCAAGGAACAGGCGTTGTGGCGCGCCTCGGGTGTGCACCTGTCAAGAAAGACCACGGAAATTTTCCGGAAAGGCAAAAAGCGGACCCTCACATTTCTCTACCCCGGGGGCCTGGGCCGATGGTATCTTTCCATCGGGCAGGGGATGGGAAAAGTGCTGACTTTTGCCGAAGAAAAACAGGCCTACACCTTCTCGGACCGGGGGACCTACCTGAAGTTTCGCTACGGGAGGCGTCAGGGCCTGGACCTCGGGATCCTTTGCCAGGGCGACCCGGTCCTTTACAACCCGTACGGCATAATTCCCCTGAACCCCAAGCGTTTTCCTCACGTGGCATTCCGGCAGGCCGATCGGCTGGCACGCTGGCTGGTCTCCCCTCATGCCCAGCGTCTCATCGCGGGCTACCGCATCGCAGGTCGCCAGGCCTTTTTCCCGGACGCACTCGGCAATGAGCGATGAAGGGGTAAATGCCTGGGGTAGATATGGGGGCGGCCGTGTCAGCCAGGAAGGCTTTTGGTTTACTTTCAAGTTCGTTATTAGTATTCTGGCCTCAAAATAACTTATATGCCGGTAAATTCACTCATTGAGGCGCGCGTTCCATGAGCTTTCTGGCCGACAGCCTGCTTTCCGCAGTCCACCTCCTGTGGTCCCTGGATCCGGACCTCTATACGGTCATCTTTGTCTCCCTGAAAGTGAGTCTCACCTCTACTCTCCTGGCCTCGCTCCTGGGAATCCCGGCCGCCTTTTTCGTAGTTTTCAAGGAGTTTCGAGGAAAGCGGGCGGCGATGACCATCCTGAACACCCTGATGGCCCTTCCCACCGTGGTCATAGGCCTGCTGGTCTATGCCTTCCTCAGCCGCAGGGGCCTTTTGGGGTCGCTTAACCTCCTCTACACTCAAACCGCCATGGTGATCGGGCAGGTAATCCTCATCTTCCCCATTGCCACATCCCTCACCATTGCGGCCATCGCCAGGGTGGACCGGCGGTATCGTATGACGGCCCTGACCCTTGGGGCTACTCCGGTACAGGCGGCCGTGGTTGTCTTCCGCGAGGCGCGTTTCGCCGTGGTGGCCGCTGTGATCGCCGCCTTCGGGAGGGTCATCTCGGAGGTGGGGATCAGTATGATGCTGGGAGGAAACGCCAAGGGATATACCCGTACAATGACAACGGCCATGGCCCTCGAGTACGACAAGGGGGAATTCGTTCTGGGCGTGGCCCTGGGACTGGTACTCCTCTTCCTGAGCTTTTCCGTCAACGTGTTTTTCCACTACCTTCAGGGAAGAAGCAGGGCATGAGTTTGTTCAGGCTCAGAGGTCTCAGGCGGGTCTACGGCGACAGGACGGTCCTTGACATTCCGGAACTGGACTTTCGTGAAGGGGCCATCTGCGCCCTTTTGGGGCCCAACGGTTCCGGCAAGACCACCCTCATCGAGATCCTCGCCCTTCTTCGGTCCCCAACGGAAGGAATCCTTCGGTACCGGGACAAGCTTGTCGACTTTTCATCGGGAGACCTTCATGCTCTCCGCCGGGAGATCGTGATGGTGGGGCAGAACCCGGTTCTTTACAGCACCACGGTCCAAAAAAACCTGGATTTCGGCCTAAAGGTGCGTAAAGTGCCGAAAAGGGAAAGAGCCATGCGGATCGACGAGGCCCTGGACCTCGTGGGGATGAGGGATTTTGCGCAGGCCTACGCCACGGCCCTTTCGGGAGGGGATACCCAGCGCGTTGCCATTGGCAGGGCCCTGGTATGGTCCCCCAGGGTTATGCTCCTGGACGTGCCCACTTCCGACCTGGATGACGAAAGC